>Ga0208317_1000001_pt1 | contig 179906 bp, 163 predicted proteins | sample Virmet3635_2500_FD_185735 | JGI IMG/M metagenome (GOLD analysis project Ga0208317, IMG submission 185735) | Marine viral communities from the Southern Atlantic ocean transect to study dissolved organic matter and carbon cycling - metaG... | ecosystem: Environmental > Aquatic > Marine > Oceanic...
TGTAGCTTGTAGCTTGTAGCTTGTAGCTTGTAGCTTGTAGCTTGTAGCTTGTAGCTTGTAGCTTGTAGCTTGTAGCTTGTAGCTTGTAGCTTGTAGCTCCTACGACTTGTCGGTCTTGAACAACGCCGCCGTGCCCGCACCGCAGGACACCACGGTTTTCATCATGCTTTCCACGCCGATTTCCGGGTGCAGTTCCACCAGGCTCTCATGTACGTGGTAGATAAACCCGCTGGTGGGGTTGGGCCCCGTGGGCACGAACACCGTCACATGACCATCCCCATGTCGCGACGTGACCAGGGCCGTCACCGACACATCCGTGTCCCGGCCATACAGCCACACCCGCGCCACTTCTCCGCGACTGAACGGGCTGTCACTGCTGCTGCCCATCAACTGGCCGATCACTTCCTTGACCGTCTTGTAACCCGGCAGCCGGGTCATCACATTCTCTTCCCACTGCTGCCACAGCCAGCTTCCCAGACGGGTGGCCACCAGGGTCCCCACCAGAAAGCACAGCACCAGCACCGCCAGCACTGACAACCAGTCGGCCACAAACTTGGGCAGATCGAAGGCGCGGATAAAGACCGAGGTAAAGGGGGCGATCATTTCCGTCACCGTCTGGTAAATCCAGCGGAAGAAAAACACGATGATGGAAATCGGCAGCAGGATGGTCAGGCCACCCAACAGGGACTTGCGAATAAAAAACCAGATGCGGCGATTGGCGCTCATGGATTATGCCTTCCTTACCGGTTGTATGGGCGACGCTCAATCGCGGCTGCCAGGGGGCTCGTACCAGATGCGATTGATAAACAGACAACGCTCACCGGTGGGGGTTCGCACTTCCACCTCGTCATCCACCTGTTTCTTCAGCAAGGCCCGTGCCAGTGGCGCATCGATGCTGATGTAATGCTTCTTGGCATCCGTCTCGTCCGGGCCCACCAGGCGATAGGTTTCGGTCTCGCCCTCCTCGTTTTCCAGTTCCACCCAGGCCCCGAAAAACACCCGGCTCTGGTCTTCCGGCAAGCGGTCCACCACGGTCATGTCATCCAGGCGCTTGCTGAGAAAGCGTACCCGCCGATCGATCTCACGCAGCTGCTTCTTGCCGTAGATGTATTCGGCATTCTCCGACCGGTCTCCCTGGGCAGCGGCTTCCTGCACCGCCTGGGTCACCGCCGGGCGCTTTTCCTTCCACAGATACTGCAACTCGTCGTTAAGCGTTTTATAACCTTCGGCGGTGATGTACTTGGAAGCCGGAATCCCTTTTGGTCGCCAGCGGCCCATGGGGTTATACCTCGAAAATTCGATCAATCTCGCGCAGCCCCTTGAACTCCAGCGTATTGCCGGTGGGGTCCTGCACGAAAAACGTGCCCTGCTCGGCGGGCTGGCCCACAAAACGTTCACGGGGCTTGAGCAGGAATGGCCAGTCATTGTCGTAAATGCGTTCCACCAGGGTTTCCCAGCGGGGGAAATCCAGCACCACGCCAAAATGAGGCATGGGCACCGGGTGGCCATCCACCTCACTGTAGCCCTGGATCGGAGTCAGGTCTTTGCCCTTGTGCAGAGACAATTGATGGCCATGCAGATCGATATCCACCCAATTGGGGGCATCCCGACCCCGTCGGCCACCCAACACACGGCAGTAAAAGTCTGCCGATTCTTCCAGGTCATTCACCATAAAGGCCAGATGAAAGGCCGGCTGTTTTTCCATCGTCTACCGCTCTTGCTAAACTCTCGTCATTCCGCCCGATACGGAACCTTTGTTCGCCTGCGTCGGGCGCCCCATGTTACTAGAGGACTCCGCCCCATGTCTGTCACCCGCGCTCCCTGGCCCGCCACCCGTCTGCGCCGCATGCGTCGCGACGACTTCTCCCGTCGGCTGATGCGCGAAAACACCCTCACGGTGGACGACCTGATCTATCCGGTGTTTGTGCTGGAGGGAAAAAACCAGACCGAGACAGTGGCGTCCATGCCCGGCGTGGAGCGCATGAGTGTGGATCTGCTGGTCCGGGAAGCCGAGGAACTGGCCAGGCTTGGCGTACCGGCCATGGCCCTGTTTCCAGTCACCCCGGCAGAGGTCAAAACCCTGGACGGTCAGGAGGCCTGGAATCCGGATGGCCTGGCCCAGCGGGCGGTGCGCGCCATCAAGGCGGCGGTACCGGAAATGGGGGTGATCACCGACGGCGCCCTGGACCCGTTCACCACCCACGGCCAGGACGGCATCATCGACGACAGCGGTTACGTGCTCAACGATGTCACTGTGGAAGCCCTGGTCAAACAGGCCCTGTCCCAGGCGGAAGCGGGTGCTGACGTGATAGCGCCCTCGGACATGATGGACGGCCGCATCGGCGCCATCCGCGACGCACTGGAAGCCAACGGACACATCCACACTCGCATCATGGCCTACTCCGCCAAGTACGCCAGCGCCTACTACGGCCCTTTCCGTGACGCCGTGGGCTCCGCCGGCAACCTGGGCAAGGCCGACAAGACCACCTACCAGATGGACCCGGCCAATAGTGACGAGGCCCTCCATGAAATCGCCCTGGACCTGGCCGAGGGTGCCGACATGGTGATGGTGAAACCGGGCATGCCCTACCTGGACGTGGTGCGCCGGGTGAAAGACGAGTTCAAGGTGCCGGTGTACGCCTATCAAGTGAGCGGCGAATACGCCATGCACATGGCCGCCTTCCAGAATGGCTGGCTGGACCAGGACAAGGTAATGATGGAATCCCTGCTGGCCTTCAAACGGGCCGGCGCCGATGGCATTCTCACCTACTTCGCCAAGGCGGCGGCGCAAAAACTGGCCGGGGCTGGCTAGTCTCTGTTCACAAACTGACCAGCCGGGCAGGCACAGCAGCCAGCCCGGCCAATGTCTTCTTGCTGCCCTGGCATACACTTCCCGGGTTTTCTGCCGATTCTTTCTTTGTGTCGGGTCTCTGACCCCGGGAGTTGTTATGCGTACTCTGATCCTCATCGCCACCCTGAGCGTGTCGAGCCTGGCCAGCGCGGAAGGCCGCGCTCCCACTGACCAGGAGATGCAGGAGCTGGACATCATCCAGCAATCCTGGATCTTCCAGGGCTAGAAAATAGCCAGACACAAAAAAGCCGGCGCATGCGCCGGCTTTTTTATTGCCCTGAAATCGTTCAGAAACGATAACGGGCATTGGCGGTAACGGTACGGGTTTCACCGTAGCCACAGTCATAAACGGTTGTCGCGAACTGACCGCGACACCAGGACACGTATTCCTTGTCGGTCAGGTTCTGCACGTTGACGCTGAAGTCCCAGTCGTTGACAGCATAACCCAGCATGGCGTCGTAAAGGGTGACAGAAGGTACCTTGGGAGCAGCCCCGACACCATCCGCAGAACCGGCATAATCAAAGCCCACGTTGTCGCCCACGTAACGCACACCGGCACCAAAGCGCAGACCGTTTTCCAGTTCGTACTTGCCCCAGGCAGAGGCCAGTCGGTCTGCGATATAGGGCAGGCGCTCACCGGACTGGTCATCCACCACACGCAGGTCGGTATAGTTGGCCAGCAGCTCCAGGTTGCCCAGCTGCTTCTTCACTTCCACTTCCCAGCCTTCGGACTTGGCGCCCACCTGTTCAACGCTGTCTTGACCGGGAGAAGGCACCACACGATTGGTTTCTTCGATATAGAAATAGGCCGCCGAGGCAGACAGATCACCCGCGTCGTTCAGATACTTGAACCCGGCTTCCTGCTGCTCCCCGGTGGTGGCCGCAAGGCTGCTGCCATCGTTCGTCCCCAGATTCGGCACAAACGCTTCGGAATAACTCACATAGGGAGACAGACCGAAATCGAACTGGTACATCAGGCCCAGGCGACCGGTGGTTTCGCTGTCATCACTTTCCCTATTGGCATCATCCACAACGAAAACCTTGTTGGTGGATTCGTCGTGGCGCAAGGCACCGGACACCACCACATTGCCGATTTCCATATGGTCAATCAGGTAAACCCCGGTCTGGCGAATGGCATTATCGTTACGATCTTCCGGGTCCAGGGCGCTGTAGACCACATTGCCATACTGAGGGTTGTAGAGGTTGATCGTGGATGTTGCCACAACATCAGAGAAATAGTTGCCCTCTTCCCACAGGGCATCCTGGTAATCAACACCCAGCGCCAGGGTATGGCGGGTCACCCCCAGGTCCATCTTGCCTTCCAGGCGCACATCGAAGTTGCTGACATCGGTGGCACGATCCGCCATGTGCATGGTGCGCTCAATCGTTCCATCGGCACTGATGGTACCGCCAATGGCCGCCCAGTGCTCCCGGGTTTCCGTCTCGGAACTGGTGTGGCGGGCGGTAGCCGCCAGGTTCCAGTTGTCAGTCAGACGCTGGTCCACGAACAGGGTGACTTCGTTCTGGGTACGGTCATAACGGTCCCAGCTCGGCTCACCGACAAAGGTCTCCACCGGAATGTCGCCCTTGACGCCCGGCAGCAAGGTGCCTTCCGCCGGCAGGAACTGGGCGGAGATGCCGCCATTGTTTTCCTGGGCATTGAACAACAGGGTGACGGTGGTGTTGTCCGTGGGCAGCCAGGTAAAGGACGGAGCAAACACAAAGCCATTGTCGTCCACGTGATCCACCTGGGTACCGCTTTCACGCTTGAGTGCCACCAGGCGATACAGCAGCTTGCCATCTTCGGACATGGGGCCGGTCACATCGGCGGCCAGCTGTTTGCGGTCGTAGGAGCCCACCTGCGCCCAGATTTCACCCTGCTTCTCCGGTTTGGGCAGCTTGGACACCGTATTCACGATCCCGCCCAATTCCGCCTGACCGTAGAGCACGGAAGACGGCCCCTTGAGCACTTCGATGCTTTCCAGGGCATAAACGTTGGGCCGGGCACTGTTGTAGGAACCATAAACAGAGCGCAGGCCATCCTTATAGACGGAGGCATCCAGACCGCGCACCTTCACCCAGTCGCCGCGAGTATCGAAACCGAAAGCACCGGAATAGACGCCGGAGGAATACACCAGCGCGTCCTGGACATTCTTGGCACCGGTATCCTTGATGAACTCTTCATTTACCACGGTAATGGCATAGGGGGTCTTTTCCACCGGCACATCCAGCTTGCCCGACTGGGCAGCCCGGTCCTCGGTGATATAGCCCTCACCCTCAGGGACGTCGGCATTTACCTGAACGGCAGGAATAACATGGCTGTCGGCCTCATCGGCCTGACCAGGAATGGTGGCAACCAGCAATAGGGTGCCGAGCATCGGCGTGCCCCAAAACACGCGATTTCGGTAATTCATCAGAAACTCCCAGAATAAGGCAAGCAATAACAAGAATGATTCGCATTATAATTCATTCCGTAACCCGCTGAAAAGCCCCGGACAATGCCAAAATCAACGCTTACGAACCTAATTCAACTCTGCAGCACCGGGTAACCCGGCAAAAAGGGGCGCCTGCAGGAAGCACAGACGGGATGTGAACAGCCCCCGGGGGAGCCTTTGCATGAAGCCCTGCATGATCAGCGTGGACTGAAGTATGCTGGGCATAATACAGGGGTCCCTTTCCCGGCCAGATAACATAAAATCTTTTTTCGGCTGTCATTGCCGTGTCACATTAATGTCATGCAATAGGGAACCCCGAAAACGGTCCCGTCAGGACGACGCCATGAATGACATTGCCAGCGAACACAGCGCCATCGACCTCAATAACCCGGATTACTATTTCAACCGGGAGTTGAGCCTGCTGCAGTTCAACCTGCGGGTACTGGAGCAGGCCATGGACGACAGCCACCCCTTGATGGAACGGCTGAATTTTCTGCTGATTTTTTCCAGCAACATGGACGAATTTTTTGAAATTCGTGTGGCCGGGCTGAAGAACAAGCTGGAAACCCAGACCGGCCAACCGGGCCCCGACGGCATGCTGGCCGAGGAAGTGCTGAGGGAAATCAGCCGCATTACTCACGAGGCGGTGGACCGTCAGTACCACATTCTCAACAACATCCTGCTGCCTGCCCTGCGCGAAGAAGGGGTGGACTTTCTGCGCCGGGAAGACTGGACCGAGGCCCAGGCCGAGTGGGTGAAAAAATATTTTCGCGAACAGATTTATCCGGTATTGACGCCCATCGCGCTGGATCCGTCCCACCCGTTCCCGCGGCTGGTGAATAAAAGCCTGAACTTTATCGTGCCGCTGGACGGCAAGGATGCCTTTGGCCGCTCCACCGGCCTGGCCATCGTGCCTGCCCCCCGTTCCCTACCCCGCCTGATCCGCATTCCTGACGAGATCAGCGAAGGGGGCGACGACAACTTTGTGTTCCTGTCATCCATGATCCACGCCCACGTGTCGGATCTCTTCCCCGGCATGAAGGCCACCGGCTGCTACCAGTTCCGGGTCACCCGCAATGCGGACATGGAAGTGGACGAGGAAGTGGAAGATCTGGCCAGCGCCCTGAAAGGGCAATTGCTGTCGCGCCGGTATGGCGACGAAGTGCGCCTGGAAGTGGCGGACAATTGCCCTCGCCACCTGATCGACTATTTGCTGGAACAGTTCGAGCTTGCCGAGATTGATTTGTACGAGGTGAATGGCCCGGTGAATCTGGCGCGCATGTTTACCAGCGTCAATCGCCCGCGCCTGCACTACCCGCCTTTTTCGCCGAAGCTGGCACCGGCGGTGAAAAAAACAGACACCATTTTCGACGCCATGGACCAGGGGGATATTCTGCTGCATCACCCCTTTGAATCCTTCCAGCCGGTGGTCAACCTGCTGGCAGAAGCGGCCCGGGATCCCAAGGTGCTGGCCATCAAACAGACCCTCTACCGCACCGGTACCAAGTCAGAAATTCTCGATCATCTGGAAACCGCCGCCCGTAACGGCAAGGAAGTCACCGCCATCGTGGAACTGCGGGCGCGCTTTGACGAAGAATCCAATATCGAAGGGGCCCGGCGCTTGCAGGAAGCCGGCGCCATCGTGGTGTACGGGGTGGTGGGCTACAAGACCCACGCCAAGATGTTGCTGGTGGTGCGCCGCGAAGGCGATGGCATCAAACGCTATGTGCACCTGGGCACCGGTAATTACCACACCAAGACCACCAAGCTGTACACCGACTACGGCCTGATGACCTGCGAGAAAGGCATCTGCCAGGACGTGCACAAGATCTTCCAGGAGCTCACCGGCATGGGCAAGGCGGCGCGGCTCAAGCAGCTGAAGCATTCGCCTTTTACCCTGCACCCGTCACTGATCGAATGGATCGACTTTGAAACGCAGCAAGCCACCGCCGGGAAACCGGCGCGGATCATTGCCAAATTCAATTCCCTCACCGAAGAGAAGATCATCCAGGCCCTGTACCGGGCCAGTCAGGCGGGGGTGGAGATTGATCTGATCGTGCGCGGTATCTGTTGTCTGAAACCCGGAATCCCGGGGCTCTCCGAAAATATCCGGGTGCGCTCGGTGATCGGACGTTTCCTGGAACATACGCGGATTTATCACTTCCACCATGGCGGCGAGGATATGGTGTATGGCTCCAGTGCCGACTGGATGGATCGCAACCTGTTCAACCGGGTGGAAACCTGCTTCCCGATCAACGACCCGGTGCTCAAGGCCCAGGTAATTGAACAGGGCCTGCACTATTACCTGCGCGACAACAGCCGCGCCTGGCTACTGCAACCCGATGGCAGCTACCTGCGCGCCCAACCCGAGAATGGCGAGCCTGTGTTCATCGCTCAACAGACCTTGCTGGAAACCCTGGGCGGAAGCTGAGTTTTTCCTGGATATGTGAGAAGGGACAGTCGATAACGGCGCAGATTGGCGTCGCGGCTGTCTTTGCAGGCAAGAGGCCGCTTCCAAGCGTTTGGGCGCGGCCTCTTGTGTTTCACGACGGGATGCCCTTTCCCGCGAGTGATCAATTATCCATTAACTTCAACTCATAGCCGCCAGCGCGGAAATAGTCCTGTTCCTGCTCCAGATCCGCCAGCGTCAGCGGATGCTCTTCCAGCCAGTGCCGAGGGAAACGCAGGCTGAGCGTCGTGTCCTCGGCGTTGAGAATCATCTCGGGTATGACTTCGTCGCAGCGAGCATGGTGCAAGCGGGCAGACAGTCGCAGCACCAGGCAAAGCCGCAACAGGCCCTGCTGCTCATCGTCGGGCAGTTCCGAGAGCGCAGAAAGAGGAAGCTTGCGGCGGTGGCCGCGAACCAGCACTGCCACGGCCTGCTGCTCCTGGCGGGAAAACCCGGGCAGGTCTGAATTGGTCACCAGATAGGCGCCGTGTTTGTGGAACTGACTATGGGAGACCGCCAGCCCCACCTCGTGGAGCAACGCCCCCCAACGCAGGGTGTCCGCCAGCTCGTCATCCTCCAGTTGCCAGCTCTTGGCCACCTGACGGTACAGCCCCATGGCCGTGTCGCAGACGCGCTCCGCCTGGGTGCGCTCCACATGATGGCGGCTCATCAGCGACTGGATGCTGCGTTCGCGCACATCCTCGTGGGCGAATCGACCCAGCAGGTCATACAAGAGACCTTCGCGCAGCGCGCCACCGGACACTTCCATCTGATCAATGCTCAACTGCTCGAAGATGCCGTAGAGAATCGCCAGTCCGGAGGGAAAGATCGCCCGACGATCCTCACGCAGCCCCTTCAGATCCAGCTGCTCCACCTTGCCGGCCTTGATCACCTTCTTGCGGGCCTTTTTCAGACCCTCCATGGTGATGCCGGTCTCTGACCAGCCGTTGTCCACACACACCTGGCTGATGGCCTTGATGGTGCCAGACGCCCCCACGGCCTGCTGCCAGCCCAGGCGGCGATAGTTGGCGTGGATGGACAGCACCTCCTGCCGGGCGGCGGTGACGGCACGGTCGAAGGCCTTTTCGCTGATACTGCCGTCGGCAAAGAAGCGCTGGGCAAAACTGACACAGCCCATGTGCAGGGATTCTGTCTCGGTGGATTCAAAACGCTCACCGATAATCAGCTCCGTGGAGCCGCCACCGATATCCACCACCAGCCGCTGACCGGCATCATCCGCCAGACTGTGCGCCACACCCAGGTAAATAAGACGGGCCTCTTCGCGGCCGGCCACGATCTCGATGTCGTGGCCCAGCACCGCTTCCGCCCGGTCGATGAATTCCCGGGCATTGCGGGCCTGACGCAGGGTATTGGTGCCCACCACTCGCACGCTGCCGCGGGGAATCCCGGCAATACGCTGGGCAAACCGGCCCAGGCAATCCAGCGCCCGTTCCTGGGTCTCCCCGTCCAGCCGGTTATCCCGGTCCAGACCGGCGCCCAGCTGCACCTTCTCGGACAAACCGTCCAGAATCTGGACCTCACCGTGGACCTGTCGGGCCACGACCATGTGAAAGCTGTTCGATCCCAGGTCAATGGCCGCCAGATGCTCGCCATGTTCCATATGCACTCCTTTCCCGAAAGGCCACTGCCCTTTCCCTGCCCAGCCTAGCAGGCTGCCGGTAGACGCAGAATTGAAAAACGTCCCGAATTCTAACCGAATATCATGGCGTTACGGTGTCATAGGCAAACTCTACCGCGATAATTCACTCACTCGCTTGAAATTCAGCACCCACGACCTGATATTATCCACCATCGCAACAGCCCGCCCGTCGGGCCAGCTAACCCCCTATTTCAGGAGAATTCAATGAGCGGCGAGATTATCAACGTGACCGACGCGGACTTCGAAGCCCAGGTCATCAATGCAGACGGCCCGGTGCTGGTGGATTACTGGGCACCCTGGTGCGGCCCCTGCAAAATGGTCGCGCCGATCCTGGAGCAACTGGCCGGCGAGTACGGTGACAAGCTGACCATTGCCAAGATCAACATTGACGACAACCCGGAAACGCCCAAGAAGTATGGCGTTCGCGGCATTCCCACCCTGACCGTATTCAAGAACGGCAACGTGGAAGCCACCAAGGTTGGCGCCCTGTCCAAGAGCCAGCTGACCGCATTCCTGGACAGCACCCTCTAAGCAGATCGCACCCTCTGTCCGTTCCCCCGCCACCAGGCGGGGGAACGGCGTTTTATTTACCACGCGCAAATACTAGACAGCCTGTTGTTCGGGTGGTAGATTCCAGAACCAGCTTACAACAAGCACCCCCTTAGCAAGTCCTTCGGAACCTCTGGTTACCTTTATATTCCTGATGGCCCCCTTTAAGGCTTGCCGGGCCAGATTCCGAATAAACCGGATGCTCAACTCGAATAGTCAAAACAATCGCTGCACTCCCGTAGTGCACCCTCTCAATTCATTCAAAGACACCAAACTAGACGCCAATGAATCTTTCTGAACTGAAGCAGAAGCCGATTGGAGAACTTCTGAACATTGCCAAGGAACTCGGTCTCGAGAACCTGGCAAGAACCCGCAAACAGGACGTGATCTTTTCCATCCTCAAGCGCGCTGCCAAGAACGGCTCCGACATCTACGGAGACGGTGTGCTGGAAATCCTGCAGGATGGTTTCGGTTTCCTTCGTTCCGCCGAGGGCTCTTACCTGGCAGGCCCGGACGACATCTATGTCTCCCCCAGCCAGATCCGTCGCTTCAATCTGCGCACCGGCGATACCATTTCCGGCAAGATCCGGCCTCCCAAGGATGGCGAACGTTACTTCGCCATGCTCAAGGTCAACGAGATCAACTTCGACAAACCGGAAAACGCCAAGAACAAGATTCTGTTCGAAAACCTGACCCCCCTGTTCCCCACGGAACGGCTGGTGATGGAAATCGGCAACGGCTCCACCGAGGACATCACCACCCGGGTCATCGATCTGGTGGCCCCCATCGGCAAAGGGCAACGCGGCCTGATCGTGGCCCCGCCCAAAGCCGGTAAGACCATGCTCCTCCAGAACATCGCCCAGTCCATCGCCCGCAACAACCCCGAAACCCACATGATCGTGCTGCTCATCGACGAGCGCCCGGAAGAAGTGACGGAAATGTCACGGACCGTGCGCGGTGAAGTGGTGGCATCCACCTTTGACGAGCCACCGGCCCGTCACGTCCAGGTGGCCGAGATGGTGATCGAGAAGGCCAAGCGACTGGTAGAGCACAAACAGGACGTGGTCATCCTGCTGGACTCCATCACCCGTCTGGCCCGTGCCTACAACACCGTGCAGCCCAGCTCCGGCAAGGTACTCACCGGTGGTGTGGACGCCCACGCCCTGGAAAAGCCCAAGCGCTTCTTCGGTGCCGCCCGTAATATCGAGGAAGGTGGCAGCCTGACCATCCTGGCCACCGCCCTGGTGGACACCGGTTCCAAGATGGACGAGGTGATCTACGAAGAATTCAAGGGCACCGGCAACATGGAACTGCACCTGGATCGCAAGGTGGCAGAGAAACGTGTGTTCCCGGCCATGAATATCAAGAAGTCCGGCACCCGTCGCGAAGAGCGTCTGGTGGGCGAGGACGAACTGCAGAAGATGTGGATCCTGCGCAAGGTTCTGCATCCCATGGACGAGATCGGTGCCATGGAATTCCTCATCGATCGCATGAAGCAGACCAAGACCAATCTGGAATTCTTCGAGTCCATGAAGCGCAAATAAGAGGCGCTTCCCGCAACACACAAACCCCCGCCCCGGCGGGGGTTTGTTTTTTGGGGCCCACTAATAGCCGCTGTTGGAGCTATGCTTGCATGGCTCCAACAAAGTGCTCAGGTTATTTATTGGCGCCGAACTCAACGACCTGAGAGTCTTTCCTGTTCTTCGGAAAAGCGCGGGGACTTTCCAGGTTCTCCCAATCCAGGCGTAGCGTGTAGCTCACGACTCGCCGCTCACCCCCAGCCTGCTATACTCGCGGCACAACCTTTCTGGTTATCCAAACAACAAGGAACGTCATGAAATACCGCGACCTGCGTGACTTTCTGCAACAGCTAGAACAACTTGGCGAGCTCAAACGCATTACCGCACCGGTGAACCCGAACCTGGAAATGACCGAGATCTGCGATCGCACCCTGCGTGCCGGCGGTCCGGCACTGCTGTTTGAAAACCCGGTGGGCTTCGGCACCCCGGTGCTGGGCAACCTGTTCGGCACGGAACGTCGGGTGGCGCTGGGCATGGGCCGCGAGTCCGTTGAGGAGCTGCGCGAACTGGGTGAACTGCTGGCCTTTCTCAAGGAACCGGAACCGCCCAAGGGCATGCGTGATGCCTGGGAAAAACTGCCGATATTCCGCAAGGTGCTGAGCATGAGTCCCAAGTTACGCGGCTCCGGGCCCTGCCAGGAAAAGGTGCTGGAAGGCAACGACGTGGATCTGTACCAATTACCGATCCAGACCTGCTGGCCCGGCGATGCAGGCCCGCTGGTGACCTGGCCGCTGGTGATCACCCGGGGTCCCAACAAGGAACGCCAGAACCTGGGCATCTACCGTCAGCAGCTGATTGGCCGCAACAAGTTGATCATGCGCTGGCTAAGCCACCGCGGTGGCGCCCTGGATTTCCAGGAGTGGCAGCAGCAACATCCCGGTGAGCCCTTCCCGGTGGCGGTGGCGCTGGGCGCCGATCCGGCCACCATCCTTGGCGCAGTCACCCCGGTGCCGGACACCCTCAGCGAATATGCCTTTGCCGGCCTGCTGCGCGGCTCGAAAACCGAGCTGGTGGAATGTATCGGTAATGACCTGCAGGTCCCCGCCAGCGCCGAGTTCGTGCTGGAAGGCCATATCTATCCGGACGAGATGGCCGAGGAAGGGCCGTTCGGCGACCACACCGGCTATTACAACGAGGTGGAGCGCTTCCCGGTCTTTACCGTGGAGCGCATCACCCACCGCCGTGATCCGATCTATCACAGCACCTACACCGGCCGGCCACCGGATGAACCGGCGGTGCTGGGCGTGGCCATGAACGAGATCTTCGTACCGATCCTGAAAAAGCAGTTTCCGGAAATCGTAGATTTTTACCTGCCCCCGGAAGGCTGCTCCTATCGCATGGCCGTAGTGACCATGAAGAAACAGTACCCGGGCCACGCCAAGCGGGTAATGATGGGCGTGTGGTCATTCCTGCGCCAGTTCATGTACACCAAGTTCGTGATTGTCTGCGACGACGACGTCAACGCCCGCGACTGGAAGGACGTGATCTGGGCCATGACCACCCGCATGGACCCGGCCCGGGATACCCTGCTGGTGGAAAACACCCCCATCGACTATCTGGATTTCGCTTCTCCGGTATCCGGCCTTGGCTCCAAGATGGGCATGGACGCCACCAGCAAATGGCCCGGCGAAACCGACCGGGAGTGGGGCCGCGCCATCAGCATGAGCCCGGCAGTGAAGCAGCGGGTGGATGAGATGTGGGAAAGCCTTGGGATCAGTGAACAGTGAACAGTGAACAGTGAACAGTGAACAGTGAAGGCTGCCCGGCCCGCATCCCTAGTCAAGATTTTGTTGCGCTTTTAACCTGCGAGGCCGCGCTCAGAGTCTGGGCGCGGCGGCGGAGCTGGCAGAACCTTCTCACGCCGTCCGCGCAGCTGTTAACTATTCACTATTAACTATTAATTGCATTTCTTGTACGATGGTGCCAAATAACAAAAGGACGCACCATGGCCTTGTTAGATTCTATTGACCGACGCAGTTTCCTGAAAGCCCTGGCCTCGGCCGGGGCCACGGGGGCATTGGCCCCCCAGGCCCTGCTGGCTGAGACCGGGAAGGCGCCAGCCTGGCAGAACTGGTCCGGTAACCAAAGCGCCAACCCGGCCAACCTGGTATTTGCCACCAGCGAATCCCAACTGCGTCAGACCCTGCGCGACAGCAGCGGCACCATTCGCCCCTTCGGCGGCAGCCATTCATTCAGTGCCGTGGTGCCCAGCGATGACACCCTGGTATCCCTGGAAGCCCTGGCCGGACTGCGGGGTCAGGACGGCGACATCTTCACCTACGGTGGAGGCACCCGACTGGCCATGGCCAGTGCCCAGGCCAACGGCCTGGGCTACAGCTTCAGCAACGAGCCGGATATCAACCTGCAATCCCTGGCCGGCGCCATTGCCACCAGCACCCACGGCACCGGCAGCAACCTGCAGAGCCTGTCCGGCCAGGTGGAAAGCCTGCGGCTGATCCTCCCCGACGGCGAGGCCCTGAGCCTGACCCGGGAAGACGGCGACACCTTTCTGGCCGCCTGCTGCAGTGTCGGGGCCCTGGGTGTGGTCAGCGAAATCGGTTTTCGACTGGAACCTGCCTACCGGCTGAAGGAGCGCACCTGGACCCTGCCCCTGCAGGAGGCCATGGATTTCGTGGAGAGGGAAAAAGACAACTTTCGCCACATCGAATTCTTTGCCTTCCCCCTTGGCGAACAGGCCATCGTCAAGACCATGGAAATCACTGATGACCCCACCGACAGCAGCGAACGGGAAGACAGCAACGACCTGCTGGAGCTGGTCTGTAAAGTGGCCATGCGCGCTGGCTGGCTGACCCCGAACCTGCAGAAGCTGGTCACCCTGTTTGTGGAAGACAACACCTATACCGGCCCCGCCCACAAGGTGTTCGCCAACCGCCGCACGGTGCGGTTCAACGAGATGGAATACACCGTGCCGGCGGAAGACGGCATCGCCTGCCTGCAGGAAGTCTGCGAGACCATTCGCAAGCAGGACATCAATGTGTTCTTCCCCATTGAGTTCCGTTATGTGGCCGCCGATGATCGCCTGCTGTCCATGTACCACGACCGCCCCGGCGCCAGCCTGTCGATCCATCAATATTTCGCCCAGGACTATCAGCCCCTGTTCACGGCCGTGGAGCCGATCCTGCGTCGCTATGCGGGCCGCCCCCACTGGGGCAAGCTGCATACTCTGGGCCAGCGGCAACTGCGCGAGCTGTATCCCGCCTTTGATCGCTTTCAGTCCGTGCGCCGGGAACTGGACCCACAGGGAAGGATGCTCAACCAACACCTGCAAACCCTGTTTGGAGCAACCGGATGAAACGCCGTAGATTTCTCATCGGGCTGGGCGCTCTCGCCGCCGGCGGCTGGCTGCTGCGCCCGGGGAATCAGGGGGCGCCGCATACCCCCTACTTCCAGGCCATCAACGACAGGCTGAAAAAAGACGGGCCCGGTCGGCCATTGATGCTGGTGGACCAGCAACGGCTGGTGCGTAATTGCCACACCCTGAAAGCCATGCTACCGCCCCGCTGCGCGCTGCGTATCGTGGCCAAGTCCCTGCCCAGTGTGCCGATGGTCCAGACCGTGATGCGCGAAACCGGCAGCAACCGTGTCATGGTGTTCCATCAGCCGTTCATGAATGCCCTGGCCGACGCAGAGCCCGGCGTGGACATGCTGCTGGGCAAGCCCATGCCGGTCCAGGCCGCCCGACAGTTCTACAGCGAAACAGGTAGCGCCTTCGATGCGGAGCGGCAACTCCAATGGCTGATCGATTCCCGCCCGCGGCTGGAGCAATATCTGCAGCTGGCCACCGATCTGGACCGGCGCCTGAACATCAATCTCGAGATCGACGTGGGTCTACACCGGGGCGGCCTCACCGACCCGAACCAGCTCGATGCAATGATCGCCCTGATCCAGGCCCACCCAGACCGACTTCGCTTCAGCGGTTTCATGGGCTATGACGCCCACGTGGGCAAGCTGCCCGCCTTTATTCAAAGCGCCGAGGAAGGCCACCGGGAAACCGAGGCCATCTACCAACGCTTTATCGAACGCCTCTACCAACTGGCACCCGCCTACCGGAATGAGACCCTGTGTTTCAACGGCGGCGGCAGCCCCACCGTCGGCCTCTACGACGACAGCACCGTGGTCAACGAACTGGCCGCCGGCTCCTGTCTGGTCAAGGCCAGCGATTTTGATCTGCCCCTGCTGGCGGATTTCGAACCGGCGGTGTTTATCGCCGCACCAGTGCTCAAGCAATGGGACGGCCTGAACCTGCCCGGACCGTTACCGCTGGGTGAGCTATGGCAACGCTGGGACCCGAACCGCCGCCAGACCTATTTCATTTACGGCGGTTACTGGAAGGCCACCCCGGTGTCACCGGCGGGCATTCGCGAGAATGGTGTCTATGGCCACAGCACCAACCAGATGATGTTCAACGGCAGCCCGGATACCGCCCTGCAGGTGGACGACCAGCTGTTCCTGCGCCCCACCCAAAGCGAATTCGTGCTGCTGCAATTCGGCGACCTGGCCGTGTGGCAAGACGGCGCCATCCAGGACTGGTGGTCACCGTTGCCCCAGGGCCAGGGCGCCTGAGCCGCCCCGACACCAGCCTCCCACTGACTCCCTTCTCCTCTTGACCACCGGCACCGAATTGACGGTCCCGGTGGTCACTGCCTGCACGTTGACCGTTACATTGGGCACTGATACATTCGACAAAACTTGACGTCGTCTAGATTTAACGTCGCCATTGCCCGGCAGGAGTACTACATGACAACCACAACAACGGTGGCAAGCCAGGGGATAAACCTGCAGGTTTATACCTTCGGAGAGAGCAGCAAGCCCCCCGTGGTCCTGGTTCACGGTTACCCGGACAACCACAGTGTCTGGCAGCCCGTGGCCAAGCGACTGGCCAGGAAGTACTTCGTGATCAGTTACGACGTGCGCGGCGCCGGTGCCTCCGACGCGCCCCGCAAGCAGGCGGATTACCGCATGGAGCTGCTGTCGGCAGACCTGAAGGCCGTCGTCGACGCCACCCTTCCCGGGCGGGATTTTCATTTGGTGGGCCATGATTGGGGCTCTATTCAGAGCTGGGAATCGGTCACCGCCGAGGGGCCACTCAAGGCCCGCATCAAATCCTACACCACCATCTCCGGCCCCTGCCTGGATCATATGGGCCACTGGATGCGTCGGCGCACGCTGAATCTGTCTCCCTCCGCCAAGGCCAAGGTGTTCAAACAGGCACTCAGCTCCTGGTATATCGGTTTCTTTCACCTGCCGGTACTGGCTCCAAGTGCCTGGCAGGGTGGCCTGGACAAGCTCTGGCCCCGCTACCTGAAACACCGCGAGAACGTGCAGGAGCCAGACGCCAATCCCACCCAGGGCAAGGATGGCAAACACGGGGTGCAGCTGTATCGCGCCAACTTCCGCAACAAGCTGATCAACCCGCAAGACCGCCACGCGGCCTGTCCGGTCCAGCTGATCGTACCCACCCGTGACAACTACGTGGGGACCCAGCTGTTTGAGGACCTGCACGAGTGGGTGGACGAGCTGTACCGCCGGGATATCAACGCCAACCACTGGGTACCGCTGAGCCATCCGGACACCATCGCTAGCTGGATTGGCGATTTCGTGGCCGGAGTGGAAAGCGACAAGATGCCGGGCGCCCTGCAGCATGCCCGCGTTCGTCCGGAAAGACAGGGCCTGCCCCTGTATGGCAAGACGGCGGTTATCACCGGTGCCGGTTCCGGCATTGGCCGGGCTACCGCCCTGCGCTTTGCCGCAGAAGGCGCCGATCTGGTGTGCGTGGATATCAATGAAGACAGTGCCGACGCCACCGCCGAACAGGCCCGGCAACGGGGTGCCACCGCCTGGCCCCGCAAGGTGGATGTGGGCTCGGCCCAGGCCATGCAGCGGCTGGCCAACTGGGTGGAGAAAGAACTGGGTGGTGCGGACATTGTGGTCAACAACGCCGGCATCGGCATGGCCGGCGGTATGCTGGAAACATCCACCAAGGACTGGGACCGCCTGCTCAAGGTCAACCTGTGGGGCGTGATCCATGGCTCACGATTGTTTGCCCGGCAAATGATTGACGGCCACCGCAAGGGGCACATCGTCAACGTGGCCTCCGCCGCCGCCTTCGCCCCCAACCGCAAGCTGACCGCCTACTCCACCAGCAAGGCCGCCGTGCATATGCTCAGCGAATGCCTGCGCGCGGAGCTGGCCGAACACCATATCGGCGTCAGCTCCATTTGCCCCGGCTTTGTGGCCACTGGCATTGCCAACAGCACTGTCTACGCCGGCCTCAGCGACGAGCAACAGGCCGAAAAACGCGCCAAAGCCGACGCCTTGTACAAGCGCCGCAATTTTTCCCCGGACCAGGTGGCCGCCGCCATTTTCGATGCGGTGCAAAGCAATCCGGCCCTGTCCCTGGTGGGAGCCGAAGCCTGGACCACCCGACTACTCAGCCGCTTTGCCCCGGTACTGTCCCGGCAGGTAGCGCGTCTGGATATTACCGCCTGATTTGATGACGTGTGACCTTAACAACGGGAGAACAACAGCCATGAATAACCCTATGCGCCATCAACTGAAAGCCCGCCGTGTGCAATTCGATTTCGACAATACGCCTCTGCACTGGCTAAAGGATGATCCGTTTTCCACCCATATCATCAACGGCATCCACCTGCTGCTGCCCGCCGGGGAACTATGGTTCTGCCGGGTCTACAACCAGGCCCTGCCGCTGGTCAGTGATGATCAGTTGCGCGCCGACGTGGAAGGGTTTATCCGCCAGGAGGCCGTGCATTCCCGGGCCCACAGCAAGGCCCAGCTTTATCTGGAGCGCCATGGATTGAGCGTGGATGAGTACGTGCAGCGGGTGGAATGGCTGTTTGGCACTTTTCTGGGGGAGGCACCTTTCGGACTCACATTCCTGCAGCGCAAGGCGATTCAGAAGCAATGGCTGGTACTGCGTGTGGGGCTGATCGCGGCCATCGAACACTTCACTGGCGTACTGGGTCAGTGGGCCATGGACAACGACACCTGGGAGCAGAACGGCGACCCGGCCATGGTAGACCTGTTCAAATGGCATCTGGCCGAGGAAGTGGAACACCGCACCGTTGCCTTCGATCTGTTCGAGCACCTGTGCCAATCCCAGCTCGGCTTCTACGTGAGCCGCCAGGCGCTGATGGCCATCGTCTTTCCGCTGTTCATCTACTTTATTTCCGAGGGCGGCCGCAGCCTGGCACGCCAGGACCCGGATCCCCAGGTGCGCAAGCTGGGGCGCACCCTGATCCCGAAATTACTGCTGCAACTGGAACAGACCGGCAAGCAAACCCGGAACGTGCCCACTTTCACCTTCCTGGTCAACGCTACCCTGCGCTGGTTGTCTCCCCGTTTCCACCCGATCCACGAAGGGGACACAGAACAGGCCCTGGCCTACCTGGCACGCTCGCCGGCGGCACAGGCAGCAGCCATGCACTGACACCATCGCTGGCGGCGCGATATCCCCAACCTACGCCACCTGATCTGTGCAGGTCCGCGACGATAACCAAAAATCAGAAGCGAGCGACGAGGTTCGAGTTACGAAAAGCCCTTCGCTCTTCGTAACTCGCTTCTCGCCGTTTCGTGCCTACATCGGCACCTTGTCGAACCAGGGCGCCGCCTCTTCCAGCTGGGCCGCCAACGCCAGCAGCTTGCCTTCATCCCCGTGACCACCGACGAACTGGGACCCCAGCGGCAGACCGGTGTTTCCTGACGAAGTGTCGCACCAGTGCAATGGCACCGACATGGCCGGCACCCCGGTGACATTGGCGAACTGGGTGTAAGGCATGTACTTGAAATTTTCCAGCGCCATCTGCTCGATCATGCCGGTCTTCATCAGCAGTTTTTCACCACCCACCTTGAGCAGCATTTTCAGAGCGCTCTGCTGCCAGCCCGGGGTGGCCATTTCCCCGATCCGTGCCGGGGGCATGGCCAGCGTTGGCGTCAGCCAGAAATCGTACTGCTCCAGGAAGGTATCCAGCGCGATCATGTACTGTTGCCAACGGGTCTGACACTTCACGTATTCATGGGCAGGCGTCGCCCGGCCAAAGGCGGCAATGGCCAGGGTATCCAGCTCGAACCCGTCATCACCACAGCCGGTCAGTGCCTTCACTTCATCCACTTCGGCGGCGCACTGGCCAAACCAGACGGAGAGCCAGTCCATGCACATTTGTTTGGCATCCATTTGCGGTTCGGCCTCGACCACCTCATGGCCCAGGTCCCGCAGCAGGGCCACGGTTTTCTCTACCGCTTTGACTGCTTCTGCGTCCACCGGCGTCCCCAGGGGCGACGCCGTGGAATAACCGATCCGCAATGTGCCAGGTCGGGATGCAGCCGCCGCCTGATAGGACTGTTGCGGGGGCGCGATATGGAACAGGCTGCCGCGCTCATCGCCATGGGTCAGGTCCAGCAACAGGGCACTGTCGCGCACTGAACGGGTCAGCACGTGGTTCACCGCTATGCCGTGCATGGCTTCGGTGAAGGTAGGCCCCCAGGGGGTACGCCCGCGGCCGGGCTTGAGTCCGAACAGGCCACAGCAGGCCGCCGGGATACGAATGCTGCCACCGCCGTCATTGGCACCGGCCACCGGCACGACACCCGCCGCCACCAGGGCCGCAGACCCCCCGGAGGAACCACCGGGGGTATGATCCAGATTCCAGGGGTTACGGGCCGGGCCATAGGAGTCCGGCTCGGTAATCCCCTTGGCGCCAAACTCGGGAGTGTTGGTGCGCCCGAACGGCACCAGCCCGGCGGCTTTCCAGCGCGCCACCAGGGTGGAATCCCGGTCCGCGCGGATGTCGTGTTTCTTGCGCGCCTTGTTGCCCTGATAGCAGGGTGCACCGGCCATTTCCTGGAACAGGTCTTTCACCAACATGGGCACCCCGGCCAGCGGACCTTGCAGCGGTGCGGAGGCCCGTTCCCGGGCCTGTTCATAGAGGGGAATAATCAGCGCATTCAGGGAAGGGTTCACCTGCTCCGCCCTGGCGATGGCCGTGTCCAGCAGCTCAGCGGCGCTCACCTCTCCCCTGGCCACCAGCTCCGCCAGCCCCATGGCATCAAATTGACGATATTCCTCAAACTTCATGCGTGTGCTCTCCCGGAAGCGTTCGATTTTTTTGCGACGGTCGCAAGGCGACAATTCACTTACTGTGGCATAGTCTGCCCTGCCAAGTGGGCCAAAGCTTGTGTGTTTACGTTGTAGGGGCAAAGCATGAAAGCGATCGGTTTCAACCAACCCAGAACCATTGATGATGTGCACGCGCTGGAGGATATCCAGCTGGATCTGCCATCTCCCGGCCCCCGGGACCTGCTGGTGTCGGTGCAGGCGGTGTCAGTGAATCCCATCGATACCAAACTGCGCCAGCGCCCGGTGGACCAGGGTGGCTATCGGGTACTGGGGTTTGATGCCGCAGGCGTGGTGGAAGCGGTGGGCGCCGAGGTAAAGAACTTTCAACGTGGTGACCGGGTCTGGTACGCCGGGGCCCTGCAGCGTCAGGGCAGCAATGCCCAGTACCAATGCGTGGACGAGCGGCTGGTGGCGAAGAAACCGGACAGTCTGGGCATGCAGGAAGCCGCGGCCCTGCCACTCACCGCCCTGACCGCCTGGGAAGCCCTGGAAGACCAGCTCGGTTTTCGTCCCGGCGCCTGCGAGGGAAAAAGCCTGCTGGTGATCGGCGGCGCCGGTGGGGTGGGGTCCATTGCCATCCAGCTGGCCGCCCGCCATTTCGGCCTGACCGTGATTGCCACTGCCGGACGTGAGACCTCCAACAACTGGTGCCAGGCCATGGGGGCGGATCACATCGTCGATTACCGCAAGGATCTACTCCCACAACTGGAACTGCTTGGCCTTCCTCAGGTAGACGGCATTCTGGTTACACAGAGTCTGGATGACTACTGGCACACGGCCTGTCAGGCCGTGGCCCCCTTCGGCGGCATCTGCGCCATCGTCGATGCCCGCGCGCCCCTGGACCTGAACCCGCTGAAACCGAAAAGTGCCCGCTTCTGCTGGGAGTTCATGTTCACCCGCGCCATGTTCGCCGCCGAGATGCCCCGCCAGGGCCAGATACTCGACCAGCTTCGCACCCTGGTGGATGCCGGTACCATTCAAAGCACCGTCAGCGAAGGACTGGGGCCGATCAATGCCAACAATCTGAAGACCGCTCATCGCAAACTGGAAAGCGGACAGACGATCGGCAAGCTGGTGTTGGCGGGGTGGGAAAATAATTAACAGTTACGCGTGAAAAGATGGGTTTGATCTGTAAGGCAAGAGGCCGCGCCCATAGTTTGAGCGCGGCCTCTTGCGTTGAAAAAACAACCCACACAAATCGCGTCGCTGTTAACTATTCACTGTTAACTCCCAACCACTCCCCCATCATCCTTGGTAATCACCACTGTGGCCGACCTTGGCCGTGTCTTGCCGTCGCTGGCGGGAAAGCTGAGGGTGGGATGCTGGACGTTGATCCACAGGGTGGTGCCGTCCGGGGTGCCGGTGATGCCGGTGATCTCGCAGCCCTTGGGGCCGACCAGAAACCGTTTCACCTCGCCGCTGTAGGGGTTCGCGCAGAGCAGCTGGTTGGTGCCCATGCCCTGATGGTTCGGGCTGTCCTCGTCGTAGTCGGTTTCAATCCAGAGTCGTCCGGCCGGATCGAACCATAGCCCGTCCGGTGACGAGAAGATGTCCCCCTGGATGGTGCCGATCTGGTTGGCAGGAACGTCGCTGCCTTGCGGGTAACCGGCGAGCAGAAAGATTTCCCACTGGAACGTGGTCGCCGCCGGGTCATCGCCTTTTTCACGCCAACGCAGGATATGGCCATGCTCGTTCTCCCAGCGCGGGTTGGCGCTGTTGATGGGCTGATCCTCCTCCCGGCCACGTTTGTCATTGTTGGTGAGCGTGACGTACACCTCGCGGTTATCCGGTTTCACCGCCACCCATTCCGGCCGGTCCATGGTGGTGGCGCCCAGCAGGTCGGCGGCGCGGCGGGCCTCGATCATCACCTGGGCCTGGCTGTGAAAATCATTGTCGGGTGTCAGCGGCCCCTCACCAAACACCAGCGATTTCCACTGGCCCTTTCCCCTGTCGCCGAACACGCCCACGTACAACGTGCCGTCATCCAGCAGGTGCCGGTTGGCTTCCCGGTCATCCGGCTGGTAACGGCCAGCGGGGACAAACTTGTAGATGTATTCGCCCCGGGTATCGTCGCCGAAATAGAACGCCATGCTGCCATCCGGTGCCACCGATGGGGTGGCACACTCACGGACCAATCGGCCCATGGCGGTGCGTTTCACCGGCGTGCTGTCCGGGTCGAAGGGATCAATCTCCACCACCCAGCCGAAACGGTTGGGCTCATTGACGTGCCCCCCGTGTGACTGGTCCGCATAGGGCGTGGCATCAAAACGCGGGTCCACGGACTCCCAGGCGAAGTATTTGCTGTTCTGCCCCTGGCTGAGCCGGTAGCGGTGATGAGCCACGCGGGTGGCGTAGTCTTCCCGGTCGCGATTGACGAAATAGTTGGGCCAGTTTTCCTCGCAGGCCAGATAGGTGCCCCAGGGGGTAAATCCTAGGGCACAATTGGCGAGGGTCCCCAACACCGTCCGGCCATCCGGGTCACTGGCGGTTTTCAAGGCCGCCGTGCCCGCCGCTGGCCCCCGCAGGCTCATGGGCGTCATACCGGTAATGCGGCGGTTGTAGGGAGAGTCCATGACCCTGTCCCATACACCGTCCGGCTGGCGGCGGATTTCGATCACGCTGACCCCATGAGCCGCCTGCTCTTTCTTCACTTCCCCTTCAGGGCGGAAACGCCGCCCATCTGCACCGTCCCGAAAGGTCGGCCCGGCCGGGTGGAGAAAATTCAACGACACTTTTTCATGATTCATGACCAGCAGGCCACGTTGATTGGGCGCCTCCGGGAAGGGAAAGAAATGCATGCCATCGTGATTATCCCCCGCCTGCTGCATCTGGTCGCGCCAGTCATTGGAGGCATCCGGTTGCCAGGCGGGAGCCCCGTCACCGACCGGGTCGCCCCAGGCATACAGCACCCGGGCGGAGTACCCCTCCGGGACCGCCACCCGATCGAACGTCATGTCAGTTTGCGGCGGCAATGGCGTAAAGCCGATAGCCGGCATGGCCGGCGATGCCCCCTTGGGCGACGAGGCATCGCAACCGGACACTGGAACGGTAAAGAAGCCGGCCACCGCCGCCCCCAAGCCTCCCTTCAGCAGTTCGCGACGGCGAGGCAGTGCCGGGCCCCGGCAGTCCCGTGCCACCGGCTGATCATCCTGGGCTTCCAGGGCATCTACACGTTGCTGTTCATTCATGACCGTTCACCGTGATTCCGACAAGCCAAGCGTAGCGTCGATGGCATGCCAGGGCACCAGTTTGAAATTCTGCGGGGCATCGGGCAAGCGATTGCGGCCATCCTGTACCACCAGCAGACCGTCAGAAAAGGCACCGCCCAGATCCGCCGAGGTGACCGCCAGGCCGTCGGTTTCCGAAGCACCATCAATGCCCGCTTCCGGGTTCATGCCGATCCGGAAACGTCCCCGGTAGGCATAGGGAGGCTGCGCCTCCACCAACACATAGCTGTTGTTGCCCTGGCTGGAAATCACCAGGTACTCCTGGTCGCCCCGGCGGTAAAGCGACAGGCCTTCGATATCCGCTTCCAGGTTTTCTCCCTTGGCAATGACCTGCTCTGCCGCCACGCCCTGGTCTGCCCCGGCATGAAAAACCCACACGGCGTGATCTTCTTCCCCGACAAACAACCGCTGGTGTTCATCATCGGCCACACAGCCTTCCGGCTGGCTGTCCACCGTCAGGGTGCGCACCCGCTCACCGGTGATGCTCATGTCCGTGGGGGTGAGCAGCCACTGCTCGATAATGCCGCTCTTGCCATTGGCAAAGGCGTAAACACCCTGCGTATCGCGGTACAGACAGAGGCCATAGATTTCTTCCAGGCCGCTGGCAATTTCGCCCGCGTCGCTCAACTCACCGCTATCCCGGTCGATCAGAAAAAGGTGCAGGGAGTTGTGGTCCCGATTGCTGGCCACCGCCAGGTCCACCCGTCGCTCGTTGACACGCAAGCCGTAACGCACGTCCACGTTATTCAGGCGCCCCACGGGCAGAAACTGGGTGGTGTGGCCGGCCAGGTCATACACATACAACCCGGCTTTCTTGTCGGTACCAAGAATCCGGCTGGCCCCCGGGTTGGAGGGGTGCACCCAAATCGCCGGGTCATCCGCCGCATCGCCGAAACGGGCCACGGCATCGGTTTCCACGGTCGGCAGCACAGTGGGAATGACCGGCAGAACGTCATCCGCGGCATCCCACGGCAGGGTGAATCTGCGCACGCCTTGCTGACCATCGTCCAGTACCCAGGCCGTCAGTTGGCCGTTGGCCACCCGTGCCGCCAGCCGCTCCGGCTCTTCCAGATCCGGCACCGCAAACTGCTGCGCCTTGCCGTCGGTGCGATACACAGAAAGTTGCCGGGCCTGCGCATCCAGCAACAGCACGCCACCGGGAATGGCTGCCACGCCGGTGGCACTGGCCACGATATCGCCCCGGGGTGCCAGCACATCCACCAGTTCCCGTTCCGGGTCCTGCTCCGGGTCGGCCCGGTAACGCCACAGCCCCACCCCTTCTTCACTGACATAGAGATGTGCGGTCACATCATTCACGCTGCAGTGCTCCGCCTCCGGTGGCATCACCAAATGACGTAGCCGTTGCGGCGCCTTGCCCGACAATAGCCACTGATCGGCGCTGCCCCTTTCATCCAGCAGGAAAACCGACAACAGGGACTGGGCATCCCGGTACAGGCAGAAACCGTTGACGGCATACTCCGGTGCCGGCAAACGCTGCTGCTCCTGCAGCTCGCCCTGTCGCCACTGGAACAGCACCAGCTGATTGCTGCCCGTATGCAGGGTCACAAGCTGCAAGGTACCGTCCGGACCGCTGCGCACATCCAGGCCCTCAAATTCACCGCGGGCCTGCTGGTGACCATCAATCGTCAGGTTGCCCTGTTCCGTAATGATCAGGACATGGCCTTTTGCCATCGCCATGGCCCGGGGCTGCCCCATGCCGGGTTCGGTCTCCCACACCGGCGGTGTCAAGGTTGCCTCCGTAACGGCAGGCTCAGTGCCGGTTTCACCGCTACAGGCCGTCACCAGCAGTGCAGCAGCCAGCAATCCAATGCGGCTCATCATGCTTTTTCCTTTTTTTCAGATTTCGCAAAAAAACGCGCAGGCCATACCGGCCTGCGCAGAGCGCCTGATAACCGTTGATCAGAAGTGTTTGAGTGCCAGGCCCAGTTTGTAGGTGGGGCCGTATTCCTCGTATTGGGCGTTGAATTGCTCACGACCGGTATAGGCATAAAAGGGTTCATCGTTGATATTGATCGCCTCGAAGGTCAGCTGCAGATCCTCGGTGAGGAAGTAGTGACCGGTGAAGTCCAGCTGGATATGGTCATCGGTGTAAATGTCGTAACGCTTGTCCAGCGGATCGCTCACCTCCTGCAGGAACTTGCCGGTGTAGTTGGCGGCCAGGCGCAGGCTGAGCTGCTTGTCTTCGTACCCCAGCACCAGGTTGCCGGTCACATCGGACTGGCTGGGCAGGGCAATATCGCGGGAGACCGACCTGCCGGCATCCTCATCATAGGCCTCGATTTCCGCCGTGGAATCCACAAAGGTGGCATTGGCGCCGATCAGCATGCCATTGAAGGGGGCCGGCAGTTCCGTCAGTTGTTTGGAGTAGGCCAGTTCCAGGCCATAGAGGCTGGCGTCGTTGCCGTTTTCAAAGGTCTCCGCGTCCGAGAACGCCTCGAATCCCGGCGACCCACCCTTGTCGGTCAGGTAAGCAAAGTTGTCGATATCCTTGTAGAACGCGAAGGCGGAGACGACGCCGGCCCGGCCCATGTAGTGCTCGATGCCCAGGTCCAGATTATTGGACGTCAGCGAATCCAGATCCGGGTTGCCGAAACTCGCCTCGTCGCCGTCGATTTCAAAACCCGGCGACAACTGTTCAAAGGTCGGGCGCACCACGCTGCGGGTGAAGGCGGAGCGGACGATGGTATCGTTGCTGAGCTGGTAGCGCAGATGCAGTGCTGGCAGCCAGTGATCCTCGTCATTCTCGTGCTGCTCGGCGGTAATCACTTCATCGGTGGAACCGAAACCGTCCGCTTCGAAATCAGCGCGCTCGTAGCGCACACCCGTGAGGATGCGTAGCTGCTGGATATCAACGGTGCCCATCAAATAGGCCGCCTGACGGTCTTCGCGGATTTCATAATCCTCGATGGCGGAGGCGATGGCATCAAACTCACCGGGACCGGCGGTCAGGGAGCCGGCCTTGTCCGGATCCACACCACTGCCGAAGTTACCCAGGGCATAGTCCACATCGGTGCTGAAATCCGAGAGCACCGCATCGGGCTCGTAGATCCAGACATTCACGTCACTGTCTTTTTCCCGCCGGCTGACCTTGGTGCCGAACTGGATGGATGCCGGGTTATTGTTCCAGTAAAGCTGGCGGGTGAAATCCAGCGCCAGGTCACCCTGCTTGTCCGTGGTCTTGCCTTCGGTTTCTTCCACTTCATCCAGCTCGTAGTTGGCATCGTCATAGAAACCGGTGGGATAAAGCGCCGACGGTTTACGGGTTCCGGTGAAGCCCCCATCCGGAAATTCTGCGGCAAAGACCGTGCTGTCCGCATGCCGGGGTTCATCTTCCTCGGCGGTGCTGTAGCCCACCCGAAAATCGGTGATCCAGTCACCGGCATAGTGCTGGCCACCCAACACCACGGAGTTGATTTCCTGGGTTTCTTCCCGGTCCTTCAATTCCTTTTCCACTTCTACCAGACCGGTCTGGCCCGGTTGCTGGGCACTGTCGAAGGAGAAAATATTGGCCTGACGCACTTCATCGTCACGGAAACGGCTGTGCAGCGTGCGCAGGTATAAACTGGTATCGTCGTTGAGCAGGTAATCCATGTTCAGCGCCACCCCGAGTCGCTCGCGGGTGATGGTGTAGTCACGCTGTTCCAATTCCTCCAGCGCATTGCCGCCATCGAAATCCCAGGCGCCGCCGGTCTCCACATTATCGGAGCCGAAATCCCGCTCGCCCCAGCTTACCGCCCCGGCAATGCCGAAATTCTTTTCCCCGTCCCCCACAGAGAACTGGTTGCTGGCCGCCACCGCCAGCTCCGGACTGGTCTCTTCCGTGTTGTCGTCATAACTGCCGGCACCACTGAGCGAGTAGAAAAGGCCGTCGCGGTCGAAGGCCGACAGGGTATTCACTTCCACGGTCCCGCCCAGGGAATTGCCGTCCATGTCCGGGGTCAGGGTCTTGACCACGGTGAGAGACTCCAGCAGGTCAGCGGGAATCACATCCAGCGCCACTGCCCGGCGACCGGCTTCCGGCGCGGGAACCTGAATACCATTGACCTTCACCGCGTTGAGATCCGGCGCCACGCCACGGACACGAACGAAACGCCCCTCCCCCTGGTCACGTTCGATGGACACACCCGGCAGACGTTGCAGGGATTCCGATACGTTGGAGTCCGGGAAGTCACCGATATCATCCGCCTGCGTGGTGCTCTCAATATTGTCAGCCGCCCGCTGCCGGGATAACGCCTTATCCACACTGGCTGCCTGACCGATCACCTGGATGGTCTGTAGTTCGTTGGTGGAGTCCGCTTCCCCCGCCAGCAGCGGTGAGACGACAAGGCCGATGGCAGAAGCCAGAACGGTACGACGAAAAATTCGATTCAGCGTTTTTTGACAGGACATCATTTCCCCCGGGCCAGGCCCTTGCGAATTAGCAATGACCGGCACGGTAGGTCTGCCCCGTGTCACTTTGGTTACAGGTATCGCGCAAAACCTTGCCAAAACCGGCAATCCGGGCTGCCCGGAGCCACTCTTGAGCTGATCGCACCCCTTCCCCCTCCTGTTTGACGGGCAATCTTTCGCGTTTTGTCGTTTTTCTGGCGAACCGGACACACTTGTGTGAGCTGATCTGACCGGTCAGGACCGCCAGCTCCTTTTCATCAAAATGACATGCACAGCGCGTAGGAGTGCCAGCATCAACTGCAAAGGATGCCCCCCCGTGAGACACCTTCTGACATTGCACTATCGCTCCCTGCTGGCGGTGCTGGTCATGGCCAACCTGGTGCTGCTGATGAACCTTGGCGCCGGGGATATCAAGCGCTGGGACGCGATTGTCTGGCTGGATATCGCCGGCGAGGGGGGGGCCGCCCTGCTCGCCCTGATCTGGATCGGCCTGATTCTCAACAGCCGCCCCACCGGGCGGGTCACCCGTTTGCTGGTAGCCGGGCTTGCCGCCATTTTTCTCAGCTATTGGCAGGATGTACTGGATGAGTTTGTTCAGTTATCTCCTTCCATTACCTGGGATCACTGGCTGGAATCCGGTGCCATGCCGATGGGCATGATATTGCTGACACTGGGCATCTATCACTGGCACCGGGAACAACAGGCCATCAATCGGCAACTGCGCAAGCGCGAGCGAATTTTCCGGGAGCATCGCAATTTTGATGCCCTGACCTCGCTGAGCGACGCCCGCTACCTGCGTGAGCAACTCTCGCTGGAACTTCAGCATCGAGAGCGCACGGTCTCGCTGATCATGATTGATCTGCATTGTTTCGATCACAGTCGTCGCCTGCTGGGTGGCGCGGACAGTGATCGGCTGCTGCGCGAACTGGGAGAATTGTTGCTGCTGAACCTCAGACGGCAGGATCTGCTTTGCCGATATGCCGGTGACCGCTTTGCCGTGGTGCTGCCCGCGACGGAACGCACTGTCGCGGAAAAACTGCGTGGGGAACTGGAGCAGGCGACTCACAGCTTTGCCTTCAAGACACGACGCGGCGAAACCCACGCCGTGACCGTCCACTCAGGGTTGGCGGTTTCCCACGACGACGACGCGGACAGTCTGATTGAGCGAGCTAACTGCAGCCTGTCGCAGGCTATCCGCCGCACACACCGGGCCGCCTGACCATGACAGGTTATCTGTGCGACCAGCGCTTTATCACGGCCCATCACTTGCCGGCAGTGCTGATTGATCTGGCTCAGGACCAGGGGGAAGACCTGCATCGGCTGCTTCGCCATACCGGCTTATTCCCGGAACAACTGGTCCGTGGCGAGGGCCGGGTCAGCGCACACGAATACCTGCAACTGATCCATAACACCCGGCAGCGCTTGACCGATCCCGAGCTGGCGTTTCGTTATGGGCAACGGCTTTTCCCCGGCCATTACGGTGCCGTCAGCGCCTTGCTAGGCAATGCGGAATCACTGGCTGAGGCACTGTCGGTTTTCACGGACTTTCCGGCACTGATTTCCCCGCTCCTGGCATGCCGACTCACCGTTACCGATGAGTACCTTTGCCTGCAATGGCTGGACAGTTGCGGCGCCAAGGCACAATGGCGCTTTCTGGTGGAAGCTGCCATGAGTGGAGTGGCTTCGCTGACCCGCTGGTTGAGCGGCACCCCCCTACCCTGGCGCTTTCAATTCAGTTACCCCTGCCCTGCATGGCCAGAGCAGTATCAAGTGCATCTGGGCGAACCGCTGCATTTTGCCGCGCATATGGATGCCATGATTCTGCCGCGACATTACCTGAAAGAACCTTGGCCGCAGGGCTCACCCACCGCCTGGCTGGCCGCCCGACAGCAATGCGAGCAGCTGATGGATCTGGTCGGCAGCCGATATAGCTTTCGCCATACCCTGTACCAATTTCTGCAGACTCGACTGGACCAGCCGCCCTCCCTTCAGGAAAGCGCCGCGCATATGGCATGTAGCCCGGCTACCCTGAAACGCAGACTCAGCCAGCAGGGGTGCCACTATCAGCAGTTACTTGACGAAGTCAGACTGCACCAGGCAATCCACTGGCTACAGTTCCATGGCGACAGCCCCGAGCAAATCTGTCGGCGACTGAACTTTTCGGACCCCACCAATTTCCGCCGGTCCTTCAAACGCTGGTGTGGGTTGACGCCCTCGGCCTGCCGTCAATCCCTGCTCGCCACCATGGGGATGAAACCGGGAGGGTGACAGGCTGTCGCTATGGCATCCCGGAGGGGCAGATACTGCCAGCCGGCAAGGTTTCCAGCGTTGTCAGGCAAAGAATGGGCTGGCGGGACAGAGTGCGATCCAGCAGAGCCGGCCAGGCCTGGGGGTTGGCCATGGGGCGAGGCAGTTTATAACTGGGAAGAGCCTGCCAGACACCCTCTTGCTGTTCCGCCAGCACAAACTGGAAGGGGTGCAGACCCGGTACGCCCAGGCGAATATCCGTGGCCAGCAACTGGTCCGGTCCGGCTTCCACATCCATAAAGCCCCGGGTAAACCAGGCCAGCTTGCGCCCCGCCGGGACCTGCATGGCCTGGGCGTAATCCTGCGGTGAACGGGGAAAGGTTTCCACCGTCAGGGCATCGCCGTTATCCAGCACGCCGGTGACGATCTCCAGCCGCTGCTGTTCGCCCAGCACCGTCACCCGCCACAGCAGGGTGGAGAAAGGCATGGGCTGCACCAGACGCGGCGCCTCACTCAAGCCCCGTTCCGCCAGCGCCGGCATCACCCGCTGCGTCATCCATTGCTGGGCCACCAGGCTCCAGCACAGATACAGGGAGGACAATGCCAGCCCCGCCGCCAGGGCCGGCCTGGCGGGTGGGCGCCAAAGCGCCACAATGACACCAATCAACAGGGGGAGGGTATATAACGGGTCAATAATGAAAATACTGCTGATTGCCACCGGATCCCCCAGCGGCCAGAACAGGCGGGTCCCGTAGGTGGTAAAGGCATCCAGTAACGGGTGCGTCAGCAGACACAAACCCGTGAAGGCCCACCAGCGCCACACACTTATCGCCGGGCGCCAGCGCTGCAGCCCCCAGGCCAGTAGCAGGGAGGCGGGCAGCAACACCAGCAGGGAATGACTGAAACCACGATGCTCAGTGAAGTTGGCCACCGCATCGCCATAATCGATCAGCACATCCAGGTCGGGCAAGGTGCCCAGCAGGGCGCCACCCAACAACGCCGAGCGCCCCAGTGTGCGGCCCATGACCGCACCGCCCACCGAAGCACCCAGAACCACCTGTGACAAGGAATCCATCAAACCGCCTCTGGCAAAATCAGCATGCTAGCTGCGCCATCGCCAGCAGGCCGTCAAGGCTGCGGACCGATCAAACGCTCCACAAGCCTTTCAGGCTGTTCAGCACCTGCCCGGTGACACCTTTATCACCAAGAAAGCCCAGGATTTTCGGTGCAAACTGGCTGACCATCTCCGGGCTCATGCCCAGGGCACTGAACGCCTTGGTGACACCCTGCATGCTGGAAATATTGCCCAGCATGGACGACGCCAAACCGCCACCTTCACCGCCGCCAAGCAGGGATCCCAGTCCCGGCACCTTGTTCAGCACACCGCTGAACTGGTCTGCGGACAGATTGCTTTGCGCCATGGCCAGCAAGGCACCGGCCCCGCCTGCGGCCTGCTGACCGGAAACCCCCAGCTCCGAGGAAAGGGAATCGACCAGTGCACTGGCTTCACCGGATACCGCCATGCCGCCATTCACGCCGTCCAGCGTGCTGTTGGCTGAATCGCTGGCCTTGTTGATCCCTTCATTGGCAGTGTTGGATGCCTTGTTGATACCCGCATCGGCACTTTCGGAGGCCTTGTTCACCGCCGCATTGGCAGAGTCCGTCATCTTCTTCAGATCAAACGCCTGCACCGGTGAGCTCAGCACCAGACAGAAGGACACTCCCAGGATCCCGACTCGCAACATCTTCATAGCTTGCTCCTTAATCATTGATTGCACTTCCTGTTGTGGCCATAAACCTTACCGGCTCCGCATACCCGAAACCAACGGTTTATGGCCTCCTCATGACTCCGTCGACAAACATTTTTCCAGCAGGTGCAGCAGGCACGAGACAAACGCCCTCAGTCTTCCGGCACGTTGTAGTGGAAGCGCGGCAAATGCCACTGATAACGAATGGCCAGCAGGCGCACCATAAAGCCCGCCGTTACCGTCACTGCCGTGGCCAGCCAGGCCGCCACCTGCCACTGCAGTAACAGCAGATACAGGCAGGCCGCGCCCAGCGAGACCACCGCATACAATTCTTTCTGAAAAACCAGTGGCACCCGGTTGCAGAGCAAATCGCGAATCACCCCGCCAAAGATACCGGTAATCAGCCCGGACAGAATCGCCACCGGCGCCGCCAGCCCCATATCCAGCGCCACCTTCACGCCGATCACCGTGAACACCATCAGCCCCATGGCATCCAGGATCAGAAACAGCATCCGCAAACGGCGCATCAACGGCGCCACCCAGGTGGTAATCAGCGCGGCCATGGCGGTCAGTGCCAGATACTCCGGATGCGCCACCCACACCAGCGGATAATGGCCGAGCAGCACATCGCGCATGGAGCCACCGCCCATGGCGGTGACACAGGCCACCATCACCACCCCGAACAGGTCCATGCGCAACCGCCCCGCCGCCAGGGCACCGGTCATGGCTTCGGCGGTGATGCCGATCAGATAGAGGCTTAACAACATGCTCAGAGACTCCGACTACTCAGGCCATGATGCCTGAATCCAGGCCGCGGTGAATTCGACCTTGGTGGCTGACGTTACTCAGGGAAGCCCATGACTGCCGGGGAGTGGGTCGGCTCAGGCCTGGGGGGTCAGGCGGATGGATTGCTTGTCGATCACGATACGACGCTCCTTATAGAGCCCACCGATGGCCTGCTTGAAGGCGTTCTTGCTGCAGCGGAAAGTAGCAAAGATATCCTCCGGGCTGCTCTTGTCTCCCAGCGGCAGTTCGCCGCCAGCCTTTTCAAGAGCGGCCAGGATCTGTTCGCTGAGCCCTTCGCTTTTCAATGCCCCGGGAGGATTCAGTGACAGGCTGAGCTTGCCATCATCGCGCAGGCGCTGCACATAGCCAGTGACCCGTTGACCGGGCCGCAGGGGAGCACGCAGCTCCTGTTTGGCAATCATGCCCCAGCAACGGTTATCCACCACCACCTTGTACCCCAGGTCCGTGCCATGGGCTGCCACCAGGGACACTTCATCACCCTGCTGGTAGTCATCGCTGGTATCGTCGAGAAACCGGTCCAGCTGGGCGCTGGCCAGCAGACGGCCTTCCCGGTCGGTGGTCACCATTACCAGCACCCAGTCGCCTTCACGAATCGGTCCTTTCTGTTCCGCAAAGGGCAACAGCAGGTCCTTGGGCATGCCCCAGTCGAGGAAGGCCCCCACCTTGCTGGTAGAGACCACTTTCAGCGAGGCCACCTGACCGTGCTGGACGCGAGGGGTACGCAGACTGGCCATGGGGCGGCCCTGGCCATCGCTGTACAGAGTGACCAGCACACTATCACCGGGACCGAGATTCTGGCCTTCGACTTCCCGGGACGGCAACAGCACCTCGCCCAGCGAACCGCCGTCCAGCAGCAACCCGTTATGGATCGGCTTGATGACTTCCAGGGAGTGGCGAGCGCCAAGTTTGGTGGATGCGGTCATGGTTCTAGCCTGTTTGGTTCAAGGGGGCAGGCTTGGCGCCTGAACGGAATAGAAACGAAGGTGGATTACGCCTGCGGCTAATCCACCCGACGATGTTACCCCAACCGCCTGTTGGAGCCATGCTTGCATGGCGAATGGGGTTGGCGGTGGCACGAAACCGGTATTATCTGGATAAGCCTGTCGAACGCTGAGATTCCTGATCGCCCGTTGGGCGATTTCCGCGCAAGCGCGGTTCGCGCCCTGGAAGGGCGCTCCTACAGCAGCCTTGTAGAAAGCACCGGGGCCAGGGAACTTCCCATACTTTTCCCATCGCTTGTAGCTCGCGCTCAGCGCCCTACCACATCAGATCATCGGGAATCGGGAAGTCCTTGTAGGGATCATCCTCGTCCACGGCATTTTTGCCACGCTCGTTGAGCAGTAGTACGGCATTCTCGTCGCGCTGGCGAATCTTCTCCGCCACCACGGTGGGCACCAGCTCATAGCCATCGCCCAGTGCCACAATGGCAATCTGACCCCGCTCCAGCTGGGCCTGCTGTTTGGCGGTGACCCAGGCCTTCTTGATCTTCTTGTCCTGCACGAACTGGTAGGCCACATCACCGTGCTGGCGGTCGAGACGGCTTTGTTCAATCATCTGCTTGATCTGGGCGGCGATCTCTTTCTTCTCGCGCTCGGCCTTGCGGGCGGCTTCGCGCTGACGGTCCGCCTCGGCTTTTTCTTCCCGCTGGCGGCGGGCCCGTTCCGCCGGGTCTTCCAGTTCAATCTCGCCACGCTTGGCCTGGTTGGCCTCCTGGCGCTTCTGCTGCTTGGCACGGCGGGCCTTCTTCTGGTCCGCCAGACCGGCTTTCATCAATTGTTCTTGCAGGGAGTTGGCCATGTTGCGCTCCAAACTCAACGACGATTCTGGGTTAACGGGGAGGCCGGCGCCGCCCCCAGCAGGGGCTGGGCCCGATGGAACCGGGTATCGTAACCGGGCTGCCACGGGAATACGCCCTTGGGGTCGGGCCAGACCATCTGCAGGGCCGGATACGGGGCCGGCAGGCTCTGGTAAAACCAGTTGGCGAAGCCCAGGTATTCCTTGTAATGCGGAAAGGCCACCGGCAGGAACATGACCTCCAGGCCGTCGGCAATGTCGTTATAGAGCCGGTAGGGCTGGTAGGGTTTGTTGAGTCCGCGAATCCGCACCGCGGCGCTGTCCAGCAAGCGGCTGGCCAGGGAATCCTTGAGCCCCAGCACGATCAGTTCCGGATGATTCAGGTTGAGGAAATGTCCCACGCTGAAGGTGTACCCGGGCTGCCCGTCACCGCCAGGCACCGCAAAGTGGTGCCATCCCTTACGCTGGATATCCGCCAGCAGGTCCTTGTCTTGTGCATCTTCCGGAGCCGGATAGCGGAACTTTCCGGGCATTTCATCTAGAAACATAGGTAACTGTCAGCAGGCGCCGGGGCGAACCTGCCTGGCCCCGGCCAATAAATCGTAATTGTTGTGGGCATGGTACCAGAATCCCTGTGGACTTGGTGACACCCTTGCAGACCTGCAATACTGACTTTTCACCCACAAGCAGGAGTTTCCATGAAACGTATCAGTCTGCTGGCTGCCGGCCTGTTGGCCGCGCCCCTGGCCTGGTCGGCACCGGGCATTGCCGTTTATGGCGGTGGTTACAGCTGGGACACCGAGTTTGAAGGCACGGTGGCGTCCGGTGGCGAAGATATCGATATGCAGGACGACCTGGGCTTTGAGGAAGCCAACCAGCAAGTGCTCTATCTGGGCGTGGAGCATGCCGTGCCGCTGATTCCCAATGTGCGGGTGCGCAGCCTGGATCTCTCTGATGATGCCAGTAACCGCCTGCAACGGACCTTTGTGTTCAATGGCCAGCTGTTTGTGGCCAACACCAAGGTGGAAACCGACATTGATCTGGATATCCTCGACGGCACCCTCTACTACACGCCGCTGGATAATGCCCTGAAAGTGAATCTGGGGCTGACCGTCCGCAAGATCGAGGGCAGCATCAGCCTGGACAACCTGCTGGTCAGCACCACCAAGAACTTCGATGAAACCCTGCCCATGCTGCATGCCTCAGGCCGACTCAACCTGCCGGTCCCAGGCGTCTACGTCGGTGGCGAGATCGATACGATCAGCTACGACGGCAATACGCTACGGGACCTGACCGCCCGCATCGGCTGGCGTTCGGATTTCCTGCTTGGCGTGGAGCTGGGCTACAAGCATATGGATCTGGAGCTGGACGACGTCAGCGATCTGGACGCGGATCTGGATATGGGTGGCCCCTATCTGGCGGCGTCACTCAGCTTCTAGGTCACTGATAGCCGAGATAGTCCCTCGCTTTGGCATTGCCCCTTTGCCGCCGCGCAAACGGGCGCAATGCCTTTCGCTCCTCGTCACTCGTTACTCGCTTCTCCCGTCTGTGCCACGGCACAATTGTCCGGCCCCGCCATTTCCACCAGACGCGCATCCTTTTGCGCCCAAAGCTCACTGACCCACTGCTGTATTTCCGCCCGGAACACCGGGTCTTCCTGATAGTCACTGCGCCACAGGGCCGCATTCAGGTCCCGGGTCTGCACATCGATAACCACCCGTGATACCCGCCCGCACAGCAGGTCCCAAAACCCGGGCGGTGTGCCTTCGGGATACAGGATGGTCACGTCCAACAGGGCATCCAGATTGTCCCCCAGGGCGGCCAGCACAAACGCCACACCGCCGGCCTTGGGCTTGAGCAAATGCCGATAGGGAGACTGCTGATTGCGATGTTTGTCGACGGTAAAGCGAGTGCCTTCCAGGAAGTTCACCACCGTCACCGGTATCCCCTGGAATTTTTCACAGGCCTGACGGGTAATCTCCAGATCCTTGCCCTTCAGATGCGGATTCCTGTCCAGGAACGCCTTGCTGTAACGCTTCATGAAAGGGTAATCCAGCGCCCAGAACGCAAGCCCCAGAAACGGTACCCAGATCAGTTCCTTCTTGAGGAAAAACTTGAAGTAAGGCGTCTTGCGATTGAACGCCTGAATCAGCGCAGGGATATCCACCCAGGACTGATGGTTACTGATGACCAGATAGGAGGTGTCACCGCGCAAATCCTCCACGCCGCGCATCTCCCACTGGGTGGGGGTCATCAACGCGAAGATGCCCTTGCAGATTTCGGCCCAGGTTTCCGCAATGGCCATGACCACCGAGGAGCAAACCTGGCGGGCTCGTGAACCTGGCAGGATCACCTTGAGTAGCGCCACCAGCATCATGGGGCCAATCAGTATCAGGGTATTGAGCAGCAACAATAGTGCGGTAATAACGCCCGTGATCGTGGCAGCCATGGTGACACTCCAACTCGTTTCCCTGTTATAGAGGGTATTAAACCCGGTTCTCGCCATCACGCAAGTCTGCTGACCCGTCCCGGGAAGCGACAGCGCGATCCATTGACCTGCCGAAAACCGGCGCACAAAAAAAACGGCACGCTGTCGGGCGTGCCGTTTTTTTCACCGGGAAACGCGCTACTCGCCTTTTCGCTCCACGGCCATATGGTCCACATTCTGGAACCCCCGCGGCAGCTTGGCACCACGGCGACCCCGCTCTCCGTAGTAGTGCTCCAGATCGCCGGCCTTGAGGGTCAGGTGACGCTTGCCCGCATGGATGGTGAGCGCATCCTGCGGCCCCAGCACCTGCATGTCCTGCACGAACTCCACCCGATCCGCCACCCGGGCACCGGGAATGGACATCATCTTGTTGCCCTTGCCCCGTGCCATTTCCGGCAATTCCTTCACCGGGAACACCAGCAGACGTCCCTCGTTGGAGACCAGCGCAATCAGGTCATCGTCCGTGGAGGCAATCGGCTTCGGCGGCAGCACCCTGGCCCCCTTGGGCACCGACAGCACCGTCTTGCCGGCCTTCTTGTTGGCCAGCAAATCCCCATAACGCACCACGAAACCGTAACCGGCATCGGTGCTCATCAGATAGGCATCCTTTTCCTTGCCCATCACCGCCGCCATAAAGCTGGCGCCGGACGGGGGATTGACGCGACCGGACAGGGGCTCGCCCTGGCCCCGGGCGCTGGGCAGGGTATGCGCTGGCAGGGAGTAACTGCGCCCGGTGCTGTCGATAAAGCACACCGGCTGATTGGATTTACCCTGGGCCGAAGCCTTGTACTTGTCGCCGGCCTTGTAGCTGAGGCCCACCACATCCACGTCATGGCCCTTGGCGGAACGGACCCAGCCCTTTTCGGACAGCACCACAGTGACCGGATCGGCACTGACCAGGTCGGTTTCGTCCAGGGCAGACGCCGCATCACGCTCAACCAGTGGCGAGCGACGGTCGTCGCCATACTTGTCCGCGTCTTCTTGCAGTTCCTTGGCCACCAGTTTCTTCATCTTGGCCATGGAGCCCAGCGTGGCTTCCAGGGATTCGCGCTCTTCATTGAGCTCGTCCTGTTCGCCACGAATCTTCATTTCCTCCAGCTTGGCCAGGTGGCGCAGTTTCAGCTCGAGGATGGCTTCAGCCTGGCGATCGGTAATACCGAAGCGCTCCATCAGTACCGGCTTGGGTGCATCCTCGGTACGGATGATATGAATCACTTCATCGATATTGAGGAAGGCTACCAGCAGGCCTTCGAGGATGTGCAGGCGCTCCAGCACCTTGTCGAGACGGTGCTGCAAACGACGGCGCACGGTGACCATGCGGAACTGCAGCCACTCGTTGAGAATCATGTCCAGGCTTTTCACCTGTGGCCGGCCATCGATGCCGATCATGTTCAGGTTGACCCGGTAATTCTTTTCCAGATCCGTGGTGGCAAACAGGTGGCTCATCAACTGGGGAATATCCACCCGGTTGGAGCGCGGCGTGATCACCAGACGCGTGGGATTCTCATGATCCGATTCGTCGCGCAGATCGCTGACCATGGGCAGCTTTTTCTTCTGCATCTGATCCGCAATCTGTTCCAGCACCTTGGCGCCGGACACCTGGTAGGGCAAGGCGGTGATAACGATATCCCCTTCCTCGCGCTCATACACAGCACGCTGCTTGAGTGAGCCCTTGCCTTCCGCATACATGCGGATGATGTCGTTCTGGGGAGTAATCACCTCCGCCTCGGTGGGGAAGTCCGGCCCCTGGATGTACTGCATCAGGTCATCCAGGGACGCGCCCGGATCCTTGAGCAGATGAATACAGGCGTTGGCCACTTCGCGCAGGTTGTGCGGCGGAATATCGGTACTCATACCCACCGCGATACCGGTGGTGCCGTTGAGCAACACATTGGGCAGACGAGCGGGCAGCAACTTGGGCTCGTCCATGGTGCCGTCAAAGTTGGGCACCCATTCCACCGTGCCCTGCCCCAGCTCGGCAAGTAGCACTTCCGCATAGGGGGCCAGTTTGGATTCGGTATAACGCATGGCGGCGAACGACTTCGGGTCGTCCGCACTGCCCCAGTTGCCCTGACCATCCACCAGCGGATAGCGGTAACTGAACGGCTGGGCCATCAACACCATGGCTTCGTAACAGGCGGAATCGCCATGGGGGTGGTACTTACCCAGCACGTCACCCACGGTACGGGCGGACTTCTTGTACTTGGCAGTGGCTTTCAGGCCCAGCTCGCTCATGGCGTAAACAATACGCCGCTGAACCGGTTTGAGGCCGTCACCGATATTGGGCAACGCCCGGTCGAGAATCACGTACATGGAATAATCCAGGTACGCTTTTTCCGTGTATTCCCTTAAGGGAAAACTTTCAAATTCGTCTGCCATTTTTGCTCGCTATATTCGCTCAGGTCTGACGTCGGACGTCTGAAGTCGACGCCAGGACCGGTTATTCTTTTGCGCCAGACGTCCGACCTCAGACGTCCGACCTGCCGCAGGCATCACACTTCGGCCAGATTGCCCTTCTCTTCCAGCCAGCTTTTGCGATCGGATGCGCGCTTCTTGCTCAGCAGCATATCCATCAGCTGGTGGGTATCGTCACCGCCGGCCACTTCCAGGCGCACCAGCCGACGGGTGTCACGGGCCATGGTGGTTTCACGCAGTTGCAGCGGGTTCATTTCGCCCAGACCCTTGAAGCGTGTCACGTTGACCTTGCCACGTTTCTTTTCCGCCTTGATGCGATCCAGCACCCCTTCGCGCTCTTCCTTGTCCAGGGCGTAGTACACGTCCTTGCCCACATCGATGCGGTAGAGCGGCGGCATGGCCACGAAGACATGGCCGTTCTTCACCAGCGCCGGAAAGTGGCGCAGGAACAGGGCACAGATCAGGGTGGCGATGTGCAGGCCGTCGGAATCCGCATCGGCGAGGATGCACACTTTGCCGTAACGCAGACCGCCCAGGTCATCGCTGCCCGGCTCGATACCCAGCGCCACGGCAATATCGTGAATTTCCTGGCTGCCCAATACTTCCGCAGAATCCACTTCCCAGGTGTTCATGATCTTGCCGCGCAGGGGCATGATGGCCTGGTACACCCGATCCCGGGCCTGCTTGGCGGAGCCACCCGCCGAGTCCCCTTCCACCAGGAAGATCTCACTCTGGGACGGATCATCGCTGGTACAGTCGGCCAGCTTGCCGGGCAGCGCCGGGCCACTGGTGACTTTCTTGCGGGTCACTTTCTTGGCAGCACGCAGACGCTTCTGGGCATTGTTGATGCACAGGTCCGCCAGCTTCTCGGCCTCATCCGTGTGCTGGTTCAGCCACAGGGAGAAGGCGTCCTTGACCACGCCGGACACAAACGCAGCGGTCTGCCGGGAGCTGAGCCGCTCCTTGGTCTGGCCGGCAAATTGCGGGTCCTGCATCTTCACGCTGAGCACGTAGGCAACCCGGTCCCAGATATCTTCCGGAGTCAGTTTGACGCCGCGGGGTAGCAGGTTGCGGAATTCACAGAACTCGCGCATGGCCTCCAGCAGCCCGGAACGCAGCCCGTTTACGTGGGTGCCGCCCTGGGGAGTGGGGATCAGGTTCACATAGGATTCCTGCACCAGCTCGCCGCCTTCCGGCAACCACATCACCGCCCAGTCCACCGCTTCGGTTTCGGCACTCATGGCGCCGTTGAACGGCTCATCCGGCACCCGCTCCCAGCCGCGGCCGGATTCCAGCAGGTATTCGATCAGGCCATCGGCAAACTGCCAGCTGTCCGTCTCACCACTGATCTGGTTTTCCAGGGTCACCAGCAACCCGGGGCACAGCACCGCCTTGGCCCGCAACAAATGCTTGAGCCGGGACACGGAAATTTTCGGCGAGTCGAAATACTTGGCATCCGGCCAGAAACGCAGGGTGGTCCCCGTGTTGCGTTTGCCGACGGTGTCGATCACTTCCAGATCGCTGCGCTTTTCGCCGTCCCCGAATTCCATCCGGTGCAACTGGCCATCGCGTTTGACCAGGATTTCCAGCTTGGTGGACAGGGCATTCACTACGGACACGCCCACCCCGTGCAGACCGCCACTGAACTGGTAATTGTTGTTGGAGAACTTGCCGCCGGAATGCAGCGTGGAAAGAATCACTTCCACACCCGGTTTCTTCTGCACCGGATGCATATCCACCGGCATGCCGCGACCATCATCTTCCACTTCCACCCCGCCATCCTTCAGCAGGGTGACCTTGATGGATTTGGCATGGCCGGCCAGGGCTTCATCCACCGAGTTATCGATGACTTCCTGGGCCAGGTGGTTGGGGCGGGAGGTATCGGTGTACATCCCCGGACGCTTGCGCACCGGGTCGAGGCCCGACAACACTTCAATATTTTCGGACGTATAGGTATTGGACATAGAGTATCTTGCTTTCAGGGTCAGACGTCGGGCGACTGACAAACAGTTTGTAGCGTCAGACTTCAGGCATCCGACGTCAGACTTACACCGCAAAACCGCAGTATCAGCGGAACGAAGGCGTCAAAGTTATCAAAGCCGTGGCTGCCACCCAAGCCACAATAGCGGTGACAGTCCCCGTAATAGTCCCAGCCGTCTTCCCAGTCGAGGGTTTCGTCACCGGTCTGGGTGAGCAGAAGCAGGTTTTCCGGCTGGCTGATGGCCGGCACTTCATACCGCTTCAGCTCGTCCAGCCAGGCCGGGTTGAATTCCCAGGCCTCGCCAGTGTGGTAGTTATGCTGGATACCTGTGTATTTGTCCAGTAGTCGCCAGGGTCGAACCGCAGGATTTACGATTGCCGCCCGCAAATCATGGTGCTCGGCCAGCCAGGTGGCATAGAAGCCCCCCAGGGACGAGCCCAGCAAGGCCACCGGCCCGGCACCGGCAATCACCGCATCCAGCTCCGCCATGGCCGCCTTGGGTTCCACCGGCAGCGCAGGCACATGCAGGCGCTCAGGACAGCCGGCCCGTTCGAACACCTGTCGCAACAGGGCCGCCTTGTGGGACGCCGGCGAGCTGTTGAAGCCGTGAATGTAGATGAGGGAGGTTTCTGGAGCCATAGGAATTCAACAGGTCGAAGAATGAAGCAGTGAACAGTGAACAGTGAACAGTGAACAGTGAACAGTGAACAGTGAACAGTGAACAAGGCTGCCCGCCCAGTCAGCGCAGTCAAGTCTTTTCTCTTTAAACGCAGGAGGCCGCATCCATCATCTGCACGCGGCCTCCAACATACCAGCCCGGAACACCGCCGTCCGCGCGCTGTTAACTATTAACTGTTCACTGTTAACTAAATCAGTAGCCCTTGACGCTGAAGTCCACCTCGAAGGTAATCCCCTCCACCCGGCTGACGGCGGTATCAATGCGGCCATCCGGGTACAGGTCCAGCCAGCGGTAACCGGGATTGCTCTCGTCCACGGCGAAGTCTTCGCTTTTCGGTTTGAACTGCACACAGGTGCTGGGCACGGCCAGCAGGCGGACGCCATTGCGCTGGTCATCGTATTCCTGGTGCACGTGCCCCCAGATAATGGCGCGCACACGGGGGTGGCGGTCTATGACGGCAAAAAACTGCTCGGCACTACCCACCACCTGAGTGTCCAGCCAGGCGCAGTCCATGGGCACCGGATGGTGATGCAGGCAGACCATCAGGTGTTCACCTCGGGCGTTGGCCAGGGCGTCATCGAGAAACTTCAGGTCTTCGTCAAACAGGTCACCGGGGACTTCGCCAGGAATGGTGGAGTCGAGCATGACAATGGTCCAGTTGCCGATCTCCAGCACACAAGGACTCATACGCTCGCGGTCACAGTCCAGGGCCTGCAGCATGGGGGCCGGCTTGTCGTGGTTGCCTTCCAGCCAGTAAACCGGCGCGCTGAACGATGACAGGGCCTGACCGAGTCGCTGGTAGGATTCAAAGGAGGCATCCTGGGAGAGATCCCCGGTGGCCAGAATCAGGTCCGGGCTGGGCTGCTCGCGACGGATCAGATCCAGCACTTTTTCCAGACTGAACTGGGTATTCAGACCCAACAGCTTGCCTTGCGTATCGGCAAACAGATGGCAGTCCGATAACTGCACCACTCGAAGGGGCTGCAACTGCTGCGTCAAGATCCCCGCTCCCGTCCTCGATGTATTATTCCCGTTTGGGAGGCCAAACACCGCCTCCCGAGCATTCCCTCAATACTCTTCAATCACTTATAACCAAGATGATGGCACTTTTCTAGGAAAGACGTTCCAGATCAGGAAGTGGTTAGCAATTCTTTACAGCCGCACGCATTCCGGCAGCATTCAGGAATTCCCGGTCACTCGCTGGCGCCAGTCCTGACCGCCATCGCGTCCATGATCATGGACATGACGCAGCCACTCGGCCAGAAAGCGGTTCCATTGCACTTTTTCATCACGCTGGTGCATATGGCGGTTGGGGTAGGCATAGCGGGCGTTGACCCGCCGGAAGGGACGCGCCTCGGTGACTTCCGCCAGCCGGGCATCGTGATAAAGCCGCACGGTCAGCCTTGATGCCGGTAGCACATCCAGTAATTCCTGATCTTCCAGGCGCACGGTGGTGGTGTAGGGGGAGCGCTCCAGCACTCGCATCTGCAAAGTGTGGGTGTGGTGGCTATGGCCCAGCTCCACATTCATGCTGTCGCGGTCACCCATGGCATTCATCAGCGGCAACATGCGGGCATAGTTTTCCTCGCACTGACTCATCAGCGCGCGGAAATCCAGCCGGTAGCGGTCGCGTCGCTTCATGCGCTTTCCCAGGCCGCATCCAGCCGGTCGCGGTGCAACAGCAACCACTGCAAGGCAATCAGGGATGCCGCGTTATCCACCAGGCCGGATTCCAGCAAGGTGGGGATGTCGGCCACCGGCACGGTCACCGCACGGATATCTTCCCCCTCGTCCGGGCAACCAAAGATGCCGCCTGCATCAGCAAGATCCGCATACCCGACAAACACCTGCAGACGTTCGTTGGTACCACCCGGACTGGGCATGTAGGCGGCAATGGACTCCATTTCCCCCAGGGTAATACCGGCTTCCTCCATGGCTTCGCGGCGGATCAGGTCGGCGGCGCTTTCCCCGTCCTTGTCGGCGATGCCGGCGATCAACTCCAGACACCAGGGAGACTGCCGCCACTCCAGTGCCCCCACCCGGAACTGCTCCACCAGCAGGATTTCACCCCGACGGGGATCATAGGGCAGCACCGCCGACGCCCGGGGACGCACAAACAATTCCCGGCGCACCGGCTTGCCCCAGCCACCGTTATATTGCTTGTGGCGCAGGGTCAGGGTGTCGACCCGGAAGAAACCCTGAAACGGGGTATCCCGCTCCAGGATTTCCACGTCATCGGGGCCAAACAGCGGCGTCAAATCACTCATTGGCTTCATGGTAAAGGGCACTGCCCTTTTCGCGGAATTCCCGGGATTTTTCTTCCATGCCCGCTTCTGCCTGCGCGACCTGGGCACGGCCATCGCCATAGGTATCGCGCACTTCCTGGCTGATCTTCATGGAGCAGAACTTGGGCCCGCACATGGAGCAGAAGTGCGCCACCTTGTGAGCCTGCTTGGGCAGGGTCTCGTCGTGGAACTGGCGCGCCCGGTCCGGGTCCAGACCCAGATTGAACTGGTCTTCCCAGCGGAACTCGAATCGGGCCTTGGACAAGGCATTGTCGCGCAACTGGGCGCCAGGATGCCCCTTGGCCAGGTCCGCCGCATGGGCAGCAATCTTGTAGGCAATGATGCCCTCTTTCACATCTTCCCGGTTGGGCAGCCCCAGATGCTCTTTGGGCGTCACGTAGCAGAGCATGGCCGTGCCATACCAGCCGATCATGGCGGCGCCAATGGCGCTGGAGATATGGTCGTAGCCAGGAGAGATATCAATCGTCAGCGGGCCCAGGGTATAGAACGGCGCTTCGCCACAGTGCTTCAGCTGCTCGTCCATATTGGCCTTGATCATGTGCATGGGCACGTGACCGGGGCCCTCGATCATTACCTGTACATCGTGCTGCCAGGCAATCTTGGTCAGCTCACCCAGAGTACGCAGCTCGCTGAACTGGGCCTCGTCGTTGGCATCGGCAATGGAACCGGGCCGCAAGCCATCGCCAAGACTGAAGGTCACGTCATAGGCCTTCATGATCTCGCAGATGTCTTCGAAGTGGGTGTAAAGGAAGTTTTCCTTGTGATGCGCCAGGCACCACTTGGCCATGATCGAGCCACCACGGGACACGATGCCGGTAACCCGGTTGGCGGTCATCGGCACGTAACGCAGCAGTACACCGGCGTGGATGGTGAAGTAGCTCACCCCCTGCTCGGCCTGCTCGATAAGGGTGTCACGGAAGATTTCCCAGGTCAGGTCCTCGGCGATGCCGTTGACCTTCTCCAGTGCCTGATAGATCGGCACGGTGCCGATGGGCACCGGCGAGTTGCGCAGGATCCATTCACGGGTTTCATGAATATTGTCGCCGGTGGACAGGTCCATCACCGTGTCGCCGCCCCAGCGGGTGGCCCAGGTCATCTTGGACACTTCTTCCTCGATGGAGGAGGTCACCGCCGAGTTACCGATATTGGCGTTGATCTTGGTAAGGAAATTGCGGCCGATGATCATCGGCTCGATTTCCGGGTGATTGATATTCACCGGAATCACTGCCCGGCCCCGGGCCACTTCGTCGCGGACAAATTCCGGGGTGATTTCTGCCGGAATGCTGGCACCGAAATCCTGACCGGGATGCTGTTCGGTGGGCAGCCCCGCTTCCCGATGTTCACGCAACCGCTGGTTCTCGCGGATGGCAATAAACTCCATTTCCGGGGTGATGATGCCCTGGCGGGCATAGTGCATCTGGCTCACATTCTTGCCGGCTTTGGCCCGGCGCGGGGTGCGGGTGTGCTCGAAGCGCAGGCCCGCCGTTTTCAGGTCGTTGGCGCGTTTGCGGCCGTAAACACTGGTCAAACCGTCCAGTTGCTCGGTATCATCGCGCTCCTGAATCCAGTTCAGACGAATCGGCGCCAGCCCCTTCCGGACATCAATGGTCACGTTCGGGTCGGTGTAGGGGCCCGAGGTATCGTAAACGGTGACAGGCGGGTTATCCTCGAACTTTCCGTCTGCCAGCGGGGTCTGACTCTGGCGAATTTCGCGCATCGGGACACGAATGTCCGGACGCGAGCCGGTGACATAAATTTTTTGCGAACCGGCGATAGGCTGGCAGGATTCATCAATGGTACGAGCGGTGACGGGGCGCTGATCGTCTGGCACGTCGGCCTCCAGAATACTTGGGAAAAGACAGGAATGGCGGACACTATACGCCAGCGCCTATCGGCCAAACAACCGCGGTGCCGGTGTGACAGAAGCCGTATCAATTTTCTGTACCAGCCAGTACTATAATGACCAAACTCACCCAGGAAAGAGTGCACCAGAATGAAGCGCAGCCCAACCAAGATTCTCGTTCTCATGCTGACCTCGCTGGCCAGTTCCGTTCACGCCGCCGATCTGGTCCAGATCGCCAACGCCGCCTGGAGCTATGACGGCACCTGGCGAGCTGCCCGCATGAGCTGGGATGCGGATCAACAACTGCTGGTGCAGGGCCGCGCGGCATTGTTCCCCACGGTCTCCGCCAGCTATGGCCGCTATGACACAGAGCGGGATTTGAAGGATCTGGGCGTCACCCAGGAATTCGGCACCGAGACCACCACGGTACAACTGACGCAGCCATTGTTCCGCGTGGATGCCTGGTACGGCTACAAAGAGGCCAAGTCGAGCACCGATATTGCCCAGGCCAATTTCCAGCAGGCCCGGCAGGATTTTGTCCTGCGCGTGGCTCAGGGCTACTTCGGCGTGCTGCGCGCCTGGGACACCCTGGTGTCGGCCAAGGCTGAAGAAAAAGCCATCGGTCGCCAGCTGGAACAAACCCAGGAACGCTTTGACGTGGGACTGGTGCCGGCCACAGATGTGGAAGAGGCCCAGGCCACCTATGACCTGACCCGGGTCAATCTGATCGTGGCCCAGCAACAATATGATATCGCCCGTGACCAGCTGGAAATCCTGACCGGCCAGCGCTGGGAAACGCTCTCGGAGCTTAAAGAGGATCTGCCCGTTGAAGGCCCGCAACCGGCGGACATGAATGACTGGATCGACAAGGCCCGCGCCCAAAATCCCCAGGTTCTGGCCGCCCGGTTTAATTCCGAATTGACCGAAAAAACAGCCAAACGCCAGTTGGGCGCCCAGCTTCCCCAGGTTCAATTCGTCGCCCAGTACCAGAACGCCAACTCCATCCCTGAAGATAATAGCCCCACAGGCTTCTCTACCGGGGTCAACCCGGACAGCGACACCAAACAGATCGGGGTGGAAGTCACCATGCCCCTGTTTCAGGGGGGCGGCCTCAACAGCCGTCGCAAGGAAGCCTCCCTGCGCGCGGATGCCGCCGTCTATGAGTACCAGCAGGCCCTGCGTGACATCATCCAGCAGGCTCGCAGCGCCTACCGCACGGTGGAATCCGATGCCCTGCGCGTGAGCGCTCGCAAACAGGCGATCCGCTCCGCCCGCTCGGCCCTGGAAGCCACCCAGTCAGGCTATGAGGTCGGCACCCGTAACGTGGTGGATGTGCTCAACGCCCAGCAAGCCCTGTTCGCTGCCGAGCGCGACTACGCCAACGCCCGTTACGACTACATCATCAATTCCCTGACCCTGAAATCCACCACCGGCGATCTGCAACAGGGTGACCTGGCGGCCATCAACCAGTGGCTGTCAGAGACCGACACCCTGAACATCTACCAGCCGGATCTGGAAGGCCGCAGCGACGCCCTGGTGCCGGAAACACGGTACTAATAGAACCATGTAGGAGCCATGCTTGCATGGCGAACCGAGCCCAAGCGAGGAAAAGGTGTTGCAGCATCCCCCCGAGTCTCACCGGAGAAATCGGATATACCTTCTCCTCTTGCGGTGCTCTCCTCGTTTCGCGGGGTTCGCCATGCAAGCATGGCTCCTACAACATCCCCTTTAACTGTTCACTAATCAGTTCAAGCCCCTTCTCCAGCGCCCCACGATTGGCTTCGACCACCGCCGCCGCTGCCTGTCCCTGATGCTGGCGTTGCGCCGAGTGACGGAACAGGCCCTGCAGGGCAATGGCCAGGGCATCCGCATTGTCCACCAGGGTCAGGGCGCCAGCGTCATCCAGCAAATTGGAGATGGCGGTAAAGTTGTGCAGGTGAGGACCCGTCACAACCGGCTTTCCCCAGCCGGCAGGTTCCAGCAAATTGTGCCCCCCCACCGGCACCAGGGAACCACCCACAAAGGCCACGTCCGCCACTCCAAACAGCATCAACAGCTCCCCCATGGTATCGGCCAGGTACACCTGGGTGTCGGCGGTGACCGTGTCCTGTTTGCTTCGCCGGGCCAGCCCCAACCCTTGCTGACGGATCAATTGGGCGACGCCGTCGAAACGCTCCGGGTGCCGGGGTACCAGTACCAGCAAGGTCTGCGGTGCCGTTTCCAGCAACGCCTTGTGGGCCGCCAGCACCGGTTCATCCTCACCGGGGTGGGTACTGGCGGCAATCCACACCGGGCGCTCGCCAATAGCTGCGCGTAAATCCCCTGCTGCCTGCCGCACGGTGTCATCCAGGCTCATGTCGAATTTCACGCTGCCGATGGCATGCACCCGCTCCGGCCAGGCACCCAGGGCGATATAACGCTCCCGTTCCACCGGGGTCTGCACGGCCAGGGCATCGAAGCGCGCCATCATCGGCCGCACCAGGCGGGGAAACTTGCTGTAGCCCCGGTAGCTTTTCTCCGACAGGCGCCCGTTCATCAGCATCAATCTGGCACCGTGACGTTTCGCCGCGGCACACAGGTTGGGCCACAGTTCGGTTTCCAGCACGATCACCATTTTCGGATCAAAGGCTCGCAGGAAACGGTTCAAAGCAGTTGGTAATTCCCAGGGGCAATAGACATGAGTCACCCGATCGCCGAACAGGGCTTTCACCCGCTCCGAACCGGTGGGTGTGGTGGTGGTCACCAGCAGCGGCATCTGCGGATAATCCGCCAGCAACCGCTCAATCATCGGCACCGCCGCCAGGGTTTCCCCCACCGACACCGCGTGCACCCAGAGGCTGTTTTTCAGGGTCCCGGGGCGATACCCCCAGGCCATGCGCTCCTTCCAGCGCTGACGGTAGGCCGGCGCCTGCCGCCCCCGCAGCCACAGCCGCAGGAACAGAAAAGGAAGCAGTAAATACCAGATGACAGAGTAAAAGGTTCGCATAGGGTTTCTTGTGTCGGACGTCGGACGCCGAACGTCTGAGGTCCGGCCCGTCTATGCTAGCATAGCGGCAACTTTCTCCGATGGTGAGCCATGAGCAACTCCCCTCTGAAACCCGACATTCTGATCTTCGGCGGCGGCATTGCCGGCCTGTGGCTGATCAACCGGCTCAACGCGGCCGGTTACCAGTGCCTGCTGCTGGAAACCGACACCCTGGGCGGCGACCAGACCCTGGCCAGCCAGGGCATTATTCACGGCGGCCTCAAGTATGCCCTGGGCGGCAACCTGTCCAGCGAGTCGGAATCCATCGCCGCCATGCCGGACCGCTGGCGCGCGGCCATGGCCGGCGACGATCCGGTGGACCTGCGCCAGCTGCAGGTACTCAGCGACACCCAGCACATGTGGTCCAGTGGCTCAGTGGCCTCGCGCATGACCAACTTCTTCGCCAGCAAGATGCTGCGCGGGCGCATCGAAAAGCTGAAGCGGGACCATTTCCCCTCCGCGCTGGCGGACAAGGCCTTCAAGGGCAATGTCTACAAGCTGGATGATCTGGTCATCAACACCGAATCCCTGATCGACACCCTGGCCGCGCCGGTGCGTGAACGCCTGCTGGCCTTCGATAGAGAGCGCGATTCTCTGGAGTGGGGGGAACAAGGATTGAAGGCGGTGACCGTCAATGGCCAGCGTATCGAGCCGACGTTGACTATCCTGTCCGCCGGCAATGGCAACCCGGCACTGCTGGACGGCGCCCACCAAGCCCGCCTGCTGCCAGAGGAACACAGCCAGCTGCGGCCACTGAAAATGCTGCTGGTGAAACACGATCTGGGCCACCGCCTCTATGCTCACTGTGTTGGCACCAGCAACAAGCCGGTACTCACCGTCACCACCCACGACTGCCCGGATGGCAAGGTGGTCTGGTATCTGGGCGGCGATCTGGCGGAACGGGGCGTGGAACGCAGTGATGAGGAGCAACTGGCCGCCGGCCGCGACGAATTGAAGCACCTGTTCCCCTGGCTCGATTTCAGCCAGGCCCAATTCGCCGTGCTCAACGTGACCCGCGCCGAGCCAAAACAGCAGGCACTGGTAAAACCGGATAACGCCTACGCCCACCGCGACCACAACCTGATCGTGGCCTGGCCCACCAAGCTCACCCTGGCCCCGGACCTGGGCGACCGGGTGATGGCGTTGGTGGAAGAGCGCGGGCTGACGCCAGGTGAACCGTTGACGATACCGGCAGAGTTAAAACCGGCGCCCATGGGTGTGCCGTACTGGCACCGCTGTTTTTAAATACTCCACCGTAGGAGCGTCGCTGGCGGCGCGATAGCAGACCTGGATCAAAAGCATTTTTACCACAGAGGGCACAGAGCACACAGAGAAGACCGATTCTTTTCCTCAGTGATCTCTGTGCCCTCTGTGGTAATCAATTCTTTATCGACGTTTGGCTATCGCGCCGCCAGCGACGCTCCTACAGCACGATGATAAGGAAGTTTCATGGCTTTCATGCGCCCGTTGGGCAACACAGGGTTAACCGTCAGCGCCCTCGGTCTGGGCACGGTGAAGATCGGTCGCGACAAGGGGGTAAAGTACCCCGGCGCCTTTACCATTCCCGATGACCCGGCGGTCGTGAACTTGATCGCCCAGGCCCGGGATCTGGGCCTGAACCTGATCGACACCGCACCGGCCTACGGCCGCAGTGAAGAACGGCTGGGACAACTGCTTCGGGACCGCCAGCACTGGGTCATCGTGACCAAGGTGGGCGAGGAATTCGATAACGATAGCGGCGACAGCCACTTCGATTTCTCCCCGGAGCATGTGCGCGCCTCGGTGGAACGCAGCCTCAAGCGACTCAACACCGACTATCTGGATTGCGTGCTGGTGCATTCGGACGGCAACGATTTGGATGTTCTCAAAATGGGTACCCTGGACGCGCTTAACGATCTGAAGAGGGCGGGCCTGATCCGCGCCACCGGCATGTCCACCAAGACCGTGGCCGGCGGCATCGAAACCCTTAACCAGGCGGATATGGCCATGGTCACCTACAACCTGGCCCATGACGACGAAGTGCCGGTGATCGAGCATGCGGCCACCCACCACAAGGGCATCCTGATCAAGAAGGCCTTTGCCAGCGGCCACCTGTGCAGCGAGGGACAAGACCCGGTACAGGAAAGCATGAACAAGATCCTTGGCACTGCCGGCGTCGGCAGTATCATCGCCGGCACCATCAACCCGCAACACCTGCGGGAAAACGTGGAAAAGGCGCGCCAGGCCTGTGAATAACAACAAAAAAGGAGCCACCATGCGCACACTGATCAGTATCGGATTGCTACTGCTGGCCGCCAGCAGTCAGGCTGACAAGGTCTTACTCCTGAAAACGCCCCCCAGCGGCTGCCAGCCCGGTGACACTGTCTCTATAGAAACCGGCGGCAAACTCCAGGGCCTGCTGTTCAGTGATGCCTGGATCGAAAACAACGCCAAAAAGAGACTGCTCAAGGCCATCAAAAAAGCCGACGGTAACCGGGCGGTATTGAAAGACCGGCGTGTCTTTCTGATGGAGAACCATCACCGGGGCATTCGACGCATGGAGCTGGAAGCCTGGACTTGGCGCTGCGAAGAGTCGGGTAGCAACAGGTAGTCAACACGGCTTGTCGGCAACACTGGTTTGCGGGCTGCCCTTACCCCACCGCTTCGAAAAGCGGTTCGCCCAACATCACCGCCGCGGCCTGATGCCCCTGCCAATAACCCTGCTCCAGCTTTTGGGCATGGGTGGTCAAGCGGCTGACCGGAAAGCCGCGGTCTGGTGCAATCACTGTGAGCCGGCAATCCTCGGGCGGGTTATCGATGAACGCCAGTGCGTCATTGTAGGTTTGCGAGCGTTTCCGCATACCGGCATATAACCCCGGCATGTCCCTGACCCAGGGTTTCAGCAGTGGCGCCAGCGGGCTGGGTTTCTTGCGATAACCCTGATGCCGTGACAGCACCACGGTGATATCCCTGGCGCCCTGTTCATAGGCCCAGCGCACGGGAATGGAATCGCCCACCCCGCCATCGGTCATGGGATGCCCGTTCACCGTGGGAAATTGCCGGTAGGCAAAAGGAATGGAGCAGGACGCGGTCATGATCTCGTCCAGGTTGTCCGGCGTCGCGTGGTGATACCGTGGCTCGCCGTCCTCCACGGACGTGGTCACCACCCATAGCGGCGTCTGCGATTGCCAATACTGATCCAGACTCAGCGGCACATCCCGCAAGGACTGGTGCCAGAGCCAGTGCACATCACACAAATGACCGCCGGCCATGAAACGCTGCCAGTTGATGAAATCCGGGCGGCAGGCGTGATCGGTAATGATGCGCCGGTTGCGGCCATGATCTCCGGCCAGGTAACCGATCAGGTTGGTGGAACCGGCGGATACGCCCACCGCAAAATCAAACCCCCGGTAATCTTTCTCCAGAAAGGCATCCAGCACCCCGGCGGCAAAAATGCCGCGCATGGCACCCCCTTCCACGACCAGAGCCCGCGAGGACATATCCGTCTCCTGTTTGATCTGACACCTTGATTCACTTTGCCAAAGCCAGGCCGAGAGCGGAAATAACCTCTCCCTGTTCCCGCCATCGCCGTCGCCCATGGCGACATCATGCACAACGCAACCTTTTGCACTGTTACGGCGCAGCTGCATCAGCGTGACGCACACCAGCCTGACAAATCCCACCAATCTGGTCAGCCCTTCGACATTTAATTTATGTAAAAACAATCACTTAAATTTTTTCTGTCTGTTTGGCACCGGGTTTGCACTGGTCCGCATACCAACTTGTATACAAACAGGTGTGCTAAACGAATGATCGGCTGGACTCTTCGACAATGGCAGGCGGCCTACCGCAGCGGTGACCTCACCCCGCTACAGGCCATGAAACAACTGGCGGCACTGCTGCACGACAGCGAGCGCGCCCTGTGGATTCACCTGCTGGACGAGTCCTCCCTGGTCGCCCAGGCCGAGGCCCTGACGGATCCCTCCCTGCCTCTCTACGGCATTCCCTTCGCAGTGAAAGACAATATTGATGTGGCCGGTATGCCGACCACGGCGGCCTGCCCCGCCTTTGCCTACACAGCGCAGGAAGACGCCACCGTGGTCAGACTGCTGCGCGACGCCGGCGCGATTGTGGTGGGCAAAACCAATCTGGATCAGTTTGCCACCGGACTGGCCGGCACCCGCTCCCCTTACGGGGAAGTGCCCAACCCGTTCAACGGTGACTACCTCAGCGGCGGCTCCAGTTCCGGTTCGGCGGTGAGCGTCAGCCTGGGGCTGGTGCCCTTCTCGCTGGGCACCGACACCGCCGGCTCCGGGCGGGTACCCGCGGCCTTTACCAATATCGTCGGCCTGAAACCCAGCCGCGGCGCCATCAGCACTAAAGGGGTGGTGCCGGCCTGTCGCACCCTCGACTGTGTCAGCGTGTTTGCCCTGAACGTGGAAGACGCACAAACCATTTACCGCCTTATCGGCCAGTTCGATAGCGACGATGCTTTCAGCCGTCCCGCGCCGGCACGGCAGAAAACCGGGCTGCCCGCACGACCGAAGCTGGGGATTCCCCACGATCTGCCCTGGTTCGGTGACCACAGGGCAAAGGCGCTCTGGGAACAACAACTGGAGAGCCTAAGCAGTCTTGCCGAGCTGGTTACCGTGGACATCACCGTGCTGCAGGATGCGGCAGCCCTGCTGTATCAGGGCCCATGGATAGCCGAGCGTTTCTCTGTCACTGACACGCTGTTGCAGGAAACACCGCAAGCCCTGTTACCGGTGATCCGTGACATCCTGGAGCCGGCGGCACAGATCAGCGCCGTTGACAGTTTCCGCGCCCAATACCGTCTGGCCGAACTCAAACGTCAGTCCGACAACCTGCTGGCCGGTGTGGATGCCCTGCTGTTACCCACCACCCCGGGCATCTATACCCGCGACGCGGTACGCAACGATCCCATTACCCTGAACAGCCAACTGGGTACCTGGACCAACTTCGTCAACCTGCTGGACCTGTGTGCCCTGGCCCTGCCCGGCGGTTTTCGGGACGACGGCCTGCCCGGCGGCATCACCCTAATTGCCCCCGCCTGGCAAGACCATGCCCTGGCGGAATTCGGCCAGCGCTGGCAACAGCACCAGCCCTGGCAGGCCGGCGCCACTGGTCAGGCACTGCCGGCACCGGAAAAAAATGCCGCCAGCGATAACCATGATGATTCTATCACCGTGGCGGTGGTCGGTGCCCACCTCACCGGCATGCCACTGAACCGTCAGCTGGTGGAACGCGACGCGGTGCTGCTGGAAGCCACCCACACCGCTCCCTGCTATCGCCTCTATGCCCTGGCCAACACTGTGCCTCCCAAACCCGGGCTGATCCGCAACGAAAAAGACGGTGGAGACAGCATTCCCATCGAACTGTGGCAAATGCCTATCGAACACTTCGGCAGCTTTGTGGGGCTGATTCCTGCACCGCTTGGCATTGGCAGCCTGGAAACCGTGGATGGCCGCTGGGTGAAAGGATTCATCTGCGAGCCCTGGGCCATCGACGACGCCACCGACATTACCGAACTGGGCGGCTGGAGACACTACATCGCCGCACTGAACAAGAAGGAGTCCCTCTGATGTTAACGAAAGTGCTGATCGCCAACCGGGGTGAAATTGCGGTGCGCATCTGTCGCACCCTGAAGCAGATGGGCATTGCCTCGGTGGCGGTCTATTCAGAGGCGGATCGCAACAGCCAGCACGTCAGCGTGGCGGATGAAGCGGTATCCCTGGGCGGCCAGACCGCCGCAGACAGTTATCTGAAAACCGACCTGATTCTGCAGGCCGCCAAAGACACCGGCGCCGAGGCCATTATTCCCGGCTACGGATTTCTTTCCGAAAACGCCGAGTTTGCTGAAGCCTGCGCCGCCAACGGCATCGCTTTTGTGGGCCCGACCCCGCAACAACTGCGCGAGTTCGGCCTCAAGCATGAAGCCCGTGCCATCGCCGAAAAAGCCGGCGTGCCACTGGCCCCCGGTACCGACCTGCTGCAAAGCCTGGACGACGCCAAACAGGCCGCACTGCAGATCGGCTACCCGGTGATGCTGAAAAGCACCGCCGGCGGAGGCGGCATCGGCCTGTCCCGCTGCAACAACGAAGACGAACTGGTCGCTGCCTTTGAGTCGGTAAAGCGGCTCGGGGAAAGTTTCTTTTCTGACAGCGGCGTTTTTATCGAACGTTTTGTGGCGCGGGCCCGCCATGTGGAAGTGCAGATCTTCGGTGACGGTAACGGTACCGTGCTGGCCCTGGGCGAGCGCGAATGTTCCCTGCAACGTCGAAACCAGAAAGTGGTGGAAGAAACCCCGGCGCCCAATCTGCCACAGGCGACCCGGGAAAAACTGCACGCCAGTGCGGTGCGGCTGGGCCAGACCGTGAAATACCGCTCTGCGGGCACGGTGGAATACATTTACGACGACGAGCGGGATGAATTCTATTTCCTGGAAGTGAATACCCGCCTGCAGGTGGAGCACGGCGTCACCGAATCCGTATTCGGCGTGGACCTGGTGCAGTGGATGTTGCAACTGGCCGGCGGCGAACGTCCGCCACTGGATGAAAGCTACATCAGCCAGGGGTCTTCCATGGAAGTGCGTATCTACGCCGAAGATGCGCTGAAAGATTTCCAGCCCAGCCCGGGCGAACTCACCGAGGTGTGCTTCCCGGACAATATCCGCCTGGATGGCTGGGTGGACACCGGCACCGTGGTCAGCCCCCACTATGATCCCATGCTGGCCAAAGTCATCGTCCATGGTAGTGATCGTGCCGACGCCCTGAACAAGATGCAGACCGCCCTGGCACAAACCCGCCTCTCGGGCATCGCCACCAACCTGGACTACCTGCGCCAGATTCTGCGCGACGACAATGTCATTGCCGGCACCGTTTCCACTCGCTATCTGGAAACCTTTACTTATACGCCCAAGGCCTTCGACGTTATCGAGCCAGGCACCTACACCACGGTGCAGGATTATCCTGGTCGGGCCGGCTACTGGGATATCGGTGTACCGCCGTCCGGGCCCATGGACGACTTTGCCTTTCGTCTGGCCAATCGCATCGTCGGCAACCATGACAGCGCCGCCGGCCTGGAAGCCACCCTGGTGGGGCCCTCGCTCACCTTCCATTGCGATACCGTGGTTGCACTGACCGGTGCGGCCTGCCCGGCGCAACTGGATGGTGTCAGCGTGCCCCTGTGGGAACCCATCACCGTCAAGGCCGGCCAGACCCTCACCACCGGCAAGGTAGAAAACGGTTGCCGCACCTATATTGCCGTACGCAACGGCATTGATGTCCCCGACTATCTGGGCAGTAAATCCACTTTCGTGCTCGGCAAGTTTGGCGGCCACGGTGGGCGCACCCTGCGCAAGGGTGACGTATTGTCGATCTGTCAGCCGCAGCTGGAGGGGTGCCCGACCCCGGCGCCGGTGGCCGAGCCGCATCCGGTCGAGAACGGGCTGATCCCGGACTACCCGCAACAATGGGACATCAAGGTGCTGTACGGCCCCCATGGGGCGCCGGATTTCTTTAGCGAAGAGGCCATTGAAGAATTCTTCAACGCCGACTGGCAGGTGCATTACAACTCCAACCGGCTGGGCATCCGCCTGGTGGGTCCGAAGCCGAGCTGGACCCGTACCGATGGCGGCGAAGCCGGGCTACACCCGTCCAATGTTCACGACAACGAGTACGCCATCGGCTCCATCAATTTCACCGGTGATTTCCCGGTCATCCTGACCAAGGATGGCCCGAGCCTTGGGGGGTTCGTCTGCCCGGTGACCATCGCCAAGGCCGAGCTGTGGAAAGTGGGCCAGTTGAAACCCGGGGACAGCATCCGCTTCTCGCCAATCAGCTTCGCCGAGGCCAAGGCCATGGAAGACGCCCAGGATGCGTCCATTGAAAACCTGGGTGTGATTCCGCTGGTCAACCCGGCGGTGACCGATCACAGCCATACCTTGACCTCTTCCACCATGCTGGCGGAGATAGATGCCAACGGTCATGTACCGCGGATCGTCTACCGGCAGGCCGGCGACAAGTACATCCTTATCGAGTACGGCGACAACGTGCTCGACCTTGCCCTGCGCATGCGTGTCCATGCGCTGATGGAAAACCTGAAGGCGTCACCGGTGGAGGGCATCCTGGAATTGTCGCCGGGGGTACGCAGCCTGCAGGTCCATTACGATTCCCGCCGCCTTGATCAGGACCGCCTGGTCAACACACTGCTGGACCGTGAACAGACCATCGGCAGTGTGGACGACATGGTCGTGACTTCCCGGGTCCTGCATCTGCCCATGGCCTTCGAAGACAGCGCCACCCTGGATGCGGTCACCCGTTACCAGGAAACCATTCGCCAGGATGCCCCCTGGCTACCCAACAACGTGGAATTCATTCGCCGCATCAACGGCCTGCAATCCACGGACCAGGTGCGCGACATTATTTTCAGTGCCAGCTATCTGGTACTGGGGCTGGGTGACGTTTACCTGGGCGCACCCTGTGCGGTGCCCATTGATCCGCGCCACCGCCTGATGACCTCCAAGTACAACCCGGCGCGCACCTATACCGCCGAAGGCACCGTGGGGATCGGCGGCGTCTACATGTGCATCTACGGCATGGATTCCCCCGGCGGCTACCAGCTGGTGGGCCGCACCCTGCCGATCTGGAACAAACATCTGAAGAACGCACAGTTCCACAGTGGTGAGCCCTGGTTGCTGAAGTTTTTCGATCAGGTCCGCTACTACCCGGTCAGCGAGGAAAAACTCACCGAAATGCGCGAGGCCTTCCGCCACGGCCACCTGCAGGTGGAGATCAGCGAAGAGCCCTTCAGCCTGGCCGAGCATCGCCAATTCCTGAAAAACAACGAACAGGAAATTGCCGATTTCAACGCCCGCCGCGATGTGGCCTTCCGAGAGGAAGTGGCGCGCTGGCAGGACGAAGACGCGGCAGTGGAATCCGCGCTGATGGGCAGTAAAACGGATATCGGCCAGGTAGATGGCCATCTGGTCAGCGCCGAAATCAGCGGCAACGTCTGGAAGTTGCTGGTGGAAGAAGGCTCACAGGTCAGCGAAGGCCAGCCCCTGGTGATCGTGGAAGCCATGAAGATGGAATTCGAAATCGTCGCCAATGCCAGCGGCAAGGTTACCGGTCTGCATTGCCAGCCCGGCTCCATCATCCATGCCGGGGATCCGGTGTTGGTCATCGATCCGAAAGCGGTTGCCTGAGAGGAAATGCCATGAAAGCGCACAAAGAAAAAAAATCCAGCAACCTGGCGGATCGCATTTATCAGCAGCTGAAAAGCGACATCTTCGATTTTCGCCTGATGCCCGGTGACCGCTTCAGCGAAAACGAAATTGCCGAACGCATGGGCGCCTCACGCACTCCGGTTCGTGAAGCCCTGTTCCGGCTGCAACGGGAATCCTATGTGGATGTGCTCTTCCGCAGCGGCTGGCAGGTCAAACCCTTTGACTTCGATTACTTCGAAGAACTCTACGATGTGCGCACCATTCTTGAATGCGCCGCGGTACGCAAGATCTGCGAGCAGGAAAACAACTCACCCAAACTCGATGACCTGATTCGCATCTGGTGCGTGCCGGAATCGGAAAGACTGGAAGACGGCAACACTCTCAGCCGACTGGATGAGCGCTTTCACGAAATGCTGGTGGAAGCCCCCGGCAACACCGAGATGGCACGCATTCATCATGACCTGACCGAACGTCTCCGCATCATTCGCCGCCTGGATTTCACCAAGCCACCACGTATTGATGCCACCTATCAGGAACACAGCTCCATTCTGGAAGCCATTCAGCATCGCCGCTGCGAGCAGGCGCAGATTCAACTGCGCGCGCATATCGAAAGCTCACGCAATGAAGTGCGAAAAATAACGCTGCACATGCTTCATGAAGCCCGGATGCACAGCGGCAAGGCAGACAACGACGACTGATACACAGTGACCTTTTTCATTCATCAATGGGGGGATACCCATGTTACGAAAGGAAGCAGTAACGAGCGCGCTTGCCATGGCCGCTCTCATCACACCGATATCCGCCATGAGTGCCGATATCGATCCGGAAATTTCTGTGGGCGGAGGCCTGCGTACCAGCTTTACCAGTGTGGAAAACGCAGCGCCTGACGGTGAATCCAGCTCCAGTGATTTCAATCTGGACAGTGTGCGGCTGTACATCAACGGCCAGGTCACCGACAACATCAAGATGACCGTGAACACCGAATACGACGGTGTGGAAGAAAAGGTGCGGGTGCTCGATGCCATTGCCCGGTTCGAGTATTCCGACACCTTTAACATCTGGGCCGGCCGATTCCTGCCCGCCAGTGATCGCTCCAACCTGTCCGGGCCGTACTACCTGACCACCTGGAATTTCCCGTCCGTGCAAGCCTATCCGGCCATCTTCGCCGGTCGTGACGACGGCGTCGCTTATTGGGGCCAGGCCAACGCGGGCCAGTTCAAGTGGCAGTTCTCGGTCACCGAAGGTCCGGAAGATCCGATCCCCGCCGAGGATGACGACGATCTGCTGTACAGCGGCCGACTCACTCTCAACCTGCTCGATCCGGAACCGGGCTACTACAACTCCAGCACCTATTACGGCGAGAAGGACATTCTGGCGGTGGGTCTGGTTGGCCAGAGCCAGGGGTCTGACTCCGCCTGGAGCGTGGATGCCCTGTTCGAGAAAAACACCGGCGCCGGCACAGTGACTCTCGAAGGCGCCTATTACCAGTACGACGGGCTGGGCGGCCTGGGCGGCGACGAAAGCGAAGGCTACTTCGTGCTGGCAGGCTTCCTGTTCCCCCAGGAAATTGGTCCGGGCCAGCTGCAACCGGTGATCCGTTACACCGAGGGTGAAGTGACCGATGGCGCCGAGGGTGACATCAGCGAGTTCAATCTGAACTACATCATCAAGGGTCATAACGCCCGTATCAGTGCCGCTTACCAGGATCGTAACGACGAGCTGTTCAGCGATAACGACACCTTTGTACTGGGTCTGCAACTACAGATGTAAGTGCTACACCACAAGGAGTTTTGCCATGCAATTTTCAAACACACTGAAACGACTGACTGCAGGAATCATGCTTTCCGGCAGCCTTATCTACAGCGGCGCCGCCATGGCCGCTGACACCATCAAGGTCGGGGTATTGCACTCCCTGTCCGGCACCATGGCCATCAGTGAATCCACCCTGAAAGACACGGTTCTGATGATGATCGAGGAGCAGAACAAGAAGGGCGGCGTGATGGGCAAGCAGCTGGAACCCGTGGTCGTTGACCCGGCTTCCAACTGGCCCCTGTTCGCGGAAAAAACCCGGGAACTGATCAGCCAGCAAGGCGTGGATGTGATCTTCGGCTGCTGGACCTCCGTCTCCCGCAAGTCTGTGCTGCCCGTAGTGGAAGAACTCAACGGCCTGCTGTTCTACCCGGTGCAATACGAGGGTGAAGAGTCGTCCAAGAATGTGTTCTACACCGGGGCCGCCCCCAACCAGCAGGCCATCCCGGCGGTCAACTACCTGATCAACGAACTGGGTGTGGAGCGCTTCGTGCTGGCCGGTACCGATTATGTGTACCCGCGCACCACCAACAAGATCCTGGAAGCCTACTTGAAGTCCAAGGGCGTGGCTGACAAGGACATCATGATCAACTACACCCCGTTCGGGCATTCCGACTGGCAGTCCATTGTCAGCGACATCAAGGCCTTCGGTAATCAGGGCAAGAAAACCGCGGTGGTCTCCACCATCAACGGCGATGCCAACGTGCCCTTCTACAAGGAACTGGGCAACCAGGGCGTCAGCGCCCAGGACATTCCCGTGGTGGCCTTCTCCGTGGGTGAAGAGGAATTGTCCGGCATCGACACCGGTCCGCTGGTGGGTCATCTGGCCGCCTGGAACTACTTCCAGAGTGTCTACAACGATGCCAACGATGCCTTCATCGCCCAGTGGCACGACTTTACCCAGGACGACAAACGCGTCACCAACGATCCCATGGAAGCCACCTATATCGGTTTCAACATGTGGGTGAAAGCCGTAGAAAAAGCCCAATCCACGGACACGGATAAAGTGGCGGAAGCCATGATCGGTATGGAAACCCCGAACCTGACTGGCGGTATGGCGGTGATGAACGAAAACCACCATCTGTCCAAGCCGGTGCTGATCGGCGAAATCCAGGATGACGGCCAGTTCGCCGTGGTCTGGGAAACCGACGGTCTGGTGAAAGGTGATGCCTGGTCCGATTACCTGCCCGGCTCCAAGGATCTGATTTCCGACTGGAGCGCGCCGACGAAATGCGGCAACTACAACACCAAGACCAAGCAGTGCCTTGGCAGCAAGGCCATGCAGTAAACGATCCGACCCTCTCCGGTTATCCGTGTGCGCTAACGCGCACGCTGGTAACCGGCTTTTTTCGATACACCCAGTCTGTAAGGAGCCCACTATGGGTCACGCTATTGGCCGGTTTTTGACAACCCTGCTGCTGGCAGCGTTGTGCAATACGGTGCTGGCCGACCTGGCCACAGACACAGGCCCGGCCCCAGGCCCCGGCCTCCACGATATTCTCAACCCGTTGGCCAGCCGCAGCTTTGACGACAAGGAAGCGGCCATTCGCCAACTGGCCGAGCAGGATCACCCGCGCGTGGTGCCCCTGCTCAACGCCCTGATGAACCGCGACCTGGTGCAACATCGGGACAGCGGCGCCATTTTACTGGGTCGCAAGAACAGTGACGGCTGGCTGCTGCTGGACCCCGTCAGCGAAGCCGAACAACAACAGGTGGGATCACGGGATGCCCGCCCGGTGGTGATCAATAACCGCCTGCGTACCGTCATCAATAATCAGCTGGCCCTGCGCGACCTGGCCAGCCCGAACAGCGAACAACGCTACCAGGCCGCCGGCCAGCTGATCGGCAATGCCGACCCGGAAATGCTCTCGGCACTGACAGCCCGCCGGGCCAAGGAAACCGTTGCCCGGGTACAGGACCGTATTGATGTGGCCCTGAACATTGCCACCCTGGACAACGACGATCTGGCCGCCCGCCTGAATGCCATCGACGCACTGGCCGACAGTCTGCATCCGGCGGCCAAGAACGCCCTGCGCGACCGGGTGGCTGCCAGCGACAACCCGGCGGAGGTGCGCGCGGCAGAAAAGGCGCTAGCCCGCATCGAAGCCCGCATTGAACGCTACCAGACCGCCGACACCCTGTTCTTCGGCCTCAGCCTGGGCTCGGTGCTGTTGCTGGCTGCGATCGGCCTGGCCATCACCTTCGGGGTGATGGGAGTGATCAACATGGCCCACGGCGAACTGATCATGATCGGCGCCTACACCACCTATGTGATTCAGCAGCTGTTGCCCAACAGTCACGAATGGTCGCTGCTGATCGCTATTCCTGCCGCCTTTATGGTGTCGGCCCTGGTGGGCATTCTGATTGAGCGCTTTGTGATCCGTTTTCTGTATGGCCGTCCCCTGGAAACCTTGCTCGCCACCTTCGGGGTGAGCCTGATTCTGCAGCAGGCGGTGCGGGTGATCTTCTCGCCCCTCAATCGCACCGTGGTGACACCGGAATGGATGAGTGGCGCGCTGGAAATCAACCCGGTGTTTTCGCTCACCTATAACCGCCTCTACATCATTTTCTTTGCCCTGGCCGTGTTTCTGGCCCTGCTCACGCTGCTAAAGAAAACCCGCCTGGGCCTGCAGGTCAGAGCTGTCAGTCAGAACCGGACTACCGCCCGCGCCATGGGGATTCGTAGCGAGCGGGTCAATGCGCTCACTTTCGGTCTGGGTTCCGGTATCGCCGGCATCGCCGGGGTGGCCCTGGCACAGCTCACCAATGTGGGGCCCAACCTGGGTCAGAGCTACATCATCGATTCCTTCATGGTGGTGGTGTTCGGCGGTGTCGGCAATCTGTGGGGCACCCTCACCGCCGCCTTCAGCCTGGGGATCGCCAACAAGCTGCTGGAGCCCATGGCCGGAGCCGTGCTGGCAAAAATCATCGTGCTGATCTTCATCATCCTGTTTATCCAGCGCAAACCACGGGGTCTGTTCCCGCAACGTGGCCGGGCCGCGGAGGAGTAATATGCGAGACTCAACCTTCAAAAGTGCCTTCAGTGATCGCACCGCGAAAACCTTTATGGGCGTACTGCTGGGGGCCACCCTGGTGGTGACCCTGCTCAACCAGTTTTTCCCGCCGGACTCGCCACTGCACGTGAGCGCCTACACCGTCACCCTGCTGGGCAAGTACCTGTGTTACGCCCTGCTGGCCCTGTCGCTGGATCTGGTATGGGGCTACTGCGGTATCCTCAGCCTGGGTCATGGGGCCTTCTTTGCCCTGGGTGGCTATGCCATGGGCATGTACCTGATGCGCCAGATCGGCGACCGGGGCGTCTATGGCAATCCGGACTTGCCCGACTTCATGGTGTTCCTCAACTGGAGTGAACTGCCCTGGTACTGGCACGGTTTCGACCAGTTCTGGTTTGCTGCCCTGATGATCCTGCTGGTCCCCGGCCTGCTGGCCTTCGTGTTCGGCTGGCTGGCATTCCGTTCCCGGGTTACCGGCGTCTATCTGTCGATCATCACCCAGGCGCTCACCTATGCCCTGATGCTGGCCTTCTTCCGTAACGAGCTTGGCTTCGGCGGCAATAATGGCCTCACCGACTTCAAGGAACTGCTGGGCTTTTCCCTGCAGTCCGACAGCACACGTGTGGGTCTGTTGATTGCCACCGCCCTCTCTCTGGCCATGGCCTTTGTCCTGTGCCGCTGGATCACCGGCAGCAAGCTGGGCCGGGTGGTCATGGCAGTGAGGGATGCGGAATCCCGAGCCCGTTTTGTGGGTTACCGTACCGAACATTACAAACTGTGGATCTTCACCGTCAGCGCCATTCTCGCCGGCATTGCCGGGGCGCTCTATGTACCCCAGGTGGGCATTATCAACCCGGGGGAATTCTCCCCGCTCAACTCCATCGAGCTGGTGGTGTGGGTGGCCGTCGGTGGCCGCGCCACGCTGTACGGCGCAGTGATCGGTGCCATCCTGGTCAACTACGGCAAGACCGTCTTCACCGGCGTCATGCCCGAGGCCTGGCTGTTTGCCCTGGGTGGTCTGTTCGTGGCGGTTACCGTGTTCCTGCCCCAGGGTCTGGTGGGCCTGGTCAGCCAGCGCTGGGCCGCCCTGCGCAAGCAATTCCCGGCAAAGAACACCGATAACGACACCTTAACCCCGGCAGAAGGAGAGGCCCCATGAGCGCACTGGACAACTTGCGCGACACCTTTCGCCGCGACCAGGTCTTCGATTTCATGCGCCAGGGCACCCGTGCCGTGGCGCCCGGTCAGCTGGATTCCGGTAGTGGCAAGAACATTCTCTATCTGGAAGATATCACTGTCAGTTTTGACGGCTTCAAGGCCCTCAATGATCTGACCCTGTACATCCAGACCGGCGAGCTGCGCTGCATCATCGGCCCCAACGGCGCGGGCAAATCCACCATGATGGACGTGATCACCGGCAAGACCCGACCGGATACCGGCACCTGTTTTTTCGGTCAGACCTTGGACCTGACAGCCATGAGCGAAACCGACATCGCCATGGCCGGCATCGGCCGAAAATTTCAGAAGCCCACCGTGTTCCCCGAGCACACCGCCTTTGAAAACCTGGAGCTGGCCATGAACGGTCCCAGGGGGCCCTGGCATTCCCTGTTCACCCGATTAAGCGGCGAACAGACAAGCTGGATCGAGGACACTCTGGCCACCGTGGGTCTGCTTGAAGACCGACACAAGGTGGCGGGCCTGCTTTCCCACGGACAAAAGCAGTGGCTGGAAATCGGCATGGTGCTGATGCAGAAACCACAACTGCTACTGGTGGATGAACCCATCGCCGGGATGACCCGCCAGGAAGTGGAACGCACCGGGGAACTTCTGAAAAGTCTGGCCGGCAAACACTCGGTGGTTGTCGTCGAACACGACATGGAATTCATCCGCTCCATCGCCAGCACCGTCACCGTGCTGCACCAGGGCAGCGTACTGGCGGAAGGCACCATGGAGCAGGTGCAGAATGATCCCAAAGTCATCGAAGTTTACCTGGGCGAATAACAGCCCCCTGTAGGAGCGCCGCTCTCTGTGCTCTGCCATTATGAGGCTCAAGCATCCAGTTTTGAGTTACGAGAAGCGAGTCTCGAAAGGCAAAAGATTTTTGGGTTTTCGCAACTCGTTACTCGCTTCTCGGCACTCTCAATTGAGCGAGGCATTCGTGCCTCATACTCGCAGAGCGCAGAGAGCGGCTTCGAAATACTGTTACGGAGTTAACACCGTGCTGAAACTGAACAACGTCAACCAATACTATGGCGAATCCCACACCCTCTGGGATCTGGATTTGGGGCTAACCCAGGGCGAATGCCTGTGCGTCATGGGCCGCAACGGTGTGGGCAAGACCACCCTGCTGAAAACCATCATGGGGCTGTTACCGGTAAAAAGCGGCAGCATTGAATTCAACGGGCTCGATTATGCCAAACAAGCGGCGGAAGAACGGGCCCGGGCAGGAATCGGTTATGTGCCCCAGGGGCGGGAAATTTTTCCGCTACTCACCGTGGAGGAGAACCTGGAAACCGGCCTGCAGGCCCGCCCGGATCGCAGCAGGAAAATTCCGGATCGCATCTACGAGCTGTTCCCGGTTCTCCATGAAATGCGCAACCGCCGCGGCGGCGATCTCTCCGGCGGCCAGCAACAACAACTGGCCATCGGCCGTGCCCTGGCGCTGGACCCGAAACTGCTGATTCTTGATGAACCCACCGAAGGGATTCAGCCCAATATCGTCGACATGATCGGCCGGGTGATTAAAACCCTGAACAAGGAAGAAGGCCTCACCGTGTTACTGGTGGAACAGAAGCTGCACTTCGCCCGTGCCACCGCCGACCGTTTTGCCATTCTCGACCGTGGCAGCAAGGTGGCGGAAGGTGAGATGGGCGAGTTGGATGATACCTTGATCAAGAGTTATCTGACCGTTTGATCATCAACACTCCCCTCTGCCGTAGGAGCGTCGCTGGCGGCGCGATATCAGCCTATGGAATCGCGCCGCCAGCGACGCTCCTACATAATGCGGGTCGTCAGCCCGCATTACGCCACACATCCCGCAATTCGCCGTTTTCGCCGAACAGTTTTTCCCGCCATTCTTTTTCCAGTGCGGACGTATCCCGTTGAGACGGATGGAAATCCCTAGCGAAATACTCCGGCATCAGCGGCAGGATTTTGGTGATAAACCCTTTTCTTCCCAGCAGCAACGACAGGCCTGCGGCGAGATCTTTCCAGTCCGTTGCCTTACCTTCCCTGGCCACCATCCATGACCAACTAATAAACAAGCCCGGTGTCAGGGCGCCAATCACAAGAGGCAGCGCCAATAACCGCTGGTACCAGCGGTTACCAATCAGGTTGTAGACATCATAAGTCACCGATTTGTGTTCCAGTTCTTCCAGGGCATGCCATTCCCACAACGTAAGCAGCTCCGGATCAGCCTGACCGCGAAAGTCCTCATCCGTGAGAAGTTGCTCAGCCAGAGACGCGGTGAAATGCTCCATAAAGGTGGTGCAAGCCAGTTGCTGGCTGGCCGGCAGTGTCGATAACAACCACAACCCTGCTTTCACCGTTTTTTCCGCCACGGCGGTATCCATGCCGCGCTCTTTCAGAAACGCATTGAGCCGATCGTGCTCACGGCTATGAATCGCTTCCTGACCGATAAAACCAGACACCTCTGCCTTCAGCCGCTGATCGGTAATTCGCTCCCGGTAACGGCGCACCGATTCCACAAAAAACATTTCTCCCGGCGGGAAGAATCCGGAAAGCACAGCGAAATGCAGCGAGGCCGTTGCGTTGTTGCCGTACATGTAACGCGGGCTGTCCTTCGCAAAATGGAAGTCGATCTGACGCGGCGGAATGCCCACGGTGGCACCAGCCAGCCGGCGGACCTTGCTGCCGATACGGGTAACAGCATTCATGACGGTTCTCCCTGTTACTGCAAGCCCAAATGGGCGGTAAACAGATTGGAAGCATTTATCGCTACCACCTTGCCATTGATCAATGGCAAGTTAAGTATGAACAGGGAGAGCCCTGCGGCCCCATGTGCCAGCGGCCTTTTTTATTGTGAATTTGGCTCACTCATTATCGCCATAGTGCCTATGACCACTGCAAGCCCCTACATTCCCGGCCACTACCTGCTCCAGTTGATGGATACCGGCCTGCTACCTGCAGCGACCACCGAACGCCTGAAACAGCATCTGGTCAGAACGGGCCTGGATCCGCTGCAGCTCAGTGAAGCCAGGCTGTCTCCCCAATCCCTGGAGGCACTACTTCATGCCTGGCCCGACATTCAATCCCGGCGACTGGCGATCGAATTCGGACGCAAGGTCACGCTGACCAGCCAGGGGAATCTGAGCCTGCTGATCATGACGGCGGCGACCCTGCGCGAGGCCCTGCGTCTTTACGTCTTTCTGCCGCTACTGACCAACGCGGTGACCCTGCAATATTACGAAACAGAGCAACGCGGGTATCTGCATATCAAGCCACACAGTGGCTCCCCGATGCTCGATGAATTGCTGGTGTTGTACGCCTGTGCCGGACTGGAGCGGCTGGGCACGCTGTTGATTGGCAAGACACCGCCTCTCCACATCACGGTGGCGCAGGATTACGACAGCGGGCTTAGCGATCTGAAAAAATTACTGTCACTGGACTGGCAATGTGACGGGGTCGTTACCAGTCTGGCCGCTCCCTTGTCGGCACTGGACATTCCTTGCCTGCATGCTGACAGCCTGACTCATAGTCGCCTGCTCAAGCAGTGCGAAGACCGGTTGGCACGTCAACAACAGGCGGTACCGCTAGTCTCCCGGATTCGCCAATTGCTGAGCCAGCCAGACACCGATCCCAACCAGGACAGTGTGGCCAGCGCCTTGAACATGTCCCGCAGCACACTCAAACGACAACTCGCCCGCGAGCACACTCATTTTCAGTCTGTACTCACTGACTTCCGCAAGGAAAACGCCGTGAGGCTTCTTCTGGGCACCACTCTTTCCCTGGAACAGATTGCCGAACAACTGGGTTACAGCGACCAAACGAACTTCAGCCACGCCTTCAAACACTGGTCCGGAATGACTCCAGGACAGTTCCGCAAGCATAGTCGATAGATGAAGAATGGCTGCTGCTTTACCGCGTCTACCCTGTGATGGGGATAAACCATTTCGGTTTCATGCAACCAAAATCCCGACGACAGTTTTGCTTCAGGGCTTTTTTGGAGTCCAGCACGTAGGCATCATCGCCTTCGCGGACAAACACCACCCAGTGCCAGAACGGTGTGCCCTTTTCCCGGTGCCACTTGATCGCCAGCAAGGCACTATCCGGCAGGGCCGCCCAGTCACGAAATGGGGCCTCCTTCGACGACGCATGCAAACCGTAGGTCTTCAGCAACCGGCGCACAGAGTCCGTATCGGACCACAGACTGCGGTCCTGGGCATAAATCCCCAGACTGTTTGCCCGCCGTTTCGCCTGCCCATAGCTGACTCCCGCCAGGGCCGCCACTGCCGCAATACCGCAGCCGGATACCTCTTCCTGAATCACCGCTTTCACGGGTTGCTCCTGTGCGTCTTTGCCGTGGACAGCTTACACTGGCCGCCTTGCACACTGACAGGCGACCACAATGCTCAACCGCATGACCCAACTGTTCCCGCTCTGGGCCCTGTTGTTTTCCCTGCTGGCCTACTGGCAACCTGCCCTGCTGGTCGGCGGCAAGGACGCCATTGTGCCATTGCTCATGCTGATCATGTTCGGCATGGGCCTGTCGCTCACCTGGGAGGATTTTCAGCGGGTGCTGCGCCAGCCGGGCATCATTGGCCTGGGCCTGCTGCTGCAGTACAGCCTGATGCCACTGCTCGCCTTTGCCATCGGCATCGCCCTGCAGCTTCCCCAGGAATTACTGGTGGGGCTGGTGCTGGTGGGTGCCTGTCCTGGCGGCACGGCGTCCAACGTGATCGCCTATCTGGCGCGGGCGGATGTGGCTCTGTCAGTGGCCATTACCTTTGCTTCCACGCTGGTGGCGGTGGTTGCCACGCCCTTGCTGACCTGGGTGTATCTGGGGGAGCGCATCCCGGTGCCCATTGATGGCATGCTGATTTCCCTGCTGCAGATCGTACTATTGCCGGTGACCGTGGGCTGTTTTCTCAATACCCGTTTTGCCCGCCAGCTGGCACCGCTACGGGATGTCTTCCCGCTGGTGTCCGTGGCCGCCATTGTGGTGGTGATCGGGATTATCGTCGCCCTGAACCAGGGCCATATTGCCCAGGCCGGCATGGCCATCTTTATTGCCGTGGTGGCCCATAACGGTCTCGGTCTGGCCAGCGGCTATGGCATAGCGCGCCTGCTTCGTCTGGACAAAAAACGCGCCCGCACCCTGGCCATCGAAGTGGGCATGCAGAATTCCGGTCTGGGTGTGGCGCTTGCAGTAAAACACTTCAGCGCCATGGCCGCCCTGCCAGGGGCCCTGTTCAGCATCTGGCACAATCTGTCCGGATCGTTGTTGGCGACGATTTGGCGGCGAAAGGCAATTAATAGTTAATAATGAATAATTAATAGCTCGCGGGTTGACGCTGCGAGTCTTTCAAACGGCAAGAGGCCGCGCCCAGAGTTTGGACGCGGCCTCTTGGTTTGGATAGCTCCGGTGCTCTTGCGCGCGTTATTAATTATTCATTATTAACTATTAATTCACGGCGCAAGCCGCTCCCGCACCCAACTCCCGTCTGCCTGCTTACGATAGCGAAAGCGATCATGCAATCGACTGGGGCGGCCATGCCAGAACTGGATTTCCGTGGGCATGATGCGGTAGCCACCCCAGTTGGCTGGTCGGGGCACGGGCGCTTCCGGGTGCTGCTGTTGCAAAGCCTCCACTTCCGCTTCCAGCCATTCCCGGCTGGCGGGCTGGCTCTGGGGGGAGATGGCGGCGCTGATCTGGCTGGCATAGGGCCGCGACGCAAAATAACTGTCGGACTCTTCTTCATCCACTTTTCGGGCTTCACCGATCACGATCAGTTGCCGATCGAAGGGCTGCCAGAACATGGTGAACGATACCTTGGGGTTGGCCGCAATCTCTTCCCCCTTGCGACTGTCGTAGTGGGTGAAAAAGGTAAAGCCACCGCCCTCGATTCCTTTCAGCAACACCACCCGGCTGGAAGGCTGGCCGTCAGCACTGACCGTGGCCAGGGTCATGGCGTTGGGCAAGGGCAGCCCGGCCTCAATGGCTTCATCCACCCAGCGCCGGGCCTGCTCCACCGGATCGGTGTGGAGGTTCGCTTCGCTCAGGCCCTCGGCATGATATTCTTCGCGCACGTCTTTCATGGTTTCCCCGGCAGTGAGACTGAGCCCGGAGTATAACGCCGAGACCGTGAAGACACCGAACCGGGATCAAGAAAAGTATGCTCGACACCTCTGCAGAGAACCGCCGGCGCCACCCGCTGGATCCACACCAGCCCGTGTGGCTGTTTGGCTATGGCTCGCTGATCTACAAGGCGGATTTTCCCTTTATCGAACGCCGCCCCGCTACCATCCGCGACTGGGCGCGCCGCTTCTGGCAAGGCTCCCACGACCATCGCGGCACCCCGGAAAACCCGGGCCGTGTGGTTACGCTGATACCGGCACCAGGCGCGCTCTGCACCGGGATGGCCTACCGCATCACCCCGGATGTGTTCGAGCATCTGGACCATCGAGAGAAAAATGGCTACTTGCGATTTCGCACCCCGCTGACCTTCGCCGATGGCGATCAGGCTGACGGCCTGGTCTACATCGCCACCGAGGACAATGCCGCCTTTCTCGGCCAGAGCGACGAGCTGCTGATTGCCCGTCACATTGCCACCAGCCACGGTCCCAGCGGCAGTAACCGGGACTATCTGCTGCAGCTTGCTGAAGCCCTGCGCGCCCTGGACGCTGACGATGAGCATGTCTTTACCATCGAGCAGCACCTGCTGAGCCTGTAGGCTTTGCCGTCTACCGTTGGAGCTTTGCTCGCAAAGCTCCAACGACCACCCTCACACCGTCTGCATGTACCGATCCCAATAGCCTTGCTGCGGCGCAATCTGCTCCACCACATCCACCCATAATCCGGAGGGGTCACGCAGGCCGAAGCGGCGCTGACCGAATGGCTCGTCGCTGAGCGGGTACGCCACCGGCCCCCCTCTGGACTGGAAATCCGCCAGCGCCTGGCGGGCATCCTCCACTTCGATCTCCAGACACATACCCAGTCCACTAAAGGTGTCCGGACCCGGCGGTGCCGAGGGATGATCCGGACTCATAAACGCCACCACGCTGCCCTGCTGCGCGTCTCCCAGCAGTACAAACCAGTCGCTGTCGAACAACACATCCAGACCAAAATACCGCTGCCAGAAATCCCGGCAGGCCACTTTATGCTCGGTCACCACAATGGGGTAACGGTCGCGGATCTTCATCGGATACCTCCTTGGGATAAAACAGACTATTAGTCTGTTTTGAGAAAATAAAAACAAACTGATAGTCTGTTTGTCAACCGGAAGAGGATTTCATGGCCACCAATGCCCAACGCCGTGCCCAAACCCGCGGCTGCCTGATCAATGCTGCCCGTCACCTGTTTGCCGAACAGGGCTACGCGGACACCAGCACCGAGACCATTCTGACCGGCGCCGGGGTCACCCGGGGCGCCATGTACCACCATTTCCGCAACAAGGCAGAGCTGTTCGAAGCGGTCTGCGATCTGCTCAGCCGGGAAGCCATGGTCGCCATCGAAAAGGCGGTGGCCGGGCAGCGCGGCAGCCTGGCCACGTTAAAAGCCGGCAGTCTGGCCTGGGTAGACTTCATGGCGCGGGACGATGTGCGACGCATCCTGGTGGTCGAAGCTCCCTCCGTGCTGGGCCAGGAACGCTGGCGAGCCCTGGACGAGCGCTACAGCTTCCCGCTGTTGTGTGAAGGCATCCGTGAAGCCATGGAAGAAGGCGCCCTGCAGTTTTCCGGCAGTGCCGAAGGCCTGGCCGTGCTGCTTAACGGCGCCATGAATGCGCTGGTACTGAATGATCCCCGGGCCGACAATCGGCCCAGACTGCGCCAGGATCTGCTGGCCCTGTTCGATTGCTTTCGCGGAGAGAGCCCATGAGCGCTTGCCCCTGCCAGTCCGGACTGGACTACGCACATTGCTGTCAGCCCCTTCACCAGGGCAAACCCGCCGCATCGCCAGAAGCGCTGATGCGCTCGCGGTTTTCCGCCTTTGCGCTGAAAAATACCGATTACATCGCCCAGAGCTGGCACCTGAGCCAGCGCCCCCCTGGACTGAATCTTGATGATGACCCGCAGTGGCTTGCCCTGGAAATTATCGCCAGCGGTGAAGAGGGTGATACCGGCTGGGTCCACTTTCGCGCTACCAGCAAGGATCGCCAGGGCTTGAGTGTGCTCGAGGAACGCTCCCGTTTCGTGCGCGAAAACGGCCACTGGTATTACCTGGACGGCACGCCCTCGGTAATCCCGCTAAAGCGCGGCCGAAATGACCCTTGCCCCTGCGGTAGCGGAAAAAAATTCAAGAAGTGTTGTGGGTGAGGGAAGTAGCGAAAAACGAGTCACGAGGCGCGAAAGGCAGCGTCAATTTGCTTCTCGTTTCTCGTAACTCGTCACTCGCGTTTATTCCTCTTGCCCGGGATTAGCGGGAAAAGGACAGCAAGCCATCTTCCACGGGTTCCTCCAGAAGCATGTGCTTGTCTTTGCTGTAATGGTTCATAACCTTCCAGGGATGGTGACGTCCCTGGCGCGGCAGCTTATGACTGGAGCGCTTCACATAGCCGGAAGCCAGGGCATCCATGATTGACCTGTCTGCCAATGTCAGATCGCTGTCCCCTTGCGGAGTTACCACCGCCATGCCTTCCGAATCCATATAATTGAGCAGACGGCAAATATAGGCCGACGCAATATCCGCCTTCAGGGTCCAGGAGGCATTGGTGTACCCGAAAATCCAGGCCATGTTCGGAACCCCTTCCATCAGCACGCCCTTGTAGGTCATCCGTTCACTGACATCCAGGGGAGCGCCATCGATGGAAAGCTCCATGCCCCCCAGTACCTGCAAGTTCAGACCGGTGGCGGTAACAATGATATCCGCCTCCAGTTCGCGACCGGATTTCAGACGGATACCGTTTTCCGTAAAGGTATCAATGTGATCGGTGACGATGTCCGCTTTGCCCTCACGCAAATCCCGGAAAAGATCCGCATCCGGCACCGCACAGAGTCTCTCGTCCCAGGGTTGATAGACAGGCTGAAAGTGGGTCATGTCGAAATCCTTTCCTACATGGCGCCGGACATTGGACAACAAAAGCTTGCGGGTAAAATCGGGATACTTTTTTGCCAGCAAATAAATCAAACGCTGCAGTTTGATATTCCGCCAGCGGGCCATGCGATACACCCAGCCAGACGGCAATACACGGTCCAACCATTCAGAAAACTTGTCATAGGCGGGCACCGAAAAAATATAGGACGGGGAGCGTTGCAGCATGGTGATATGCGCGGTCTCTTCCGCCATGGCGGGAACCAGCGTAACGGCGGTGGCGCCGCTGCCGATCACCACCACTTTCTTGTTTCGGTAATCCAGATCCTCGGGCCATTGCTGGGGATGCACACAGGTCCCCTGAAAAAGCTCCATGCCGGGAAATTCCGGCAGATAACCCTGATCATAATTGTAATAACCGGTACAGCCGATCAGGAAACGGGAGCGGAATGTTTCTGTCTCTCCATGACGTTCCTGTCGCGCAGTCACCGTCCATATTTTTTTATCGGAAGACCAGTCCGCGCCGGTAATCGTCAACCCGTAATGAATATGCTGGCTGACTCCGAATTCGTCAGCCGTTTCCTTGATATAATTCCGGATGGAAGGGCCATCCGCCAGCACCTGCAACTCATTCCACGGACGAAAGCCGTAACCGAAACTGAACATGTCCGAATCGGAACGGATACCCGGATAGCGAAAAAGATCCCAGGTTCCCCCCATGGCCTGCCGGCGTTCCAGAAGGGCAAACGTCTTGTCGCTGCACGCTTTCTGGAGATGACAGGCGGCGCCGATGCCGGATAATCCGGCACCAATAATCAGCACGTCATACTCTCGAGAATCGTTGGATTTATCCATATCGTCTCTCCCGAAACATTGAGCGATGCATTCGCTATCTTTCACCGGCTTGTTGGGGAAACGGCGCTGCGACCGTTTTTTGCTATCCCATCGTACCTTTTTGTCTTAAACAATCCTTTTATGATCTTTCTTAAAATGCAAATTATTGCCGCAAAAAATGCAGGCAGGTTGCCAAGTTAATACAAACCATGGCTTGGCCACCCGCAACATTGGGTATAGCGTAAAAGTCACAACCTGGCACGTAGGGTGGAGAGATGAAATCAGCAGAACAAACCACCGCTTTTTCTGACTGGCATGACGGCAAACGTTACCTTTGGTTACTCAGCCCCGCCATTCCGGTGCTGGCTGTTTCGTTTCTACTCATTTACCTGTTTATCTGGGACTGGCCCGGTCTGCTATGGGGTGGTCCCTTCCTGGTGTATGGCCTGATCCCGTTTGCCGACTGGCTCATCGGTACCGATACCAACAACCCCCCGGAGTCTGCCGTCCCACAACTGGAAGACGACAAGTATTACCGCCTGATCGTCTATGCCTATATTCCCATGCAATACCTGGCCACGATTCTCGGTGCCTGGCTGGTAGCCCAGGGACAAGTCCCGTTATGGGGTCTGGTCGGTCTTGTCTTCAGTGTCGGCGCGGTGAACGGGATCGCCATCAACACTGCCCACGAGCTGGGACACAAGAAATCGAAAACCGAACGCTGGCTGGCCAAGATCACACTGGCGCCGGTGGCCTATGGTCACTTCTTTGTGGAGCACAACAAGGGCCATCACAAGAACGTAGCCACGCCAGAGGACCCGGCCAGTGCCCGCATGGGAGAATCCTTCTGGCGCTTCCTGCCGCGCACCATGATCGGCAGCGTCAAATCCGCATGGCAGATTGAAGCCCAGCGCCTGTCACGTTGCGAAGAGCCACTGTGGTCACTGAAAAATGAAAACCTGCAGGCCTGGCTGATGACGGTGGTGCTGTTCGGGCTGTTGACCCTGTGGCTGGGCTGGATCGTATTGCCTTTCCTGCTGCTGCAGGCCTTCTATGGGGCCTCTCTGCTGGAAGTGATCAACTACATGGAACACTATGGCTTGCTTCGCCAGAAGAAGGCCGATGGCCGCTATGAGCGCTGCGAACCCAGACACTCCTGGAACAGCAACCATATCGTTACCAACCTGTTTCTCTATCAGCTGCAACGCCATTCCGATCATCATGCCAACCCTACCCGGCGCTTCCAGGCCCTGCGGCATTTCGACGACAGCCCGCAGCTGCCTTCCGGTTATGCCTCCATGCTGATGCCGGCCTATATCCCCTTTGTCTGGTACCAGAAAATGGATCCGCTGGTTTATCAGCATTACAAGGGCGACCTTAGCCAGGCCAATCTGCAGCCGGACAAGCGCGAGGAACTGCTGAAAAAATGGCAGCAGCCCGCCGTGACCTATCAAAGCGCTGACTCGGAACCGGATGTGGCAGAGGGTGCCGTGGCGGCTGCCCGTCAGGCGGAACAGGATCTCGATACCCCTCACCAGTTTCAGTGCCCCAACTGCGGTTACATCTACGACGAAAGCCGTGGCGAGGAAAATGAAGGCTTTCCTCCGGGCACCCGCTGGCTGCAGATTCCCAATGACTGGCCCTGCCCGGATTGTGCGGTACGCGAGAAAGTGGATTTCGTCCTCAAGCAACACTGAGAGGGCAACCCCGGCAAGCAATATCCCCCCCTGTGCGCCGGGGGTCTTTTACACCCGGGACGCCTTTCGCATGGCGAGAGGCGTGGTCTGAAACCAGCGGCGAAAGGTACGACTGAAGTTCGATGTATCCTGGTAGCCCAGCTGCTCGGCAATGCGCTCTATGGGCAGGGTGGTTTCCGTCAATAACCAGGCGGCCTGTTCACTTCGAACATCATCCAGTAATTCCTGGTAACGGGTATCTTCCGCTTTCAGTTTGCGAATCAGGGTGCGCGTGGACATGGCAAATTTCTCCGCCATAACCTCCAGGGAAGGAAGCTCTCCCTGGCAATCCAGCAGCACCATGCTCACTTGCTGACTGAACGCGCCCCCCTTTTCCAGCTGCTTGAGCTGGTGTTCACAATCCCGAGTGGCATTGCGATGCATGGTCGGGTCTGCCGTCAGACAGGGAGATCCCAGCTGCTCCGGCGGCATTTCAACCAGAAAGTTATCCGCACCGAAAATGACCGGACAGCCCAGCAAACGCTCATAGTGCGCCGCCCAGACGGGACGCGGGAAAGGCAGCTGGACCCGGGCTTCCCGAATCCGTCCGGCGGAAACCGCATCGGTCATCTGGAAGTAAGTGCCCAGCAGGGCCCCCAGAAGAAACTCCCGGCAGTCCCCCAGATCCACGTTTTCATGCAACCATAACTGGCCCCAGCCATCATGCTCCTCGAAGCGCAGCTGGATCAGTTGCAACCGCACTCCCACAAAGCGGGCCACCACTGACAGCAGGGTGCGCATATCCGGGGCCGATACCACCGCATAACCCAGGGCGCCGTGGGCCGTCACCGGCGTATTCGCCCCGATCTTCAGCCCGATCCAGGGCTCTTCAGTCAGCTGCTGGGCCCGGCGTATCAAGCGGGACAGCTGCTCCAGACTCAGATAGCGATGCTCACTGAGCAGCTCTTGCCAGGCCAGCCGGGTACCGGAAAAAATATCCGCATCGCTGAAGCCTTCCTGCTTCAGATGGGCGCACAGCACCCGGCTGTAAGTGGGATGAATGGCCGGTTTGAGCCGATCCATTTGCTTGTCCACCATTCGCCACACTCCTGACCGTCATGATGCCCCAGCCTACCCCTAAACTGCCTGTTTAGTCTGTCACTTTATGACGATTTATTGCCACCTGACGGGGTGCCGGAGCGGCCGCGGCAGGCACACCATGGTGAAACTCGGATACCACTAACAATCAACGAGGTCATAGCATGAGCCAAGCTGGCGTCTTTATCGGCCCCTCCGGCGTCGAATACCGCGATCGCAAGCGGCATCTGTGGATTGTTTCCCTCTTTGTCCCGGGCACGGTTTTCCTGGGTCCGTTGATGGTGATGGCCACCGGCGAACCCTGGATGCTGTGGCTGCCATTGGCCTTCTATTACCTGGCCATTCCGCTGCTGGATATGCTGATTGGTGAAGATCAAAGCAATCCGCCGGAAGAGGTCGTGCCGCAACTGGAAGCCGACCCGTTCTACCGGCGCATGACCTATGCACTGGTCCCCATACTGCTGAGTGCCTATCTGTTCGGCATGTGGTTTGTTGGCACCCACTCACTTCCGCTGCATGGCATTATCGCCATGGTACTGCTGACCGGCACCATCTGTGGCGCCGCCGGCATCAACCTGGGTCACGAACTGGGCCACAAGAAAACCCGCACCGAACGCTGGCTGGCAAAGCTGGTGCTGGCACCGTTGGGCTATGGCCATTTCCCCATCGAACACAACAAGGGCCACCACCGGGATGTGGCCACCCCGGAGGATCCGGCATCCTCACGGCTGGGGGAGTCCATCTGGAAATTCGCCCTGAGGGAGATTCCCGGCACCATGAAGCGGGCCTGGCAGCTGGAGAAAGGGCGGCTGCAGAAGGAAGGCAAGACAGTCTGGTCACTGCACAATGAGATCCTGCAGCCCGGCCTGCTCAGCCTGATCATCTGGGGCAGCATCATCGCCCTGTTTGGCTGGAAAATGGTGCCCTTCATTGCCGCCGTGACCCTGTGGTCCTACCTGCAGCTCACCTCCGCCAACTACGTGGAGCACTATGGTCTGCTTCGCCACAAGGATGACACCGGTCGCTACGAGCGCACCCAGCCCCACCACAGCTGGAACAGCAATCACATGTTTTCCAACTGGGCGTCCTTCCACTTGCAGCGTCACTCCGATCACCATGCCCACCCGGCACGGCGCTATCAGAGCCTGCGACACTTCGAGGATCTGCCGACACTGCCCAACGGTTACTTCGGTATGTTCCTGATCAGTTATGTGCCGCCCCTGTGGTTCAAGGTCATGGACCGGCGCATGCTGGAACACGCCGGGTATGACGCTGCCAACATCAACTTTGATCCGGCGCGCCGCGATGCGCTGATTCGCAAGTACCAGATCAAACCCTCGTCTTAGTAAAACCGGGTATGGCATTTGCCCCATCCTCCTTGGTGGGGCTTTTTTTTGCCGCAATCATTCGCGGTTTTGCAAAACCGAGGGGCACTGAGCTTTTTCCCGGTTATGTTTCCCCCTATCAATCCCTTAGGATAGGTCCATCATTGGACAGTCGTTCCGATTTCGCTTTGCGTTCATTGCCAAGGAGTTCCCATGAGTGATGCACAGTTTGACGTGGTGGTGTTCGGCGCCACCAGTTTTGTCGGCCAGATTCTCTGCCAGTACCTCACTGACACTTACGGGGTGGATGGGGATCTGAAATGGGCCGCGGCGGGCCGCTCCAAAGACAAACTGGAGCAGGTGAAAGCCCAACTGGGCCAGGCCGGCAGCGCGCTGCCCTTGCTCACCGCCGATGCCAACGATGCCGCCAGCCTGGATACTCTCTGCGCCCAGACCCGGGTGGTGATTTCCACCGTAGGACCCTATGCGTTGTATGGCGAACCCATGATCCGCGCCTGCGTGTCCAGCGGCACCGATTACTGCGACCTGACTGGCGAAGTGCAGTGGATCGCCGCCATGCTGGAAAAATATGAAGACCAGGCCAAACAGAGTGGCGCGCGCATCGTGCATTGCTGTGGCTTTGATTCCATTCCCTCTGACATGGGCACCTACTTCCTGCAGCAGCAGGCCCGGGCCCGCTTCAAGGCTCCCGCCACCCGGGTGAAAATGCGCGTCAAAGTGGCCAAGGGTGGCGTGTCCGGCGGCACCGTAGCGAGCATGATGAACATTGCCGAAGAGGCCGGCAAAGACCCGGCTCTGCGCAAGAAGCTGGCCAACCCCTACCTGCTGTGCCCGCCCAATCATGGCTTCAGTGCCCGTCAGGACAGCATCAGCATGCCGCGCAAGGATGACGACTTCGGCGCCTGGGCAGCACCGTTCGTAATGGATGCCATCAACAGCCGCATCGTGCATCGCTCCAACGCGCTTAACGGCAACGCCTACGGAGACAACTTCACCTATAACGAAGCCATGCTGGCCGGCCCGGGCATGGGCGGGCGCATGAAAGCCCTGGGGATCGGCACTGGCACCGGCCTGTTCTTTGCCGCCGCCGCCATCAAACCCACCCGCTGGCTGCTCAACAAATTCGTGGTGCCGCAACCCGGCGAAGGCCCCAGCCCGGAAGCCCAGAAAGCGGGGTTCTACGACATCCGTTTCTTCGGGGTGACCGACAACAACGACAGCATCCGCGTCAAAGTCACCGGCGATGCGGACCCGGGCTACGGCTCCACCGCCAAGCTGCTGGGGCAAGCCGCCGCCTGTCTGGCCCAGGATGTACCCGCCGATGCGCCCGGGGGGTTCTGGACCACATCGTCCCTGCTCGGTGATTCACTGCTGAAACGCCTGCAGGAAAAAGCCGGCATGACCTTCACCGTGATCGACTGATACCGGCACGTCTCGACTTCCCGGGAACCATAAAAAAAGCGGGCCGCTGGCCCGCTTTTTTGTGTCCTGGAACCGCTAGCGGGAATTACATCCCCAGGCGCGGACCATACATTGCTGACCTCCCCGGCTACGGCAATACTGCAAGGCGGTATTCTGCGCCTGCCCACCATTGGACGCGGTCCCCCAACCATAGGCCGTGCTGCCCCGCGCCTGGTCCGCGGCGTAGGCCGCACAGCCGGACGAAAAGGTCTGTACCACCCGGCAACCATAACCGCATTCACTCAAGGCACGACTCTGCGCTTCCGACAGGGTGCCGTAGTCATAGCTGAAGCCGTATTGATCTCCCTGATTGCTATCGATCGCCAGGGCACCGTTCGCTCCGGCGACGGATGCCATTGCCAGGGATAGCAGCAAAACCAGACTCTGAATGTTCATGATGTCCCTCTCCTTGGTGTTCTCATTGTGTGAGATCCGTGAATCAGCTTAGGCGCTCGCTGCAACGGGCACATCCCCTATATGAGGTATCAACCTTGGGGCCGGGGAAACTCCCTCAGAGAGATTCTCTCAGAACGGAAACCTGATGGGGTGGATACCCCCGGATAATCCTCCACCCCGGCGCATCATTGATCCTGCTGTTGGGTCGGGGCGCCGGCCAGGGCGCGGTACACGGCCACCATGGCCAGCACCACATCGGTCTGACTGCGTACCCGGGCATCCCGGGTGGCGGTCAGTTCCTGCTCCGCGGCAAGCACCTCAAAGTAGCCGATAAAACCACGCTCATAGCGGGTGCGGGCCAGCTCGGCGGCCTGCTCGGCATTCTCTGCTGCCTGCTCCAGATGCCCGGCCCGCTGGCGGGCGCGCTGGTAACGGACCAGGCGCGTCTCGGTGTCTTCCAGGGCCGACAGCACCGCCTGCTGGTAATCCGCCAGGGCGGCGCGGCTGTCCGCGTCGGCGGCATCGATACGCGCCTTGACCTTGCCGTGATCCAGGAAGGTCCAGTCGATGCCCAGCGCCACCCGCCGGGTTTCTGCCGGGCCGCTGAACAAATCGCTGCTGTCCGCCGCCACCGAGCCCAGCAGACCACTGAGGGTAAAGCGCGGGAACAGGTCCGCCGTGGCCACCCCGATGCGGGCGGTGGCCGCGGCCAGGCGCCGTTCCGCCGCCGCAATATCCGGGCGACGGCGCAGTACATCGCCGGGGCTGTCCACCGGGATCACCGGCAGCGTTCCCGGCAAACCCGTATCTCTCTCCAGTGTGGCAATCAACGCCGCCGGCGGCTGGCCGGTGAGCACGGCGATGCGATGCATGGCAGCACGGATACCGGCGCGCAGGGTGGGCAACGCTGCCCGGGTGCGCTGTAGCTGGGAGCGGGCGCGAACCCGGTCGAACTCGGTACCGCGACCGGCATCCACCCGGGCAGACACGATATCCAGGGTCTCCTCCTGCAGGGCCACGTTCTGCTCGGCCACCTGCAACTGCTGTTGCAGCCCGCGCAGCTCGAAGTAGCTGCTGGCCAGTTGCCCCACCAGCGCCACCTGCAACGCGCCCAGGTCGGCACCGGCGGCTTGCAGCTCCGCCTGTTGCGACTGGGTGGCCCGGCGCAATCGACCGAACAGATCCAGCTCCCAGTTGGCGGCGAGGCCGGCCTGGTACCGTTCCACCCGTTCCGGGCCGGCACCGGGCGGGGTGCGCTCCACGTCCGCCAGTTGCTGCTCGGCGCCGCTGGCACTGGCAGTAATGCTGGGCCACTGCTCACGCTTGGCGCCATACAGCAACGCCGCAGCACGATCGTAGCGGGCCAGGCCCGCCTGCAGGCTGTGGTTAGCGGCCAGGGTCTGGTCGATCAGTTGCCCCAGCAGCGGGTCCTCGAAGCCTGCCCAGAACTGCTGCTCGGCCGGCTGCCGGGATGCCGCCGTTGTCTCGGCAGCATTGAAAGCGTCCGGTTCCGGCGTGGGCGGCGCCTGATAGTCCGGGCCCACGGCACAGGCACTCAGCAACAGAGTGACCGCGGCGACAGAAAACTTACGCATGGCTCTCTCCTTCAAGGCGACCATGGGGATCGCCATCCATGGTGGATGCATGCTGGCTCACCGGCGGCTTGCCGCCGGCCAGCTTGCGCAGTGCCACATAAAACACCGGCGTCAGGAACAAGCCGAACAGGGTCACCCCGAGCATGCCGAAGAACAGCGCCACACCCAGTGCCTGACGCACTTCCGATCCGGCACCACTACCCAGCACCAGCGGTACCACGGCAGCGGTAAAGGTGATGGACGTCATGATGATGGGCCGCAGCCGCAGGCGGCAGGCTTCCAGCGCCGCGTCCACCACACCCCTGCCCTGCAGCTCCAGCTCGCGGGCAAATTCCACGATCAGGATGGCGTTCTTGCAGGCCAGCGCGATCAACACCACCAGGCCCACCTGCACGAAGATGTTGTTGTCGCCCTGGAAATACCACACGCCGAGCAGTGCCGAGAGCATGCACATGGGCACGATCAGGATGACCGCCAGCGGCAGGGTCCAGCTTTCGTAGAGAGCAGCCAACACCAGGAACACCAGCAGGATCGACAGCGGGAACACCAGCAACGCGGCATTGCCCTGGGTGGCCTGCTGATAGCTCAGGTCGGTCCATTCGAACGTCATGCCGGCGGGCAACACCTCCTCGGCGATGTTGCTCAGCACGTCCATGGCCTGGGCGGAGGACAGCATGGTGGGGTCCGCCTCACCGGCCAGGTCCGCTGCCGGGTAACCGTTGTAGCGCAGCACCGGGTCCGGACCGAAATCCTCGCTGATGGTGACCATGGAGCCGATGGGCACCATCTCGCCATGGATGTTGCGGGTCTTCAGGTTGGCGATGTCAGCCACGCTGTCACGGAACGGCGCATCCGCCTGGGCGATCACCTGCCAGGTGCGTCCGAAACGGTTGAAGTCGTTCACGTAGGTGGAGCCCAGATAGGTCTGCAGGGTATCGAACAACCCGGTGAGCGGCACGCCCTGGGCCTTGGCCCGTTCACGATCCACTTCCGCATTCAGCTGCGGCACATTGGCCTGGTAGCTGGTGATCGGGAAACCCATGCCCGGTGTCTGGGCGATCGCATTCTGGAATGCATTCACCGCGTTCTGCAGCTCGCCATAGCCCAGGTTGCCGCGATCCTCGATGAACATCTGGTAACCATTGCCATTACCCAGACCGAGAATCGGCGGCGGCATAAAGGAGAAGGCAAAACCTTCCTTGAGGCCGGCGATGCGCCCGTTGATTTCTTCATTGATCTGCGCGGCAGTCCGGCTGCGCTGATCAAAGGGCTCCAGCGGGAAGAACACCAGGCCAGTATTGGATGTGTTGGTGAACTGCAGGGCATTGAGCCCGGGGAAGGCCACCGCGTGGGATACGCCTTCGGTCTCCATGCCGATATCCACCACCCGCTGCAGCAACTGGTCCGTGCGCTCCAGAGACGCCCCTTCCGGCAGTTTTACCCCGGCGATCAGATACATCTTGTCCTGGGTGGGAATAAAGCCCGGCGGCACCACCTTGAACATCAACCCGGTGCCCGCCAGCAACAGCGCATAGATCACGAACACCATGCCGCGGTGGCGCAGGGAACGGGCCACACCACTCTGATAGCGCTCCGAACTGGCGTTGAAGAAGCGATTGAACGGCCGGAACAACCAGCCAAACAAGGCATCGATGATTTTGGTCAGGCGATCCTTCGGCGCGCTATGAGGCTTGAGCAGCATGGCTGCCAGCGCCGGCGACAGGGTCAACGAATTGATCGTGGAAATCACCGTGGAAATGGCGATGGTCACTGCAAACTGCCGGTAGAACTGCCCGGTAACCCCATCCAGAAATGCCATGGGCACAAACACCGCACACAACACCAGGCCGATAGCCACAATGGGGCCGGACACTTCCTTCATGGCCTGGTGGGCAGCGGCCAGGGGCGTCAGCCCTTCTTCGATATTCCGCTCCACGTTTTCCACCACCACGATGGCATCGTCCACCACAATACCGATGGCCAACACCAGCCCGAACAGGGTCAGGGTGTTGATGGAATAGCCGAGCAGATAGAGCGCCGCGAATGTCCCGACGATGGAAATGGGCACCGCCAGCAAGGGAATGATGGACGCCCGCCAGGTCTGCAGGAACAGGGTCACCACGAGCACGACAAGCAGTACCGCCTCCAGCAGGGTCTTGATGACTGACTTGATGGAATCACTGACAAAGATGGTGGTGTCATAGACGGTTTCGTAATCCACCCCGGCCGGGAAACGGGTGGCGATTTCGTCCATGGTGCTGACCACCTGATCGCGAATTTCCAGCGCATTGGCGCCAGGGGCCTGGAAAATACCGATGGCCACCGCATCCTTGCTGTCCAGTTGCGCACGCAGGGTGTAATCCCCGGCGCCCAACTCCAGACGGGCCACATCGGAAAGACGAACGATCTCGCCATTGGTGCCCGTCTTGATAATGATGTCACCGAACTCTTCCACCGTGCGCAGACGACCCTGGGCATTGATCAGAGTCAGAAAATCGCTGCTCGGCATGGGCTCGGCGCCCAGCTGGCCGGCGGACACCTGCACGTTCTGTTCGCGCATGGCGCCCACCACATCCGCCGCGGTCAGACTGCGGGCGGCAATCTTGTCCGGGTCCAGCCAGGCACGCATGGCATAGTCACCCCCACCGAAAACCTGGGCATCGCCCACACCGCGAATCCGCGCCAGCGCATCACGGACATGCAGGCGGGCATAGTTGCGCAGGTAAAGCGTGTCGTAGCGGCCGTCCGGGGAAGTCAGGTGCACCACCATCAGGAAGGTGGGCGACTGCTTCTGGGTGGTGACCCCTTGCCGCCGCACATCCTCGGGCAACCGTGCCAGCGCCTGGCTCACCCGGTTCTGTACCCGCACGGTGGCATCGTCCGCATCGATATCCGGGCGGAACGTCACCGTCATCTGCAGCACGCCATCGGAACCGGCCACGGACTTGAGGTACATCATCCCCTCGACGCCGTTGATGGATTCCTCCAGCGGTGTGGCCACGGTTTCGGCAATCACCTTGGGGTTGGCGCCGGGGTACACCGTACGTACCACCACCGACGGCGGCACCACTTCCGGGTATTCACTCACCGGCAGGCTGGGCAGCGAGATCAGGCCCACCGCAAAAATGATGATCGACAACACCGCGGCAAAGATCGGCCTGTCGACGAAAAAACGCGAGAAATTCATGGCAAAAGACTCCTGTCAGCCGTGCCGACGCACAGCCGCGCTTTGTCGTTCCCTTGCCGGGCGATTACCCGGCGTTGATGGATTACGGTTGCGCTACCGCGATGGCAGGCTGCTCGTCATTGGCAGAACGCATGGCCACCTGGTTGGGCTGCACCGGCATGCCATCGCCAAACACTTTCTGGATACCGTTGACGATCACCCGGTCGCCGCTCTCCAGCCCCTGATGAATCACCAGCAGATCCTCCACCGACCGGCCCGGTGTCACCTGGCGACGCACCACCTGGTTGTTGTCGTCCACCACGTAGACAAAACGACGGTCCTGATCAGTCATCACCGCCTTGCGGCTGACCAGCAGGGCGCGGTCCAGTTTGGCCACCGGCATTTCCACCCGAGCGAACTGCCCCGGCTTAAAAATGCCATCCGGGTTGTCCAGCACCGCCCGGTACTGCAGGGTGCCGGTGCCGCTGTTGAGACGGTTGTCGATAAAATCCAGCGTGCCACGGTGCGGATACCCGGCTTCCCCGGACAGGCCGATCCGCACCGTGGCGGACTTCCCCGCGCCAGGCACCTGCAGGCTTTCGAACGCGGATTGCTCATCGGCCTCGAAATAGACATGCATGGGATTCACCGATACCAGCGTGGTCAGCAGGGTCTGGTCTGCATTGGCCAGATTGCCCCGGGTCACCATGGCACGGCCGGTACGGCCATCCACCGGGGCAGTAACGCGGGTGTATTGCAGATCCAGCTCCGCCGTATCCACCGCCGCACGGGCCGCATTTACCAGCGCTTTGGCACTGAGCAGGGCAGCACTGCGCTGGTCATATTCCTCACGGGAGATGGCGCGACTTTCCAGCAGGGTTTTCGCCCTGCCCGCTTCGCTCTTTGCCAGTTCCAGCTGGCTTCTGGCCTGCTCCAGCTCTGCGCGAGCCGCCTGCAAACGTGCCCGGTAAGGGCGCGGATCGATCTGGAACAACAGATCACCGGCCTTCACCAGCTCCCCTTCCTCGAACGCCACCTGGTCGATATAGCCACTGACCCGGGGCCGCAGCTCCACGGTTTGCGGCGCCACTACCCGGCCGGTAAAGGATTCCCACAGCGTCACCGGCTCGGCAATCACCCGGGCCACATCCACCTCCGGCGCCGGCATCTGTTGTCCGGCTTCACTACGGGCATCGCAACCAGCAAGAAACACGGCCGCCATCAATGCCACCAATAGTGCCCAATAGACACCGGCACCACTGGCGCTTTCGCCACTCAAACTTTCCATCTCCGCAACTCCTGTTATCACCACCCAGCTCTGCCGAGTTATCGAATACCCACGACAACAATCGACAGCGCACAAAAAAAACCGGGATGATTGGTGCTCTGGTGAAGCCAATCACCCCCAACAGATCAGCCACTCTATTTCCTCAAGCTAAGTTGAGGTCAATACAGATTCGACTCGGCCTTTTGCTATCTTCCTCATAGGCGCCGTCTCTGGCCGAACGCCAGACGGAACAGCAAACGATCACCAACAGATCGGCCAGTCAGGGAAGACACGATACGGAGAGGCGCCAGTTCGGCGGTAGCGGGTTACTGCGTGAAGATTGCCCGATTCTGTTAGCAAGGCAAAAAGTGATAAACCCGGCAAGGGCGATCCGGCAATATGAAGGTCGCCTTGCATTGTAATTTCAGGCAAGTGACAACAACAAAGGAAGAGGTGAGCGACCAGGCTGCATTCTCAAATGACCCTACGCAAAGGCCATTACCTCAAGCACACCGTATTGAGCTGCCAGGCTTTTGGACAAGCCGGGCGCCATATCACGGCTTGCCGTATCCACCAGGGTAGTCATGACGTATTGCCGGTTTCTGCGCAGTGATTGCCTGATCCTGCAGAAAGTGACTCAATGGGCACACGGGCTGGCAGCGCTCTGCGTATACTGCCGGCAACAGGAGGACAGGCCATGACCGTGACAACCCCGGAGTTACCCCGCAATCTCAGCGCCGGACCCCAGCAGCAACTGGCTGATATCGTCGGTCGCTGGGCCGATGGCAGCGGCATGCGCCAAACCGCTATCGAAGGTGTGGACTTGTATCGCTCTGATGGGCTGACGGCCTGCGGTTCCACCGTCTATGAACCCTCACTGATTTTTATTCTGCAGGGCACCAAGACCATTCAGCTCGGCGACCGGGAAATTGTCTATGGCCCCATGAGCTACCTGGCCAGTTCCGTGCATTTGCCGGTGCAGGGACAGATCGTCGATGCCTGCAAGGATCGCCCTTATCTCGCTGCCAAGATCACCGTGGATCCGCAGGAGGTAACGGACCTGGTGCTGGAACTGGGTGACAAGGTAGCCAGTTTCGACCCGGACAGTCCTTGCCCGGAAATCAGTTGCGGCCTGTGCATGTCCTACATGGACGAACGCATGCAGGGCGCCCTGTACCGACTGCTTAGCCTGCTGGATTCCCCCGAAGATATTCAGGTGCTGGCACCGCTGGCACGGCGGGAAATCATCTACCGGGCACTGATCGGCGAGATGGGCCCGCGCATGCGCAAGTTCGTGGCTGCGGACTCCCAGGCCAACCGGATTTCCCGGGTAATCTCCACCCTGCGTGGCCGGTACACCGAACCATTGCGAGTGAAGGAGCTGGCAGAAGAAGCCAACATGAGCGAGTCCACCCTGTTCCACAGCTTCAAGCAGGTCACTCGCATGTCGCCACTGCAGTTCCAGAAAAAACTGCGCCTCTACGAAGCCCGCCGCCTGATGCTCACCGAGGGCCTGGAAGCGGCCACCGCCAGCTACCGGGTAGGCTACGAAAGCCCCTCCCACTTCAGCCGCGAATACAGCCGCATGTTTGGCGCGCCACCGAAAGCGGATGTGTTGAAGTTGCGGGGGGAGCAGCAGGTAGTTAACAGTTAATAGTGAACAGTTAACAGTTGCGCGAGAAAGGGTTTTCTTTTTCAAAACGACAGAGGCCGCGCCCACAGTCTGGGCGCGGCCTCTGTCGTTTAAACCTAAAAGAAAGTGTTTCGCGAGCTGTTAACTGTTCACTATTAACTGTTAACTCTTAAGCCGATATCCCGTCCGGAAAATCCACCACACCAGAGCGATACAGATGGCCAGGAAGAACAGGGTCATGCCGATGCTGATGCCGATGTGTACGTCGGCGCTGCCGAAGAAGCTGTAACGGAAACCACTGATCAGATAGACCACCGGATTGAACAGGGTCACGGTTTGCCAGAACGGTGGCAGCATGTCGATGGAATAGAAGCTGCCGCCCAGGAAGGTCAGCGGGGTAATGATCATCAGGGGAATGATCTGCAATTTCTCGAAGGTATCCGCCCAGATGCCGATAATGAACCCGAACAGGCTGAAGGTAATCGCGGTAAGCAGCAGGAAGCCGAACATCATGAAGGGATGCTGAACCTCATAGTCCACAAAGAATCGCGCCGTGATCAATATCAAAACGCCCAGTATCGATGACTTGGTCGCGGCTGCTCCCACATAACCGATGACGATCTCCACATAGGAGACCGGGGCCGACAGCACCTCATAGATCGTTCCCGAAAACGTGGGCATGTAGATACCGAACGAGGCATTGGAAATGCTCTGTGTCATCAGGGTGAGCATGATCAGGCCGGGGATAATAAACGCCCCGTAACTGACGCCGCCAATTTCCACCATGCGCGAACCAATGGCGGAGCCGAACACCACGAAGTACAGGGAGGTGGAGATCACCGGGGAGGCCACACTCTGCATCAGGGTGCGCCAGGTGCGCGCCATTTCGAACTTGTAGATGGCGCGAATGGAATAGATATTCAGTTTCATCGGGCCTCTCCGGCTGGGGTGGCGTTTTCCGTGGCGGGCTGGCCGTTGTGGACCAGGTCCACAAAGATATCTTCCAGGGAACTCTGCCGGGAATGCAGATCCTTGAACTCGATGCCCGCCGCATTCAATGCCCGCAGCAGCTCGGCGATGCCGGTGCTTTCCTGGTTGGCATCATAGGTATAAATCAGCCCATAGCCGTCGTCCGACAAGGCCAGCGCATCGCTGCCCAGACCGGCTGGCAGACTTTCCAGGGGTTCGGCCAAATGTACGGTGAGTTGCTTGCGACCCAGCTTCTGCATCAGACGGGCCTTGTCATCCACCAGGATAATTTCTCCCTGACGAATAATACCCACCCGGTCTGCCATCTCCTCGGCTTCCTCGATGTAATGGGTAGTCAGGATAATCGTCACGCCCTGTTCGCGAAGCTGGCGCACCATCTCCCACATTTCCCGGCGCAATTCCACATCCACCCCGGCAGTAGGCTCATCCAGAAACAGGATCTTGGGTTCGTGGGATAGAGCCTTGGCGATCATTACCCGCCGCTTCATGCCACCGGACAGCATCATGATCTTGTTGTCCCGCTTGTCCCACAGGGACAGCACCTTCAGGACCTTCTCGATATGGGCATCGTTACGGGGTTTACCAAACAGGCCCCGGCTGAAACTCACCGTATCCCAGACCGTCTCGAAGGCGTCGGTGGACAATTCCTGGGGCACCAGACCAATGGCGCTGCGGGCTTCACGATAATCGCGGACGATATCGTAACCGTCCGCCAGCACGGTACCACTGGACGGGTTGACGATACCGCAAATAATGCTGATCAGGGTGGTCTTGCCGGCCCCGTTGGGGCCCAGCAGGGCGAAGATTTCCCCGGCATGAATATCCAGATTGATGTGCTTCAGGGCCTGGAAACCACCCTGATAGATCTTGTTCAGGTCTTTCACGGAAATAACAGCACTCACCACTTTCTCCTTTGTTGGACCTGCTGATTCAGAGTCTCCCCTGAGCCGCCATATTATGCCCGAAATAACGCCCACCCGCTGGCAAGGCTGATAACGGTTTGGCAGCATAAGACCTTAACCTTGGTTAAGGTCAACGCTCATCAGCAAAGGCTTCCATCATGACCCTGTCCTGTGCAGACGATATTCACAAGGCTCTCACCGTTGGCGAGGTGGCTGAACGTAGCGGCGTGGCCGTTTCCGCCCTGCATTTTTATGAAAAAAAAGGCCTGATACAAAGCTCACGCAGTGCCGGCAATCAGCGCCGCTATCATCGCGATGTGTTACGCCGGGTGGCCGTCATCAAGGTGGCCCAGCGTATCGGCATCCCGCTGGTGGAGATTGCCGAGGCCCTGGCCGAGTTGCCCGATGGCCGCAGCCCCACCGCCCGCGACTGGAAGCGCATGTCCGCCAAATGGCGCATTCACCTGAACGAGCGCATCAATGACCTGACCGTACTGCGCGACCAGCTCAACGAATGTATCGGCTGTGGCTGCCTGTCTATGAAGGCCTGCCGGCTGCGCAATCCCTTTGACTCCCTCTCGGAGAAAGGCCCGGGGCCCCATTTCTAGGGAGGCTCAGGCTTACAGCGCCCTTGCGACCATGGTCGGCATTCATTTTGACATCTCCAGCGGGCACAATGTGATGCTGGCAACACCCCTTTCGCAATCAGGAGGCAGCATGAACAAGAATACCGTAACCGTGATTCCCGGCGACGGAATCGGACCGGATATCGTGGATGCCACGGTGCGGGTATTGAAAGCCCTGGATTGCGGCCTTGAATTCGAATATGCCATTGCCGGGCAGACCGCCCTGGACAAAGGGCTGGATCTGGTACCGGAAGAAACCCTGGCAGTGCTCCGCCGCAACCGCCTGGCCCTGAAAGGCCCGATCACCACGCCGGTAGGCGGCGGCTTCACGTCCGTAAACGTGACCCTGCGCAAGACCTTCGACCTGTTCGCCAACGTGCGCCCGGCCCTGTCCATTCCCGGGGTGAAATCCCGCTATGACAACGTGGACATCATGACCGTGCGGGAAAACATCGAAGGCATCTATTCCGGACTGGGCCAGACCGTCAGCGAGGATGGCGAAACCGCCGAACTGCGCAGCCGCATCACCCGCACCGAGTCCGAACGCCTGCTGCGCTTCGCCTACGAAACGGCGGTGAAACAGGGCCGCAAGAAGGTCACGGTGGTGCACAAGGCCAATATCATGAAGTCCACCTCGGGCCTGTTTCTCGACGTGGCCCGCAAGGTTCGCGAGGACTACCCGCAGCTGGAGCACGAGGAAATGATCGTGGACGCCTGCGCCATGCAGCTGGCCATGAATCCCCATCGCTTCGATGTGATCGTTACCACCAACCTGTTTGGCGATATCCTTTCAGACCTGTGTGCCGGCCTGATCGGCGGGCTGGGCGTGGCCCCCGGCGCCAACATCGGCGAGCATGGTGGCCTGTTCGAAGCAGTCCACGGCAGCGCCCCGGACATCGCCGGCCAGGGCATCGCCAACCCCACCGCCATCATGCTGGCCGGGGCCCTGATGCTCGACTACATCGAGCTGCATGACAAGGCCAAACAGCTGCGCCGCACCGTGCGTCAGGTAGTCGGCGAAGGCGAAATCGTCACCCCGGATCTGGGCGGCCGCGCCAGCACCAGCGAGTTCACCGATGAGCTGGTGCGCAGACTTGAGCAAAACAGTTAACAGTGAATAGTTAATAGTTAATAGTTAATAGTGAACAGTTCGCGGGGCGGGTTTTCCTGTCCTGAAATGCAAGAGGCCGCGCCCATGTATGGGTGCGGCTTCTTGCGTTATGGATCATGAACTAGCGATCAGCGCCTTGTTGGCGGGCCCGTTGTTGGCGTTCGTTCAGACCCACGGCATCATTTTCCGGCAGCTCCCAGCCCTGAAGATTCTCTTCAATCAGATGGACCAGCGCATCAATATGGCCCGGCTCTGCATTCAGTGCCGGGATGTAGGCGAAGGCCTCACCGCCAGCTTCCTCGAAGTACCCCCGGTTTTCCACGTCGATTTCTTCCAGCGTTTCCAGGCAGTCAGAGGAAAAGCCGGGGCAGAACACTTGCACGGATTTCACACCCTGTTCCGGCAGCGCCATCAGGGTGTGGTCGGTGTAGGGCTTCAGCCATTCCTCACGGCCAAAGCGGGACTGGAAGGTAGTGAGCCAGTCGTCGTCGCCCAGGCCCAGCCGCTCCGCCAGCAGCCGCGAGGTCTTGTGGCATTCACAGAAGTAGGGGTCGCCATTAAGCAGGTATTTTTTCGGCACACCGTGGTAGCTGAAGATCAGCTTGTCCGCCGTACCGTGTTCGGCACGAAACGCCTCGATGTGGTTGGCCATGGCCTCGATGTAGGGCGGATAATCCGGGTAGTGGCTGATAAACCGCAGGTCCGGCAACCAGCGTCGTTGCATAAAGTCCTTGGCAATAGCGTCAAAGGTGGAAGCATTGGTGGACGCGGAATACTGCGGGTACAAGGGCAGCACCACCAGCTTGCGCACCCCCGCCTCCTCCATGGCCTGCAACTGGCTGGCGATGGAAGGATTCCCGTAACGCATGGCAAAGCGGACGTCGATGTCGTCACCGAATTTGTTCTGCAACCGCTCGCGGATACCAGCACACTGGGCTTGGGTGTGCACCATCAGCGGCGAGCCCGCCTCCGTCCAGACGCTTTTGTAAGCATGGGCAGAACGGGGCGGGCGAATCACCAGAATCACCAGGTGGAGAATGAAGAACCAGATCAAGCGGGGGACTTCCACCACCCGCGGATCGGAGAGGAATTCACGCAGATAGCGGCGCAGGGCGCCGGTCTCCGGCGCATCCGGGGTCCCCAGGTTGGTGATCAGCACCCCCAGCTTCTGCGCCTGGCGGTGATCAAAGTTCTGCTGTCCCTGATAAGCCATCCGTTCCTCGCTGCCATTACGTTAAGCGATCAGTATGGCCGATAGTGTAGCGTGGCAACGTCAAGGTAACAGGCGCGCCATGCCTATCGGTCTGATCAAAGTCGGAAATTAGAGGGTTTCTGCCAGCGGCCCCTGATGCTCCGCGAGCACCTGGCGAAACGCCTCGGGGATTGGCGCCGAGGCCTGTTTGTCATGCTCGAAGTAGACCTGCACCGCCTTGCCACGGGCCACCAGCTTGCCGTTCTGCCAGGCCTGCTGGGCCACCACGAAGGAACTGTTGCCAATTTTCTCGATGCCAGTGCGCAACAGTACATCGCTGCCGTAATAAATCTGGCCGACAAAATCCACTTCCACCCGGGCCAGAATCAAGGGCAGGGACGCCGGGTCACTGCCACCCCCGAACAATTGAAACAGGGGCGTCCGCCCGGTTTCGAACCAGCCGGTGACCACGGTGTTGTTCACATGACCAAAGGCATCGGTTTCGTAAAAGCGGGGCGTGACGGTGAGCTCAAACATGGCGGTTATCTCATCAGGACTGCGGGGGCGTCATGATACCCGAGACGCCCCCGGCCCTGAATATTGACTCTCAGGCTGGTGTCATTCACCCCGCAGGCTGGCCAGGGCGTTTTTGCGACGCTCAACCTCTTCGCCAAGGCTGTCGCGGGCCGCCTCCTGCTCTTCCACTCGCTCGATCAGGGCCTCCACATCCTGGCTGGCTTTTTCCATGGGCTCGCCGAGGCCACCCACGGCTTCCGCATTCTCTTCCAGCACCGCCAGTTCCGCCCGCGAGGCCATCAGTTGCACCTGAATCTGGCGCAGGGTGTGATCCGCCTCTGCCAGGGCCGACAGACTGTCGTCCAGTTTGCCCTGAAGCTCTTCTTCCAGCTCGGCAAATTCATCGCTGTCTTCAGCAATGACCTGCCAACCGTCAAACCGTTGCTCGAAGTCTTCGGCGACCATGCCGCGCGGCAAGTCCTGCTCGTCCAGGGTGGTGACCACGTTCTCTTCACCATTGCCGCGGATGATCTGTACCGAGGCAGTGAGATCGCGCTCCTCCCCTTCTGCCAGCGCCGTACGGGTCACCACTCGCTTGCCGATGTCATCCACATAGCGGACTTCACGCAAGGGCTTCTCCAGGGCCAGCACGGCTTCCACCTTGTAGGTGATGATTTCCTCAGGTCCGGTGCGGTCCTCTCGCTGATCCTGAATATCCAGATCGTCCACTTGCCAGTAGCTCAACTCCCGGGTCTGCAAGGCCTGATCAATGGCCGCCGCCAGTCGTTTTTCCTCACTGTTCATGCCACAGCTGACCAGTAGCCACGCCGCCGCCACAAACAGACCACCGATTGCTACGCCTCGTTTCAATGACATCGCCCTTCCTCCATACGGGTTACTGTGCCCCATAGTATGCATGCTACGCGCCCGGCGTCGACGGCTGCCGTTTTCCGCCCGTATCATGGCCCTCCCCCCTTTTGCTGGAGAAGCCCCATGAGCTCGCTGGATACGGCAACACGCACCGAACTGGAAGCCGCCGCCTTTCGCCGCTTGCTGCGGCACCTGGACGAGAACAAGGACGTGCAGAATATCGACCTGATGATCCTGGCGGACTTTTGCCGTAACTGTCTGTCCAAATGGCTGGTGGCCGCCGCCGAAGACCGGGAGCTGACGCTGGACTACGAGGCGGCCCGGGAATGGGTCTACGGCATGCCCTATGCCGAATGGAAGGAAAAACACCAGCAACCGGCCACGCCGGAGCAGCTGGCCGCGCTTGATGCGAAGAAGACGTAGGTGACTCTGGCATCGTCGGCGCTGCGCCCCGGGAAGCGAGTAGCAACGGGCACAAGCGCTATCTTGCCCCTGACGCCTTGCCGGGACTGGCCTGGCTCAACCTCCGCGCTCGCGATACGCCATAAAAAAGGCGGCCCGAAGGCCGCCTTGATCGGGTAAGCGACATTTACTCTTCGTCAAAAAGGGTTTCCACTTCATAGACCGAGGTGGTGCCGCTGACTTCATTACCGACGACCAGTAACGGCATCCCACTGGGAGAGTCGGAAGCGGGGATGAATACCAGCCCTTCCGGACCCAGGTCACCGACCACGGCCCCCACATCACTTTCTGCCAGCAGGCCGTCATCGATCAGGTCTTCGATGTCCGCGCCGTCACCACCGCCACCCCAGAAATTGCGGCTGTTCAGGTAGTCCAGTCGCTGAGGCTGCTGGGGGTCGGTAATGTCATAGACCAGAATGCCGCCCATCCGCTCCAGAGCCATGAACAGGAACGTCTTGTCACCGATGGCACCGATGGTGAGCCCCTCCGGCTCCGGACCTTTGGCATCGCTGCGGCTGTCCATGGCGTTGATTTCATCATGGCCACTGTTGAAGTAATCCTGGCACGCGATGCTGCGGTTGGTACCCAACCGACATTCCTCGCTGGCCAGGAACTGTTCGATTTGGTCACCGCTGTCGAATACCAGGTTGCCGTTTTCATCCCGGATGGAGAAAGAGCGCCCGCCATAGCTGTACAGGGTGTCATACATGATGCGGGTGCCAGCCTGATCCAGCTCACCCGCGTCGTTGTACATCAGCGGACTGCCCGCCTCATCGGTTTTGTAGCCCATGGCCCAGGTAATGTTGAGACGGCCCAACACATCATCTTCACGGCAGTCACCGGGATCACCGGCGCTGGCACCGCAATAACCGAACACGGCGGGATCCAGCAGCGCCCCGGCACCCAGCTCACGCAACTGGGGAGGCAGATCGTCGCCACAGCGACGATCAAAGCCACTGGCATGTACCAGATGTTTGACGCGGAATTCTTCCACGAATCCTTGGCTGGCATCCCCCATGCAGTCATCGCCTTCGGTGCCCCAGTAAGCATCGTTATCTTCCCCCCAGGCACGGGCATCGCCTTCGTTGGCCGTCACCAGATAGGTGCTGCCACCGGCGCTGTAGGCCTGGATGGCGTCAGGCAGGTACAGCCCCACCACACCGTCCCAGGTTTTGATATGGATTTCCTGGTCATCATCACTGACATCCAGCCCGAAACCTTCCGCGCTACGATCAATTTCTCCCAGCGGCAGGATGTCGGTAACAGTGGCGGTATCAATGCTGACCTTGGCCAGGGCGTTATTCTCCTGCAGAGTCACCCAGGCGGTTTTGCCATCGGCGGACACAGCAATGTATTCCGGCTCCAGATCCATGGCCACATCCGCGCCGGGACCATAGATGCGCACCCCCATGCTGCGTAACGTATCCGCATCGAAGGCTGTGAAATCCGCAGTATCGGCCTGTGGATCCTGCGGATTACTGATATCGATAATGCTGATGGAGCCCGGAGGATCAATCTGGTAATCATCGCTGGGCTCACCCTCATTGGCGGTGAGCACCTTGCTGCCATCCGGGGTAAAGATAATCATGTCCGGCTGGGCACCGACTTCCACACTTCCGAGCAGACTCAGGTCTTCAGCCCGGTACAGGGCAGCGAAACCGTTATCGGTTTTCGGATCCGCTTCAATGGCGATAGCCACCAGTCCATTTTTTACAGCGACGCTGTTCACTTCCGCACCCGGCGCCACTTCCCCGACACTCAGGGACCCTATTTTCTCCGGGTGTTGTGGGTCACTGAAATCCAGTACATCCAGTACGCCCTGTTCTGCATTGACCACAAACAGGCGCTGGCTTGCGCTGTCAAACGCAGGAATTTCCGCCGCAGAGGCGTCAAAGCTGCCAGATTCGTAGCGGCTCAGAAAGGACAAACGCAGGCCATCCGGCGTTTTCACTTGCTCGCCACCAGCAGCAGGATTGTCATCGCTGCTGTCACCGCCACAGGCAGTCAAGGCAGCAGCCAGCAGTACGCCGGCCCCCAGGCTATACCAGGATGTCATGGTGAACTCCCCAACGGTTCGTGTTATTTAATGATCAGTGAACCTGGGTTTATAAATGGGCGGGATGAAGCCACTGCGACAAAAGCGTGATGCTTTTATGGCAAACGCGGGACGCGGCCCAAGAACATGAAACGCACCGCAAAAAAAACGCGGCCAGAGGCCGCGTTCACCGGAAGAAACCAGACCAAGGGGTCAGACGGTTTCGTAATCACGCTCTTCAAATTCTGCCATCTGAGCCGCGTACTGGGTGGCGAAACCCGGGTACATGGTGGCATTGAAACCATCTTCGGTCAGATACCAGCTTTTGCAGCCGGAATTCCAGTTGGTCCGGGCCAGGCGCTTTTGCATTTCCTTGTTGTGGCGACGCTGGACGTCTTCTTTCACGTCCAGCATTTTCAGATTGTCTTGAAGAATTTTTTTGATGCCTTTCACCGCATAGTCGAGCTGGGATTCCATGTAGACCAGCGCCGAATTATGGCCAGGTCCCGAGTTGGGACCAAACGTCATGAACAAGTTCGGATACCCCGACACATTGATGCTCTTGTACGCCTGGGCTCCGCCCTGCCACTCGTCCCCGAGCACCCGGCCGCCTCGGCCCTTCACCGGGAACGGCGTGCCGGAGTGGCTCACATCGAAACCGGTGGCAAAGACAATGCAATCCACCTGATGCTCAATGCCTTCCACCGTCCGCACGCCCTTTTCGCTGATACGGGCAATGGGCCAGGTAATCAGTTTGGCGTTGTCTTTCTGCAAAGCCGGGTAGTAGTCGTTGGAGACCAGCACCCGCTTGCAACCAATGGTGAAATCCGGCGTCAGCTGGCGGCGCAGCCAGCGGTCTTTCACCTGGCGGCGAAGGTGCAGGCGCGCCACTCGCTCAGCAATCCGCGTCAGCGGCGAATTCCAGATCACCGCCAGGGCCATGCTTTCATGGGTCCAGTAGAGCAGATTGCGCATGGCCTGCTGGCTGGCCGGCAGCTTGCGAAACAGGGCCTTGTTCCAGGCCGGAGTGGCAAAATCCGGTCGTGGCAGCACCCAGCCCGGGGTGCGCTGGAAGACCTTGACGTGGGCCGCGGTTTTCACCAGTTCAGGAATGATCTGAATGCCGCTGGCACCGGTGCCAATTACAGCCACACGCTTGCCGCTGAAGTCATAATCATGGTCCCAGCGGGCGCTGTGAATCTTGTGACCCTGGAAATCATCAATGCCGGTGATGGCAGGGAAACTGCAGTTGGATAACGGCCCCTGGGCCATGACCGCAGCACGTCCGGCGAAGACAGCCTTCTTGTCCGTGGTGGCAGTCCACACGCCGGTTTTGTCATCGAAGCTCAGCTCCGCCACGTTTTGCTCGAAGCGAATATGCTTTTCCAGGTCGAACTCGGCCACCAGATGATGGATATAGCCAAGAATTTCCTGACTGCCGGAGAAACTCCGCGACCAGTCCGGGTTCGGCGCGAAGGAATAGGAATACAGGTTGGAGGGAATGTCACAGGCGGCCCCGGGATACTGGTTATCCCGCCAGGTGCCACCTACGGCGTTGCCTCGTTCCAGAATCACGAAATCATTGATGCCGGCCTGCTTGAGACGAATGGCCATGCCCAGACCCGCGAAGCCGGCACCAACAATCAACACTGACACGGGCTTTACCGCTGGAGTCTTACGGGCGGGTTTGCGGGCCGCCGTGGCTTTCTTTGCCGCGGGGGCACGCTTGCGCGTCGCTGCCTTGCGCGGTGCCGGTTTTTTCTTGGCAGTGGGTTCAGTCATAACGGTCTAGCTCTTACGAAATCGGAGGACATCACCATGGGCCAAAACGGCCCATGGTGATGACATATCTACGGGGATATCAGTGGGTCGCTGTGGGCTGCCAGGTCAGTTCCTTCACCCAGGAAGGTACTGCCGGCAGGGCCCGACGGGGCACCATATTGGTGAGTTTCACCAGCCCGTCGACGGGGACGTGATACACCTTCTGGCTGCGGTTGGTCACAAAGCGGCCATGGTATTTGATGATCTGGAACCAGGGGTTGCGACGGCCGTCCTCGGTACGCCCACCGATACGCTCAAACTTCTTCATGGCCTTGTAGAGTTTTTCTTCCGGCAAGCCCATGGCAATTACGTTGTCGCGCATTTTGTTCAGCAGAGGCGCATAGGAGGCGATACCCAGAATCAACCGCGGGTCCATCAACGGGGCAAGCATTTTGGTGGCGCCGATGAAGGTTTTTCCGCGACCCTGCATTTCCATCACGGTAAAGCCCACGCCCAGGTGGCGGGATTCATCGTCGTTGATTCGTTCGAATGCCTGATGGCAAACCGGATCTTTGACGGTATCCAGCAGGAAGGTACAGAGGGCGCCGTCCAGGGCAATTTCCAGCATGGGCACCACGGTACCCAGCACATACAGCGGCATCTCATCGGCAAAGCGATCCAGCCACTCGATGACGATACGCAGGTTGATGTTGGGCTCGGGGATCTCATCCCCTTCCAGCATGCCCCAGCGCTTCATCAGCGCCATTTCCGCATTGGCGTGACGCTGCTCTTCCGCATGGAAGTAGGTGTAAATCTGACGCAGGGTATCGTCCGGTGCCTTTTTTGCCAGTGCCGCAAAGGCGCGGGCTCCCACGTGCTCGATCCACATCAGATCGGCCATGAACTCTTTCAGCTTGGGCCACTGTTCATCCGTGATCAGTTCGGCACCGGGAGCGTCCCAATCGATGTCCGACAGGGCCCACTGGGTGCTTTTGATTTTGGTCAGCATTTTGTCCAGATCGATGGAAGCCATGATGCACTCCTTACGGATTATTCTGCCTGTGGTGACGAAAGGCCGCAGGGCCCGGCGCACCGTTGATGGTGACAAAGATATTTACTGTCACAGTAGTTGATGTAACAATAAAGCGAATGCTCGTTCGGATTCAACTCGGATAATCAGATGGCCCGCAAACCCAAACAACAACGCTCCAAGGCCACCGTGGATGCCATTGTCCAGGCCGCCCTGATCTCCATTGCCAGCCACGGCCCCAGTGCTATCACTGCCAGGCAGATCGCGGAAAAAGCCGGTATTGGCGTGGGTTCGCTGTATGAATATTTTGAGGACAAGGACGCCATCATTGATGCGGCAAGCAAACGCTTTGTCAGTGACACCGTGGATCTGATCAAACCCTTGATCCCGGAACTGGTTCGTCTGGACATCCGTGAGGCCATCGAGAAATTGTTGTTCAGTTTTCGGGACTTCCTGGAAGAGAACAACCAGCTCTATCTTCGCTGTGCCCGCCACGCCTTCAGCATGGACATGGTGATCTACCAATCACCGATCAACAGCGCCCTCATGGAACTGTTCACCCAGTACCTGATGCACCACCCGGAGCTGCTGAAGCTGCCCAACATTCCCACCGTGGCCTATTTCTATATCAATGGCGGCATTTTCACCGTGGTCAGGCATCTGTCCGAGGACAACCCGATACAAAGCTTCGAGGAGCTGACAACCGTGTTCGGGGATATCCTGGCCAGCTATGTGGATAAGAAGGTGGAATTGGCCGGCTGACCGCCTTCACGCCCGCGGTGGCGTAGAAAGCATGAGGGGAAGCATTTCGCTTCCCCTCATTCAATAGACCCGTCATCTAATCGTCGTCAGGCGGCTTTCTTTTTCTCCGCGCTTTGATAGGCCACTTCGTAGTCACTGACCTTGAAACGGCTCAGGCGCTTCTTCAGCTCTTTCAGCGACCAGGGCCAGGCAGCAAAGTTGCGGCCATTCTGGTCCAGGTAATAACTCTTGCAGCCACCACTGTTGAACACCGTGGTCTTCAGATGCTTCTGGACTTTATCGTTGTGGGCTTTCAATACCTGAGGCTTGATCGCAAAACGGGTGATACCTTTCTGCTTCACCTTTTTCAAACCATCAATGATGTAGTCCAGCTGGGCTTCCGCCAGTCCGATGAAAGAGTCGTACACCAGCACGTTCGGCCCCAGTACCAGGAATGCATTGGGCACGTCTTTCATGGTGGCGCCCAGATAGGCTTCCGGAGAGCTGTCCTTCCACAGGTCGGAGAGGCGATCACCGTTGGCATCAATCACCTTGCGACCAATGGGCGGGTGAGACACCTCGAAACCAGTCCCCCAGATGATCACGTCCACTTCGTGACGCTCACCATTGGCGGCAATCACGGTATTGCCTTCCACTTCCACCAGGCCATGGGGAATCAGGTTGGCATTGTCTGCCTGCAGGGCCGGGTAATAGTTGTTGGCAAACAGGATACGCTTGCAGCCCAGCGTAAAGTCCGGGGTCACCGCTTTGCGCAGCGCCTTGTCTTTCACCTGCACGCGCAACAACTGTTTGGCTGCCGTGCTCACCGGCTTCAGGGCCGCCGGATTACGCAGGCCGAAGTTGATCACATTCAACGATGTCGCTACCGCCTTGCGCCAGCTCTTCTGGATAATCGGCAGCTTGTCGATCAGCTGCTTGCTGGTGTCGCCCAGATCCATATCCGGCTTGGGCAGCACCCAGGGAGCCGTGCGCTGGAACACATGCAGCTCTTTCACCTTGGGCTGGATCTGCGGTACGAACTGGATCGCCGAAGCACCAGTGCCAATCACCGCCACACGTTTACCGGTCAGATCATAATCATGGTTCCATTTGGCGGAATGGAACATTTCGCCCTTGAAGCTATCCAGTCCCGGCAGGGAGGGAATCTGCGCTTCGGTAATCGGCCCGGTGGCAAAGACCACGGTGCGCGCCAGAGTCTGGCCTTTATTGGTATCCAAGACCCACAGATGGCGGCTTTCATCCCACTCGGCGTGTTCCAGCTCCGTGCCGAATTCGATCAGATCGTTGATGCCGAAGTCCTCACTGACCTCTTCCAGGTAACTGAGGATTTCCGGCTGGCGAGCAAACAGATGGCTCCACTTGCTGCTCAGGGCAAAGGAAAACGAATACAGGGAGGAAGGGACATCACAACCACAGCCCGGATAGGTATTTTCCCGCCAGGTCCCGCCGACACGGTTGGCTTTCTCGATGATCTTGAAATCGTGATAGCCCTCTTTCTTCATCTTGATGGCGGCACACAGACCGGAGATGCCGGCACCAACAATAAAGGTGTCGTAAATCCTGGCCTCAGGGGCGGTTTTTTTCTGAGTCGCTGGCATGGGAAATACCTCGTTTAATTCTTAACAAACCGGTAGGAGAAGCCCAGCAGGTTCGCATACAGGTTGGGGGTGGCGCGCTTCATCATCCAGAACAGCTTGGCGTCCACCTGCGGGGTGGTGTAAAGCTCACCCTTGTCGAGACGATTCAGGGTCAGCTTGGCCACGGAGTCACTGGTGGTCATGGCATAGTTCATCAGCGCATGATCGGCCAGTTTGGAGTAACGATCCGGAATGCGGCCATCCTTGATGATGTTGGTCGGCACCAGAGTCGGGCACAGGACATTGACCTTGATATTATCGCGCTTGAGTTCCGCGTAGAGGGTTTCGGACAGGGCCCGTACACCGGCCTTGGTCACGTTGTAGGCACTCATTTCCGGCGCAGCGGTATAGGACGCAGCAGAGGCCACATTGATAATGGCACCGCGGCCCTGCTTCTTGAACCCGGGCACGAAGTAGTGACAGCCGTGCACTACCCCCCAGAGGTTCACATCCATCACCCATTTCCAGTCCTGCAGGCTGAGCTCTTCGAACTTGCCACCGATACCTACGCCGGCATTGTTGATGACCATGGTGACCGGGTTGCCGAGCAGCTTCTCCGCCTGCTCGGATAGCTTCTTCACCTGGGCCGCCTTGCCCACATCGCAGGCCACTGCATAGGCCTTGCCACCGGCTTTTTCAATCAGTGCTACCGTTCCTTCGGCACTTTCCAGCTTCAGATCTGCGCAAACCACCGCGGTGTTTCGTTTGGCCAGCTCCAGGGCAAAACTTCGCCCGATACCACTACCGGCACCGGTGACAACGGCATAACCGTTATAGCTGGGCTTGCTGGAACGAAACTTGAGAATATTCATCATTTTGTTATCCCTTTCTCAGGTCGAGTATTCAGTGTTCGTTCAGGCACGCTTGCCCGGCACGAATTCCTTTGTCAGGTAAGGCGCCAACAGCCCGGTTTTCGGGTTAAGCAGCTTTTCCTTGTAGTACTCCAGGTACGCACTGGTGTCGTGGTCACTGGGATGAAAATCGCGGCGGGTGTAATCGAGGATATGCTTGATGGTGCTGCCATACACCCCATCTTTGGGCCCGACCATGACTGCCAGACTGCGCTGCACATCCTTCCAGTAACGCGGGCTCAACAGATTGCGCGGCTTGCGCATGATTGGAATCAAGGATGCCGCAACCGGAATCAGGAAAACGATGGTGAAGGCCGCCAGGGCAAAGCCTTGCATACGCAGGGCATAGTCGCCGGACAATTCCTGGAACACGTCGTAGGCCACATCTTTATGCTCTGACTCTTCCAGCATGTGCCACATCCACAGGGCACGCTGCTTCTCGTCGAAAGACTCATAGAAGATGTCTTCGTGCTTCATCATGTATTCCGCCAGCACCGCGGTGAAATGCTCAATGCCCGCCATCAAGGACAGCTGCATGCGGTTGGGCAGTTTCTTGAAGCCGTGCTCAAACACCTTGTCGGCAAGAAAACGATACAGCCCCACGGGGAAACGATGTTGGGCCAGCACATCATTGAACTCATTGTGCATCTTGGAATGAATCGCTTCCTGGCCGATCAGGGCGGTTACCAGACGCTTGAGCTCCGGATCTTTCACAAACTGACGGTGATGGCGGGCGGTATCAATCACCAGATCTTCGCCAAAGGTCAGAAAGATGGACAAGGCTTCGAAGTATGCCGACGCCAGCTCCGTGTTTCTGAAGAAGGTATCGTCAAGCTGCTTGCCATCGAACTGAAAATCCATATGACGGATCGGCATCTCGGGCCGTTGCTTGGCGTTTTTCGGCACATATGAATGAATCGTTGCAGTGGTCATTTGGTCACCTGTCCAATGGGGCAAAGCCGATAATCTTGCGCACCGGGGAAACAGATCGGCGCGCACTACTGTTACATTGACGGGTGACACAATAAAGCGAATGCTTGTTCGGGTTCAATTCGGTTCGCCCTGCCTCCTACCGCCCCTTCCGCTTGCTGAATCCAGACAACTAAGGCATAAAAGACTGGACGGAATGGCGCCAAGAAATAATCAGCAACAAGTTGATTTTAATGAGAAAAAGCATCGAAACGGCGCCATTCAAACCTGCCATTCACCGATGTCGGCGCCAGCCTCTCATCACCCCTGCGAAGAGACAATTTGTCTTCCCCCGCCAAAACCGGGAAACGTGTTCGGATTTAGGCCAGCAGATAGGACACGATTTGCCTGGCATTTCCCCCGGATCTCTGGTCTGCCATGCCGGAATCTATAACAGAGCATTACAATCTATGGGTAGGAATAGCCTGGGAGGCCGGCAACAATAAAGTAAATTGATGGCCGTCGGGGGTGTCCATGCTCAACCAGGAAAAACTGAACCAATCCAAAATCCTGCAAATGGTGGACTGGCAGTTCAATCGTTATCTGTCCATGCAGCTGCTGCCTCTGTTGTATCTGCTGATGATTATCGGCGCACTGCTGCTGGTGGGTTTTCTGGTGGCCGCCAGCTACTCCAGCTCCTTGTGGTTTGGGCTTGCCGCCACCGTGCTATCCCCTCTGCTGTTTGTGGTGTTTGTCGCCATCGTCCGTGCCGCACTGGAATATCTGGTGATGGCCCATCGCACCATGAGCATCGTGGAAAGTATGAGAGCGCTTCCCGACCAGGTCGCCAAAGTCGAGGGCCGGGTAGAGGCGCTTACCAGCCAGGTGGAAGACATCCATGGCACCGTGATCCAGCTTCGTCCCCTGCTGCGATCCGCGGGCTTGCCCGCCCGACTGCTGGATTCCCTGCGCAAGGGGGAAAGCAAGGACGGGGACAAGTAAACACGGCACTCTCTGTACAGCCTGGCGCAACGGCGCTGCGGTAATTGCGCCAACCGTTATCGGTTCTAGACTGAATTCCATGACAAAAAAAAAGGAATTCATCATGGAACCTGACCAGCGCTTACAACGACCACCCTCACTCGTTCCCAATCTGGCGGATTGGCGTTTCGAACACTACCTGACCATGCGCTTGCTGCCACTTTTCTACCTGCTTCTGGTGGCAGGGGCGGCCGTGGCCGTGTTCGGAATCGCTGCCGCCTGTTTCTGGATATCCACCCCCATCGGCCTGATCGCCCTGGCGGTTTCACCGCTGCTACTGCTGGTGATTGTTGCGGTGGTGCGTGCCGCACTGGAATACCTGATCATGGCGCATCGCATTATGCGAATTATTGAGCGCATGGACGCCCTGCCCGAGCAGGTGCGGGATCTGTCATACCGGGTGGACGGTATCACCCGGCAAGTGGATCGCCTGACGGATAATGTCCAGGATATTCACCAGGACCTGATGCATGTGCGGCCCCTGCTCCGTTCCGCAGGCCTTCCCGCCCGGCTGCTGGCTTTTCTGAAAACACCGGGCGATCGCTAGACGACTTCCAAATCACCCTCAACATGTCGCAACCAACCATCGCAATTGCCGGTCTTTTCATGTGTAATTTCTTCCCTGCAGGCGCCCGCCATGGCGCCCTCACCCTGAACAAGGAGTTACCATGTCGCTACCCGCGTCCCTGCAAGAGCGGCTACGCCTGCCGGCCGTTGCCTCACCCATGTTTATTGTCTCCAACCCGGACCTGGTCATTGCCCAGTGCAAGGCCGGTATCGTCGGCTCGTTTCCGGCACTGAACGCCCGGCCGGCGGAAGAGCTGGAAGTCTGGCTAAAGCGCATCACCGAAGAGCTGGACGCCTGGAACCAGGCCAACCCGGATCAACCGGCGGCACCGTTTGCGGTGAACCAGATCGTGCACAAGTCCAACAACCGTCTGGAACACGATCTGGAGATGTGCGTGAAGTACAAGGTGCCTATCGTGATCACCTCTCTGGGCGCGCGGGTAGACGTGAACGAGGCCATCCACAGCTATGGCGGCCTGGTATTCCACGACATCATCAATAATTTCTTCGCCAAAAAAGCCATCGAGAAAGGGGCGGATGGCCTGATCGCCGTGGCCGCCGGGGCCGGTGGTCATGCGGGAACGCAATCCCCCTTTGCCCTGGTACAGGAAATCCGCGAATGGTTTGACGGCCCACTGCTGCTCTCCGGTTCCATCGCCAAGGGCGATGCCATTCTGGCGGCCCAGGCCATGGGGGCCGATTTGGCCTATATCGGTTCCGCCTTTATCGCCACCGATGAAGCCAACGCAGATGAGCGCTACAAGCAGTCCATCGTCGACAGCAGTGCCAGTGACATCATCTATTCCAACCTTTTCACCGGGGTGCACGGCAACTACCTGCGCAGCTCTATCGAAGCGGCAGGCCTGGACCCGGATGACCTGCCGGAAAGCGACCCGTCCAAGATGGATTTCGGCGATGGCAGCTCCAAGGCCTGGAAAGACATCTGGGGCAGTGGTCAGGGCATCGGCGCCATCAAGAAGATCGGTCCGGCCAGCGACCTGATTGAACGACTCAAAAAGGAGTACAGCAGCGCTCGCCAACGGATGGATCAGCTGCCCTGGAAATAACCGGTTCGTTGCACTGAGCAATGAGTATTGCTGTTGGGTAAAACGCAAGAGGCCGCGCCCGTGTTCCGGGCGCGGCCTCTTGCGTTTTAGGTTATGAAGGGAGGAACCCTTTTGCCTCTTTCAGCATGAAAATGGCAAAGGTCAATCACGCCCCCAGCAGGGATGCCACCAAGCCCTTCTTCTTCACCGGCTGGTAGTTGCTGAACTCCAGCACACCGTCGTCAATGGCGCCATAGCGCAGCTTGGGCAGATCCACCAGGTAGTTCTGCACTACCATCCAGGGCTGCTTGGAACCCTGCCGTGGCAGACGATCATCGGCACGCATGACATAGCCGGACTCCAGACCCAGGAAGTTCTCTTCAGTAATGCAATTATCCTTGTCTCGCGGGATCACCGTTGTGGCGCCGGTTTTTTCCATATGGTTCAGCAGGCGACACACATACTCGCAAACCAGATCCGCTTTCAGGGTCCAGGAGGAATTGGTATAGCCGAATACCAGCGCCATGTTCGGCACATCACGCAGCATCATGCCCTTGTAGACCAGTGATTCGCGAGGCTCTACGGCCTTGCCATCGATGGTACCTTCCACGCCACCCAGCATCTGAATATTCAGCCCGGTGGCGGTGATGATGATGTCCGCCTCCAGCTCCTGACCGGACTTGAGCAGAATCCCGTTCTCGGTGAAACGCTCGATATGATCGGTAACGATATCGGCCTCACCCCGACGCACGGTCTTGAACAAGTCGCCATTGGGCACTGCACACAGACGCTGATCCCAGGGGTTATAGTTAGGGCGGAAATGTGTCATATCCACATCATCGCCAAGCTGGCGTTTGGCCGCCGCCAGCAAGGCGCGACGGACCAGTTTGGGACGCTGCTTGGACAGCTTGTACACCAGGCGCTGCAGACCGATATTCCGGGCCCGGGACAGTTTGTAGACCAGCATATCCGGCAAGAAACGGCGCATACCCACGGAAATCGGGTCCACTTCCGGCACGGTGGCAATATAGGTGGGCGACCGCTGCAGCATGGTCACTTCTGCCCCTTCTTTGGCCATGGCAGGCACCAGCGTTACAGCGGTGGCACCGGAACCAATAACCACCACCTTCTTGCCCTTGTACTGCAGATTTTCCGGCCAGTGCTGCGGATGAACAATCTGGCCCTTGAAGTCTTTTTCGCCGGGGAAATCCGGTTTGTAGCCTTCGTCGTAGTTGTAATAACCACTGCAGGAGAACAGGAAGTTCGCGGTAAAGGTTTCCTGCTCACCGGTTTTCTCATTGGTGGTTTCCACGACCCATTGATTGTCATCACTGGACCAGTTCGCCTTGACCACCTTGCGACCGAAGCGGATGTGCTTCTTGACGTCGTATTCGTCCGCCGTGTCTTCCACGTACTGACGAATGGAAGGGCCATCCGCCAGCACCTTGGGATCGGTCCAGGGACGGAAGCTGTAGCCCAGGGTGAACATGTCGGAATCAGAACGGATGCCCGGGTACTTGAACAGGTCCCAGGTGCCACCAATGCGTTCGCGACGTTCCAGAATGGCATAGCTGCGATTCGGGCTCTTGCGGGTCAGATGGCAAGCTGCCCCGATACCGGAAAGGCCGGCACCGATAATCAGTACATCAACGTGGTTATTAGACATTTTCTTTTACCTCCAGCCCTTCGGCTGCCTGGTCTCGGCAGTGCAAAACATTGACATTCATCAATGGCACAATTAACTGGCGGACAGAATAGCCGTACTGGCGGGTATGAGAAAAGGCCAAAACAGGCCGTTAATTGGCCCTGGAGACGGGGAAAAGTGCCGCTAGAGACGGGCGGGCTGGCTCAGGCAGCATAAACAGCGGGTTTACTTTCCATGACACCGGTTTGCTGGCAGAACCGCAATGCCGATGACGGGACCGCCTCTACTCTCCGATTTTCATAATAAAGTGGTACGGAAGATCCAATATCATCGTGCCATCACCAATTTGTGATGTCATACACATTGCTGCGCTGCTCACTTCTGCATACTGCCTGCGCGCCATAGGGGAACGGCGCACATGGGGATGGATGAAACACTATAATTATAAGGGTACCGGCATGATTGATCTGACTGCCTTCGGGGACATGTTCGTCTCACACACCTGGCTGTGGATACCGATTTCCTGCGCCGTGATTATCAGCCTGCTGCTATGGAGCGGCCGCATCCGCCAGCCCGGCATGGTCAACCTGTTCGCCATTGGTCTGATCCTGCCCTGCATCAACCTGAGCATGATTGCCACCGGCGCCATGGTGGCCGCCGATCAACTGACGCTGGATCTGGTGGCCTTGCTGCCGTTTTAAGAGTGGCAAGTTGCAAGCTTCAAGCTGCAACGCGCCATAAACTTATCCTTGATTTTAAAAACATGAGGCCGCGCTCCAATCAATGGGCGCGGCCTCATGCGTTACGGTCAGCAGCGGCACTAATTCGCGCTGCAACTTGAAACTTGCAACTTGCCTGCCCTACAGGCCCTGAAGAAATTCCAACTGATCCGCCAGGCTGATATCCCGGGCCTCACCCTGATAGATATCGAAATGGCCCACCGGGTAACGCTTCACTGTCGCGTTCGCCATGGCGGCAGCAGCCTTTTCGGCGGCGGACGCCGGCGCCACGGTGTCCGTCTCACAAATCAGCACCAACGCCGGGCAAGTCACCTTTGCCGCCTGGGTCACTGGCCGGAACATGGGCAGAACCAGTCCAATGCGGGCAGCCACTTCATTGGGAACCCCCGCCGGCATCAGCGCGGTATAGCCGTCGTAGGCATCATGACTGGACATGGCGGCCAACTCACCGGGCTTGCCGGCAGACGGCAACATGCGCGGTCCGAGACCCAGCATGCTGCTGGCCACATCCCAGAGGCCCAGGCCCGTCATTTTCATGGCCTGCCCTGCCCCCGCATAACGCATTACCTCCATCACCGAGGCCAGACCATCCATCATCGGACACTGGGCAATGATACCGGCCACATCCGGCTCCCGTGCCGCCACGGTCGTAACCAAACCACCGGCAAAAGACGTTCCCCACAACACGATACGCTGGTTGTCCACGTCCTCTTGCTTACGCACACAGGCCAGCGCCGCCTGCCAGTCCGCCACTTCCCGGTTGGGCAACAACACCTGGCGGGGCATGCCCTCACTCTCACCGAAGTGCCGGTAGTCGAACAGAAACACCGCATGGCCGGCGTTCAAAAAAGCATCCCGGAATGGCGCCAGCCCACAGTCCTTGGTAAGACCAAAACCGTGGCCCATGACCACAGTCAGGAAGGGACCGTCGCCTTCAGGCAGATAAAGATCCCCGCGGCAGGACTGGCCATCGCTGACAAATCGCAGTTCACGCATTGTGCTCATGGAAACTCCTTATTGGTTTGCCGTATCGCCAACCTGTCCACACCCCACCGTGGGAGCGTCGCTCGCGGCGCGAAAAGCCGTTGCGCGATACGAGGAACGAGAAGCGAAAACCTGCCATTCCGGGTTTAAGCAATTTGATCTTCGAAACTCGTTTCTCGCCACTCGATACTCCGGTTATCGCACCCCAACCCGCACGGCACAAAGCCCGACGTTTCCGGCAATTTCGATAATGATCCCAGCCCTTACCCGGCGATCGCCGGGGCGATAAAGCGCCACTCTTCGATGCTCTGTCCCAACACCAGAAAGTGCGGATTGAGAATGTCTTCCTTGTTGTACTGCAATGGCTCAAAGACGGTATTGACCACAACGCCACCGGCAGCGGTCACCACTGCGTGGGCGGCGGCCGTATCCCATTCGCTGGTGGGCGCCAGGCGCGGATAAATGTCCGCACTGCCTTCCGCCACCAGACACAGCTTCAGTGACGATCCCATGGAGGCCCGCTCCACCTCGCCCACTTCCTGGCGGATAAAGGCTTCCAGTTTTTCCACCGCTTCCCCGCCGTGACTGCGGCTGGCCACCATCACCACCGGCGTGGTGCGGGCCCGGCACTGGATCGGCTTGCGCTCGCCCTTTTCCTCTTTAAAGGCACCGACACCGCGGCCGCCCAGATAGGTCACCGCCGTTACCGGCACATGCACCACACCCAGTACCGGGGTATCCCCTTCCACCAGGGCAATGTTCACGGTGAACTCGCCGTTGCGCTTGATGAACTCCTTGGTGCCATCCAGCGGGTCCACCAGCCAGAAACGGGGCCAGCCCTTGCGCTCGGCATAGGCAATACCGCCGGATTCTTCAGAGAACACCGGAATCTCCGGCGTCAGCGCCTGCAGGCGCGCTTCAATGATCTTGTGCGCCGCCATATCCGCTTCCGTAATCGGCGACTTGTCATCCTTGGTTTCCACCCCCAGGTCGTCACGCTCGTACACCGTCAGAATGGCATCACCCGCTTCACGGGCAATCTCGGCGAGCGGGTCCAGCAGGGTATTAAGGTCGGTCATTTCGGATTTCCTATCGTTCAAAATTAGTACTTGTAGGCGCCAGCCTGCTGACACTCATGCGAGGTACGAGTAACGAGTTGCGAAAGGCAAAACCGGTTTTCGAAACTCGTTACTCGTACCTCGCCACTCTTTCGCTTTCAGGCAAGCCCCACAGCAGATGTTTGGTGGCGCTCCGGAGTCAGCCCCGTTGCTCCAGCAAACGCTTGGCCATCAGCAGCGCTGCAATCACCCGGGCTTCTGTCACATCGTCCCGCTCGATCAAGCGGTCCAGATCCGACAGTTTCCAGGTGAGCACTTCCAGTTCTTCCGGTTCATCCCCCGGCAGGGATTCTTCGTACAGCTCTTCCGCCAGCACCACCTTGATACGGTGACCCATATAGCCGGGCGACAAGGTCATGTCCTTCATCAGGGTGAGTCAACGAGCACCATAACCGGCTTCTTCCTTTAATTCCCGGTTGGCGGCATCCCGCCAGTCTTCGCCATGTTCGTAGGCGCCCTTGGGCAGGGTCAGCTCGTAACTTTCCGTGCCGGCGCCATATTCACGGATCATCACTACCGTGTCGTCGTCCAGTAACGGCACCATCATCACAGCGGCAATGGGCGGGGTACGCAGGCGTTCATAGGTGCGCTCTACCCCGTTGCGAAAACGCAGGTGCAGCTCTTCAATTCCGAACAGCCGGCTTTTCGCCACCAGTCGGGTGTCGAGAATCTCCGGTTTCTCATCCATAATTGGTAACAGCTCTCGCGGCATGCAGGTTCATGTAGAGGCCGAAGACTAACCCGAATACGCAGGAAATTCATGATTGACTGGCATTCTGTCGACACCGTGTTACTGGATATGGACGGCACCCTGCTGGACCTGGAGTTCGACAACTGGTTCTGGCAAAAACATGTGCCCGAGTGCTACGCCCGGCAACAGGGGCTGGACCGGGCCGAGGCCGACCGCATCATCCACGACTGGATCACCAGCCATCTGGGCACCCTGAACTGGTACTGCCTGGACTTCTGGACCGCGGAACTGGGCCTGGAAATCGCCCGGTTGAAACGGCAAGCCGGCGACCGTATCGCCATCCGCCCCGGCGCAGACACCTTTCTGCAGGCCCTGAAGGAGTCCGACAAACAGGTCATCATGGTCACCAATGCCCATCGCGATGCCCTGGATTTAAAGGTGGAGCGTACCGGCATCGACCGCTATTTCGATGAGATCGTCTCTAGCCACGACTATGGCCATGCCAAGGAAGCCCAGGCGTTCTGGCAACATTTGCAGCGCCACCTGCCCTTCGACCCGGCCCGTGCCCTGCTGGTGGATGACTCCCTGCCGGTACTGCATAGCGCCCAGCTCTATGGCATCGGTCAGCCGGTGAGTATCCTGCACCCGGATTCCAGCCTACCAAAGCGGGATCACACCGACCCCTTCCCGGCCATCGATGATTTTCTGCAGGTTTTACCTTGAGAGGAATGCCATGAGCGAGAGCGTTCGCATCGACTCCTGGCTGTGGGCGGCCCGTTTCTTCAAGACCCGCAGCCTGGCCAAGGCCGCTATCGAAGGCGGCAAGATCCAGATCGATGGCAGCAAGGCCAAACCCAGCAAGAATGTGCAGCCCGGACAGACCATCGCCATTACCAAGGGCACGGAACATTTCGAGGTCGTCGTCGAAGGCTTGAGCAGCAAACGCGGCCCCGCCAGCGTGGCCCAGACCCTTTATCAGGAGACCGAACAAAGCCGCCAGCGGCGGGAACAGAGCAGTGAACAGCGCAAACTGGCTCGGGCCGCCACCGCCGCACCGGACCACAAGCCCAGCAAGAAGGAGCGCCGGGATATCCAGCGTTTCAAGAGAGACAACCTGGAATAACCGCCAGGGCGCCCCCATTAATAGAGCGACTATTAAAGGCACCGACAGCTGTCAGGACTTAACCATGCAAGACCACAAACAACGCTTTCTCTTTCCCGACTCCGATATCCGCGGCGAACTAGTGCAGGTAGAAAGCAGTATCACCCGTATTATTGAAGGGCATAACTACCCCCTGGCGGTACAGGGGCTGATCGGCGAAGCCGTGGCCGCCGTGGCCTTGCTGGCCAGCACCCTGAAATTCAAGGGACGTCTGGCGCTGCAGGCCCAGGGCAAAGGCCCGGTATCCCTGCTGCTGGCCGAATGCACCAATGAGGGTGAGCTGCGCGCCCTGGCCCGTCACAGTGACGGCCAGGACTGGAGCCAGGGTGACATCCAGACCCTGATCGGTGACGGCAACATGGTGATCACCATCACCCCGGACCAGGGCAAGCAGTACCAGGGCATTGTCCCCCTGGCCGGTGACTCCCTGGCCCAGTGCCTGGAAGCCTACTTCCGCCAGTCCGAGCAGCTCCCCACCCGTCTTTGGCTGGCCAGCGGCAACAACCGGGCCGCTGGCCTGCTGCTGCAGCGACTGCCCAACCAGCTGGCCAGCAGCGACGCCAACGCGCAGATGTGGGAGCACCTGGAAGCCCTCGCTGGCACCCTGAAAATGGAAGAGCTGCTCAACCTGGACGACCAGACCATCCTTCACCGGCTGTTCCACGACACCCCGCCGCAACTCCCCGAGGCCCAGGCCCTGCAATTCGGCTGCACCTGCTCCCGGGACCGCAACCGGAATGCCCTGATCTCCCTGGGCAGCAACGAGTTGCAAATGCTGCTCGATGAAGACGGCGAAGTGACCCTGACCTGCGATTTCTGCCGCAACCAGGAGCGCTTCGATGCGGTGGATCTGGCGGAGATGATTAAAGAAGTTGTCAGTTGAAAGTGGACAGTTGACAGCTACGCGGGTTAGCCGTGGCACACATTTCACCGCAAGAGGCCGCGCTCAAGGTTTGGGCGCGGCCTCTTGCACTTCAAAACCTGATGCGCCGGACAGCGACGCTGTCAACTGTCCACTATCAACTGTCAACTTGGCCGTGTTGCCGTGACCGCCCGGTCCAAGGGGGAATCGCCACTGATTTCCTTTTCTGGCATAATCGCGCGCCTGTGCTGACTGGAGGTTCCATCCCCCGGTCCCTTTTGGTCTTGCCCGGTGGCAGTAACGGGCACGAGACCGGCACTGTTATCCGCAATGCGAACCAGAGTTTCGGCGCCCATACACGCTGAAACGGCACGGCCACAAGCCCAGGAATGACCATGACCGACCCGATTGTTTATAACGACCTCAGCCCGGCCCAGCTGGTAGAGCTGGCAGTTCAGCGCAACGAAGGCCGCCTGTCCGACACCGGCGCCCTGGTAGTGGAAACCGGTCATCGCACCGGCCGCTCCCCCATGGACCGCTACATCGTTGACGAGCCCAGCACCAGCGAGCACATCCACTGGGGTGCCATCAACCGCGCCTTCCCCGCCGACAAGTTCGATGCCCTGTGGGATCGTGTCAGCGTTGCCGTGGCCGACGCCGATGCCTTTGTTTCCCACCTGCATGTGGGCGCAGATACCGATCATTACCTGGCCGTAAAAGTGACCGCGCAGACCGCGTGGCACAACCTGTTCGCCAACACCATGTTCATCCGCCCGGAGAAGTACAACCCGCGCAGCAAGGAAGAGTGGCAGATCCTGCACGCCCCGCACTTCCAGTGCGAGCCGGAGCGTGACGGCACCAACTCCGATGGCTGCGTGATCCTCAACTTCGCCCAGCGCAAGATCCTTATCGCCGGCATGCGTTACGCCGGCGAAATGAAGAAAGCCATGTTCTCCGTGCAGAACTTCCTGCTGCCGGAAAAAGACGTGCTGCCCATGCACTGCTCCGCCAACGTGGGCGAAGACGGCGACGTGGCCCTGTTCTTCGGTCTGTCCGGCACCGGGAAAACCACCCTGTCCGCCGACCCCGCCCGTTACCTGATCGGTGACGACGAGCACGGCTGGGGCAAGGACGTGGTCTTCAACATCGAAGGCGGCTGCTACGCCAAGTGCATCGACCTGAGCCAGAAGAACGAGCCGGTGATCTGGGACGCCATCAAGTTCGGCGCGGTACTGGAAAACGTCATCATCAATGACGAGACCCGCACCGCCGACTACACCGACGTGTCCCTGACCCAGAACACCCGTGCCGCCTACCCGCTGGAAAACATCGACAAGAAAGTCGAAGCCAACCGTGCCGGCGAACCCAAGCACATCATCTTCCTGACCTGCGACCTGACCGGCGTCCTGCCGCCTGTGTCCAAGCTGTCCAAGGAAGCGGCGGCCTACCATTTCCTGAGCGGCTACACCGCCCTGGTGGGCTCCACCGAAATGGGTTCCGGTGGTGGCATCAAGAGCACCTTCTCCACCTGCTTCGGCGCCCCCTTCTTCCCCCGTCGTGCCGGCGAGTACGCCGAGCTGCTGATCAAGCGCATGGAAGAATTCGGCTCTACCGTCTACCTGGTGAACACCGGCTGGACCGGTGGCCCCTACGGCGAAGGTGAGCGTTTCAGCATCCCCACCACCCGTGGCGTCGTGAACGCGATCCTGTCCGGTGAGCTGGACAATGCGGAAACCGAGCACCTGGATATCATCAACCTGGACGTGCCCAAGAACGTTCCCGGGGTGGACAACAAGCTGCTGCAGCCCAAGAACACCTGGGCCAACCCGGAAAACTACGAGGCCCGCGCCCGCGATCTGGCGGAACAGTTCGAGAAGAACTTTGCCGAGAAGTACGCGGACGTGTCCGACGAGATCCGCGCCGCTGGCCCCAAGGCCTGATCCGCAAGGATCACTGAAAAAGCCCGCCACCGGCGGGCTTTTTCATTGCCGCCCGGTGGGCAGACCCGCCCACCCGGGAAGGCAAAAAGGAAACACCTGGTCTGGACTTGTTTACCACAAAGGCTAGACTGCACCTCCGGAGCCATGACAGCCGTCATCGTTCCCTGCCCCACAAGGGCTCTGCCTCATTGATGAGCCACTGAGTCCGCAAGCGGCACTCCGTGACTCCTTTAACCCGGACCTGTTCACCGCCAAGGTGGATATGATTGACTGGCAACCCCGATGGGTTAGCCCAACAGGAGCCCCAATGAGCAAACCCAGAATTGTTGTCGTCGGCGGTGGCGCCGGCGGCCTGCCCCTGGTGACCCGCCTGGGCCGCAAGCTCGGCAAATACGGCCACGCGGACGTGACCCTGGTGGATTCCTCCAGCATCCATGTCTGGAAACCGCGTTTTCACGAAGTCGCCACCGGCGCCATCGATGCGGACCTGGATGCGGTGGACTACCGCGCCCACGCCCAGCTGAACCATTATCGCTTCGAGCCAGGCACCATGACACGGGTGGACGTGCAGGCCCAGACCCTGACGCTGGCCCCCCTCCATGACAACCACGGCTCGGAAGTCCTGCCGGAACGGCAACTGCCCTACGATTATCTGGTGCTGGCCACTGGCAGTCAGAGCAACGATTTCGGCACCCCCGGGGTGCGCGAAAACTGCCTGTTCATGGACAGCCGGGCCCAGGCGGAGCGTTTTCGCGAGCGCTTCCTGAATGCCTGCCTGCATGCCAACTACGAGGGCAAGCCGGTATCCGTGGCCATTGTGGGTGGCGGTGCCACCGGCGTGGAGCTGGCCGCAGAACTGCACCATGCGGTGTCCATGCTCAACTTCTACGGCCACGAAAAACTGGATCGCAAACACCTGCAGGTGGACGTGATTGAAGCGGCACCGCGGATTCTGCCGGTGCTCAGCGAGCGGGTGTCCGCCACCGCCACCCAGCGTCTGGAGTCCCTGGGTGTCAAGGTACGCACCGGCGTCATGGTGGCCGAAGCCACCCCCGACGCCCTGGTGCCCAAGGAAGGCGACCCCATCAAGGCGGACCTGCTGGTATGGGCAGCCGGGGTGAAATGCCCGGACTGGCTGGGCCAGATTGAAGGCCTGACCACCAATCGCATCAATCAGGTGGAAGTGGAGCCAACCCTGCAGGCCAAGGGCCACAAGAATATCTTCATCATCGGCGATGCCGCGTTCCTGATCCCGGAAGGGGAAGAGCGGCCCATCCCGCCACGGGCCCAGTCCGCCCAGCAGATGGCCCAGCACACCGCCCGCAGTCTGCAGCAGCTGATCATGAAGCGCGAACCCCGACCATTCCAGTACAAGGACCATGGCTCGCTGGTATCGCTGTCCAATTACAGCTCCGTGGGCATGCTGATGGGCAACCTGAAAGGCGGCAACTTCTTTGTGGAAGGCTGGCTGGCGCGGATGATGTACATCAGCCTGTATCGCATGCACCAGGCCGCCCTGTACGGCTGGCCGCGAACGATCATGCTGCTGATCGCCGGGCGCTTCAACAAGCTGGTAAGGCCGAGGTTGAAGCTGCATTAAGGCAACACTACGTAGCACCTGTAGGAGCGCCTCTTGAGGCGCGAACCCGCGTGTGAACGCGGAAGAGTCAGCATAGCGGCCAATCGCTCCAGAAGGGATTGTTGCTTTCTGGAAGTGCTCCTTCGCTTAGGCTCGGATTCGCGCCTCAAGAGGCGCTCCTACAGGTGCGGCGTAGAGACACCGGTAGTTAGCGACCACCGCAACCGATACACTCCCTGCTACCCCATGGAAGACGGTGGCAACGATGAAAGACACCTTTCTCTACTGGTTCGGCATTCTCAAAAACACCCTGCGCCTGTGGCTGGAAGCCAACGCTGCCAGCTATGCCGGGTCGTTGGCGTTCTTTACCCTGTTCTCCATTGCCCCTGTCATCATCCTGGCGGTGAAAGTGATTTCCCTGGTAATGAGCAGCGAAGCCGCCATGGCGGAAATTCTCGGCCAGCTGGAAGCCACCGTCGGCCCCGCCGCCACCGAAGAAATCCGCAATGCCATCATGAATACCCGGGCCCCCAGCCAGGGGATTCTGGCCGGGCTCCTCAGTTTGACGGTGATGATTATCGGTGCCACCACCGTGTTCGCCCAAATGCAACGCTCCATGAATGCCATCTGGGAAGTGGTGCCACGGCCCTCGCGCAATACCGTGGTGGCCCTGATAAAGAGCCGCTTGCTATCACTGACCGTGGTGGTATCACTGGGCTTTGTGTTGCTGGTATCCCTGCTTCTCAACGTGGCCGTACAGACCCTGATGGTCTATGCGGAAAACTGGATTCCCTTCCATGCCAGCGTGGCCCTGGGACTGGAGGTCATGGTCTCCATTACCGTGATTGCCCTGTTGTTCGGGATGATCTTTCGCCTGCTACCGGATGTGGTACTGAGCTGGAAAGACGTGGCCCCTGCCGCGCTGATGACCGCCGTGCTGTTTGCCATTGGCCGTGCCCTGATCGGCTTTTATCTTTCCCACACCGCCACCGCCTCCACCTATGGGGCCGCCGGTTCGCTGGTGATCCTGCTCATGTGGGTGTACTACTCCTCCATGATCCTGCTGCTCGGCGCCGCCTTCAGTCGCGCCCACAGTGAAGCCCGGGGGCGGATTATCCGTGCCCGCTCCACCGCCGTACGGGTCCGCCGGGAAATACACGAAACGCCCGCCTAACATCATTTTCATGCCCCCTTCACAGCCGGATTGACACGGTAAGGTGTCAATCTGGAAAGGGGATCCCATGATAAAAACACGCTTTTTTCCCGTACTCGGCATCAGTCTGCTCGGTTTCCTGGCGGGCGGCTGCAGCGACAACACCATGAGCCAGGAAGTCACGGCCACTGCGTACACCCTGTCGGAAGCGGAAACCAAGAAGGGCAATGTGGGGCTTGCGGCCTGGGGCGATCAACTGGAACCCGGCATGAAGGCCATCGCGGTATCCCGTGATCTTATTCCCAAGGGCCTTACCCATCGCACCGAGGTGGAAGTGGAAGGCCTGGGCACCTATGTGGTGCTCGACAAGATGAACAAACGCTGGACCGACAAAATCGACATTCTCATGGCCGATCGGGCCGACGCCCGGGAGTGGGGCAAACAGACCGTGACCATTCACTGGGAGGCCCCGGAGGAAACCCCCTGAACCCGGCGGCAATTTTGCAATTCTCCCGATGAAACCCCGGCAGGGCCGTCGTAAACTGCCTGATATTGATGTCCCTGCCTCGGTTTCGGAGTTTCCATGGCCACCCGTTTTTTCCTGATTTCCCTGTTCCTGTTTTTCAGCCATCCCGCCCTGGCACTGGATCAGGAAAGTTTCGCCATGTGTATCAGCAAACTGCGCCAGGCCGGACTGGAAGCCGGGCTACCGGCCCAGGTGATCAGCCAGCACCTGGATGATGTGAAGCTGAATGAAAAAGTGGTGGAACTGGATCGCAGCCAGCCGGAATTCACCAGCAGTTTTGCCGACTACTTTACCCGTCGTGTCAGCGAACAACGGATCGAAAAAGGTCGCGAGAAATACCGCCGCCATCGTCCATTGCTCGACACCCTGACCCGGGAATATGGCATCCCCGGCCATTACCTGGTGGCCTTCTGGGGGCTGGAAACCAACTATGGCGGCTACCTGGGCAATATCCCCACCCTTGATGCCCTGGCGACACTGACCTGCGAAGGCCGTCGCGGAGACTATTTTCAGGGCGAGCTGTTCAATGCCCTGCGCATTCTGCAGGCCGGTGATGTGGATGCTTCGCAGATGAAAGGCTCCTGGGCCGGCGCCATGGGCCAGACACAATTCATGCCGGCCGTGTTTCTCAAACACGCCCAAGATCACGATGGCGATGGTCGCCGGGATCTGTGGGGCAGCACCGAGGACGCCCTTGCCTCCGGCGCGCATTTCCTGCAGGCACTGGGCTGGGAACGAGAAGCACGCTGGGGCCGGGAAGTCCGGCTGCCCAAAGGCTTCGACTACCAGCTCACCGGCTTCGGCAACAAACGCCCCCTCGCCGACTGGGCAGAGCTGGGCCTGACCCTGCCCAATGGCCAGCCCCTGCCGTCTGCAGAAATGGAAGCGGCGGTGATCGTACCCGCGGGCCACCAGGGGCCGGCCTTTCTGGCCTACCACAACTTCCGGGTGATCATGGGCTGGAACCGCTCCGAGTCCTACGCCATCGCGGTGGGCCGCCTGGCGGACCGCATCGCCGGCGCCGGCCCCCTGTCACAGGCACCCCCGCAGGCCCCCCGGCTTGACCGGGAGCAGGTCACCCGCCTGCAGCGCATCCTCAACGAACAGGGCTTTGACGCCGGCGAAGAAGATGGCCTGATGGGCCCCGGCACCCGCAAGGCCATCGCCCGCTACCAACAGGCCAACGATCTGGTGGCCGATGGTTTCCCGGGGGAAGAGGTGCTGACTCGCATCGGCGTCTACCCTGGACCCTCAGGGGAATAAGCCGGAGTTCGCCAAGCCTGACTACGCCATCCCCAGCACCTTGTCTTTGAGCACCGGCACGACCCAGTCAATAAAGGCTTCAAGGCGTCGGGTCATATGTTCCCGGTGCGGATACAACAGGGTGATGGGCATGGGGGGCGGCACGGCGTCCGGCAGCACGCTGACCAGGCGGCCAGAGTCCAGATGGTGGCGCACATCATAGTGGGGCACCTGTATCATCCCCAGCCCTGCCAGGGCACAGGCGATCAGCGCTTCTGCGGTATTCACCGTGACACGGGACGGCAGCGGCACACTCTCCAGGCGGTCGCCCTGACGATATTCCCAGCTCTCCACCCTGCCGGTCATCGACGACACAAACGCCACAATGGGGTGGGATGACAGATCCTTCGGGGTGGCCGGTCGGCCATACCGGGCCAGATAGGCCGGGCTGGCGCAATTGCAAAGCGGCAAGCTTCCCAGCGGCCGGGCAATCAGGTTGCTGTCTGTCAGCTCCCCCACCCGAATCACGCAATCCACGCCCTCACTCACCAGATCCACCGCGCGGTCGGTGACCCCCATCTGGATATCAATATCCGGGTAACGATTCAGGAAATCCGGCAACGCCGGCGCCAGAATCCGTCGCCCCAGACGCCCGGGCACATTGATGCGCAGCTTGCCTTGGGGGCGGCGATCATTGGCCACAAATGCCCCCTGCAACTGTTCATAATCCTGCAACAGTGTCACGCCCTTCTGATAGAGAAAATGGCCCTCCTCAGTAACCTTGATGGCCCGGGTGGTGCGGTTCAGCAGACGCGCGCCCATCTCGGCCTCCAGTTCCTTGATGGCCGTGGACACGGTGGAACGGGGGATTTCCAGGCTCTCCGCCGCCCGGGTAAAACTCAGGCAATCCACCACCCGGACAAAGATATGCATTCTTTCGAGACGGTCCATGCTTTTCCATTGTTCGTTATTTTCGACATATGCTGTCAGCTTACACCGGTTTATGCCCACGCCAAGCCTGCCGACAATGTCGACACCTTAACGAGCAGGAGCAAGACTGATGACGGATTACGGATTCAAGGACAAGGTAGTGTTGATTGCTGGCGGCGCCAAGAACCTGGGCGGCCTGTTGAGCCGACAAATCGGTCGCGAAGGCGCCAAGGTCGTGGTGCATTACAACAGCGATGCCAGCCGCGCCGATGCAGAAGACACGGTCAAGGCGGTGAAAGGCCTGGGTGGCGAGGCCTACATGACCCAGGGCGATCTGACCCGGCCGGCCAACGTGGAAGCACTGTTTCTGGAAGCCAAGGACAAGTTCGGCGGCATCGATGTGGCCATCAATACCGTGGGCAAGGTGTTGCGCAAACCGATCGTGGAAACCAGTGAAGAAGAATACGACTCCATGTTCGACATCAATGCCAAGTCCGCCTATTTCTTCATCAAGGAAGCGGGCAAACACCTGAACGATAATGGCAAGATCGTCACTGTACTCACCTCTCTGCTCGCCGCCTTTACCGATGGCTACTCCACCTATGCCGGCGGCAAGTCACCGGTAGAGCACTTCACCCGTGCCGCCGCCAAGGAATTCGGTGGGCGTGGTATCTCGGTCTCCGCGGTGGCCCCCGGCCCCATGGACACCCCCTTCTTTTACGGCCAGGAAACCCCGGAACGGGTGGCCTACCACAAGTCACAGGCCATGAACGGGGACCTGACCAAAATCGAGGATATCGCCCCCATCATCAAATTCCTGGCCACGGAAGGTTGGTGGATCACCGGCCAGACAATTTTCCCCAATGGCGGCTACACTACCCGCTAGTGCCAGCGACACACTCAAGGCGGGCACATAACGTGCCTGCCGCTCTTTCGACTGGGAGCCGCCCATGCATACGCTGACTGTCATTCTCGGAGGGCTGTTGTTGTTCGCCGTACTGGCGCTGACCGCCCGTCTGATCCCCTGGTTGCAACACCACCTGCTCGCCGTCTTCGCCCTGCTCTGGTTTATCGCTTCGGCCATCAATATGACCGTCGGCATTGTCCACGCCGGGTATTCCTTTATGGCTGAGTTACCGATTTTCTTTGTGGTCTTTCTGCTGCCTGTTGCGCTGGCCTGGATGGTGAGCCATAAACGCCAGCGCCAGTGACGATGTTTCACCCTTCACGCCGGGCGTGGCATGCTCAAGCCAGTCCGAACAAGGGAGTCCGTCATGCGATCACTGATCACCGTTACCCTCACCGCTCTGAGCCTGAGTGCCTGTGCCGACAACGCCGCCACCCTGTCCCCGCAAAGCAATGACAGCGTTACCACCACAACACTCACCGATGGCCTGCACCATCCCTGGTCATTGGCGTTTGTTTCAGACAACGAATGGCTGATCACGGAACGGCGCGGCACCCTGCGCCGGCTGGTGGATGGCACCCTGCAGGACGATCCGGTCAGCGGAGTACCGCAGGTGGTCGCCAAAGGCCAGGGCGGGCTGTTCGATGTGATGCCGCATCCGGATTTTGCCGACAACCAACGCCTGTACCTGAGTTATGCCAAACCCTGCGGTGACGATGGCGGCACCACAGCGGTGGGCTATGGCACTTACCGGGAGGGTAGCCTCAAAGACTTCCGCGATATCTACGTGGCCGAAAAAGCCTGCACCAATACCGCCAAACATTTTGGTGGGCGCATTCTGTTTGATAACGACGGCTACCTGTTTGTCACCGTGGGCGACCGGGGGGAACGGGACCGAGCCCAGGACACCACGGACCCGGCCGGCAGCGTACTGCGTCTGCACGACGATGGCCGCATCCCCGATGACAACCCGTTGGCCGACCAGCCTGGCAAGGCTGCCGCCATCTGGAGCTGGGGCCACCGTAATCCCCAGGGGCTGGCCCTGCATCCGCAGAGTGGCAAGCCCTGGCTCAACGAGCACGGCCCCCGGGGCGGGGACGAGATCAACGCGGTGGCAGCGGGCGTCAACTACGGCTGGCCGGAAATCACCTATGGCCGGGAGTATTACGGGCCCAGCATCGGTGACACCCGACAGGATGGCCTGGCTCAGCCCCTGCTGCACTGGACTCCGTCCATCGCCCCCTCCGGCATGGCCTTCGTGACCGGCGATCGCTACCCGGACTGGCAGGGTGACACCGTGCATGGCGCCCTGAAGCTGACCCACCTGAACAAGGTGGCCTTCGACGGCCGCAAGCCGGTCTCGGAAGTTCGCCTGCTGGAAGACGCCGGCAACCGGATCCGCGATGTACGGCAGGGGCCCGACGGCTACCTGTATCTCCTCACCGACAGCAACAATGGTGCCCTGCTGCGCCTGGAACCCTGACCGGTTGCGCCCCGGCATCGCCGGGGCGCGACAGTCGCGTCTTACACTCAGATACAAAACCCGTGATTTGTCTCACCAAGTTGCACCGCTGTGCCAACAGACCCGCTACCCGCCCCCTCCTATCCTGATAAGCGAAAAGATGTATAACAAATCAGGATAAAACCATGCTCGCTTTCACTTCACGCCCGGCCTTGGGCCTGCTGGCAATATTGTTGTGCGCCTCTCTGCAACTCACCGGCTGTGGCGGCGGCGGGGGTAACAGCGCCTCACCCGGCACCCCCGCCACCCCGGCCAATGACGACACCCCCACTGGCAACACTGGCGGTGACGGGGACAGTAATGACGATGATGCCGGCACGCCCGTCAATCTGCGTTGGGGCGAAGCCTACCAGCGCGATGAGGAATACCCGAACACCGTCAACCTTCCCCAACAGCTGATCACCATGCGTGACGGCATTCGCCTGGCGGCCACGGTGACCCTGCCGGCAGATGCCAGCGGCAATGCCATCGACGGCCCCTTCCCGGTGATCGCCACCTTCACCGGCTACAACCAGTTCCTGTCCAGCAGCCTGATTGCCGACCTGGACCTGGTGAAACACGGCTATGCCTATATCAATGTGGATATGCGCGGCACCGGCGCCTCGGAGGGCAGCTGGCAGGCCTTCAGCCAGGTGGATCAGGACGATATGGCCGAGCTGGTGACCTACATCAAGTCTCAGCCCTGGAGTAACGGCCGGATCGGCATGAATGGCCCCTCCTACATGGGCATCACCGGTCTGCTCACCGGCGCCCAGGAAGACCCGGCCGTGCAGGCGATTTTTGCCGTGGTGCCCATGGGGGATGCCTACCGGGACATCGTGTTCTCCGGGGGCCAGGTCAACGCCGGCTTTATTCCCCTGTGGATGGCGCTGGTCACCGGGCTGGGCGTTATCCCCACCTCCGTGGGCTTCGAGAATGGCGATCCTGCCTACAGCCTCACCACCCTGCTTCAGCACCTGGAAGGTGCTCTGGTGGATTTCCAGGTGCCGGTGATTGCCGGAGCCCTGATTGGTGATGAGAACCGCTTCGACACCGAGTTCTGGCGTATCCGCTCCCCCCTGGAGCAAATCGACAAGATCAGTGCGCCCACCTTCGTGGTCGGCGGGCTAAACGATATTTTCCAGCGCGGCGAGCCGCTGATTTATGAAGGGCTCAAGGACCACACCACCGCCAAACTGCTGATCGGTCCCTGGCAGCACCTGGACGGCTCATCCGGTGCCGGCCTGCCCGCGGATGGTGTGCCGGACCTGGACAGCCTGCGCCTGGCCTGGTTTGACCATTACCTGAAAGATATCGACACCGGCGCCCCGTCCTACCCGCCGGTCACCCAGTACTACACCGGTGCCGAACGCTATGTCACCGCCGCCGACTGGCCACACCCCCAGGCCAAAGCGGAAACCTTCTACCTGCACGGCCAGTTCGGTCTGCCGTTGTTTGGCAAGATCAGCGGGGACGCTCCCACCAGCAACAAACAAACCAGTCTGCTGCAAACGCCGGTGAACGGTCTCTGCTCCGCCAGTGCCAGCCAGTGGACCGCCGGCATTCTGGGCATGATCCTGCCGCCCTGTGCCGCCCAGGATAATGTGGTCAATCTGCTGGAAGCGGTCTATACCAGCGAGCCGCTGGAAGCAGACATGGCTATCAATGGGCCCATCACCGGACAGATCTGGGCCTCCACCACCGCCCTGGATACCAACGTCACCGTGCGAGTCAGCGTGGTCGGCAACAACGGCATTGCCCGACCGCTCACCCACGGCATTCAGATGGCCTCCATGAGTGCGTTTGATGCCAGCCAATCCCGCTTTATGAACGGCAAACTGGTTCAACCCTGGCACCCGTTCAGTGCGGAGTCCAAGCGCACCATCACACCGCTGGAACCCTTCCGGGCGGACGTGGAGGTGTTCCCCACCAGTGCCGTGATCAAAGCCGGTGAAAGGCTGCGCATCAGTGTGGGCGCCAGCGATCTGCCCCATGGCTTGAGCCCGGTCCGTGATCTGCTCACCAGCCTGCTGGGCGCCCTGACCCTCTACAGCACCCCGGCCATGCCGTCGCGGGTGAATATTCCGCTGGTACCGGTCAGCGCACTCTGAGCGCCACCCTCCTGCCGTCGCCGCCACGACGGCAGGAGCAGCCTCGCATCACAAATGCTGGAGAATATTCAGCAGGCGGCCAAAGGGGTCGCGCACATAAAACCGTCGCACCCCCCAGGGCTCACTCACCGGTCCATATTCCACCGCCACTCCGGCCTGGTGGACTCTTTCCAGCGCAGCATCCAGATCGTCCACCTCAATGGACAGGTCCGGTACCGCGGTACCCGAACCACCTTCTGAGCCCACACTCACCTGAACCCTCATGGTTTCCGCCGACCCATAGGTACGAAACCAGCCATGATCCATGATCCGCTCCAGCCCCAGGATGTCACCATAGAAAGCCTCTGCCTGTTGTGGATCCGGGGTAGCCAGGTTGGCCATGATACGTTTCACTTTCATGCTTTCTCCTTGCTTGCTTTCAGGAGAGCTTCAAACACGCCCAGCCCCCCTCATCGGCCACCCTAGGGCATTTTTTCCGTGCTAAAATGAACTCTCTTCAACTTCGGCAATCCCATTTCCCCCTTGCCACCCCTAACGCAACCCGCAGCCCTGTGCAGGAGCTTCTATGCCCACTGACTCCGGTCGTCTGCTTCGCCTTTCCCTGGCCCTCGCCCTGGGTGGCTTTGGCATCGGCAGCGGCGAGTTCGTCATCATGGGTCTAATGCAACGGGTGGCCACCGACCTGCAGGTGCCGGTGCCGGATGTGGGCTATGCCATCAGCAGCTATGCACTGGGAGTGGTAGTGGGCGCGCCGCTGATTTCCTCCCTGGCAGCCCGGGTGCCACGGCGGGGGCTGCTGATCATGCTGATGCTGGTCTTTGCCATGGGCAACATGGCCAGCGCCCTGGCCACAGACTTCTGGACCTTCGTGGGCCTGCGCTTTCTGGCCGGGTTGCCCCATGGTGCCTACTTCGGCGTAGCCGCTCTGGTGGCGGCATCAGCGGTGCCTTATCACATGCGTGCCCGGGCAGTGGCCCGGGTGATGAGCGGGCTGACCATTGCCATCCTGGTGGGCGCGCCGCTGGCCACCTGGGCCGGCAACCTGTTCGGCTGGGAGGTCGCGTTTATCGGCGTCGGCGTGATCGCCCTGTGCACCGCCCTGCTGATACGCCTGTGGGTGCCTGCTCAAGCTCCGGACCCGAACGCCAGCCCCCGCCGGGAACTGTCGGCACTGATCAAACAGCGGGTGTTATTCACGCTGGGCGTGGCCAGCATCGGTTTTGGCGGCATGTTTGCGGTATTCAGTTATGTGATGCCCACTCTCACCGAACAGGCCGGCATGGCAGAACGCTGGGGCCCCATGGTGCTGATGGTCTTCGGTATCGGCACCATCATCGGTAATTTTGCCGGCGCCCGTGCCGCCGACGGCAATCTGTTGCGGGCCATTCCGTTGATTCTGATCTGGTGTGCGCTGATCCAGGCAGGCTTCTATTTTGCCGCTAACTGGACGGTGGCGGGCATCGTTTTCGTGGGGCTGGTGGGCACCAGCATGGCTCTGGGCCCGGCCCTGCAGACTCGCCTGATGGACGTGGCCGAAGATGCCCAGACCATGGCCGCCTCCATGAACCATGCCGCCTTCAACCTGGCCAATGCGCTGGGCGCCTGGCTGGCGGGCATCACTGTCAAACAGGGTCTGGCCTGGTCCAGCACCGGCCTGGTGGGCGCGGCACTGGCTATCGGCGGGTTGCTGATCTTCCTGTCCGGGCGGGCGCTGGAAAGGCGCAACAACATTCCCGGAGACACTTGCCTGAAAAATCAATAACGACGATGAAAGCCCAGATTAAACGCTGTCAGATCAAAGCCGTCGTCATCATCAAGCATCACCCACTCCCCATGGAGGGAGACATCCGGTGATACATTAAAGGCAACTCCCCCGCCATAGGAGGGATCACTGGCTGTCACCGTTTCTGAATCAGAAATATTACGGAAGAAGTTTACTTCCGTTTTTCGTTTTGCCGTGGCCGAAGAATGGCCAACAAGAAGATAAGGGCGAACAGGCAGCGAGTCATCCAGACCTACCTTGAGATAGGCCGCCAACAACGTCACCGGCTGGATGGTATATTCCACACCATTGACTGTTTTTTCATCCTCACTCAGACGAAAGCCCAGACGCCCCTCAATCGCTACATACGGATTAAAGCGACGCCCCAGATTAAACTGAACCGCGGTAGGCTCGAAATTTCCCAAGTCGCTCTCTTGGGTCAGCTTGCTGTATTGAAAACCGAAATAGTTTCTCTTCTCCAAATCGGAATCAGCAAACGACGCTACCGAACTCGCCAACAACAAAGCCCCTAAAACTACCCTCATGAAATTCCCCTATTAATGAATAACGCGTTAGCGTATTTATTTGATAGTCACTCAGCAAGCATTCCCAAAATGAATCACCACAAAAAAAAGGCCGCACACAGGTGCGGCCCAACGACCTGTGACTGCGGCAGCAGCAACAGGCTATCGGCATTCACAACACGGGTTTCCCCGGCCGGGAATCAGCGATCAAGTAACAGGGAACACTGTCAGCACATCGGCATGATGTCGGTGCCAGGAATAAATCATGTCCGGCTCTCCCAAGTCCGTTTGTCAAAATTTTCGGGGGCTTGTTGTTGTTTCCCGAAAGCGAATCTCTTTAATTATTTCTGCCATTTTTGTTTTTGGGCAATTCCTGTGATGTGTTCAGTAGCATGCGCTGCCCGACAGAAACAGACTTTGCGCCAGCGCACATTCCCGGCCCGGAAATGTGGCTTTTTGTTATCCGTCGGTTCCTTAACGTACCCCGGCGGACAGGGATTCCGGTTGAACAAACTTGCCGGTAACCGGGAAGCGCACCTCCACCAGCAGCCCCCCGTGCTCATGGTTGGCCAGGCGGATCTCGCCGTGGTGCATGTCGGCGATGCGCTTGACGATGGCCAGCCCCAGACCGCTACCACTGAGAGTGCGGGCTTTTTCGCCACGGGAAAACGGTTGCAGCAACAGGGGAATATCCTCTTCCCGAACACCCTTGCCGTGATCCCTTACGGTCAGGCGTACCACGTTGTCGGTAACGGCAGTACGTACCTCCACCGGTGGGGCTCCGTACTTGAGTGCATTGCCGATCAGGTTGGCCAGCATCCGTTTCACGGTGAGCCGCTTGAGCATCAGGCGGGGCAGATCCTGCAGTTCAAAGCGGATCTGTTCGGCGGGATACTTGCCGGCCACTTCCTGTATCAGTTCGTTGAGATTTTCCAGATCCGGCTGCTCATCAGCACCATCGCGAATAAAGGAAATGAACTGGTCGAGGATGGCGTCCATGTCCTCGATATCTTCGATAATGCCCCGTGCCAGTTCTTCGTCCTGCATGAACTCCGCCGACAAGCGCAAGCGGGTCAGCGGCGTACGCAGGTCATGGGAGACCCCCGCCAGCAACAGGGCCCGGTCCCGCTGGGCCTGCTGCAGGTCGCTGGTCATTCGGTTGAAGGCCGCGTTCACCGCCTGTATTTCCTCAGGCCCGATGCTGGTGTCCAGTACCGGCACCGCTTCTCCCCGGCCCACTTTCAATGCCACCCGGGCCAACCGTCGTAACGGCAGGTTCAACCCCCGGGCAATCAGCAGGCCACCGATGATGGCCAGCAACGGTACCGTGACACCCCAGCCCAGCAGCAGGTAACGGTCATAATCGCGGAAGAATTCCATGGGCACCCGCAGCCACTGTCCCTGGAAAGAGGGGGCATTGACCCACAGCACCGGTTGACGACTATCCTCCAGCTTCACCGTAACCGGTTCGCGCAGACGCTCCTGCACTTCTTCCCGAAAGCGACTGACCACGGGCTGGGACAACAGCACCGTCCCCTGATGCAGATTGTCCGGGGTGGCCACCTCGATACTGGTGGCCCCGGCCAGCCGCTGGGCGAGCCGGGCATCCTCCTCACCGGACGAGGAAAACGCCAGCTCCGCCTGCAACACCGTCAGACGGGCATACTCGCGGATACCGGGCAGATAGGCGTTACGGGCAAAGAACCACAGGGTCAGCGCCTGGCTGATGCCGATGACCAGCCCGACCACGATGGCAGAACGGACAAAGGCCGTGCGGGGATAAAACTTCACTGGCGAGATTCCATGACTGTTTGAGCAGAGAATAACAGGTCAGGCGTCGGAGGTCGGACGTCAAAGCCCCAACCATGAATACCCGGAAGCACAAGAAGAATTCAGCCGGGATTCAGCCCGTAGGTACAGCGTCAGAGATCCCACATCAGACCACCACTCAATCCGGCACAAACACATAACCCACACCCCACACGGTCTGGATATAGCGGGGCTTGGAGGGATCGTCTTCCAGCAGGCGACGCAGGCGCGACACCTGCACATCGATGGAGCGCTCCATGGCGGACCATTCGCGCCCCCGGGCCAGGCTCATCAGCTTGTCACGGGTGAGCGGCTCGCGGGGGTTTTGCACCAGGGCCTTGAGCACGGCGAATTCCCCGGTGGTCAGGTTCTGGGGATCACCATCCCGCAGCAGCGTGCGATTGCCCAGATCCAGCTCCCAGGGACCAAAGCGCACCTCACCTTCTTCCTTGCTGGGCGCGCCGGGCAATTCACGCACATGGCGGCGCAGCACTGCCCGTATGCGCGCATCCAGTTCCCGGGGATTGAACGGTTTGGGGAGATAATCATCGGCACCGGCATCCAGCCCTTCGATACGCTCCGCATCATCGCCCTTGGCGGTCAGCATGATAATCGGCATCCGGTTTTCCGCCTCACGCAAACGCCGGCAGATGGACAGGCCGTCTTCACCCGGCAGCATCAGGTCCAGCACCATCAGCGAATAGATCTCCAGAGACAGGGCCCGATCCATCTGCTCCGCATCGCCCACCGCCTTCACCGCATAGCCTGCTTCTTCCAGAAAACGCTGCAGCAGACTGCGCAGACGGGCGTCATCATCGACGACGAGAATTTTATCCAGTTGCTGTTCTGTCACGGTGCCTCCACGTATCGCAGACTCTGATTTACGCGTTGTGGACTGAACGTGCAAGATAATGGCCCGGAGAGATTGTATAAAAACATTGCAGTCTGCGAATCTAACCGCTCCTCAAGGGATTGTGATCCCTGCAGCACCGCCGCCAAAGTAGGCATGAGAAAAAGAAATCGCTACAGTACGCGACAAATGAGAATGGCTATCAACAAAGGATTCCTCCCTTGCGAGACCGCCTGAAACAGATTCCCCCCGTGGCCCTGGTGATCCTGGGCACGATGCTCGCCATCGTGTTGCTGGCCATTTTCAAACCCTCGGCGCCCACCCGTGATGTGAGCGAGCGCCATGACCGGGTGCGTTATGTGCTGGCTGAGCCGGGCGCACACTCCCCCAGCATCCAGTTGTTCGGGCGGGTACAGTCGCCCCGCGCCGCCGACCTGACGGCGGTGGTGACCGCCAATGTGACAAGCATTCCGGTGCGGGCCGGCAGCAAGGTCAGCGCCGGCCAGTTGCTGATCCAGCTGGACGACACCGAGGCATCACTGGCCCGGGATCGGGCCAAGGCCAGCCGCGACGAGGCCGCCGCCCAATTGCAGACCACCCGCCTGCGCTATCAGAGCGACAGGAAGAGTCTGGCGCTGGAAAAGAAGCTGGCAAAACTGTCCGAGGACAACCTGCAACGGCTGCAGTCCCTGCGCGGGAAGAATCTGGTCTCCCAGACCCAGCTGGACCAGGCGGAAGAAGCCAAGGCCCGCGCTGAACTGTCATTGAGCCAGCGTCAGCTCAGCGTCAGCGATTTCGAGAACGAACTGGCCCGCATGGAGGCTCGCCTGGCCAGTGCCGAAGCCCAGCTCCAGCAGGCCGAACTGGATCTGACCCGCACCCGGGTAGAAGCGCCGTTCGATGGCACCGTGACGGATATCCCGGTGGCACCGGGGGAACGGGTGCGCCCCGGCGAACCCTTGCTCAGTCTCTTTGCGGACGCCGAGCTGGAAGTGCGTGCACAGATTCCCGAACGGTATCTGGCCGCCGTGCGCGACGGTCTGGGCCAGGGCGAACTGGCCGCCAGCACCGAACTGGAAGGCCGCACCCTGGCGCTGAATCTCAAACGTCTGGCCGGGGATGCCAGCGATGCCCGTGGCGGCATCGACGGTCTGTTCGAGTTTGTCGATGGCGTGCCCGCGGCTGCCCTGGGCCGGCCACTGACCATTACCCTGACCCTGCCGGCCCGGGATAACCTGATTGCCCTGCCGGCCACCGCCCTGCACGGCCTCAATCGCCTCTATGTCATTGATGAGGACAACCGCCTGCGGCGCGTCCAGGCCGATATCGTCGGCGAAGCCATGGATCGGGAAAACGCGCAGCTGCTTCTCCATGCGCCCACCCTTGAAGGGGGCGAACGCATCATGACCACCCAGCTGCCCCAGGCCATTGTCGGCCTGCCGGTGGACCCGCAACCGGTGCCGGGCAGCAACGCCGATGGCGGGGAAGGTGATGTGACAGAGTCGCCCGCACCCCCTGCCACCGACAGTGGCGACGACAACCACAACGAGGGCCGTCAGGGTGAGTGAATCGCGGGGCCTGATCGCCAGCTTTACCGAGCACAAGGTCGCATCGAATCTATTGATGCTATTGATGGTGATGCTCGGGTTTCTCGGCCTCAACCGGCTCAATACCCAGCTGTTTCCGGATTTTGATTTCGACTACATCACCGTCACTATCCCCTGGCGGGGTGCCAGCCCGGAGGATGTACAGCGCTCCATTACCATCCCCGTGGAGCAGGCCATCAAGACCCTGCCCAACACCAAAAAGCTGATTGCCCGTTCCCAGCAGGGCGCCTCGGCCATCTTTATCGAGCTGGAAGACGGCACCGACCTGGGCCTGGCCCTGGACGAGGTCCGCCAGCGCATCGACTCCATCCGCAATCTGCCCCAGGACGCGGAGCGACCGGTGATCCAGAAGATCACCAACTACTCCCTGGTCACCTCCATCATGGTGTCCACGGAAAACGGCTCCCTGGAAGAACTGCGCCCGCTGGTGCGCAACATGGAAGACCAGATCCTCGCTCTGGGGGCCGGCAAGGTGGACTTCCTGGGCCTGCCGGAAGAGGAAATGGCCATCCAGGTCCCCGCTGCGGCACTCCATGATCTGCGCATGAGTCTGGGCGAGATCAGCAACCGGGTGCGCAGTTTCAGCCAGGACATACCCGCCGGCACCGCGGGCCGGGATGACGCTGCCAAACAGCTGCGCGCCCTGGGCCAGCGACGTGACGAACGAGCCTTCGCCGACCTGCCCCTGATTACCACCGCCGACGGCCAGCAGCTGAGTCTGGGCGACGTGGCCACCATCGAGCGACGACCCCGGGATGACCAGCCCACCCTCACCTATCAGGGCAACCCGGCCATCGAACTGCAGGTGATGCGTGGCGAAGACGGGGACATGCTGGAGCTGGCCGACAAGGTTCGCAGCTGGGGCGCGGAGTACCGCACCACCCTCCCGGAAGGCGTACAGATGACCTTCTATTTCGAGGCCTGGAAGCTGGTACAGGAGCGCATTTCCACCCTGCTATGGAACGGCATCAGCGGTCTGCTGCTGGTGATCGCCACCCTCTATTTCTTCCTCAATGCCCGGGTGGCTTGGTGGGTCACCGTGGGCATCCCGGTGTCCTTCATGGCCACCCTGGGCCTGGTCTGGCTGTTCGGCGGCACCATCAACATGATCAGTCTGTTCGGCCTGATTCTGGCCCTGGGGATCATTGTCGACGATGCCATTGTGGTGGGCGAGGACACGCTGACCCACTTGCAGCAGGGGGAATCCGCCCAGCGCGCCGCCCTGGGGGGTGCACGCCGGATGTTCTGGCCGGTGGTGGCCTCCAGTACCACCACCATTGCCGCCTTCCTGCCCCTGGGCATGATGAGCGGCGCCATGGGCAAGATCGCCTTCGACATTCCCTTCGTGATGATCTGTGTGATCCTGGCCTCCCTGCTGGAATGCTTTCTGGTATTGCCCGGCCATTTGCATCACAGCTTCCGGGGTATCCAGGTCAAAGCCTCCGGGGTGCGGGAACGTATCGACGCCGGCTTCCACCGGTTCCGTGAGGAGCGATTCAGGCCGTTGGTGGCCTGGGCCATTCGCCACCGGCACCTGGTCAGCGTCTCCGCCGTGGCGGCGTTCATCCTGGCACTGAGCCTGATCGCCACCGGCTGGCTCAAGTTCACCTTTTTCCCGCCGGTGGATGGTGACCAGCTGCGCGCCGTGGTGGAGTTTTCCTCCGGCACTGACCGGCGCCAGGTGGATCGCTTCCTGTCCCATCTGGAAGACGCCCTGAACGAGACCAACGAGGAACTGGGCGGCCATCTGGTCAAGACCGTCATCAGTCACCATGGCGCCGCCGCCGGCTTCCCCAACCCCGGCGGGCGCATGGAAAAATACGGCGATGAATACGGCACCCTGGTGGTGGAAGTCTATGTGGGCTCGGACAGGAAAATCAGCAATGACCAGCTGATCCAGACTTGGCGCGAGAAACTGACCCTGCCTGCCGGTCTGGACCAGCTCACCATTTCCCAGCCGGAAGCGGGCCCGCCCGGCAAGCCCATCGAAGTGAAGCTCACCGGCAGTGATGCGCCGACCCTGAAACAGGCATCCCTGGCCCTGCAGGAACGGCTCAACGATTTTGCCGGGGTCAGCAACGTGGACGACGACCTGCCCTACGGCAAGGAACAGCTGACCTTTGAATTGACCGCCCGGGGCCGCGCTCTGGGGCTGACCCTCAACGAGGTGGCAAGCCAGTTACGCGCCGCCTTCGACGGCAACCTGGCCCAGCTCTATAATGAGGAAGACGAGGAAATCGAAGTGCGGGTGATGCTGCCGGACAGTGAACGTCGTCAGTTCACCGCCCTGGAGCGTCTGCCCATCATCACCGCCCAGGGTGAGGCCATCGCCCTGCGGGACGTGGTGAGCTTTGATGCCCGCAAGGGCGTGGACCTACTGCGCCGCGTCAACGGCGAACTGGCCGTCACCGTCTACGCGGACCTGGATCCGGAGCAGGGCAACGCCAACGAGATTATTGCCAGCCTCAACGACAGCACCCTGCCCGACCTGAAAGTCAAATATGGCATCGGCGTCGGCTATGAGGGCAAGCTGCAGGAACAGGCTGACAACATGAAGGACATGGCCACCGGTGCCCTGCTGGGGCTGGCAATCATCTATCTGGTACTGGCCTGGGTGTTCAGCTCCTACTCCTGGCCCCTGGCGATCATGACCGCCATTTTCTTTGGCCTTACCGGCGCGGTGATCGGGCACATCTTCACGGCTCCGTTCGGCATCAAGTTTTCCATGTTCTCGGCCATGGGGCTGTTCGGCCTGTCCGGCATCATCGTCAACGATTCCATCGTGCTGGTGAGCTTCTACCAGCAACTGGTGGCCGAAGGCATGGAACGGTTCCAGGCCATCGTGGAGGCCTGTGTACGACGTCTGCGGGCGGTGCTGCTGACTTCCATCACCACCATTGCCGGCCTCACTCCGATCCTGTTCGAAAGCTCCCTGCAGGCACAGTTTCTCAAACCCATGGCGGTGAGCATTGTCTTCGGGCTGCTGTTCGGCACCGTACTGATCTTGCTGGTGGTGCCGGCCATGCTGATGCTGATCGAGGAGCAGCGGGACCGCTTCCGGGGGATGGGCCCACGACTGGCACCGGGCAATTGGGGGGAACTGGCACGCCGGGCATGGCGTTTTGATCCTGCCTACCACCGGCAGCAGCCGGGCCCGCAAGGGCTGGGCGGCCATCTGTGGTGGGTGATGATTCTCGGCCCCTGGCTGTTACTGACCATAGTGGGCAAACTACCGCTGCTGCAGCAGGCCCTGGAGGCCGATGCCGGGCCCTTGCTGATCGCACCCACCGGGCTGCTGTGGCTGGTCATGGCCGGGCTGGGGGCCACCTTCCTGTGGCACCTGTTCCGCCGTCGCCAGCGAGCCGCCAAGCTGGCCGTATACTGGTTATTGGTGACAGGTTTGGGCAGTCTGCTGATCGCGGCACTGGCACCACTGGCCGGTCCGCAGGGCAGTGAACTGGCCACTGCGTTCTGGTCCCAGGCGCGCTGGGCGCTTGTCACTGCGCTAATCGTATTGCCCTTGCTGTTGTGGAGTCGGCGCAGTGCACAGACCCTGACACGCTGACCGAAAACGGCATCATAGTGCCATAATTCGACAGCTTACCTTTTGACCAGTGACTGGTATTATTCGCGTCTGTAGAGCGAACCAGACAAAAACAAAGTACCGCCGACACAAGCAGTATCGGCGCGAGGAGAGCAACATGGCCAAAATTCTTGTGGTGGATGACTCGCCGACTCAACTGACCAATCTGGTCAAGATCGTCCAGGGCGAAGGCCACGAGGTCATCACCGCCACCAATGGCATGGAAGGCATCGAGAAAGCCCGTGAGGAAAAACCCGACCTGATTCTCATGGACGTGGTGATGCCGGAACTGAACGGCTTCCAGGCCACCCGCAAAATCACCCGTGACCCGGCCACCGAACAGATTCCGGTGATCCTGGTCACCACCAAGGATCAGGAGACCGACAAGGTCTGGGGGCAGCGCCAGGGGGCGGCCGGCTACATCATCAAACCGCCCAAGGAAGCCGAGCTGATCGCCAAGATCAACGAAGTGCTGGGCTAGTGCCCCGCTAGGCTGGCATCTGCAACATAGCCGCTTCCGCAAGTCAATCTGTTAACGACCGGGATCATTGCCTATGATTTCGGTCGTTTTGTTTTACGCCTGCACGCGACATGCCTGCAGGCCGCACGCAGCCAGGAAAAGTCATGCGCAGTATTGAACAGATTATCGCCGAGGAAATCGGCTGTCAGGAACGTCAGGTGCACGCTGCCGTCGCCCTGCTCGACGACGGTGCCACCGTCCCTTTTATCGCCCGTTACCGTAAAGAAGTCACCGACGGTCTGGACGACACCCAGCTGCGTAACCTGGAAGATCGGCTGCGTTACCTGCGCGAGATGGAAGAGCGCCGCGAGGCCATCCTGAAAAGCATCGCCGAACAGGACAAGCTCACCCCGGAACTGGAGAAGGCCATCAAGGCCGCCGACACCAAGACCCGGCTGGAAGATCTCTATCTGCCCTACAAACCCAAGCGCCGCACCCGCGCCCAGATCGCCCGGGAAGCCGGCCTGGAACCGCTGGCCGACGGTCTGCTGGACGATCCGACCCAGAACCCGGAAGAACTGGCCGCCGGCTACCTGAACGAAGAACACAAGATTGCCAGCGTCAAAGATGCCCTGGACGGCGCCAAACAGATCCTGATGGAGCGCTTCGCCGAGAACGCCGATCTGCTTACCCGCCTGCGCACCTTCCTCTGGGACAAGGCCCATATCCAGTCAAAAGTGGCGGACGGCAAGGAAAAGGAAGGCGCCAAGTTCAGCGACTATTTCGATCACAGCGAAGCCATCAAGGGCATTCCCAGTCACCGGGCCCTGGCCCTGTTCCGGGGTCGCAACGAAGGCATCCTGCATGTCTCCATGGTGCTGCCGGAAGAGCTGGAAAGCGCCCAGCCGCATCCCTGCGAAGCCATGGTCACCGCGGAAACCGGCTGGCAGCATCAGGGCCGCGCCGCCGATGACTGGCTCAAGGAAGTGATGCGCTGGACCTGGAAGATCAAGCTCAACACCCACCTGGAAACCGAACTGCTGGGCCGGGTGCGCGAACTGGGCGAGGAAGAAGCCATCCAGGTATTTGCCCGCAACCTGAAGAGTCTGCTGATGGCCTCCCCGGCCGGCCCCAAGTGCACCATGGGCCTGGACCCGGGCCTGCGCACCGGGGTGAAAGTGGTGGTGGTGGATGCCACCGGCAAGCTGCTGGAACACACCACCATTTTCCCGCACCAGCCCAAGAACCAGTGGGATCAGTCATTGTCCGCACTGGCCGCCCTGTGCCTGAAGCACAAGGTGGAATTGATCGCCATTGGTAACGGCACCGCCAGCCGCGAAACCGACAAGCTGGCCGGCGAAGTGGTCAAGGCCAGCAAGGGCAACATCCAGAAGATCATGGTGTCCGAAGCCGGCGCCTCGGTGTATTCCGCGTCGGAAACCGCCGCCCGGGAATTCCCGGATCTGGACGTGTCCTTCCGTGGCGCCGTGTCCATTGCCCGCCGTCTGCAGGACCCGCTGGCCGAGCTGGTGAAGATCGATCCGAAAGCCATCGGCGTGGGCCAGTACCAGCACGACGTGAGCCAGCTGAAGCTGTCCCGCTCCCTGGATGCGGTGGTGGAAGACTGTGTGAACTCCGTAGGCGTGGACGTGAATACCGCCAGCGCCCCGCTGCTGGCTCGCATTGCCGGCCTCAACAGCACCATCGCCGGCAACATCGTTACCTACCGGGAAAGCCACGGCGCCTTTGCCAGCCGCGCTGACCTGAAGCTGGTACCGCGCCTGGGCGACAAGACCTTCGAACAGGCCGCCGGCTTCCTGCGCATCATGGACGCCGCCAATCCGCTGGACAGTTCCTCGGTCCACCCGGAAGCCTACCCGCTGGTGGAAAAGATCGCCGAGAAACACGGCCGGCCGCTCAAGGAGCTGATCGGTGACGTGCCCTTCCTGAAGAAGGTCAACGCCGCCGACTTTACCGACGACACGTTCGGCCTGCCCACGGTCACCGATATCCTCAGCGAACTGGAAAAACCCGGTCGCGATCCGCGTCCGGAATTCAAGGCTGCCGTCTTCAAGGAAGGGGTGGAAACCCTCAAGGACCTGAAGCCCTCCATGATTCTGGAAGGTACGGTGACCAACGTGACCAACTTCGGCGCCTTCGTGGATATCGGCGTGCATCAGGATGGTCTGGTTCACGTCTCCGCCCTGGCCGACAAATTCGTGGAAGACCCCCACGATGTGGTCAAGCCCGGCGATATCGTCAAGGTGAAAGTGCTGGAAGTGGACCTGGACCGCAAACGCATCAGCCTGACCATGCGCATGGACGATCAGCCCGCCGAGAAAGCGGCCGGGCAGCGCCCTGCCAGCGCCCGCAAGGGCAATGGCGGCGGCCAGCGCCAGGGCGGCAACAAGCGTGGCGGAGGCCAGCCCCAGAACACCGGTGGCGGCACCTTCGCGGACCTGTTCGCCAAGGCCAAGGACGAGCAGAAGAAAGGCAAGAAGCGCCTGTGACCCGGTGACTTCTCTCTGTCATTCTACTGCCCCATGATTGTCGGATTTCCGTCACACCCGCCGCCGGGCTCGCCCGGCGGGACGACAGGGCCAAACCATGAAACTTGAACAGCGTATTCACGCCCTGCTGGACTCAGACGCCGCCGCCACCCTGGCGGGTATCCGCCGCGGCATCGAAAAAGAAAGCCTGCGCATTACCACCGATGGCACCCTGGCGCAGACGCCGCACCCGGCAGCACTGGGCTCCGCCCTGACCCACCCCTATATCACCACGGACTATTCCGAAGCCCTGCTGGAATTCATCACCCCGCCCAGCACCGAGCTGCACAAGCCGCTGGAATTTCTCGAGCAGCTGCACCGCTACGTGTACAGCCATATCGGTGACGAGGTGCTGTGGGTCAACTCCATGCCCTGCATGATCAGAAACGATGCTGACGTGCCGGTGGCACAGTACGGCAGCTCCAACGTGGGTCGCATGAAGAGCGTCTACCGGGAAGGGCTGGGTCACCGCTATGGCCGCAAGATGCAGACCATTGCCGGCATCCATTACAACTTTTCCTACCCGGAAGAATTCTGGAAACTGAACCAGGTACTGGAAGGGGAAAGTGGCCCGCTGCAGGACTATATCTCCAAGCGCTATTTCGATCTGACCCGCAACTTCCAGCGTTATTCCTGGCTGCTGGTCTACCTGTTCGGCGCGTCACCGGCCCTGTGCAAATCCTTCCTGGCCGGTCGCGAGCACCAACTGGATACCTTTGATCACACCCTGTTCAAACCCAACGCCACCAGCCTGCGCATGAGCGACCTGGGCTACCAGAACAATGCCCAGTCGTCCCTGGCGATCAGCTACAACAATCTGGACGAGTATGTGGCCACCCTGACCCACGCCATCAAGACGCCGGAGCCGGCCTACGAAAAGATCGGCGTAAAGGTGGGCAACGACTATCGCCAGCTGAATGCCAACATCCTGCAGATCGAAAACGAGTACTACTCCTCGATCCGCCCCAAGCGCACCATCAACAAGGGCGAGCGCCCCACCACCGCTCTGCAGAAGCGCGGCGTGGAATATATCGAGATCCGCGCCCTGGATCTGAACCCGTTCGAACCGGTGGGCATCAACCAGCAGGAAATCCGTTTCCTGGACCTGTTTGCCACCTACTGCCTGCTGCGCGAATCCCCGCAACTGGAAAAGTGCGACCTGCATGCCAGCAAGGAAAACCTGCGCAAGGTGGTCTACGACGGCCGCAACACCGCCATCGAACTGTGCAACTGGGGCAAGGCCGTATCACTGAAAGACTGGGCAACAGAAAAACTGCAGCAGATGCAGCCCATCGCCGAACTGTTCGACCGCACTCATGGCGGCAACAACTACAGCGACGCCCTGGCCCGCCAGCAGGAAAAGGTGGACAACCCGGACACCACCCCATCGGCCCGGATTCTCGACAAACTGGAAAGCCGCCAGCAAAGTTTCTTCCAGTTCGCCATGAACCAGGCCCTGGCCCATCGGGACCACTTCCTCTCCCGGCAGCGCTGCGACGACACCAACCAGCGCCTGGAACAACTGGCCGCTCACAGCCTGACCGAGCAGCGGCACTGGGAAGATGCGGAAACCCAGAGTTTCGAGGATTATCTGGCGGATTACTTCCGCGACTAAAGCGAGGAGCGAAGAGCGAGTTTCGGAATAAGGACTGTTTTGACTTTCGCTTCTCGCCCCTCGTAACTCGTAACCCGTTTCTCGTAACTCTTGCGCAACCGTCCCGCGTGCTGATGAAGCCACAGCGCACACCGGGAAAATCCTATCTCAGGGTTCCCGGTGTGCTCTGGAATGAAACGGGTTGCTGTTATGACCGGTGCAGTTGTCACACACCCGCTGTGCGCCATGTCCCAACACCATGCCCCAATCTGGTTTTTGTGCAATTTCACAACAAAAATACGTGCTTCTTCCCTATTCAACCTGGCTTGCGGTGGTAGTCTCGGACTAACCAGCAAGGGAGTGTCGCGATGCCGGATCGTGATCAGTGCGAAAAAGCCTACAACCAGGGATGCATGTGGGGCATGGGCGGGGGTGACAGTAATCGTTGTCCCTACCCTGCCGACGATGCCTTGGCAGAATGGTGGTTTCAGGGATGGGAAGCCGGTATGGATGCCTGGCATGACCGCAACCTGCGCGAGCAGGAAGCGCGTCAGGCCTGACACTATTCGGACAACAGCCCCACCCTCTACCTCCATCCTGTGGCAGCGGTCGTTCGCTCGCGAATGCCCTGCCCCATGAAGATCGCCATGGAACGACCGCCCCCACGGTTCCATCCCACCCTTGCCGCCAACCCCGCTTTTGCCTACCCTTCGCCGGTCCCCGACGAAAAGAGTGGCCCATGCTGTCCCTGATCCCCGCACCCCGTCAGCTCAACCTGCTTGCCCTGCTGGCCTGTATTGCCGCCATGGCCGGTGCCCTTTATCTGCAACACGTGGACGGCCTTGAGCCCTGCCCGCTGTGTATCTTCCAGCGCATTGGCGTGATCGCCGCCGCTGTGGTTCTGCTGATTGCTGCCCTGCATGGACCCAAGGGTTTCGGGGTGCGCATTTACGGCGCGCTTACCGGGCTGGCAGCCATCGCTGGCGGCGCCGTCTCCCTCCGTCATATCTGGCTGCAGAGTCTGCCGGCGGACCAGGTTCCCGCCTGTGGTCCCGGCCTCAACTACATGCTGGACGTCTTTCCCCTGCAAAGCGTCATTCAGGAAGTGCTGGCCGGTTCCGGGGAGTGCGCGGAGATGGACTGGTCCTTCCTGGGGCTGAGTCTGCCGGCCTGGTCTCTGGTGGTATTTTCCGGTCTGCTACTGGTCGCCCTGGTGCAACTGTTCCGCCCCCTGTCCAGATCCTGATCCGCCATGATCGACGGCCTGCTGATCCTGCTGTTTTTCCAGTTCCTCGGTGAGGTGGTCATCCGTCTCACCGGCATCCCCCTGCCCGCCTCGGTGGTCGGCATGGTGCTGTTGTTACTGGCACTGTTGCTCAATGTGCCCTTCAGCCAGCGGGTGGCTCCCGCCGCCGGCGCCCTGATCAAACACATCAGCCTGCTGATTTTCCCGCTGGGGGTGGGCATCGTGCTGCAATGGCACCGCTATGAAGACTATGCGCTGGCGCTGGGCGTCGCTGTAGTACTGGGCACCCTGCTCAGCCTGGTGCTGGTGACGCTGATGCTGAAGAAACTGCTGGGCGGCAAGCATGGCGAATCAGCGGGAGGCCGCCATGATGGATAAACTGGATAGCCTGGCCGGCCTGGTACACCCCCCCCTGTTCGGTATCCTGCTGACCCTGGCCAGCTACCGTTTTGCCCTGTGGGTATACGGGCGCAGCAACAGCCTGCCCCTGTTCCACCCCTTCCTGGTGGCCTCGATCCCGGTGATTATCGTATTACCCCTGGTGGGGGTGGATTATGAAGAATACCGGGACCAGACCACGCTGATCTCTTTCCTGCTGGGCCCCGCCACCGTGGCCCTGGCCTGGCCCCTGTACCGGCAGCTACACACCGTACGCAGCGTACTCACGCCAATCCTGATCGCCACCGTGCTGGGCGCCTTTATCTCCGCCGCCATCGCCGTGGGGCTGGCCTGGTGGCTGGGCGCCCCGGCGGAGGTGGTGGGCTCGCTGGCCCCCAAATCCATCACCACCCCGATTGCCGTGGAGGTGGTGCAATCCACCGGCGGCTTTGTCTCCCTCGCCGCCGGCGCGGTGGCCATCACCGGTATTGTCGGCGCCCTGGCCGCCGGCCCCATCTTCCGGCTGCTCAAGGTCACCGACCATCGCATCAAGGGCTTTGCCCTGGGTCTGGTGGCCCATGCCATCGGCACCGCCCGTGCCTTCGAATACGGCGAAAAGGCCGGCGCTTTTGCCGGTCTGGCATTGGGTCTCTGCGGGCTGGTCACGGCAATGGCCCTGCCCTGGCTATGGCCCTGGGTGGCGCAGTACCTCTAGACCGGCCCGCCAATGCCACCTCCACCCTATGGAGCTGCGACCAATATCAGTGACGAGTAACGAGGAGCGAGTAACGAAAAGCAAAACCGGTTTGGCCTTTCGCGCCTCGTCACTCGCTACTCAACGCTCCACGCTCAGCACCGACACTCCTGCCACCACTGGTAAGCGTCGCCCTCTCTTCCCGGCGCTCTAAAAAGCCGCTGTTTAGAAGAAATTTGTCTTTAGCCACAAGTGGCTGAGATATCGTGGGTTTTCTTCCTGACCCGGATTCGCGCCGGTTTTGCCCCATTGCCAGCACGGTACCGCCGGTTCTAGGCTCGATAGGCCAACCCGACAATCGTCAATGGCGACGCCGAGGAGGAACCATGGCGAGCTCCCATTCCGCCGCACTGGCACAGTGGCGGCGCATTGAAGCACTGGTCCAGGCCTGGCTGGATGAACGCCAGCAACTGATCGTGCTGCTTTGCACCCTGCAGGGCCTGAAAGGGCTGTCCGATCACCGTCAGCCACTGCAGAAGCAGGTCCAGCAATTTTGTCAGTTGCTGATGGACTACATCAGTGCCGGTTACTTCGAGGTGTACCGGGAACTGGTCAATGAGGCTCGCCACTTCCACCGCGACAATCCCACACTGACCCGCCAGATTCTCAAGCAGCTGGACAGCTCCACCGACGAAGCGCTGGCTTTCAACGAGGATTTCCAGCACCCGGAGCAATGGCTGGTTCAGCGGAATCAGCTCCCGGAACGGATTGCCCTGCTGATGCAGACCCTGGAAGAACGCTTTGCACTGGAAGACCAGTTGATTCTGAGCATTCACCAGCAGGAACCGCCGCAGCAGCAGGCGATGCATTGAAAGCAGCAAGCCACGAGCTTCAAGCTGCAACTCGAAGAAATGCATAGCGTGCAACAGCACCCGCCGTGCTCCGCGCTTCAAGGTTAAATGTAGGAGCGCCTCTGGAGGCGCGAATGCAGGTGACGACCACCTAACCGGTTAAATGAAACCTGTCGAGTGCGGATATTCCTGATCGCCCTGCGGGCGATTCCCCGCTACGCGTGGTTCGCCATGCAAGCATAGCGCCTACAGAAATAATGGCGTCCGAATCAACAAAAAAGGGCGCCCGAGGGCGCCCTTTTTTTGAAGCATGTCACGACGGGATTTATTCCTCGTCAGCACTCGCTTCGTTACCGCTGCCTTTGACGTCCAGCAGTTCGATCTCGAAGATCAGCGCCTGGTTGGGGCCGATATCGCCACCGGCGCCCTGCTCACCATAGCCCAGAGACGGCGGGACAAAGACTTTCCACTTGTCGCCTTCCTTCATCATCGGCAGCGCTTCCTGCCAGGCCGGAATGATGTGCTGCAGGCCGAAGCTGGCCGGCTGGCCACGCTCTACGGAGCTGTCGAACACGGTGCCATCCGGCAGGGTGCCGTGGTAATGCACTTCCACGGTGTCTTCCAGAGTGGGGGAGGCAGCGCCTTCCTCACCTGATGCCAGCACTTCGTACTGCAGGCCGCTGTCGGTCACGGTAACGCCATCGCGCTCGGCGTTCTCGGCCAGGAATTTCTCGCTGGCTTCCAGGTTGTTACCCGCCTGCTCTTCCATCTTCTTCTGCTGGGCTTCAATCATGCGGCCCTGGAAATCACGAATCAGCTGATCCAGATCTTCATCGCCCAGCTGTGATTTGCCGTCTTCGGCAAAACCATCACGCAGACCCGCTACCATGGCCTCCAGATCCAGATTCTCCAGGCTGCGCATCTGCTCCGCACTGCGGAAGCCCAGCGCATAGGACGCTTTCTGGTCGTCGCTTTTCAGCTCTGCACTTTCCTGACCACATGCTGCCAGCAGGACGGTTCCCGCCAGCACGATTCCCAATTTCTTCATTCTGCCTCCAATTGGCCTACTGTTGTTGTTGCTGTTCCAGACCGCCGCCACCGCGCATTTTCTCAGCGGTGATGGTGGTCGGATTTTTTACGGTAAAGGGTTCCGCCTGCACACCCGGCGGCGGAATCTGGCCATACTGCCAGTTTCCCTGGGGGTCACGCCAGCGATACATCTCCGCGCTTTCCCCGCTTTCCTCCATCCAGGGAGAAATCTTCCGGTCCAGCAACCGTTCCGGCTGCTGCCAGTTCTGTTCCACATACTGCCAATCCAGCAACGGTTTGCCGCTGCCCAGTGGCACAGTAAACAGGGCGGCCAGCACAACCACCAGCAATACGATGATAATCAACAGATAACGCATGATCCGTTCTCCCCCTTTAGTGAGCCTTCTTTACAGGATTCAGTTCCCTGCAAGAGCAAAATAACACCACAAATTACATCCATACGCCTTATTTTGCGGTACTGTTGGTTTTGTGAGCTGTATCACTTTTCATTCACTCAGTGATCGCGCCACCCCAAACGCCGGGCATACTTCCCCGCAAAAAAACGAATAAGACACGGCATGAATAGCGCACAGAACAGCCCTGCCAAGGGGATCGGCTCCCAACCGCGTTCGTCCGCCCCGTCCCGCATGGTCATTCTGATTGCGAACAGCAAAGGCGGGTGCGGCAAGACCACCATCGCCACCAACCTGGCCTGCTATTATGAGGCTCTCGGGAGACGTGTCTCCCTGCTGGATATGGACCCACAGCAATCATCGCTGCAATGGCTGAAATTACGCCAGAACACCACGATTCACGGTTTATCCTGGCCCGCCGGCGAGCCGGTTTCCCTGGGACGACTGCAGCAGAAGCTGGACCAGGCGGCGCCGGTGACCATCATTGACTCACCCGCTGGCCTGGACCCTCATCATCTTGATCACCTGCTGCGCCTGTCCCAGGTGGTATTGGTTCCCGTGCTGCCCAGCCCCATCGATATTCGCGCCACCACCCGTTTTCTGCAAACCGTGATGCTTGCTCCCAGCTACCGGCGGCGGCCGCGTCGACTGGCCGTGATTGCCAATCGCTCACGCACCCGTACCCGCATGTACGAATCCCTGCGCCAGTTTCTCGCCAGCCTGAAGATTCCTTATCTGGTGACCCTGCGCGATACCCAGCTTTATGTTCAGGCCATGAGCAATGGCGAGGGCGTCCTGGACGCTGCTGTTTCCCGCCACCTGGATGACCAGCAGCATTGGCGCCGCATTGGCGAATGGCTGGAAGTACAACGCCACCTGATACAGACCATGCCGGGGTTTCGGTGACCCGCCAAAATAGTCGACAACCACCTGTAGGAGTTCCCTTCCAGGGGACGAACCGAGTGTAAACGCGGAATTGCCCGCAGGGCGATCAGGGGTATCAGGTTCTACAGGTCGACTCTTGGCAGTGCGGCAGGTAAAAGCTCTTGTCGCCTCGCTTCGCGAGGTTCGTCCCCTGGAAGGGAACTCCTACAGTGGGTTTGTAGAAAGTTGGGGCTTAACGTCAACTGCCCTCCGCCAAGTCACGCATCGCCCCGGTGAGCTTGCTCAGGTCCGCCGGCTCGATCACGAACGGCGGCATGATGTAGACCAGTTTGCCGAACGGACGGATCCATACGCCCTGCTCCACAAAGCGGGCCTGCACCTGTTCCATGACCACCGGTTCCTTCATTTCCATCACGCCGATGGCGCCCAACACCCGGGTATCCGCCACCGCAGGCAGGTCCTTGAGTGGCAGCAACTCCGCCTTTAGCTGCGCCTCGATGGCCGCCACTTTTTCCTGCCAGCCGGAATCCAGCAGCAGCTGAATGCTGGCATTGGCCACCGCACAGGCCAGCGGGTTGCCCATGAAGGTGGGCCCGTGCATCAAGACACCGGCCTCGCCATCGCAAATACCGGCCGCCACCTGATCGGTACACAGGGTCGCCGCCAGGGTCATGTAGCCACCAGTGATAGCCTTGCCCAGGCAGAGAATGTCCGGGCACACATCCGCATGCTCCAGCGCAAACAGCTTGCCGGTGCGACCAAAGCCGGTGGCAATTTCATCAAAGATCAGCAGCACCCCATACTGATCACAGAGGGCGCGCACCGCCTTCAGGTAGGTGGGGTGGTACATGCGCATGCCACCGGCCCCCTGTACCACCGGCTCCAGAATCACGGCGGCGATCTCCTGATGATGATCCGCCAGCATTTGCTGGATGGAATTGAGATCACCGGTATCAAAGTCACTGTCGTAGGGGCACTGCGGCGCCTCGGCAAAGAAGTGCTTGGGCAGCACCCCGCTGAACAGGGAGTGCATCCCGTTGACCGGGTCGCAGGCGGCCATGGCCCCGAAGGTATCGCCGTGATAGCCATTGCGCAGGGCCAGCAATTTGTCCTTGCCGCTGTGTCCCTGGCTGAGCCAGTACTGCAGGGCCATCTTGATGGCCACCTCCACGGAGACTGAGCCGCTGTCAGCCAGAAACACCTTCTCCAACGGGTCCGGCGTCAATGCCACCAGTTTCTTGCCCAACTCCACCGCCGGTTCATGGGTCAGCCCACCGAACATCACATGGGCCATGCGGTCGATCTGGTCCTTGGCAGCCTGGTTGAGCACCGGATGGTTATAGCCATGTACCGCCGCCCACCAGGACGACATGCCATCCACCAGCTCGCGCCCGTCTTCCAGCGTCAAGCGCACCCCTTCGGCTCTGGCCACCGCAAAGGTGGGCAAGGGTTTCGAGGTGGACGTATAGGGATGCCAGAGATGATCGCGGTCGAAGGCCAAGTCGGTGGTCATGGGACAGTCCGGTGAAACACAAGGGGAATGAAGGATGGCAGGAGGACGTTAAAAGTTCAAAGCGCGAGAGCGCGAGGTGGTGGCACCGTAGGAGCTCCTCTTGAGGGGCGAACCGCGTGTCTACGCGGAATCGGCCGAAGGCCGATCAGGAATGTCAGGGCTCAACAGGCTTTTCTGGAAAGGGATGGGAGTAGCTGCGATACCGTTTCCTCGCCAAGGCTCGGATTCGCACCTCAAGAGGTGTATTCGCTACGCTCACCCTTCGGGCCGCACTGCACAACGTGCGTTACTCCGCTACGCTCCGTTCCTACAGCGGCTTCGTCGCAATGCCTAGAGCGCTACCAGATCGTTGAGAGCGCCCTGCACCCCCTCACACTGGGCCGTTTCCGGCACCAGCACCAACAACCAAGCCATGGCATCCACCGGCTTGCCGGCAGGCAACAGGTTGTCGCAGAGGGTCGGCAGGGTTGTCAGCAGCCAGCGCTCACCTTCCAGCTCCACGTGTTGGAGTTGCCGCTTGAATTCCGGCAGCCGCGCATCGTCGCCAGCCTTGCGGCGAACGGCCCGCAGTGGGCGCAGATAATCGGCTTCGAATTGCCCTGCCAGCTCCGCCATTCGGCGCCCTACTCCTGCATCCGGCTGCTTGCCTGATTCTGCCAGCCACAGGCCGGACAGCAACAGGGCCACCGGCACCTGATATTCGTCCTGCAGGTGCAGGCAGGCACGCTCAAAATCCTTGTCCTGCCATCGCCCCAGGGCATAGCGCCACAGATCCTGCTTTATGGAGTCGTCCACGGTTCCCCCGTTACCTTTGCTGGCTTACACTGCGCCGGTTCTCATCAATCCCGGATCTATCCATGCTCTCTCTGGAACACATCAACCTTCGCCGCGGCCCCGACCTGTTGCTGGAAGACGCCAGCGTGGTCCTGCACAAGGGCTGGCGCGTGGGGCTGGTGGGCCGCAACGGCACCGGCAAGAGTTCGCTGTTCAAGCTTATCATGGGCGAACTGGAGAGCGACGGCGGCAACCTGAACCTGCCCGCGGACTGGCGCCTGGCCATGATGGCCCAGGAAGTACCCGCACTGGAACAGCCGGCCATCGACTATGTGCTCGACGGCCATCGCGCCCTGCGCCGGGCAGAGAAAGCACTGGCAGACGCGGAAGCCGCCGGTGACAACCACGCCATCGCCCATGCCCATGGCGAACTGGAAGCATTGCACGCCTGGCAACAGCCGGCCCGGGCCGCCACCCTGCTGGCCGGGCTCGGTTTCAGCGAAGCGCAGCAACAGCAGCCAGTGGCCAGTTTTTCCGGGGGCTGGCGCATGCGCCTGAACCTGGCCCAGGTATTGATGAGCGATGCGGACCTGCTGCTGCTCGATGAGCCCACCAACCACCTGGATCTGGATGCCATCCTCTGGTTGCAAAGCTACCTGGTGCAGCAACCGGGGGCGCTGCTGGTGATCTCCCACGACCGCGCCTTCCTGGATGCCACCGTCAACCAGATCCTGCATATCGAACACAAACAGCTGAAGCACTACAGCGGCGGCTATTCGGATTTTGAACGTCAGCGCGCCGAACAGCTGTCCCTGCAACAGAAGATGCATGAAAAGCAGCAGGCCCAGGTGGCCCACATGCAGAAGTTCATCGCCCGCTTTAAGGCCAAGGCGTCCAAGGCCAAGCAGGCGCAAAGCCGGGTCAAGGCACTGGAACGACTGGAACTGATCGGCCCGGCCCATGTGGATTCCGGGTTCAGTTTCGATTTCCACAAGCCCGACAAACTGCCCAACCCCATGGAAAATCTGGATGCGGTGCGCTGCGGTTACCGTAGCGAGCAGGGAGAAGTGGCCATTCTCGACAATGTCTGCCTGAGCTTGCGACCGGAATCGCGACTGGGTTTGCTGGGGCCCAACGGCGCCGGTAAATCCACCCTGATCCGCACCCTGGTAGGCGAGCTGGCGCCCCTGGCGGGCCGATTCGACAAGGACAACGACCTGGCGGTTGGCTACTTCCACCAGCAACAGGTGGACCGGCTGGATCACAGCGATACGCCCTACCAGATGCTGTCACGTTTCCATCCCAAATGGAGTGAATCCGCCTTGCGCAGCGAGCTGGGCCGGTTCGGCTTTCACGGTGATGATGTGTTTGCCCCGGTGGGACGTTTTTCCGGGGGGGAGAAATCGCGCCTGGCACTGGCCATGATCGTGCAGGAAAAACCGGTGCTGCTGATTCTGGATGAACCCGCCAACCACCTGGACCTGGACATGCGAGAGGCCCTGAATATGGCCCTGCAGGCCTTTGAAGGGGCAGTGGTGATGGTATCCCACGACCGGCACCTGCTGGAAACCACCGTGGATGAGTTCTGGCTGGTGGCCAATGGCTCGGTGACCCGATTCGAGGGTGACCTGGATGACTACGGCCGCTGGCTGCAGCAGAACCGCCGTGACGGCAAACCCGTCAAGGAAGAAAAAGCCGGCGATGGCCTGGATGCAAAAGCCCGCCGCCAGCAGGCCGCCCAGCAACGGGAACAGTTACGCCCCCTCAAGCGGCAAGTGGAAAAACTGGAGAAACAGCTCAGCCAATGTGACCAGGAGCTGGCCAAGATCGAAACCGCCCTGGGCGACGACAGCCTGTACACTGACGACAGCCGTAAAAACGAAATGAATGCATTGCTTGGCGATCAGGCACGCCTGAAAAAACAGCACGACGAGCTGGAAGAACAGTTACTGGAAGCGATGGAGTCGCTGGAGCAAGCCGAAAGTGAACTCACCGTCTGATGCGCCCACTTCCGTTTGCGCGTTACAGCTGCACCAGACGAGTCTGATACACCACCGGACCGGTGGGCTGGCCGGTCGGTGAACCACCCGCCGGTTCCAGGCTGATCGCCAGAGAGCGAGATTGTAACAACTGGCGCACCTGCTGATCGCTGAGATTCATCTGCAACCGGGCACCACCCGTGGGCAGCAATGCCAGTGATATCGGCGCACCGGATTCCGGAAGCAACCACAACTGGTAATCCCTGCCATCGTCCGCCGGCTGAACCGGCGGCATGGCCTTCACGCTCAAGCGCTGATCCCCAGAGGCGTTCACCAGCCACAGGGGCTCGGCCTGCTGACTCTGCACCACACCCACATAATGCGTCACTACTGGCGGTGATGGCGTCCACAGCAGCAAGGCAAAAACGCCCAGAACGGCGATACCCGTGCTCCAGCGCCAGGCGGTCAGGGTCTGCCACCACCGCGCAGCCACCGGTGCCGTGGCTGGAAAGAGTCGTTGCTCGATGCTGTTCCACACGGCCCTCGGAGCAACCTCTTCCGGCAAGGATTCATTGAAAGGTTGCAGCCGTCGCTCCCAGTACCACACCTGACGGCGCACCCGGGCAGAGACCATCATCCAGCGCTCGAAACGTCGCCTGGCGGCACCCTGCAGCGTACCAACCACATATTCTGCGGCCAGCGCATGATTCCGTTCGTAATTATCCGGCTTCATGTGTCCAGACACCGGCGCAATACATCCAGCCCGCGACGAATCCAGCTTTTTGTGGTTCCCAGCGGCTCACCCATGGCGACCGCCAGCTCCTGATGAGTGAAACCACGAAAGTAGGCCATCTCGATACTGGAACGATACCGTTCATCCAGATCTTTCAGGCAGTGATTGAGTCGTTGACGATCAAGCAGATTGCCAACATTATCCATCGGGCCCAGGGTGTTGCTTTCCTGACGGTCACTTACGCTATCGTAATCCGCTTCGTGGCGACGACGACGCAAGGCATCAAGACAGCGATAACGGCCTATGGACATCATCCAGGTCTGCACGCTGCCGCGATCACAATGGTATTCGCCGGCGTGGTGCCAGACCTGGATATAGGTTTCCTGGAGCACGTCACAGGCCTCATCACGATCACGCAGCAAGTGCAAACACATGCCAAATACGGCGCGATGAGTTTTCTGATAAAAACCAGCAAAAGCCTGACGGTCGCCCTGAGCGATGCGAGCCAGTGCGCGTACTAGTCCGTCGTCTGCTTTCGCCATGACTAGGCACCCCCTGTATTACCATAAGTCGTTCCTCACTAATGACAGATGCGTTGTCGTTAATACGTGAAAAAAACCGATTTGGATGCACAAAAAAAAGAAAAAGAAATTCTGCATCCAGTTCCTTTCCTGACGCGTACTACTCTCACACCGACAAGAAAGGAGATTCGTCATGCTATCCCGCCTTACCCTGCTTCCTGCGGCCTGTGCTGCCGCCACTCTGCTGGCCAGTGCCGGCACGATGGCATCCAGCCACCGAGAAGCGCCATTTATCACCGGTATGCCCAAAGTCGACGGTACGGATTTCTACATGTTCAACAGTTATGAATCCGGCCGAGAGGGTTATGTCACTCTGATCGCCAACTACCTACCCCTGCAGGATGCCTACGGTGGCCCCAATTATTTTTCTCTGGACGATGATGCCATCTATGAAATTCACATCGACAACGATGGCAACGCGGAAGAAAACATTACCTTCCGTTTCCAGTTCAACACCGAACGCCGCGACCTGGCGGTCGATGTAGGCGGTACCTCTGTCCCGGTACCATTGATTAATATCGGTGCCGTAACCGGCCAAAACAACGATGCCCAGAATGTCCTGGAAAGCTTCACCGTAGAAATGGTGACCGGCGACCGTCGTACCGGCAACGTACAAAACCTGACCAAGGCCGGCAGTGGTGACAGCAGCTTTGCCAAACCGCTGGACAACATCGGCACCAAATCCATTGATGACTACGAAGCCTACGCAGATAACTTTATCTACGACGTGACTATCCCTGACTGCCCCATGCCCGGCCGCGTATTTGCCGGACAGCGCCAGGAAGGTTTTGTCGTCAATCTGGGTGAGGTCTTCGACCTGGTGGCGTTGAATCCGCTGGGTGCACGGGACTCGCGCAGAAACATCATTGCCGACAAGAACATCACCAGCCTGGCACTGGAAGTTCCGGCTGACTGCCTCACTGGTGAGAATACTGTCATCGGCGGCTGGACCACCGCCAGCGTCCGCCAGGCAACGGTCATCAACCCGGCACCGCAGGGTTCCGAGACCACCGGCAGCAGTAACGCCAAAGGCCCGGCAGTGAAAGGCGGCGCCTTTACCCAGGTGTCCCGTCTTGGCTCTCCGCTGGTCAATGAAGTGGTCATCGGCCTGCCCGACAAGGACCGTTTCAACAGCAGTGAACCCAAGGATGATGGTCAGTTTGCTACCTATGTCACCAACCCCAGCCTGCCTGCGCTGGTAGAAATCCTGTTCGGTGTACCGGCGCCAGAAACGCCCCGTAATGACCTGGTCACTGTCTTCCTTACCGGTGTGCCCGGCGTCACTCAATTGCCCACCGTTACCGCCAGCGAAATGCTGCGCCTGAACACCGGGATCCCGGCAACGGCAGCAGGTGGCCAGAATGATCTGGGTGTTGCAGGTGGCGACTTTGCCGGCTTCCCCAATGGCCGACGCCCGATTGATGATGTGGTAGATATCGCCCTCACCGCGGCTGAAGGCTTCCTGTGTGGCGCCGACGTGAACGGTGAAGCTGCGGGTGGCGAAATAGGCTCCTGTGGTACTCAGGAAATGCAGGTCAACGGTGGCGCTATCGTCAACGACGGTGCCCTGCCCAACGCGGCGGACTACCTGACCCGTTTCCCCTACCTGAACACCCCACTGCCCGGCGCCGATAACGTTGCCGCAGCAGAGTGAAGGAGGACATCATGCGATATCTACTGGCTACCATCATCAGCCTGAGTGCATTGGTGCTGAGCGGGTGCTTTGGCAGTGACAATGACCGTCCCCGCCAGCAGGCGCCGGTGGCGATCAACTACACCGCCTTTGTGAAAGCTCAGCTAGCCACTAGCGGGGATACCCGGGATCCGGTTCCCATCAATGATACCCGCTTCATTTTTCGTGATCTGAATAACCCGAACGCCTATGACGATGTATTGGCAGCGGAGAAATGAGACCAGCCTCCACTACCGCGATGCGGTAGTGGAGGCTTTTCACCCGCACGTTTCAGAGAGCTTCTCCGGGACTGACAAAGGCGCCAAAATATGGCGTCTTTTGTCGGTTGCGGTGACTCTCTTTTTGTTTTGCATGGCGGCCCTCGCAAGCGCCGCCCCCTACACACCGGGCGGGGACCATGTGGTTCTCGCCCGCCTTCCCCAGGTTCCGGCAACGCTGCAGGCGCCTTCTCCACCCAGCGACCTGTCAGCAGCGCTGGCACTGGCCCGCTCACAGATTGACTATGCCAGTGCCCAAGGCGATCCCCGCTTTCTCGGTTACGCCGAGGCCACGCTGGCTCCATTCAGTCAGGACATGTCGTCACCGGCAGCCAACCTGCTGATGGCCCGTATCGAACAGCAACGTCATCAATTTGCCCGCGCCCGTCATCGCCTGACACGACTGCTGGAGCAGTCACCCAACCAGGGACAAGCGTGGCTGATGCTGGCCAATATTGACCGGGTACAAGGCCGGCTCGATGAGGCCCGGCAGGCTTGCCAGGCAGCATCCCGTACGCTGCCGCCCACCACCGTTTTGCTCTGTCAGGCCAGCGTCCAGGCCATCACGGGCCAGCGGGAGCAAGCCTATCGCACCCTGCAGGCCCTGGCATCCAGCCCGGCCGCGCCACAGGGAAAATCCGCCCAATGGCTGAACACCCTCAGCGCGGAAATAGCGCTGCAACAGGGCCGTCTCGAACTGGCCACCGAGCACCTGCGTGACGCCTTGCAACAGGCCCCGGATGATCCCTATCTACGCTACCTGCAAAGTGACCTGTGGCTGGCCAGCAACCAGGCACAGGCGGTCATCCGCGATCTCACCAACTGGCAGGACAGGGAAGGCGCCTTGCTGAGGCTGGCCATTGCCGGGCAACGCCTTGAGCACCCTCAGGCCCAGGCCTGGCGGCAGGACTACCGGGCACACATGGCCGCCGACCAGGACACCGGTCGCCAGCGCCACCTGCGCGAGCACGCCCGCTTCCTGCTTGAAGTAGAGTCCGATCCGCAAGGCGCCCTCACCCTGGCCCGGGAAAACTGGCAGCAGCAACGGGAACTGGCTGACCTGCGACTGCTGCACGCCAGCGCCATGGCCGCCGACGATCAGGCAACCTTGAGCCAGTTACAGGCCTTTGTAGACCGATACCAGGTTGACGATGCCCAACTCACTCAACCTGCCAAGGGAGCCAGTGAATGAAATCCCTGTCTTTGCTTTTCCTGCTCTTGCTGGCCGGGCAGGCATTCGCCCACAAACCCAGCGACAGCTATCTGGTGATCAACAGCAATGCCGGCAACGCCCTGATAGAGGGGCGCTGGGATATCGCCCTGCGCGACCTGCAGCTGGTGCTGCCCCTGGATCAAAACGGTGATGGCACCATCACCTGGGGGGAACTGCGCCGCCAGCAGCGCAACCTGGACGCTACCGTGCTCCCCACCCTTACCATCGAGGCACTGCATGGCGAGCAGCGACACGCCTGTGCCCTCAACCTGACCCGGCTGCAGGCCATCGACCACGTGGATGGCACCTACGCCGCCCTGCACTGGCGCGGCGATTGCCAGCGGCCGCCGGAGCAATTGGCCGTGGGCTATCAGTTCCTGTTTGATCGAGACCCCAGCCACCATGGCCTGTTACGGCTGGAGCAGAGAGATACCACGCTCACCGCCGTGTTCAGCAACCAGCACCGCAACCAGCTGATGTCCACGGATGCCGGGGCACAATGGCAGGCGTTCCAGGGGTTCATCCGCCAGGGTGTGCACCATATCCTGATCGGCTATGACCATATCCTGTTCCTGCTGACGCTGTTGTTCCCGGCGGTACTGCTATGGCAGCGGGGCGGCTGGCAGCCGGCACCCACTATCACCGGCGCGCTCACACAGACGCTGGCGATTGTTACCGCCTTTACGGTCACCCATTCGCTAACCCTGGCTCTGGCAACACTGGGCATCATCACGCTGCCCACCTGGCTGGTGGAGTCCGCCATCGCCATCACCGTAGCGCTGGGTGCAGCGGCGAATCTGGTACCCCGGTTGTTTCCCAAACGCTGGGTGATGGCTTTTGTGTTCGGGCTGATTCATGGTCTGGGCTTTGCCTCGGTACTGGCTGATCTGGGCCTCACTGACAGCGGGATTTTCCTGCCGTTATTGGGCTTCAATCTCGGCGTGGAACTGGGACAAGTGGCCATCGTGCTGCTGTTTGTACCGGCGGCCTATCTGGTCCGGGAAACGGTGGCCTATCGACGGGTCTTTGTACCGGTGGGATCGGTGGCCATCATAATTCTGGCCGGAGTGTGGCTGGCGGAAAGGCTCAGCGGCGCCTGACAAGGCAGACATGCCGGGCGCCCTCTGATCATTGCCACGGATTGCGTAGGGTGCACTGAGCCCAAGGCGAACTGCACCGGCCCGGCGTTTGATGGTGCAGTTCGCCTTAGGCTCAGTGCACCCTACCTCCTTGCAAGTCGCAGTTGTTTACGGCCATAAAAAAGCCGCCCCGGAAAACCGTGGCGGCTTTTTTCAGATCGAACAACGCCGCCGCGCGGCACCCAACCTTTCATCGATGGCGAGCACTAACCTCGCGTTTCCACTTTCAACTTGAAACTGCTCTTACAGCACTTCGATGATGGTGGCATTAGCTGTACCCAGGCCTTCGCAGATAGCCAACAGACCGTACTTGCCACCGCGACGCTTGAGTTCGTAGACCAGGGTTCCCATCAACTTGGTGCCGGTGGCACCCAGCGGATGGCCCAGGGCCTGGGCGCCACCGTTGACGTTGAGCTTGTCGTAGTCGGCGCCTACCGCCTTCATCCAGGCCAGGGGCACGGAACCGAAGGCCTCGTTCACTTCATACAGATCGATGTCGCCAATGGTCATGCCGGCCTGCTTGAGCACTTTCTCGGTGGCCGGAATCGGGCCTTCCAGCACCATGGTCGGATCGGAGCCCACCACCGCCATGGCATGGATACGCGCGAGAGGCGTCAGGCCGTATTCCTTCACCGCCTTTTCGCTGGCAATCATCACCGCCGACGCGCCATCGGTAATCTGGCTGGCATTGGCGGCGCTGATATGGCCCCCTTCCTGCAGCGGCTGCAGCGCCTTGATGGCATCCAGTTCCGCTTCCCAGCGGATCCCTTCGTCCACGATGTGCTCATCACTACTGCCATCTTCCAGGGTAATCGGCACCGGAATGATTTCGTCATTGAACCGGCCCGCTTCCGTGGCCGCGGCACCGCGCTTGTGGGAATCGTAGGCGAACTGGTCCAGCTCGGCCTTGCTTACCCCGTATTTCTCCGCCATGCGCTCGGCGCCGATGAACTGGCTGAACGTCTCACCGGGATAACGCTTGCTGATTTCACCGGTGAACGGGTTGCCCATTTCCTTGACCGCAGTGACCGGCGCACCGATGGGCACCTGACTCATGGATTCCACACCACCGGCAATGACCAGATCCTGGGTGCCACTCATGACCGCCTGGGCGGCGAAGTGAATCGCCTGTTGTGAGGAGCCGCACTGGCGGTCGATGGTGACACCGGGGACGGATTCCGGCAGACAGGAGCTGAGAATGGAGGTACGCGCCACATTGAAGGTCTGCGGACCGATCTGGCTCACGCAACCGAAGATCACGTCGTCCACCTTCTCAGGTGCCACACCGATACGATTCACCACCGCATCAATGACCCGGCCACCCATATCCGCCGGGTGCACCTTGCTCAGCCGACCATTTTTCTTGCCACCGGCGGTACGCACCGCCGCTACGATATATGCCTCTGCCACCTTGCCACTCCTCGCATGTCGTTAACGGATCAAGCCTTGTCGTACTGAGGCTACTCGCGGGAATACGACAGGCTCAATGACGAAAAACAACGTACCGGGCAGGCATTCGGTCACCGCCGCCTCAAGGCGGGGCCGCCATAACCTCTGTAAAGTTCGAAAAAATCGATTAAATCGCTCAGCCAGTCCCACTGTTTCATCAAACTGTTCCAGCCCATCCTTGTCACCATGATTCAGACGGCCACATTCGCTGCGCCGTCATCGCTGGCATAACAACAACTCTCTGTAGAAACAGGCAACAACTGCCCAGCAACGCAATACCGCTATTGCGCGTGCCGGGCCTACTGTACGCGCAGCAAACCTAAACCGGGTGTGCACGGCACGCCCCCAGGTGGACATGACGCCATGAACGATGCAGAGAGACTGACAGGTTTTGCCAAACCGCGGCTGCGCCAACGGGGCAAATCAGCGATCACAGCGCTGCTGGTTGCCCTGCTGGGCGGCGTGGCGACACCGGGCACCGGCATTGCTGCCAGCACTGACAGCGTGCAACTGGCCCGGGCCGGTGACCCTGCGTTCGAGGAACAGCGCCCACGTCGGCCTCGTCCCGATCCGCAACAGGAGCGGACCATCGGCAGCTGGTCCCTGACCCTGGACAACGACTTGCTGGTCCCCGGCAGTCGCGATCAGGACTACACCTACGGGATCAGTGTGGCCGCCACCGGTCGCCAGGCCCGGGATTTCGCCCTGTCCCTGAATACGCCGCTGACCTGGATCGACAGACTCACCGGCGTGGACGGTATCGCCGGGGGCCAGATCCGGGGACACAGCTTTGAAGCCGGCATCTTTGGTTTCACCCCGGAAGACAAGGAGGCCAAGCGCCCGTTGTATGACGACCGCCCCTACGCCAGCCTGATGTATCTTTCCAGCAGCCGGGTACAGGTGAACCCGGCCAGGCAAGTGGCCTGGCACAGCACCCTGACAGTGGGTGCCATGGGGCTGGATCTGGCCGGTGACATCCAGAATGGGGTACACAAGGTGATTGGCAGCGACCGGGCGGAAGGCTGGGAGCATCAGGTCAGTGATGGCGGCGAACCCACCTTCCGCTATGCGGTGGCCCGACAGAAGATCCTGCCCGTGTCATCCGACCGACTGGAAGTGAAGAGTACCGTAGAAGGCTCGGTGGGCTACCTCACCGAAGCACGCTGGAGCCTGAGCTTCCGCGCCGGGCGCCTGCATTCTCCCTGGTGGCAGACCAGCCCGGAACTGGCCCATTACGGGGAGCGCAACAACGCCACCGCCATGAGCCAGAATCATGAACATTATCTGTGGGGCGGCATCGCCCTGGTGGGCCGGGCCTATAACGCCTTTCTGCAGGGCCAGTTCCGCGACAGCGAAGTGAGCTACGACAGTGACGAGGTCAACCATGGCGTGGCCGAAGCCTGGCTGGGCTACACCTGGGCCTTCAATGATGGCTACCGGCTCAGCTATGTACTGCGGGGCCACACCTCGGAATTGAAGGAGGGCGTGGGCGACCGGAATGTGCTGTGGGGCGGACTGGTGTTTGCCAAAACGTTCTAGGCCCGGTTCAGCGCACCCATCCACTGTTGGAGCTTTGCTGGCAAAGCGAAAAGCCGCTATGGAGGTAATACCATTGCGTCGCTCTGCAGGCAAAGCTCCCACGAGAGGCTAGGATTTCAATGCTTCCGCGTAGGGGACCTGATCGGAGGATTCGCCGTAAATATCCCGCACCGGTCGCACTTCGATGCTGCCATAGCGGGCCGGCGGAATACGGCTGGCCACACGAATGGCATCATTGAGATCATTGGCCTCGATCAGATAGAAGCCGGCAAGCTGTTCCTTGGTTTCCGCAAAGGGGCCGTCGGTAACGCTGACCTGGCCGTCCCGCAATCTCACCGTGGTGGCCGTGGATACCGGTTGCAGGGCGGAACCGTCCAACATCACACCGGACTCCGTGAGCCCGCCACTGTAGGCCTGGCACTCCTTGTTCAGCGCCCGCCAGTGATCATCACCACGCTCCTGCATGGCCGCTTCGTTGTAATACACCAGACATAGATATTTCATCGTGTTCTCTCCCTAGCTGAAGCGTACCGGCGTGTGCTCTGGCTGCCAGTCCATAATCAGGGACATATCTTCCGGGTTGAAAGGGCAGGAAAAATGCTCATGCAAAATCTGCCACTGATCCCCGTCCCGTTCCCAGACCTGAGTCACACGCATCCAGCCTCCTTGCTGCTCTCCTTCCACCGTAGCGCCGCAATGGGTCAGGCTGTGACTGACCGCCAGGGAATCGGCCGTTTCCACTTTGAAGTCATACATCTCGAAAAAAGGGTCGGCAGGGCAGGATGCCATGCATTTTTTCCAGTGCTCCCGATAGGCAGGCGCCCCTTCTACCTGCAGCGCCAGAATGGCGTCGAAGGAGCGGATAGCAGGGTGGTAAAGGGCCATCACGGCCTCCACATCATTGCTGGCCGCCGCCTTCAGCCAACGGCGGGTCAGCTCTTCAATAGTGCGTTCAGTGCTCATGGTTTTCTCCTTGATTACGGTTGTCTTATCAAGGAATCGAAAGGGATGACACGGTTTCGACAGGGCTGTGGATTTTTTTCACCCCAGCTCGACCAACCGCTGGCGCAGAAAGCGTTGTTCCGCGGGTTGCGAAGCCCGCTCCAGGGCTGCCTGGTAGGCGCTACGGGCCAACTCCCGCTGGCCCAGTCGACGGTGCATGTCCGCCCGGGCGGCGTGGGCCAGGTGGTAATCGTGCAGGGTGGCGTCCTCCATCAACGGGGCCAGCGCCTGCAACCCGACCTCAGGGCCATCACGCATGGCCACCGCCACGGCCCGATTCAGTGCCACGATGGGGCTCGGCATTATGGTCAGTAACAGGTCATACAGCCCCACGATCTCGGCCCAATCGGTGGCCTCACTACTGGGCGCATGGGCATGAACAGCGGCAATGGCCGCCTGCAGGGTGTAGGGGCCAAAACGTTGCGACTGCAGGGCATGGCGAACCAGTTCATCCGCCCGGGCAATTTCTGTCCGGTCCCACAGGCTGCGATCCTGATGCTCCAGCAATACCAGCTCTCCCTGTGCTGTGGTACGCGTGGCACGGCGAGCGTGATGCAACAGCATCAATGCCAGCAAGCCCTGGCATTCCGGTTCCGGGTTGGGTAGCAGGGACAGCACCAGTTCAGCCAGACGAATCGCCTCTTCACTGAGGTCGTGGCGCAACACCTGATCCCCTGCCGAAGCCAGATATCCTTCGTTGAAAACCAGATAGATCACCTGCAACACCGATTGCAGACGCTCATAAAGTTCGTCGCCTTCGGGCACCTCATAGGGGATCCTGGCATCGCGAATCTTGGCCTTGGCGCGCACGATACGCTGGGCCACGGTGGGGGCTTTTTTCAGAAAAGCGCGGGCAATTTCTTCCGTGGTCAGGCCACAGACTTCCCGCAGGGTCAGCGCCACCTGGGCGTCCCGGGCGAGCCCCGGGTGGCAGCAGGTAAAAATCAGGCGAAGCCGGTCATCGTCGATGGCCAGATTTTCCACCTCCATCTCCACCACGGCCCGGGCGGCCAGCTGCTCGGCCTGTTCGTGGAGAATCTGGTCATGGCGGGCCCGGCGACGTAGTTGATCGATGGCCTTGAAACGACCGGCAGAGACCAGCCAGGCGCGGGGATTGTCCGGCACCCCCTCACCGGGCCATTGCCGCAGGGCGGCGATAAAGGCCTCCTGCAAGGCATCTTCGGCCAGATCAAAGTCCCCCAGAAGTCGAATCAGGGTGGCCAGCACCCGCCGGGACTCTGTGGTGAAAATATGTTGAATGCGTTGTTCGGTGTCATCCCTGACCGTCATCATTCAGTCCTGTGAGGCAATGTGCTCCAACACCAGCGACGCCAGACCATCGGCGTTGCCGAAGTAGTCCAGCAACTCAATGGTGAGAGCCGGAAAACGCTCGCGGGCATCTTCCACCTGGGCCGGAATATCCTTGCCCACGTGTTTGCCCTTGTTGAAGAACAAGGGATACAGCTGCACATGGGTCACTGGCTGATGCTCCAGCTGCTGAATCGCTTCCACCAGCGAGGGCTGGGCCAGCTCGAGAAAACAGGGCAGCACCGCCACATATTCCTCGCCCGCCCCAGGGGCGGATTCCGCCACGGCTTCCACCAGGGCACGGAATTCGTCGTTGGCCGTGTCGCTGCGGCTGCCATGGGCCATGATCAATAGGGCTTTGGACATTGATACTCTCCGAACGCTTGCGTAGGAGCGTCGCTGGCGGCGCGATTCCTGAGCTGGATAAAAACGTTGTCACCATAGAGGGCACAGAGCACACCGAGAATACCGACTCTTTTCCTCAGTGATCTCTGTGCGCTCGGTGGTGAAATCGCCTTTGATTTACGTGTTTTATCGTACCGCCAGCGACGCTTCTACAACGACCTTGTCGCGAACTCGTAGCTGGCTTCGACGACGATGGCGTGCCGCCGTGCCAGCGCGACCCGGTCATCATCGTAGCCGCCACCGATCACCGTGGCCACCGGGATTTCCCGGCGGCGGCAGCGCTCGATCACACCGCGATCACGGTCGGCGATACCCTGCTCGGAAATACACAGTCGTCCCAGCGGGTCATGCTCGAAAATATCCACCCCGGCATCATACAGCACCAGTTGCGGACGCACCGTGTCCAGCAGGGATTCCAGCGTTTCGAACACCGTGTCCAGATAATCCCGGTCACTCATGCCCAACGGCAATCCCACATCCAGATCGCTTTTCTGCTTGCGCACCGGAAAGTTTTTTTCGCAATGGATGGAACAGGTAAACGCTCGTGGCTCATCGGCAAGCATGGCGGCGGTGCCATCACCCTGATGGACATCGCAATCGAAAATCAGCAGTCGCTCCACTGCCCCACTGGCCAGGAGTTGCTTCGCCGCAAAAGCCAAGTCATTGAAGATGCAGAAACCGGAACCGAAATCGTAATGGGCATGATGGGTGCCCCCCGCCAGATGACAGGCCAATCCCTGTTTCAGGGCCAGCTGGGCGGTAAGCAGGGTGCCCATGGGCGCGATACAGGTGCGTTTTACCAGCCCCTCACTCCATGGCAGTCCTAGGCGACGCTGGGCTTTCGGGTCCAGGGTACCGGCAACGATATCCGACACATATCGGGGACAATGGGCCTGGCCAAGCAGGGCCGCCTTGGCTCTTCCCGGGCGAAATTCATTGTCGCCACGGGCAATTCCCGCCGCCCGCAAATGCCCGTGCAGCAGACCGAATTTTTCCATGGGAAAACGGTGTTCGCCGGGAAAGGGAAAGCTGTAGTTGGGGTGATAAACGAGGGGCAGCACAGACAATCCCAGGTTAAAAAGGAGGACAGGAATGGTGGCGGGCCGGACTGACTCCGCCCCCTAGAACAACCACTCCAACCCATGGCGGGCCTGATTGCGGGCATTTTCGGTAATCACCTCGCCATGGGCCAGGCTGAGCTTTTCAAAGGGCCATTCCAGGATACGGGTGATACTGGCGCGGGCCTTGCGACGGTTCAGGTAGACCAACCGCAGGATCGGATGCCAACCCGGCTTTTGCCACAGGCCGCCCAGTTTCAGATACCAGCGGGTGAAGCCATGGTCACACTGGCGGAAGTTTTCGATCAGGTCGGCGGCGATCAGGGTGCGGCTGGCGGAATGGTAAAACACCGTCTCCTGCAGCATGGAGCCTTCAATAAAGACCAGCTCGAAATCCTCTCCCCAATCCGGGTGCGGGGTTTCCGAGAGCACCGCATCCAGCTTCAGATCCTTGCGCTTGCCGGCCAGTTTGGCCGGGCCATGCAAAAGCGCTTTCGGATAACGCTGCTTTACCTCAGCGGCAAAAACATGATGGAACAGATTGGGGCAAACGATATGTGTCACCTCCCCCAACGCCGCCAGTTCTGCCGCCAGATCCTCGTCCACCGGCACCGGCGAGTGCAACAACAACCCGCCGCTGGACAGCTTCACGACGGTCATGCGGGTCCCCACATGGAGGCCCATGAAGGCATGGGGGATGGCGACGTGCCAGAGGGTATCGGAAAGCGGTTGCAGCTGGCTCATGATGGGTTCCTTGCGTCTCTCTGAAGTACCAAGACTAATGACCAAAGGCGGCGCTATCCATGGCTTTGTCGTAACGGCTCCAGCAACTTCTCGGTGCCATCCATCTTCAGCATCAGCGCCAGTGCCATCAGCCGGCCCAGCTCGCCATTGGGAAATCCCTTGTCGGCGAACCACAGCAGATAGGGTTCAGGCAGATCGATCAGCACCCGGCCCTGGTATTTTCCGAACGGCATGGTGCGTTCGATCAGGGCTTTTAGGTCTTCCTGTTTGAAATCCATAGCGACTCAGCGATAACGACGACGCAGGCGGCGGTGACGGTGGCGAAAGAAAAATGCCACCAGCGCGCCCGTGGTACGCGGGAAAACCCGCGCTTCAAATTCCAGAATGTCCTGCAGCGTACAGCCCGTGTCACTGTCCGCCAAGCGGCGATGGTGGCGCCAGCTGCGCATACCGGTCATGGGGGACGCTTCCACGAAGCCTTCCTGCGGTGTCAGCGACAACAGGGTCAACTCGGAGTGGCCCACCGGCAACAGACCGAAGAGCTTCAACCGGCTGCGGAACAGGGGCTTGCCCGGTGTCAGCGCCACCGCTTGAAGATCCCGAACCCCCGGCGGCGCGCCCATGCTCAACCAGGGACGCATTTCATCGTTGATACCGTCCATGGCGGTGACTGCCTGCCACAGGCGGCTTCGGTCCACGGGTAGATCACTGGTAAATGTCAGTTGAATCATGGCATCAACTCCCGCAGTGATCCGGTTCCCGCTCCTGGTTCGCCTGACGCAAAATGGAGACGGCACTGTGGGTAAACAGTCCGGCAATCGCCAATGCCACCAGCAGGTCCGGCCAGCGACTGCCTTGCCAGACTACCCACGCCCCGGACAGCAGTACCACCAGGTTGGCGATGGCATCGTTACGAGAGCACAGCCAAACCGAGCGAATATTGGCATCCCCCTGCCGGTAACGCATCAGCAGCAAGGCGCTGACCACGTTGGCGGTCAGTGCCAACCCGGCGACCCCCATCATCATCTGGCCCTGGGGCGCATTCCCCTGGAGCAAGGCCCAGACACTGTTCGCCAGTACCACCAACCCCATGATCAGCAGGGAAACGCCCTTGATACGAGCTGCCCGCACCCGCCAGGCCAGGGACTGCCCCAGCGCCCACAGAGTCAGCCCGTAGGTGGCCGTATCCCCCAGAAAATCCAGGGCATCCGCCTGCAGGGCACGGGAATCCGCCAGCACCCCGGAGGTCGCCTCCACCACAAACATCACGGCATTGATCAGCAGAACCACCCATAACACCCGGCGATAAGCCGGTGCCGGGGTGGAACGGATATCGGTATCACAACAGCCCATGACTCATGTCTCCATCAGTTCACGCAAATTCACAATCGGCATGGCCTGGACCTGGCCTCCAGAAACCCCATCGCAGACCCGCACGCGCCTGATTTGCCTTTCCCTCACCGGGATTTCCTTGAATCCCGTCGGTCATGCCATCATTAAAAAAGCTGTAGTGACTACAGGTTCAAGCCCCCGGAGGCAGAATGAGTACGCTTTTTTCCATCGGCACCCTGAGCCAGGCCACTGGCTGCAAGGTGGAAACCATCCGCTATTACGAAAAGATCGGCCTGATGCCTGAACCTGCCCGCAGCGAAGGTGGACAGCGCCGCTATCACCGCAAACACCGGGAACGACTGCAATTCATCCGCCACAGCCGGGAACTGGGTTTTACCCTGGATGATATTCGCGAACTGCTGGCCATGAGCGAGCAGCATGGCCACGCGGACAGCATCGCCCGCCGTCACCGGGCAGCCGTGCAGGCCCGCATCCTCTCTCTCACCGCATTACGTAACGAACTGGATCGAATGATTGACGAGTGCGAGCAGGGGCATGCAGGGGAATGCCGGGTCATCGAGGTGCTCAGCGATCACCAGGAATGCCGGGGCGACCACTGACGTTTTTTCACTTTTACCCCATATGGGGGAAGCCCATTTCTGGCCAGTTTCTACAATGAAGGGAGAACGATGATGCCCGGTAACGACACGCCGGGATCAAATGATGAACAGAAAAGGGGAAGATCATGAAATGGACTCTTGGCATTGCCACACTGCTCGCCTCACAGTTTGCCATTGCGGACTACTACTCCAGCCTGGATGAAGACACCTGCTGGGATGGCCGGAACAGCCGGGGCGGCCCCTGCATGGTGGTGCACGACACCAAATGGAGCCAGTACACTGAAGGCCGCTTCACCGTTACCTTCCGCAATACCTGCAACAACCGGATTTATGCCCGCTTCTGCAATGAGCGCAATAACGGCTCGGAAGACTGCGGCGCGTCCGGTATTTCAGCGGGTAACACCAAGAGCTGGTCCACCAGTAACGCCAATGGCCGCTACAGCTATAACTGGATCGGGGTAGAAAAAGGCTCCAAGGACTGGGTCTGCTCCGGCAAGGTATCCAACTGGCACGACTGAAACGCTCAGGGAGCATGCCGTTCGGGCAGCATGTTCCCTGCTCTCTATCAGCACAGAAAATTACTGGGCAATGTTTTTGTAGATTTTCCCGTCCTTCATTATCACCAGAAATTTTTTCTCGGGATCAGCAACCAAATCAATATTTTCAAGAGGGTTTCCATCGACCAGAATCAAATCTGCCAATGCGCCTTCCTTGACCACGCCCAACCTACCCTGATACGGCGCTCTTTTTCCCGATAGCGCAAGCAGATCTGCATTGGTGCTGGTAGCCATTTTCAGCACTTCTCCTGGCTTGTACCAACGAACCATTTTGGCAAGCTGAGCCCCCTGCCGCTCATTAAGCTTGGCATCAAAAAGAGTATCCGTCCCCCAAGCTGTTTTGATTTTATATTTTTTTGCCAGGGCATAGGCCGTGTCCGTTCCACGAGTCATCAACAATTGCTTTTCACGGTTCTCAGAACCATCAGGAAATGCGGTGATATCCTCATCATCCAGAAAGGGCTGGAGACTCAACCAAATATCTTTTTTTGCCATCAACTTTGCGGTTTCTTCATCAATCAGCTGACCGTGGTCAATCACCTTCACGCCAGCACGAATCGCTGTTTGAACCGCTCTTGGCGTGTAGGCATGAACGGTCACGTAGGTGCCCCAGTTTTCAGCGGCAGCCACCGCTGCGCTGAACTCTTCCTCTGTATACTGAGAAACATCAATGGGATCGTAATTGGAAGACACCCCACCACCAGCTGCCAGCTTGATTTGTGAAGCTCCGAGCATCAGCTGCTCCCGGACACGACGAATCACCTCATCAGGGCCATCCGCAATAGCAGCTCCGCCAACCTGTTCAGAATAATGCAAATGGCCATCGGATGACCGAGGCAATTCATTGGTATGACGGTAATCACCATGGCCTCCCGTCTGGGAAATCATCGCGCCGGATGGCCAGATTCTTGGCCCGACAATAAGCTCTTCATCAATAGCACGCTTGATACTGAAAACCGGACCAGCAAGATCACGCACACTGGTGAAGCCTCTCATTAGTGTCTTTTCTGCCTCCTGAGCGGCAAGCAGGTTTAGATAACCTTCCGGGCCAGCAAGTGCGACACTCAAGGGGGCAGCAGCAAGCATCATGTGGAAGTGAGCATCTATCAACCCGGGCATCAGGGTGTTGCCTTTACCGTCAATGACTCGGATATCACCATCAACATCTATGGTTGATGGTGATATCCGGCTTATCTGATTGCCGGTGATCAGCACATCTGAAAGCTCTGAAAGCGAAAGATCTTCACCATTGAAAATCTTGACGTTCCGGAATACTAATGAGCGCTCCTCAACAGAGGTCTCTGCAGAGGAGACAGAAGCGATCAGCACTAAGCACCCGATGCAGGCAATCAAAAAAATCTTTTGTATCACGATGCCATTCCCAGAAAATTTGATTAGAGCTGAAACTAAAGCATGGCGCGATAAGACTCGTCTATCATAATTACAAAAGACCCCCAAAGATTTTAAAGACAGCAGTGGCACAGCGATTGCCCTGCTTCAGCAATAGACACCTCGCTCACACACTACCCAATAACCATATGGTTATCCCACCATGCTGCAGGCAAATCCAACCATTCACTATCCGTTCCCCCGGCCTGGCATTTGAAGAAACGGCATTTTCCTTGTCCTGATGTGACCGCAAACCCCTCAGGCACCGCACCCACGCCTGCGCAGTCAGCCATGGGGACATCCACCACGGTGGCGGCGGAATCCAGATCCCAGATAAAGAAACGATTGCCCCGCGGCGCCGTCACGGCCACCAGTCGCTTCTCGCTATGGATGGCAATGCTGGCGGTATACTGTTTCATCATTGCCAATTGGCGGTTGCTGACCGGGAACGGCTGGTAGGGCTGACCGGGGCGCTTGATGGCCAGCAACGGCACGCTGTCCCAGGCCGGACCATGGTACTGCTGACCGGTAATCACGGTGCCGTCACTGGCCACGGCCAGATGGCGAATACTGTTCTGCTGTTGCGGCAGGGTTTCCTTGCTGAGCCTTTCACCGTGGCGATCCATGATCACCAGACTCGGCGCCATGGCGTCCAGGTTCATTTCCTCACGGCGGCCCCCTTCCGTCCGTATACCGCCATTGCCGATGACCAGGGATTCACCGTCCGGCAGCCAGGCCAGCTGATGCGGGCCAACGCCATGGGTGGAGACCTCGCCGTCATGGATCAGCTGCTTGCCGTTTTCCAGACGATAACGCCCCAGCACTCCCCGCCCCGGCTCGGCCGTATCGTTCTCCGTGGTGTAGAGCCACTGACCACTGTGGTGGAACACTCCATGGCCGTAGAAGTGGCGGTCCGGCTGACTGCGCAGGGTCTGTAGCAGAGTACCGTCACGCAGGTCCACCAGATAACTTTCCCGGGACGGGCGGCGGCCAACAAACAGGGCAAGGGGCAGCAAGGGGTGGCGACAGATGTCGTGGCAGCGCTCTGCGACAGGCGTGGCGAAGGCCCGCTGGCCATCGAGAAAGTAACCCACCGCGTAATGTTTTCCGGCCGCATCATTACGGGCAGACAACAGCAGCGGTGATTGACCGCGTCCGGACCAGAGCGTCCAGCCACCGAGGGTGGCCACAGCAGCCACTGCCGCACCGGAGCCCAGCAACTGTCGTCGTGTCAGTGGCATAACGTCTCTCCACAAAGCTAGCCCAACCCCGCTGAAGGAATCCGGCGCAGCGAAGTCACGCACGCAGTGAATCGCGGGCACGACCTTTAATGGTCAAAACGGCTATCCCGCGCCTTTTAACGTTGAACTTTCAACTCGCTCCTGCTTTCAATCGCCGTCGTTGGCATTGAAACCGAGCTGAATACCCAGGTCCCGGGCCAGGTCACTTTGCTGCAGCGTTTCCAGCGTATCCAGATCCTGATACAGCGACTGCAGCTGCGCCTGGCTGTCCGGGTCCTGCACGATCTCCATCAGGGGCGCCGGCAGGGCATCCAGTTGATCGTGAACCCGCTGGTAGGCCTCATCAATGTCAGCCACCAGCTGCGCATCCCCGACCAGGGAGCGGACCCGTTCCCACACCGCTTGTGCCCCTTCCAGAGAGGCAATCAGGTTCTCTGTGGAACGACGGCTGCGCCAGGCTTCCGCCTGGTAGGGCTGCGGCACCCCGCGGTTGAGCCGCCCCATCGGTGTCCCCAGCTTCTTCTTCAGGGTATCCACCGCCGTAATCTGCACACGGAGGATGCCACCCAGCGCCTCATCCGCATTGGCATAGCGCCCATTGGGGAACGTCGTAAGCTGCTCAAGCATTCCCTCCGGCTGCTGCCACAGGGTAACCACTTCCGCAGACAGGGCCTGCTGATGGCGAGCAATGCCCACAAGCAACGGGCAGTAGCGATCCCGACGCTCGCGGATAGCAACCTGCTCATCAAAGAGCACATATTCGAAAGCGGTAAGCCCCTGCACCACCACACTGGCGTCATCCAGCTGTTGCTGATCCAGCTCTGGCGCTTCATCCAGCAGGGACTCGGTCTGGCGGGCCACCATATTGCGCTTGTCCGGCCAGAACTGGACTTGCCAGCTGCGATTGCCTTCGGACAACGGGCCCACCATCAACGGTTGCAGACGGGACCAGGCGGACTGGGTCTGGTGGAAAGCTTGCTCGATCTCTGCCAACGCCAGTTCGCCGGCACAGCCAGCCCGGGTCGTTTCCAGCAACGCCTCATTGCTGCGGAGCCATTGCTGGTGCGCCGGCAGCAACACCTGGTCCGCCAGCTGCGCCGTGACCTCCTGACGGGGATCGCTGCAGGCGGCCAGTGCCAGGGTGGTGATCAGCAGAATAAGGCGTTGCATGAGAAACCTCGGCATCACAGCGAATGGGCTACAGGGAATTCAGGAAGGCCAGCAGGGCCGCACGCTGCTCGGCATCGAAGGCAAGCACCTTGTCCCGGGAAGCGGCGGCCTCGCCATCGTGCCAGAGAATCGCTTCCATCAGATTGCGGGCACGACCATCGTGAAGGAACTGGGTATGGCCATTCACCGCTTCAGTGAGACCAATGCCCCACAGCGGCGGTGTGCGCCACTCCTGACCGTTAGCCAGGAACTCAGGACGGCCATCCGCCAGACCCGGCCCCATGTCATGGAGCAGCAGATCGGTATAGGGACGGACAGTCTGGTTGGCCAACTCCGGTTCTGCGGCATCGTTGCCGGTGGTGAAGCTGGGCACATGGCAGCCCTGGCAATTGGCCTGGTGGAATAACGACTTGCCTTTGAGGACCTGGGGGTCATCCACATTGCGGCGGGCCGGTACGGCCAGATTGCGGGTATAGAACAGCACGCTGTCCATGATGCTGTCGCTGACCTCTACCTCTCCGCCGTTAGGCATGGCCAGACAGTCGGCCTGGCTGGGAGCGCAGGAATCCGTGGGCACCAGATGACTGTTCAGCCCCATATCGTTGGCAAAGGCTTCCGCATTCTGCTGACGCAGGCTGGGCTGACCGGCTTTCCAGCCGAAGCGGCCCATGGCCGTAGCGCCTGCAGCGCGATCCCACACCCGATTGGCACGACCACTGATGCCATCGCCATCCTCGTCATCGGGATCGGCATAGGCCAACAGATCCGCTTCCGGTATCGCCTCCAGAAATCCGAGCCCGATCACGGGTGGTGCAATCCGTGCCGAAAAGAGAGTAGCAGGATGCATGTCGCCATAAGCCAGGTTGGAAAAGTCCAGACGCGGCTTGCGCAGTTCCACCTGGTGGCCATCGGCAAAGGTGACCGTCTCGAATTCGTAGGTGACCCGCACCCGTCCTTCCGGCTCCACACCGGGGATCGCCGCATCCTGGAACTGGCCACCATAATTGGGCTCAGGCACCAGACCACTGCGGGTCAGATCGTCATCGGCAGCGGCGGGCACCGACAGCCTGACCAGCATGGATACCGCCTGTTTGGCATCGGCTGCCGGCGGGTGACCACGGCCATCCTTGATGTGGCAATTCTGGCAGGCATTGGTATTGAACAGGGGGCCCAGCCCATCCCGGGCATCCGTGGAAGCCGGCGCGATCACCCAGGGATTACGGAAAAAACTGTTGCCGACACTGAAATCCAGCCGACGGGACGGCGGCAGGTTGGCCAATGGCAGGGAAAACGCATTCTGGTCCGTCTTGGTCACCGTGCCTTCACCGGCAGACAGGTGCTCACCGGGCTCCGCTTCCGTGAACGTCGGGCCCTGATCGCAGCCAGCCAGCAGGGTGGCCAGGGTCATTGTCAGCATGAGATAGCGCAAGTGACAGGCATCCTTCTCTCTGGATAGGGCAGGACGTCGGTAACGACGCAACGGCCCATGGGGTTCCACGACGCCGCCCGGAGGCGGCGCTATGTTAGCAGATCCGAAAAGCATGGTTTCAGAAACTGTGATTTGCGGTGTCCGGGTTCAGGGCCTGGATACCCAGTACCAGAGCCGCTTTCTCGATACTGGCGGTCTGTACCACCAGGGCATCGATGGCATGGTTAACAGTGGCGGCACCTTCGGCATTGCCCGGGGCGATCAACTGATCAAAGTGGACACCCTTGGTGGCACTGTCCACCAATGTCTGCAAGGCCGCTTCACTGGCATCCAGGTCCGTCTTCAATGCCTGGTCCAACTGGGGCTCGCTGGCGGCAACCAGCTCACTCAGCGACGGGCCACTGAGGGTCTCGCCGTTCACCCGCTGGTACTCACCCAGGTAGACATTCTCGATTCCCTTGCCGTTGTAAAAATGGGAAAAGTGGGTGTTGTCGCTGAAACAATCATGTTCGTCTTCCGGCGAATGGGCGGCCAAAGCCACCTTCATGCGTTCGCCGGCCAACTCGCCCAGGGACAGGCTGCCCATGCCGAACAGCATCTTGCGCAGACCGTCTTCCACACTGCCCGCCGCCAATTCGGCCCGGTAGTTATCCTGTTCCGGTTGCCACTCAGCCACCATGGCTTCCAGATCCGCAATCAACAGATCGGTAACCACCTCAAGATACTGACGGCGACGGGCGTTGTGTCCGCCGGTGGCACTGTCGCCGGTGGCAAAATCCGTAGCAGGACGCTCACCCGCACCCGGACCGGTGCCATTCAAGTCCTGCCCCCAGAGCAAAAACTCGATGGCATGATAGCCGGTGGCCACGTTGGCTTCCGAACCACCCAGCTCATTCAGACTGGCGAGCAGCTCCGGGGTCAGTTCACTCAGGTCCATTTGCTGTTCGCCGATTTTCAACGACTGGCTGGCAATGATATTGGCGCGGGCACCCGGGTTACCCATCACCGCCTGGTAATCGTCGGCCACGTAATCGATCAGGCCTTCATCCAGCGGCCAGGCATTGACCTGGCCCTCCCATTCGTCCACCACCGAATTGCCAAACCGGAATACCTCGGTCTGCATATAGGGCACCCGGGCATCACGCCAGGCGTGACGGGCAGCGGCCAGGGTCTCTTCACTGGGCTGCGCCAGCAGGGTATCGATGTGCTCGCGCAGTTCGCGGGCCTCACTCAGTGCATCGCTGTAGGCCGCCAACGCCATGTCGGCGTAGTGGTCGATCACCAGCCGGGCACGGGCCTCGTCGTAGGCCGGTGTCGAAGTGGCAGAAGGTTCATCACTGCAGGCAGCGAGCAGCAGAGAGGCCAGCAACAGGCCCCCGGTAGAGACACGGGACAGCATGGAATTCCTCTAAAATCGTGAAACGGCAAGTGAAAAGGCACCCATCACGGGGATGCCGGAAATATCCGCTCACAATAATGCGAATTATTCTCATTAATTTAAAGGGGCAAGGCGGCAATTTTGTCATTTCATGGGGATTTTTTTGCATCCTGGATGCGTTCACAGTGGATAAACACGGAATTGGATGATGAACCCGGTTCACAAAAGGCCTAGAATACCGCCGCCCGCCACCTCCTGTCCTGCGAGATAGCCGTCATGAGCACCGTTTTACTGATTTTGGTTGCACTGGGTTTTCTGTCCATTGTCGTCGAAGACATGGTCCACATCGACAAGGCCAAGACCACATTATTCTTCGGCTCCCTGGCCTGGTTACTGTTTTTCATCGCTCCGCCAGCACACCTGAGCCACGAAGCCCTGATGGAAAGGCTGGACGAGAATCTGCTGGATATTGCCACCCTGTGGCTGTTCCTGATGGCCGCCATGACCTTTGTGGCCTATCTGTCCGGCAAGGGCATCATCGACAGTATCGTCAACCGTCTGCTGCCTACCCATATCAGTGAACGCAAGTTGATGCTGCTCACCGGCCTGTTCGCTTTCCTGTTTTCGTCCCTGGCCGACAACATCACCGCCACCCTGGTGTGTATTGCGGTATTGATGAACCTGAAGCTGCCGGCGGAAAAGCTGCTGCGCTATGTGGTGCTGGTGGTGTTCTCCGTGAATGCCGGGGGCACCGCCCTGATCACCGGCGATGTCACTACGCTGATGATTTTCCTGGCCGACAAGGTGGAAATCCCCGATCTGCTACTGCTCAGCCTGCCCGCGGCCGGCGCTGTGGCCGTGCTGGCCGGCATGCTGTCACTGGGGCTCAACGGTGAGGTCGTGATTCAGAAACAGGAAAGCACAATCGACCGGGGTGACAAGGTCATTGCCGTGCTGTTCTTTGCCACCATCCTCGGCACCATTGGCGCCAATGTGGCGTTCGGCATTCCGCCGGTACTGTGCTTCCTGTTTGGTCTGTCGCTGATGTTCCTGGTGGTGCAGTTCCTGAACAAGGATGAACCGGTACTGGAATATATCCGCAAGATCGAATTCGACACCCTGCTGTTCTTTCTCGGGGTCTTGCTGCTGGTGGGCATGCTCAAGGAACTGGGCATGCTGGCCTACTTCCCGGCCCTGTATGATCTTATGCCGCCGGTGGCCGCCAACTTCCTGGTGGGAATCGCCTCCGCCCTGTTCGATAACGTGCCGCTCACCGCAGCACTGCTTAATTCCGGTATCGAGATGACCTTGCCGGAATGGTTGTCGCTGACCTACTCGGTGGGCGTGGGCGGCTCTCTGCTGATCATCGGCTCCGCCGCCGGGGTGATCGCCATGAGCAAGGTGGAAGCACTGACCTTTGTCAGCTATCTGCGCTATTTCCTGTATTTGCTGGTGGCCTACAGCATCGGTTTCATTGCCGTGCTGGGGCTGGGACAACTGCTGGTCAGGTAACCCCGGGAAATCAGCCGGCAAACGCCGGATGGTAATGCACCCGAGCAGCCGGCCAGTCCCCGTCCAGCAGCAACGCCTGGAAATATTCCGCCGGTACCCCGGGCAGGCGCAGCAACGGTGTGGCCACAAAGCCGAAGCGCAGATACCAGGACGGGTCCCCCAGTAACACACAGCCGGCGGCCCCCTGCTCTCGCAACGCCGCGATGGCCGCCTGCATCAGTGCCGAGCCGATTCCTTCTCCCTGACAGTCCGGCAGAACCGACACCGGACCAATGCCGAACCAGCGGCGGCTACCGTCGGACAGTGTCACCGGGGATGCCGCCACATGACCCAGGAGGTCGCCATCGCGCTCGGCGACCAACGACACCACCAGGGCATCCTCTTGGCGTAGCAGATCAACGATCTGGGCTTCGCGCTGATCGCTGTGCGTCACATTGGCAAAGGCCGCGTTGATCAACGCGGTAATGGCAGGAATATCCGCCGGGGTTTCCGCACGGAGACTCAGCCCGGTCATGGCAAACACCGGGCAAGAGAGAAAAGTGGCGCCACCCTTGTCATGACAGAGCCAACATGGCGGATGCGCCTGGTCGACAGTCAGTTGGCGCCATACAGATCGTTATTCAGATCCTTCAGATCACGGTCCAGCTGCTGCCAGTTGCCCTGGCCATCAGCATCCATGTCAGCCAGCTCATGGTACTCATCAATGCGCTGCTGCAAATCCGTGAGCACATCCTGCAACGCCAACTGGTGACGTTCCGCTTCGATACCCGCATCGCCGTTAGCGCCCACGCCCCGAGCCTCCAATTGCTCCAGCTCCGTTTCCAGTTCATCCAGCTTGCCCTTGATGTCGGCAAGCATCTGCTTGGCATTTTCCATGGTGTGGCTCCTTGGAAGTCTCTGCATGATTGCGATGAATCCGTGTCCAGATTGACCCCATTTCTCGACGGTGGTCAAGGCAATGCCCTGTAACCGTTTATTACGTCTGACAATCGGTCAGTCACAACCCGCAATTGTGGCTGTAGCCGGGGGTTTCCGTTACATTGCAATGAATGATTTCATCAACAGGTCACTCAGGAAATGAAGAAAACCGTTGAACGAGCAGAACTGCTCAAGGACATGATTCAGGAAGCCATCGAGGACGGCGCCACCACCGTGGAAGAGGTGCACCAGCACATCGCCGGGCTCCCCTTTGACGCGCTGGAAAAACTGGGCCTGTTTGAAGAACAGGCCGGCAGCCTGAAAGAAAAACAACGCAAGACCATCGGCCTGGTGTACGACACCATCCGCAAGGTCAATCAGGAAGTAGGCTCACTGATTTCGGAACAGTTTGCGGCCCTGGAAGATGCCCGCACGGCATCCCGGAACATGGATGACAAGAACGATCAAGACGACTAGCAAGCAACAGGGCCACGCGCATGTTCCATGGTAACCCCGTTCCCCTTTGGGCAGCCCTGATTCTCAGTGTCCTCTTCGCCCAGGGCTGCGCCAGTTTTGATCCCGGCGAGCGCACGGCCAGCTATTCCCTGGCCCCACCGGCCCACACCCCGCTGACAGACGCCGGACAGGCAGCGTTGAAAGACCGCGAGAACGACGCGCAATCCGGTTTCTATCTGCTCGATGATGGCCTCTCTGCCTTTGTGGCCCGCGTCGCCATGATCGAGCAGGCCCGGACCTCACTGGATTTGCAGTATTACATTTTCAGTAACGACACCACCGGGAAAATCATCATCAGCCGGTTACTGGAAGCGGCGGACCGGGGAGTGAGGGTGCGATTACTGGTCGATGATCTGGGCACACGGGTGGACAACCCCCTGGTTGCGATACTGCATAGCCACCCCAACATCGAGATCCGCCTGTTCAACCCGGTCAAGACACGACAGGGCCCACTGCGGTTGATGGAGATGGCCGCCACCTTCAGCCGCTCCAATCACCGCATGCACAACAAGCTGATGCTGGCCGACTCGCTGGTGATGATTGCCGGCGGGCGCAACCTGGCCGATGAATATTTTTCCAACACCCTGGTGGATTTTCAGGACGTGGATGTCCTCGCCGCCGGCCCCATCGTGCGCGATGGCACTCAAAGTTTCGATGACTACTGGAACAGCCGGGCCACCCTGACCGTGGACCGGGTGCTGGATGCGGACGACGCGGACATGTCACTGGAGGCGCTGCGGGAATTTCTGCGCGGTTTTCTGGCGGAGCAGCAGGACAGCGAGTTTGTCGATGCCCTGCGCGGCTCCAGCCTGGGCCGGCAACTAATTGCCGGTCAGATCCCGCTGGATTGGGGGCTGGCGACCTTGTATGCCGATCCTCCGGAAAAAGTGCTTCCGCAAGCCGACATCCCCCGCGACCAGTACCTGCTGAACGACCTCAAGCGGATCCTCAACAGCGCCAGTAACCGCCTGCTAATCAGCTCGGCCTATTTTGTGCCGGGCAAACGTGGGGTGGCCCTGTTTGCCGACAAGGAGGCGGACGGGGTGGACGTGCGCATCCTGACCAACTCCCTCAGCACCACGGATGTGGCCATCGTGCACAGCGGCTATTCCCGCTATCGGCGGCCGTTACTGGAACATGGTGTTGAACTGTGGGAATTGCGCGCGGAAGCCGGCCAGCCCCAGCGCATGCGCTGGTTTCATGGTGAGTCCCGCGCCAGCCTTCATGCCAAGACACTGGTGATTGATGATGACCGCAGCTTCATTGGCTCGGTGAATCTGGATGGCCGCTCGCTGATACAGAATACCGAGGTGGGTCTGCTGATTGAGAGCCCGTCTCTCAATCAGCAACTCAGCGACCTGTTTGATCGCTGGGTGGCCAGCGATTCCGCCTGGCAACTGTCGCTGGATGAAGAACAGCAGCTGCAATGGCAGGCCACCGATGACGGCACCCCCATCACTCTTGACCGCGATCCGGAAACCTCCGGCTGGCAACGCTTTCGCGTCTGGTTACTGTCACTGCTACCCATCGAGTCGCAGATTTAGGTGGGCGAAAGGCCGCAGAATCGGCGACGGCCTTCTGCCTCCTTTCCACAACCAGACACGCCTTTTTCAAGAGCGTCTTAGTTCCACCAGCGCGATCATCGACAACGCCAGAATCGCCGCATTCACCGTCGCCGCATTGAACGCTGCCAACAGAAATTGCGGCGCCAGCCACAATACGAACACGGACAACAGGCCGATACCCAGTGCCGACAACTGATACGGCCAGCGGCGGCGCCACCACACCAGTATTGCCAGACCCAACCCGACCTCCAGTGCCCCGCCGCCATAGGCAATCCACACCGCCTGTTCGTGGCTGGCACCCAACACCTGGTTCATGGCCAGCTCATCGTCGTGAGGCCCCAGCCATTTTGGAACAATGCCCTGATAGATCCAGATGAATGCCAGGGCAAACCGGCAAAGCGACAGGGTCATCCCAGCTCCACCACAGAAAAATGCGGATTATCCTGCAGGGCAATCAGCGTTTTGATCTGCGCCATGATCACAGGCTGGCGCTCACCGTCCACCTCCAGCAACAGACACTCCTGCCTGTCAGGGGTATAGCCGGTATCCCGGGCAACACCTTCCAGGCTGCCTCCCTCCTTCAATACCAGCCGGACCGGCAGACGAAACGTACAGGCAATTCCCAGGTAATCGTGATCATCGCAATGCAGCATGGCTAATCCTGATCCGGGATCCGCACCAGCAGATCCGTCACCCCGACCGCTACCCCGGCCTGGCTCAGCAGCGTGGTGATCTGCCCCCGGTGATGCGTCTGGTGATTGAAAAAATGCAGCAGCAGGCTGCCAAAACGGCGATGCCCCGGCTCCCCCTTCATATTCGTGTAGGCCAGTGCCTGATCCAGGTCCACCGGGGTCAGCCCCGGCACCCAGCCGGCAATCAACGCATCCAGTTCGCCGCGTCGCTCCCGGAGCGCCGCAAAATCCGCGCAGGGCTGAGCGTCCAGGGCCTCCGGCCAGGCAACCGTATCCAGCGATGCCAGGCCTGCACCGCACCCCGGATGCCGGGCAAACCGCTTCAGCCAGATGATATCCGCCACCAGAATGTGGCTGAACGTTCCGAACAGGGAGCCGAAAAAGGCACCGCGATCCTCACGTAATGCCACCTCACCCAAGGGCGCTGCCAGGGCGTAGAGCTGCGCGTTCATCCAGCGGTTATAGTCCGCCATCAAGGTCAGATTCCCCATCTCGCTCACAATCTCGCTTCCTCCAGTACGCCACCCACTTCCAGCCAGAACCCACTCAATCCCGGACCCGGTTTCCAGAAACACCGTCAACGCCTTCTGAACCCATTTCACCACCCTGTCCCCGCTGCCGCCAGCAGCGCGCAACCGACAGACGCATTATCATCCCCGCCCTTTCCCGATTAGAATGGCCGGCTCGCTCGCGTATACCCTGCAGCATGGATAACCAAGAGTATGCATAGGACGCACACATCCTCCCAATCCGGTCCCGCCGGCAGCCGCTTGGTGGCGCTGCTGACCCAGCTGGACCGCAAGGCCGCCCGGGCCAGCCATGGGGATTTTGCCGAGCGTCTGGGGCGACTGTTCGATCTGTCCGATGCCATCGCCCTGGACGGGGCCAACCAGTACCGCCCCAAGGGCCCGTTCGACGCCAGACCGGACGCCACCGAGCGACTGCAGGCGGACCTGCTGAAAACCCGCGACACCCTGCTGGCCCATCTGAGCCGCAGTTTCGCCGGGGAAAAGGCCGCCTCGGTGATTCCGCTGCCACCGCTCAGGGACGATGCCCCGGCCGACAAGCGCCCCACCTTCGGCGCCTACGAACGCTTCTACCAGGCCCACCAACGGCAGATGATCGCCGGGCTCAGCAACCTGCGCCAGCGGGCCCGCCGGCTGCTTGGCAGTCACAGTGAAGCCATGGCCCGGCTGGCGGAACTGGACGCGGTGTTTGAACAAAGTATGGCCGGCTATGTCCGTCACTGTTTTGGCGCCCTGCCCGGCTTCCTGGAAAAACGTTATCGCACCCTGTGGGATACCCGTGATCCCTTTCACACCGCCCAGGACTGGCTCAGCCCGCAAGGCTGGCTGGGCCAGTTCCGGCGCGAACTGCAACTGTTGTTACTCGCCGAGCTGGATGCCCGCCAGGAACCGGTACTCGGCCTGCTGGATGCCCTCGCCGCTGACGCGACGGACATCCAGTCCATCAATAACGAGGTAAGCAAGACCGTATGAGACGCTTTCTTTTTGCTGTCCCCTTTCTGCTCGGCGCCATCGCCGTGGTCTGGATCGCCGCCACCTTTCTGAGTAACCCGGTGGCCCTGACCGTGACCCTGATCATCGCCGCCGCCTACACCCTGGGCTTTGCCGAGCTGCTGCGCTTTCGCCACACCACCGCCACCCTGGACCGGCAACTGGAGGATCTGCCCGACAGCCGCGACGGCCTGAACCACTGGCTCAAGGCCCTGCCCGGCAGCCTGCGCCACGCGGTGCAGCGTCGCATCGACGGCCACCCGGCGCCGCTGCCCGGCCCCCAGCTCACCCCCTACCTGACCGGCCTGCTGGTCATGCTCGGGCTGCTGGGTACCTTCGTGGGCATGATCGTCACCCTCCAAGGGGCCGCCACCGCCCTGGACGGCAGCAGCGAACTGACCGCCATCCGCAGCGCCCTGGCCGCCCCCATCGCCGGGCTCAGTCTGGCCTTCGGCACCTCCATTGCCGGTGTGGCCGCCTCCGCCATGCTCGGTCTCAGCGCCGCCCTGTGCCGCCGCGACCGCATGGCCGTGTCCCGCAAGCTGGACGACCGGGTGGATCTGGAGCTGCATGCCTTCTCCCTGGATCACCAGCGCCAGTCCGCCTATAGCGCCCTGCAGGACCAGTCACGCATCTTCCCGGAACTGGTCAGCGCCCTGCAGGGGCTCACC
>Ga0208317_1000002_pt1 | contig 175683 bp, 153 predicted proteins | sample Virmet3635_2500_FD_185735 | JGI IMG/M metagenome (GOLD analysis project Ga0208317, IMG submission 185735) | Marine viral communities from the Southern Atlantic ocean transect to study dissolved organic matter and carbon cycling - metaG... | ecosystem: Environmental > Aquatic > Marine > Oceanic...
CTCTGCGCTGATTTGCTCCCAGTCAGCCAGCAGGGTGCGCACCGTCTCGGCGTCCACCGGACGATGGGCCCAGGCCGTGCTGATCCAGGCCTGGATCAGGCGTTGCAGATAGAGAATCGGCAAGGGTTCACCATGGGCGGCCTGGAGGTTGCGCAGGCATTGCTGTTCGGTGCTGCCGGCGGCCAGTGCCACCGGATAGCGGCGCAGCAGCTCGGCCAGGGCACTGCGCAACATCAGCGAGAGGGCCAGGCGAATGTCGTTGGCAGCGAGCGCTTGTTCCGTGGCGTCGCGCAGGTTCTTCGGCAGGCTCTGGCGGCGAATATCCATGCCGGCCACATGGGTGGGAATCACCGGGGTACTATCCCGATTGCGGCTCCCCGGCCCCAGCTGATCCATGACCTTGATCAGCAGCCAGATCGCCAGCCCGGCGAAGACCCCCCAGAACAGTATCCATAGCACCGCATCTGGGATATCAAAGGGGCTGTCGGAGGGTTCCTGTTGCTCATCATCGTCCAGACTATCGAAGAAGTGTTTCCAGAATTTTTCCAGCCAGCTATCGCTGTCGTCGTCTCGATCTTTCCATTGCCGTTCGGTGCGTTCTTCGAAGGGCATGTAGTCCGGGCCGGCCAGTAGTTCGATGACCTGCTGTTGCTCTTCATTATTGCGGGGGGAAGGTTGTGCCGTTACCGGTTCTGGCAAGGGCAGCAACAGGGCCAGCAGCATTAGCAGGGTGGCACCGGTGCGGCTTGCCCGGTGGCGGCCCAACCGGGTCAGGCCCAGTTGCAGGTCCCAGCCTTCCAGCCAGGTGCGCTTGTTCAGATAGAGGGCAAAGCCACAGGCCACATAGAGTGGTTCGGTGACACACATGACCAGGTACAGAGTAGCGCTGGCAATGGCCATCTGCAGGGCACCCTGATCGTAGAACCAGTCACTCCATTCCAGGCTGAATTGCCAGGGCACCAGGGTGTAAAGCAGTACCATCAGCCCCATGGCCATGAACTGCTCCAGATGCAGCACCACGATGGTCATGATGCCGGCCCGGTTGGAAGGGTAGCTGTTCAGTGCCCGCAAACGCTGGCTGAGTTGTTCCCCCTTGGCGCCCTCCAGTTGCCAGACGCAGGTGTTGAAACTGCGTGCCGGGCTGAAACGGCGCCAGGTGAGCTGGCTGGCCAGGCCGGGCAGGGCGTACTGGCGCCAACGCTGGAACAGTTGCTTGAGCGTGAGGGTTTCCGCAAACAGGGCATGGCTGTACCAGGCCAGCACCGGTCGCTCCCAGAGGGGTTTGAGCCACCAGAACAGGAACAGCGGCCACAGGGTTTCTGCCAGCAGCGACCAGCCAAGCATTAGTCCGAAAGGGACCAGCGTGAATGCCAACCATACCCATAGCACGGGGGCGGCCCATTGCCGATACAGTTTTGTGCCCAGGTCCACCGCCTGCCAGGGGCTACGTGGTGCCAGGCGGGCGCTAGCTTTCTCGAGTTCCATTACGTCCCCCGAAGAAAAGATAGAGATAAAGCAGAGCCCAGCAGGCCGCACCGACGCTGTATTTTATGGTGGCGTCGAAGTCTCTGGGCGACCAGAACGCCTCGATGAAAGCGGCCAGCAGCAAAAGAGCGAAGACCCCGTACATGGTCGGCAAGGCATCCCGTGCTGCCAGACGCAGGGCATCCAGCCGTGACCATTGTCCCGGTGCAATAATCGACCAGCCCAGTCGCAACCCGGCGCCGCCGGCCAGCACGATGGCGGTGAGTTCCGGGGCCCCATGGGCGATGACGAAGGTAAAGAAGGCCTCATGGCCGCCGGTGTTGATCAGGTGGCCGGCGATGGCGCCAAAGAAACTGCCGTTGAACAGCATGACAAAGATGGCACCCACGCCCAGCAGCAGACCGCCGGCAAAGGTACGAAAGGCAATGCCGATGTTGTTCTTGATGTAGTAACCGAACATCAGCACATCATCCTCGCCCTCTCGCCCGGCATGGATGTCGCTGCTGCCCGAATCCTCCGGCTGATACATGAGCTCCAGATCCGAGAGCATGGCTTCGTCTACTACGGTGTAGATCATCTCCGGTTGCTGCTGCACCAGAATCCAGGCGAGGGCGATGGACAGAACGAAACTGAGGGCGCTGACCAGGTGCCACTTCCATTGCCGTCGCACGGCGGCGGGAAAGCCATGGGCAAAAAATGCGCCAATACGATCCGCCAGGGGCGGGTTGTAGCGGTACAGCTGGCGGTGGGCGCGCAGCACCAGATTGTTCAGGTATTGCTGAAGTTCCAGACTGTAGGTGCGCTCCCGGGCCAGCGCCAGTTGATGGCACAGCTGGCGGTAATCTGCCACGAAGCGGTCCAGCGGCAGGCGTTTCGTGCGCGACACCCGCAGCGCTTCCAGTTGCTCCAGTTGCTGTTCCAGCGACTCCCATAGAGGTCGGTACTGTTGTTCGAAGCGAGCCTGTTTCACCGTGCCCCCTCAAGCAAGTAACGGGTTACGGCTCGCAGGCGTTGCAATGCCTGGGACGGGTTCAGTTCCGGGAACGCCAGTTGCGCCAACTCCTGCTGGCGGGCTTCGGAGAATTGATCCTGGCGTTCGTGGAAGGCCAGCAGAGCCAGCTGGTCCTGGGCGCTGAGTGGCCAGTCCGGCGGATTGGCCGGGCCGCTGTGTTGCTTGCGGGTGGTCCCGGTTTGCTCGATATGGACGACCAGGGTGTTGGCCGCCATGTCCCCCAGCCGCTGATAGCGCGGACTGATCAGGGTGGTGATAAAACCGAGCAGATAAAATAGCGGGAAAGCATCTGCAGTGCGCAGCAGATTCCGGATCAGACTGCCGTTAAAACTGAGTGGACTCCCGTTGGCGTGCACCACGGCAATGCCCATGGCTTTCTTGCCCGGGGTCTGGCCATGACGCAACGCCTCGAACAGGGTGGGGTAAAACCATTCCAGGGCAAAGCCGATAATCAGCAGCAGGCCAATGCCCATTTTGCCAAGCATGCCCAGCACAAACGCCAGGACCGCGAAAATCAGCAAACGAATGAGGAGGTCGATACCGTAGGCCATGGCCCGGGTTACCGGGCCCGCCAGGGACAGGCTGAGCATGGCCCCTTCCGGTGTCTCCACCTCATACCGTTCGTCAATCAGCATTTTGCCCCTGGCGAATCTGCAGGGCAGAGAATACAAACAGCATCACCGTCAGCGAGGTCTTGGCGATGGCCAGGGTGCGCACCGGCGGCGGATCCAGTAGCTGGACAGCATAGCCGCAGAAATAGAACAGCAGAATAAAGCACAACCAGGTGGCCTGGCGCTTGTTGCCACTGATCACGGCCGGCAGCATCAGCACCAGCGGCGCGTAGAGAATCGCCGCAAAGATGATGCTGGAAAGAGGATGGACATCCGGCGGCGCCAGGCTGAACAGCCCGGTGATGCCCACAAACAGCAAGAGTGCGTAGCTGATACGCAGAAGCAGAAGATTCATTGTCAGGCCTTGAGTTGGCGGGCCAGGGTCGCCAGGCGTTTGCCCAGCGCCCGTGCCAGGGAGATTTCATGATCGGTCAGCGACGGGTCCGCATCGATACCGGCAACGTGGGTAGGACCGTAGGGAGTGCCGCCACTGCGGGTATCCAGCAGCGCCTGTTCGGAATAGGGCACCCCGGTTATGACCATGCCGTGATGCAGCAGCGGGGTCATCATGGATAGCAGGGTGCTTTCCTGGCCACCATGCAGACTACTGGTGGAACTGAATACGCCGGCGGGTTTGCCGATCAGGGTGCCTTTCATCCACAGATCGCTGGTCTGGTCGACAAAGTATTTCAAGGGTGCCGCCATATTGCCGAAGCGGGTGGGGGATCCCAGCGCCAGACCACTGCACCCGGCCAGGTCATCCAGGTTGGCGTAGGGAGCCCCCTGTTCGGGTACGGCGGGTTCACTGGCTTCACTGTTGGCGGAGACTGCCGGTACCGTGCGCAGTCGCGCCTCCATGCCGGTGCTTTCGATACCACGGGCAACCTGTTGCGCCAGGTTGGCTACGCTGCCATTGCGGCTGTAGTAAAGCACCAATACATAATCCGTCATGATGGTGTCAGTCCAGCAGGTTAAGGGCGTTTTCCGGGGGACGCCCCAGTACCGCCTTGTTGCCCCGTACCAGGATGGGACGCTCAATCAGTTTCGGGTACTGCACCATGGCAGCAATGACCTCATCGTCGCTGCTTTCCGCAGACAAGCCGGCCGTTTTATAGTCGGCTTCCTTGTTACGCACCAGATCATGGGCGCTGGGTAAGCCGAGTTTCTTGACCAGAGTTTTCAACGTGGCGGCGTCCGGGGTGTCGTCCAGATACTTTACGATAGTGGGCTGGATGCCGTTGTCTTCCAGCAATGCCAGCGTCTGGCGGGATTTCGAGCAGCGTGGATTATGGAAGAGGGTGTAGTCCATCATGAGTTTTGCATATTCTGTGGATGAGGGTGTCATTGTAAGGCGCTTGAATCCGCTGGCAAGGAGAGGATGCCGATAGCATGGAAACTGATGAAGAGGTCATTCCGGTCCGCGCCAGGCTGGATTCCATTCGTGCCTTTTTTGCCTTGCTGGTGCGTCAGTTCAAGGAAGATGGCTGTCGGGAAAGCGCTGCCGCACTGACTTACACGACGCTCTTTGCCATCGTGCCGGTGATGACCGTGAGCTTTTCGGTACTGGCCTCGGTGCCTGCACTGAAGGGCAAGGGGATTCAGCTCCAGCAATGGGCGTTTGAATACTTTGTGCCGTCGGCGGGCAATATGCTGTTGGAGCACCTGCAGTCGTTTGCCCGCCAGGCCACCAATCTGACCGGCCCGGGGGTGATTATTCTGATCATCACCTCGGTATTGATGCTGCGGACCATCGAACAGACCGTGAATCGAATCTGGAAGGTGCGCACTGCCCGTAAGGGGCTTACCAGTCTGATGATGTACTGGGCGGTGTTGTCACTGGGGCCGATCTGTCTGGGTGCGGGGCTGGCGATCTCGTCCTATCTCACCTCCCAGGCTATTTTCAGTGACACCGTGCACTATCTGGGTGGGGTCAGGCTGTGGCTGTCGTTGCTGCCTTTCCTCTTCACCACGGCCATGCTGACGTTGCTATACACGGTGGTTCCCAACACCAATGTCCCTTTGCGTCAGGGCATGCTGGGTGCGGCCTCTGCAGCATTGCTGTTTGAACTGGCAAAAAGCGGTTTTGCCTTTTTTATCCGCCAGGCCCCCAGCTATGAAGTGGTGTATGGGGCGTTTGCGGCGGTGCCGCTGTTTCTTCTGTGGGTGTACATTTCCTGGATCATTGTGCTCGGTGGCGCCGAGCTGGTTCGGGCCCTGGTGGTATTCCAGGAGCATCGACGTCGGGTGCCGAGAATGCATGCGCTGATGCGTTTACTGCATGCTTTCTGGCTACGTCAGCAACAGGGCAAGGTGCTGCGCAGCAAGGAAGTGCGTCAGGTGATGCGCGATTGCGGGGTCAGTCAGTGGGATGAGTTTCGCAACTTATTGATGGACGCCAAGCTGATACGGCGCACGGACGAGGGCGGTTATATGCTATCCCGGGATCTGCGCAACCTGACACTGGGACAGCTGGTAGCTATGCTGCCGTGGCCGGCCCATACCCAGCTTCGGGTGCGCCTGGGCAATGATGAATCCGCCTGGGAGCAGGTATTGAAGGAAAAGATGGATCAGGCCCGTGACGGTATGATGGCGCCGCTGGATATGCCGCTGGATACACTCTTTCACCGTCGTGACAGTATTACCGACGACGAGGAGATTGGGGAGAGCAATGATGGCGATCACTAAACATGTACTGGTGAGCGGCAGGGTTCAAGGGGTAGGCTACCGGGCCTGGACCCAACACCAAGCCAGCCTGCGAGATCTTGCCGGTTGGGCACGTAATTGTGACGACGGCCGTGTGGAAGCCATCCTGCACGGCCCGCCGGATGCGGTATCGGCGATGCTGGACGCTATGCGCCAGGGGCCGGCCATGGCCCGGGTGGATGAAATCATCACCCGGGACAGTGAGGCGCCGCAGACCCGGTCTTTTGAGGTAACTCGATGAAACAAGTTGAACTGGTAAACGGTGACTTGCGTTTTCCGGCGCTGATGGCCGGCAGTGGCGAGCCCGTGATTTTGTTGCATGGTTTTCCGGATACCCATGAAAACTGGGCGGTGCAAATCAATGCGCTGGCGGAGGCAGGTTATACCGCCATTGCGCCAGCTTTGCGCGGCTATGCCCCGGGCTGCCAGTCCGGAAGCGGCGATTATTCTCTGTATGCCGCAGTGGACGACCTGATGGTGTTTGCCGCTCAGCTGGGTGGCCGTGTGCACCTGATCGGTCATGACTGGGGGGCGGCGGTGGGCTACCTGGCCTGCGCCCAGTCCCCGGAAACCTTCTGCTCTTTCAGTGCTCTGGCCATACCGCCCCTGCGCCGGATTCCCCAGGCACTGCTCAAGGTTCCCGAACAGGTGCTGCTCAGTGGCTACATGCAGTTTTTCCAGTTGCCGGTGGCCCCGGAGGCCTGGCTCAAGCGCGGCGATCTGGGTGGTGTGGAAACCCTCTGGCGCCGTTGGTCGCCGGACTGGGACCCGGGGCTCTACCTGGACAATGCCAAGCACACGTTGGCGGAGCCGGGGGTGATCAGTGCAGCGCTGGCCTGGTATCGGGCCATGTTCAAGCTGTGGAAGAAGGAGCAGCGTAAGGCCCTGACCTGGCTGGGGCAGGATATCGCCACGCCCACCCAGATTCTGATCGGCGAAAATGACGGCTGCATGAGTCCCAAACTGCTCGAACATACTCTGGTAGACACTGATTTCAGCGGCGGCGTGGAGTTGCAGCAGATTGCCAATGCCGGGCATTTCCTGCATCTGGAGCAGCCGGAAGTGATCAACGATCATCTGCTGCGTTTGCTCAACAATACCCGCTGCGACTGAGATGAGCTACGAGCTACGCTCGTTGGATGGGGACAGGGTGGAAAGTCCCCAAGACCTTGGCATTTCTACGAAGCCGCTGTAGGAGCGCCTCTCGAGGCGCGAACCGAGCGGCACGAGGCAATAAGGACGATTGTCCGTCATTCTTTCTGGAGCCTGTCGAGTTCTGCGATTCCTGATCGCCCTGCGGGTGATTTCCGCGCAAGCGCGGTTCGCACCTCAAGAGGTGCTCCTACGGGTGCCTTTGGTAGGGGCGTCTAGGTAAAATTCTCAGGCTTCACACTCTGCGCTATACTACGCGCCCCCAAATTGTCCCAGCAGGAGTAATCCCATGACGGTGATTCGCCAGGATGACCTGATCCAGAGCGTGGCTGATGCCTTGCAGTACATCTCTTACTACCATCCGGTGGATTTCATTCGTGCCGTCACCGAAGCCTACGAGAAGGAAGAGAGCAAGGCTGCCAAGGACGCCATGGCGCAGATCCTGGTCAATTCCCGCATGTCTGCCATGGGCCGTCGGCCTATTTGCCAGGACACCGGTATCGTGACCGTATTCGCCAAGGTGGGCATGAATGTCACTTTTGAAGGCGACATGAGCCTGGATGACATGATCAACGAAGGTGTACGCCGGGCCTACAACCATCCTGAAAATGTCCTGCGCGCTTCGGTGCTGGCGGACCCGGACGGCAAGCGGGCCAACACCAAGGACAACACCCCGGCGGTGATCAACTATTCCATCGTGCCCGGTGACAAGCTGGAGATTGACGTGGCGGCCAAGGGCGGCGGTTCCGAAGCCAAGTCCAAGTTTGCCATGCTCAACCCTTCTGATTCCGTGGTTGACTGGGTGCTGGAGCAGGTTCCCAAGATGGGGGCCGGGTGGTGCCCGCCGGGCATGCTGGGCATCGGCATTGGCGGTACCGCCGAGAAGGCCATGCTGCTGGCCAAGGAATCGCTGATGGACCCCATCGATATTCACGAGTTGCAGGCCCGTGGCCCGCAGAACCGCTCTGAGGAGCTGCGTCTGGAACTGTTCGAAAAGGTCAATGCATTGGGCATTGGTGCCCAGGGTCTGGGCGGCCTGACCACCGTCCTGGACGTGAAAGTGGCCGATTATCCAACCCACGCGGCCAACAAGCCGGTGGCCATCATTCCCAATTGTGCTGCCACCCGCCATGCCCATTTTACCCTGGACGGCACGGGGCCAGCGGACCTGAAAGCGCCGGATCTGGAAGAATGGCCGGAGATTGCCTGGGGCAATGATGAGGGCGCCAAGCGCGTCAATCTGGATACCGTGACCCCGGAAGAAGTGCAGACCTGGCAGCCCGGTGACACCCTGCTACTGTCCGGCAAGCTGCTCACCGGCCGTGATGCGGCCCACAAGCGCATGGTAGACATGATTTCCAAGGGCGAAAAACTGCCGGTGGACTTCACCAACCGCTTTATCTACTACGTGGGTCCTGTGGATCCGGTGGGCGATGAGGTGGTTGGCCCCGCTGGCCCGACCACAGCCACCCGGATGGACAAGTTCACCCGCACCATGCTGGAAGAAACGGGGCTGATCGGCATGGTCGGCAAGGCCGAGCGTGGCGATACCGCTATCGAGGCCATCAAGGACAACAAGGCGGTGTATCTGATGGCCGTGGGCGGCGCCGCCTATCTGGTGTCCAAGGCTATTCGCAAGTCACGCGTAGCGGCCTTTGAAGATCTGGGTATGGAAGCCATCTACGAGTTCGAGGTGGAAGACATGCCGGTGACCGTGGCAGTGGACTCCAAGGGCGAATCCGTTCACAAGACGGGACCGGTGATCTGGAAAGAAAAGATCGCTGCACGTTAAGGTTCTGCATGTCTCGGAGGGGGTAGTCTGGCTACCCCCTTTCTTTCTGTCCCGATGCCACAGGCGACGTTCTGTTTTGCGTATTGTTCCGGCTATTCTCATTGGGTGTCTGGCAGCCGCGGTCAGCGGTTGCAGTTCCCTGGTGCCGGCCACGGCCGACTGGCTGGGCTGGACCCGTGCCCCGACCCTGGTGGATGGTCTCGACTACGATGAGATCGACGCACTGGGTGCCCGGACAGGAGCGTGCCTTTCTCTCTATAAGCACTACATCGACGGCCGTTACCTGAGACAGCAGCAGGGGGCGGTATGGCATGAGGAGTGTAAAGAACGCATTGCCCAGGCCCGCAAGGCCCGAGAATATGCCCGACAGGTGGATCAGGAAGTGGAGATCGCCTGGCAGGCGGTACTGGACCACAAGGAAGCGCAGCGGCAACAGGCCCAACGGCGCCGCCAGATCCGTGAGGACATGCGTCAGGCCCAGCAAATGGCGGAAACCCTGCGAAATGCCGAAGAGGAACAGGAGAAGGCACAGAATCAGCGGTTGGAGAGGCTGGACGGGGCCAATATTCATAACCTCATGCTGGAGGTGCCCAACCTGCCACTGGCGTTCACGGTAGGGTGGGTCCCCCTCGGACATGACCCTGAAGCGCTTTCTGGCCTGTCTGGAAGTGCTATATCCCAATGAGGGCTATCAGATACGCCGCAATGGCGACAAGCTGACGGTGAAGGCCGAGCGGGCCACCATGATGCGTGGTGATGTGCTGCTGGAAAGTCGCTATACCCGGATCTGGGATAACTGGACCCTGCAGTACCTGTCGGTGGGCGAGATCCGGGCGGAGAGCGCCCAGGACCGCTACGTGCTTGCCCGGAATCTGCTGGGTTCCCAGTGCCAGCCGGACCGGCAAGACGATCAATGAGTCTGGCTGTTTCATGGTGCCAATGAATCGGCCCACTCCTTCTTTCCCTTTACCTTTCCCAATCTCGCCTTTCCGATCTATCGAATAAGTCCGGGAGCCCGGCCCCATCCCTGGGGCTACGGAGATCAATCAGGTCTTCCTGGGGTCACAGTACGAAGGCCTGGGGCCACCCGGACAATCAATATACTGTTCATTTGGTCAGTGGTCAATCAAAGGCAGTGACGAGTCGCGAGGAGCGAGTTTCGAAAGGCGGGGTGGTTTGCTTTTCGAGACTCGCTTCTCGCAACTCGTTCCTATCCCGCCCGCAGCTTCGGTTTCACCGAGATCAGCAGTGCCGGCAGCAGCGTCAGGTTGCTGAGCAGGGCGACCAGCATGGCCAGGCCGGTGAGCAGGCCGAAGTACACCGTGGGGTTGAAATTGGAGAACGCCAGGATCGAGAAGCCGGCAATGATCGTCAGCGAGGTGTAGTACATGGCCTTGCCGATGGAACCATGGCAGCGCTTCATGGTGGCTACGTAGTCATTATCTTTCGGCAGCTCCTCATGGAAGCGGTGGATGTAGTGAATGGTGTCATCCACGGCGATGCCGATGGTGATGGCGGTGATGGTAATGGTCATCAGGTCCAGCGGCAGGCCAATCCAGCCCATCAGGCCCAGCACCAGAGATGCGGAGATCAGGCTTGGCACCATGCTGATAAGCGCCACCGGCAGGCTGCGGAAGAGGATCAGCAGCATTACCAGAATGGCGGCAAACACATAGCCCAGGGTCTTGATCTGGGAATCGAACAGGCTTTGCAGCATGTTGTTGTAGAGCACCATGGCGCCGGTGAGGTTCACCTGCTCGGGTTGCAGGCCAAAGTCGCTTTCCAGGTCGGTGCGGATCTTGGCCAGCAGCTCGTTGCGGTTAAGGTTCTGATCCGAATCGATCACCCTTACGCTGAAACGCACCTGGTTGCCGTCGTCGGACAGGTAGGGACGCACCAGCTGATCACGCAGGTCCTCGGGAATAAAGCTGGCCAGCAGCATCAACTGGACATAGCTGAGCGGTCCCTCGTTGAGTTTTTCCGCCACCTTGTAGGTGGTAGCGATGGACAGCACCTTGCCGGTTTCCGGCAGGGATTGCAGGTAATTCTGGATTTCCACCAGCTGGGCCAGACGTGCCGGGGTAAACCAGTAGGCCCCTTTCAATGGATTGGGCTTGGCCTGCTGGGATTCGGCAAATGGATCGGCAGAGGGCGCGCTTGCAAAGGGATCGTCGCCGCCTGAGCCAGCGGAGAAGGGGTCGCTATCGCCTCCCGCCGCGAACGGATCTGTTGCGGCGCTGTCGTCCATGGATTCTCCGTCCCAGCCGGTGGCAGGCCCGGATGACGCTGTCGTACTGCGGGCGTCAGTACTGGGCGCATCGATGACGATATCCAGCGGCGTTGTGCCCCCGAGCTTGCGATCAATCTGCAGCATGCCCTGGTAGATTTCCGTGTCTTTCTGAAAGTAGTCGATAAAGCGGTTTTCCACCGTCAATCTGCTGATCCCCCACAGGGAGGCGACCACGGTGACAATGGCCAGCACCATCAGGGTGGGGCGGTGGCGCTCGGTAAAACCGGCGAACGCCAGCGTGAATTTGCGGCTGAAGTCGCGACCCTGTTGCGGCTGGCCGGCCTTGAGGGGGCCAAGGAGGGCGGGGAAGACAAGGAAGCAGACCACCAGGGCCACGCCCAGGCCAAAGGTCATCATCCAGCCGAAGTCGATCACCGGGCGAATGCCACTGATCACCAGGGACGAGAAGCCCACCATGGTGGTGAGGATCATGTAGATCATGGGCCGCATCATATGGGCGGCAGTTTCCCGGATCAGCCATTTCTGGCTGGCCTCCGGGTTCTCCTCATGGAGCTCCCGGAAACGTACGGTCAGGTGAATGGTGATCGACATGGTGATGATCAGCAGTAACGAGATGTAGTTACTGCTGATCACCGAGACTTTCCAGTCCATCCAGCCCAGCCAGCCGGTCACGGTCAGCACGGTGACACCACAGCAGGCCAGGGGGACGACTACCCAGCGGGGGCGGCGGAAAATCATGAACAGGGTAACAATCAGGAACGCCAGCACGCCGATGCCAAAGATTTTCAAGTCCGCACGAATAAAGCGCACCAGGTCGGTGGCGATCATGGGCACCCCGCCGAGGAACAGTTTTGCCTCGTCCCGGTAGCTGTCCATGATATGGCGTACCTGATCAATCTCGCCGGCGGTGCGTTCCTGAATCTGGCTGCTGTAGTCACTGAAGGCCTGGGAGGCCTCTTCCAGCGCCTGTTCGCCGTCTTCGTCCAGCTCGCCCTCGTGTTGCTGGGCACGCAGCTCATTACGGCGGTAAAGCAGGTCGTAATATTTTTCGTCGCGCTCGAAGCTCACCAGCAGGGCGGTGGTGTTGCCGTCGTCGCTGACCAGCAGATCTTCATAGAGCGGGTTTTCTTCGGTGAATTCCTTCTGCGCCAGTGACAGGTCCACATCCTCATCAGTGAGGGTCCGGTAGTCGTTGGCCAGGTCACTGAACTCCACCTGGGGGCTGAACAGCAGGGGGACATCCAGCATGCTGTACACCGAACTGACCCGGTCGACCTGTTTCAGATCGTTCTGCAATGCCTGCAAGTGCGCCAGGGTATCGCGCTGGAACAGCGGCGCCTGGGACGGGGTGTAAGTGATGATCAGGAAATCACTGCCCCCGTAGCGCTTGGAAATCTTCCGGTAGTACTGCAATGCCTCATCGTTCTCGAGCACCAGCGAATCCGCCGATGCATCAATCTTGAAGTCCCGGGCCTGCCAGGCGGCGACCGAACAGATCAGCGCCAGCAGAGCCAGCCAGAAAACCGGGTGAGCCAGCACAACCCGGCAGTAGGCATTAAACAGTCGATGCGTCATGAAGGAATCCGTTCAGGGTCAACAATCAGAACATGGCAGCGTATTCTGCCGCAAAGCGGGTATCGAATCGGTGAATCAGTTTGCCGGCGGGCCAGGCCAGCAGGGTGAGCAGCCCTTCAGTCCATTCTTCCTGGTGGACGCGACAGCCACCCTGGCCGTCATCGATAAAGGTGAATCGATGGGTGATACGCGCGAAGGGAAGATGCAAGCCCCAGGTGATACGCTCGTTTTCCTTGTATTCCATCACCCGGACCACCACCGGCGCCGGCGGCAGCCCGGGCAAGTCTGCCACGAACAGTAGCAGGGCGCCGGGGCGCCAGTTGCCATTCAGCAGTCGGGCATGACGTACCACCGAGCACCAGTTCTGCCAGTTGGTTGCGTCGGTGAACAATTTGAAGGCCTGTTTGCGCGAGGCCCGGGTGTCGGTGACCTCGTCGACCAGATAGCGTTTGAGCATAATCGATCCGGTTGTTGATTGGGGTAACAGCAGGAAGCTGGATGAGGTGTTACACCTATGCCCTGACCCGCTTCGCAAGGGGGTTATTCAGGGCTCTCTAGAGTACTCACTGTCCGAGGGAACCTCCAGTAGGTCAAACGGGCCAATCCCCGGCCGCTGGTTGACCTGCCCGATACCTTTGCCTAGTTTCTGGGGATTGCGAGGAAACACCATGAACACAACGTTGCTTCCGGCTTCCATTCTTCCCGGCCTTCTTGAAGTCTCCCTGCGCGGGCGTCTGGATGTGCAGTCCCTGTTCGAACGGGCCGGTATTGATGCGGACATTGTCGGACGCAATGACCGGTTCATCAGCCTGCTGCAGCTGGATGAACTGCTTTATTCCGCGTTCAGTGAAAGCGATGATCCCTTGTTCGGTTTGCAGGTGGGGGCCGACAATCATTACGGCAACCTGGATCTGCTGGGTAACCTGATGGCAACGGCCGACACCCTGGAACAGGGGTTGGCCATGCTTTTTCGGTACAAGGATCTGGTGGTTCCGTACCTGGATTTCTCTCTGACGACCAGCGGCGACGAAGTGATGCTGGCAGTGGCCAGCAAGGATCCGAGCCTGCGCTTTACCGCCACCCGTACCCATAATGAAGTGGTGGTGGCCACCATGGTGGCCATCGGACGCTCCTTGCTGGCGGGTGACATGCCAGTAAGGAGTGCCTGGTTTCTCCATGACGAGCCGCTGGCCGAACACCTTGCGGTTTACCAGCGGTTTTTCCAGTGTCCGCTGTACTTCGCCCAACAGCACAATGCCATCACGATTCCGGGCAGTCTGTTAGCCGAGCCGTTGCCCCGGGCCTATCCCAAGTATAATGAACGTCTGCGCAGATCCGCGGATCAGGTGTTGTCGGGGCTGTCGCGGGCTGCGGGCGTCTCCGGTCAGGTGATCAAGCAGCTGGAAATCATGCTGGGAGGCCAGACGGTGACCATGGAAGCGGTGGCCGATGCGCTCGCCATGACCCCTCGCACCCTTCAGCGACGGCTTCAGGAGGAGGGCACCCGCTTCGCCCAGCTCCGCGACCAGGTCCGTCATCAGCATGCCTGTCAGGCACTGCGCGGCCCTGGCTGTGACATGCAGGCACTGGCCATGGAGCTGGGCTTTTCCGATACCGCCAATTTCTACCATGCTTTCAAGCGCTGGCAGGGTTGTGCCCCCGGGCAATATCGCAAGCAATTCTCCTGATACAGGCGCCCCTCACCGCTGCGACGTTTTGCCACATTGGTTTTGCCCGCAGCATCGTTAGGCTGCCCACTTCTGTTATTCAGTGGGGAGGCGACACATGCCCAAGACAGCAAAATTTCTCGTGGTGGCAACGGCCATGGCCAGCGTGGGCCAGGTCCAGGCTCATTATGATGGCGGTCGGGCCGACAGCCATGCGCCGATTTCAGTGATGGGTGACCACACCCATGGCAAAGGCGAATGGATGCTGTCCTATCGTTATATGGGCATGGGGATGAGTGGCGCCAGGTCCGGCAGTGAATCCCTGAGTACCAACGAGGCCTTCGGCGAGATTCCCGGCATGGGCATGATGAACATGAAAGCATTGCCCGACGAGATGACCATGCACATGCACATGCTCGGGGGCATGTACGCGCCGACGGACAATCTCACCCTGATGGCCATGCTGCCGTATACCACCAACAAGATGACCACCAAAACTCGCATGACCATGATGATGAACACCATGGATGACGAGTTCGACACCGAAACCTCCGGTATTGGTGATGCCAGCATCGGTGGCCTTTACAAGTTCTTCGACCAGGACGGCTATCGTCTTCATTTGAACCTGGTGTTGGGGTTGCCCACCGGCTCCATTGATGAAGAAGACTATGTGCCCATGCAGGGCAAGGAGATCCAGTTGCCATATCCCATGCAGTTGGGGTCTGGCAGCTACGAGGCACGCCCGGGCATTACCCTGAACAAGCAATATCAAAGCTGGAGCTGGGGTGCGCAGGTGAGTGCCAGAATCGCACTGGATGAGAATGATCAGGGTTACAAACTGGGTTCCCGACGTTACCTGACGGCCTGGGCAGCGAAGCCAGTCAGTCCCTGGGCCTCTGTCTCTCTGGCGGCCTACAAAAGCTGGTGGTCGGACATTCATGGCCAGGCGGAAGATCTGACCATTTCACCCAACATGAATCCTGCCGCCGATCCGGACGCCAAGGGTGGGCAGCGACTGGATATCGGTCTGGGGCTGAACCTGTTGGGCAAGAACGGCACACTGAAGGGCCATCGTTTGGCGCTGGAATACAAGGCCCCGGTTCACCAATCCCTGCATGGTGTCCAGATGGAAACCGACTACACCTTCACGGTGGGTTGGCAGAAGGCCTTCGGCGGGAAATAAGAGGCTGTCGCAGGATGGACCAAAACAAAAAAGCCGCCTTTTAAGGCGGCTTTTTTATGATTCGATGGTGCCGGAACGCGGAATCGAACCGCGGACCTACTGATTACGAATCAGTTGCTCTACCGACTGAGCTATCCCGGCATGCCCGTTATTCAGAGCGGCGCTAGTTTAGCAGGACGCCCCGGGCTGGCAAGTAGCGGCGTCAAGAAACCTGCTTGATGCCGGCCAGTTTGCGGGCGTGCCATTTCTTGGCGTCCACATCCATGCCGCGCAGGATCTGTATGCGCTGTGCCTGGGGGCTCCCGGCGCCGTGCATGGATTCGGTGAGGTAGCCGACGGCGTTGCGGCCCAGCGTCATGTTTTCGATCAGGCGCAGGATGCGCATGCGGTCTTCGGTGGGAATGTCGTCCCGGCCTTTCAGGAAACGGCGGATAATGTCGCCGGCTTCCTGGTTTTCCAGGTCTTTCTCGCTGGGCATGGTGACCATGATGCCGCCGGCCAGATCCTGTGCCAGTCGGGAGATTTCATAGGGAAAGCGGGTCACGTTGTGCTTGCACACGTTGGACAGCATGGCGTCGTTCATGAAGATGCCGCTGGCATCTGCTTGGCCTCGTGGGAGCTGGCGATGCCTGAGGAGTAGATGGTTTCGTTCAGGTGCACCATTTCCACCAGCTTGTCGCGAATATGGCTGATTTTCTCCAGGCCGTTGTATTCGGCAATGGACGCGGCGGCACCCACCAGCACATCGCCCAGGCCGGTTTTGCACACATAGCTGGCCCGGTGATAGGCGGTGAAACGGGCCACCATGTCTTGGGCAAATTCGTACTCGCCGTCCATGAACACATGCTCATGGGGAATAAAGACGTCATCGAAATAGACCAGGACTTCCTGGCCGCCATATTCGGCATTGCCCTGATCGATGTCGCCGCCTTCCATGGCCCGGGTATCGCAGCTCTGGCGGCCGTAGATATAGGTGATGCCCTCCGCGTCGCCGGGGATCATGCCGACCACCGCATAATCCCGGTCGTCTTCAGTCAGGTTCATGGTGGGCATGACGCAGATCCAGTGCTGATTCCAGCCACCGGTCATATGGGCTTTCACGCCTTTCACGTAAATGCCCTTGTCCGTGCGACGGGTCACGCGCATGAACATGTCCGGATCACTCTGCTGGGCCGGGCGCTTGCTGCGATCGCCCTTGGGGTCGGTCATGCCGGCGGCGATGAGGATATTCTTGCGCTGCGCTTCTGCGAGAAAATCCAGGAAACGCTGGTGATACTGTGTGCCATGCTTTTCGTCGATCTCGTAAGTAATCGAATGCAGCACGCTGATGGTGTCCAGGCCGGTGCAACGTTGAAAACAGGTCCCGGTAATCTGCCCCATGCGGCGTTGCATCTTGTTCTTTTTCACCAGGTCTGCCGGCGATTCCACGATGTGCAGAAAGCGGTTCACCGGAGCATCAATCAGCGGTGACCAGGCCGTGGCCAATTCCGGATCCTCAATGGCCAGATCGTAACTGGCACGCAGGGCGTTGATGCTGGGTTTGATGATCGGGTGGTCAGCGGGTTCGTCGATCAGCTCGCCGAACAGGAATAGGCGGGTGCCGCGGTTGCGCAGGCTAGCCAGGTAATCCTCACCGGTTTTCAGGACAGAAAAGCGATTCCAGCGTTGTTCGGCGCTTTCCTCGCGGCGCGGGGCAGGGGTCGCGGCGTTCATGTTGCCTCCTGTGATTTCCATTGCAGGGTGTCGTGACTTGGGGGTCACATCCGATGGTATACAGGGTGTTGCGGGAGGCAATGACAGAAACGGCCGCTGTACGCTGCGGTCAAGTCAGGGGTGCTGTGGTGCCGGGATGGCTGGCTGTAGGAGCGTCGCTTGCGGCGCGATAACTAACCCATGATTAAAAGCTTTTTCACCACTGTGGGCACACACAGAGCACACAGAGAAAAAACAGTCTTTTCCTCAGTGATCTCTGTGTCCTCTGTGGTAATACGTCTTTTCAGGTTTTGGTTTATCGTGCCGCCAGCGACGTTATTCGCTTCGCACCTACGGATGGGGTGGGTCAATCCTGTGCCTTGAACACCATCGACGCTGAATTGAGGCAATAGCGCAGGCCGGTAGGGGGCGGTCCGTCCGGGAAGACATGCCCCAGGTGGCCGTCGCAGCGGGCGCAGCGGATTTCCACCCGGACCATGCCGTGGCTGGTGTCGCGCAGTTCGCGGATATGCTCCGGGTCAAAGGGCTGGTAAAAGCTGGGCCAGCCCGTACCGGATTCGAATTTGGCGCTGGCGGCGAAAAGTGGCAGCTCGCACAATTTGCAGTGGTAGACGCCATTTTCCTTGTTGTCGAGCAGGCCGCCGCAGAAGGGAGGTTCCGTGCCCTGATTGAGGAGAATGCGTCTTTCCTCGGCGGTGAGGCTTTCCGCGCGTTGCTGTTTTTCCGTGTCACTGAGAGGGGTCAGATCATGACCGCTGGCGGAATGTGTTGCGCTCATTGGGTGTCCCCCTTGAGCAGATCGGGAAAGGCGTGGATGAGCTTTTCCACCTTGGGTTTGGCCACGTGAACGATATAGCCCTGATTCGGGTTATGACTGGCGAAGTTCTGGTGGTAATCCTCGCCCCGGTAGAAAGTTTCCAGGGGTTCCAGTGTGGTCACGATGGGAGCGGTAAAGGCCCCGGCGTTTTCCAGCTGCTGGATATAGGCCCCGGCCACCGCTTTTTCTTCCGCACTCTGATAGAAAATGGCGGAGCGGTACTGGGTGCCCCGGTCGTTGCCCTGGCGATCTTTCTGGGTCGGGTCGTGGGCGACGGAGAAGAATACCTTGAGCAATTGACCATAGCTGATCACCTTGCTGTCGTAGGCGATTTCCACCGCTTCCGCGTGACCGGTGGTGCCGGTGCAGACCGCCTCATAATTGGCGCGGGAGGCATGACCACCGGTATAACCAGAAGTGACCGCCAATACGCCGTCCAGATTGAGGTAAACCGCTTCCACACACCAGAAGCACCCCCCCGCCAATATGGCTTTGCGGATGCCATCCGTTGGCAGGTCGTCCACCGGATCCGGGAAGCGTTCCGGATGAATGGCCAGGGATGTTCCGGGTATTACTGCACTCATGGAGTCCTCCGCGGGTAAGAATGTTCCGGCGCGTGGCCGGGGGCTGCTGGCCTGAAACTGGCTGTTGGAGCTTTGCTTGCAAAGCGAAGCTTTCAGGTTGCACCGCACTTGATCAACCCCTTCCCCTTGCAAGCCAGGCTCTAACAGTCGCTCAGGTCAGTCCTGCTTCACTGCGCCGCTATTGATCAATCTGTCGATCTGTTCGTCACTGAAACCCGCCTGGCGCAGTACCGCCTGGCTGTCGGCTCCGGCGCTGGCCGCGGGTTTGATATCGCTGGCGGCGCTGCGCGAAAAGCGCGGCGTCGGCGCCGGCTGTACGGTGTTGCCAACAGTGACAAAGGAACCTCTTGCCACGTTATGCGGGTGTGAAGGCGCCTCTTCAAGGCTCAATACCGGTGCAAAGCACACGTCGGTACCTTCCATCAACGCGGTCCATTCATCACGGCTCTTGAGTTTGATGACCGCCGCCAGTTTTTGTTTCAGTTCCGGCCATTTGGCCGGGTTCATTTGCTGAGCAAAGTCCTCGGCGGGCAACTCTGCGATGCGGCACAGTTCGGCGTAGAACTGCGGTTCGATACTGCCGATGGACACAAACTTGCCGTCCGCCGTTTCGTAGACCTCATAAAAGTGGGCGCCGGAATCGAGCATATGGGTGCCGCGATTCTCGGTGAACATACCCTGGGCCTTGAGGCCATAGAACATGGCCATGAGGGCAGCGGAGCCTTCCACCATGGAGCTGTCGACCACCTGGCCTTCGCCGGAGCGCTGGGCTTCCAGAGCGGCACAGACCATGCCGAAGGCCAACATCATGCCGCCACCGCCGAAATCACCCACCAGGTTCAGGGGAATGGCGGGTTTTTCTCCCTGGCGGCCCATGGCATGAAGCGCCCCGGACAGGGAGATGTAGTTCATGTCGTGGCCGGCGGCCTTGGCCAGCGGACCTGTCTGGCCCCAACCGGTCATGCGGCCATAAACCAGTTTGGGGTTACGGGCCAGGCACTGTTCCGGGCCAATGCCCAGGCGTTCGGTCACGCCCGGACGGAAGCCTTCGAACAGGCCGTCGGCGGTTTCACAGAGCTTGAGGACGGTCTCGATGCCTTCCGGGCTTTTCAGGTTCAGGGCCAGGTTCTGCCGATTGCGGAACAGCACGCTATGGCCGATGGCCGCATGGGGGTTGCCGCCGGGGCGGTCAATGCGAATCACGGTGGCACCCATGTCCGCGAGCATCATGCCGCAGAAGGGGCCGGGGCCGATGCCGGCCAGTTCGATAAAGGTCAGTCCGTTCAGTGGGCCAGTCATAGTCTTGGTTTTCCGTTGTCAGGGAATTAACGCGTTCTCTTTGAGTGTTTTGCGCAGGGCCGTACATTGGCTCTTGGCAATGGCAACGGTATTGCTGGCTTCGTGGGTGGTCGCGATGCCGGTCCACAGCGGCTTGCCGTCGGCGTTGATCAGCTCGGCACCATGTTGACGCAGGGCCTCAGGCACGTCCTCCGGGGCCAGCTCGCCACCGATGCCGACTTGCCAGGTCGGCGTCATCTCGCCGGCGGACTGGTCCATGGGGTTGAGGCGATTGCCCGACGTGGGTGGCGCCGCGGCATCAATCAACAAGTGGGTCAGTTCCACCACCAGAATCCGTTGCACATCATTGCTTTGCGCCCAGTCGAGAATGCGGTTTTTTCCGCCTTCGTACCATAGCGGTAATTCCTGGTGGCTGAGCAAAATGGTCAACGAACCACTTGAAAATATTTCCTTGCAGGTCAGTTCCCAGGTTTCGCGGGTGTTGCCTTCCGGGGTGTGGGCCACCAGCAGCAATGTGCCCTGAGGAGGGTGGCTTTCGTCGGCGGTAAAGCGGGTGGTGACCTGGGTGGTGCTGGCACAGCCGGCAACGAGAAGGGCGGGTAACAGAAAGCGAAACAGCGGGCGCATGGCGGATCTCCGGGAGAAAAACGGTGCCATCTGGCACGGCATCAGTGTAGCAGTGCCGCGGGTTTGGCTCACCCGTTACCGCGTTACCCTGTTCGGGGTTGTGACGGTGTTGTCAGCCAGTAAGGGCCGCCTCGCAGAACCCGGCAAATCCGTGCGGTTCCGGCACGGATCAGGGCACGGGCGCGGAAAACAGCGGTTGCCTCTCGCCGGTATCGACGGCAAAGCGACAGGGCCGGGACGGCGGCTGTGTGCCGGGGTACCAGCGCACTTCATAGCGACCGGTTTCCTTTTCGGTATCGCGCAGGTGCAGAAGCTGCAGCTCGGCACTGTCATCGGTAATTACGTGATCATGGCAATGAATCGCCAGCAGCGGACGATCCAGTGTCATCCGGCTGGCAGCTTCTGCAGACAATTCCAGGCTCCAGTAAGGGCCGGTGGTGGCGTTACCCTGATGATGCGTGGGCGCATTTACCCAGCGACGTGGGCCCGGCGCTGTCAGCATTTCAGGAAAATACTGTCGGCTCAGCAGGGAAAAGGTCTGTTGGCGCGGAATCTGGTCGATGTTGCCCTGTTGTTGTAAATCCCGGCTCAGCCTGACGCTTTGCTGTATCAGGAAATCCAGGGTGTGGGGGCCATACAGGGTGTGCCCGCCCTCGTAGTACTGAAGCGCGTATTCCTCCGGGGTCACGGCATAGCCGAAATAGCCATTGGCTAGGCTGGAAATTTCCACCTGCCAGTCGGGGCCCTCAGGCAGGGTAGCGGCTACCGCCTGTCGAATCCGGTTGCCGCTTTCCAGGGTGATTTCCCAGGGCAGGGGGACCAATACCAGCTGATTGATGCGCACGATCTGGAAAAGGGCCTGGTGGGGGAAGCGCTCGGCAGGTAATAACAATTGCAGTTTGGACAACATCCATTGCTTCACGCCCTGGCAGTTATCGGTAAAAAACCGGCGCGGCCAGTCCTCCGCGAGAAACGGCAGGTAAGACACCGGGAAAACCTCATCGCCGTTGGCTGCGCCTGCCACGGAGGCCCCGGCAATCGCCCGCTCGCAAAGCTCGAAGCGCCCCCCCTCTATGTCGTCAAGCAGGTCCAGCTGGCGACTGGCGATGGCGGTGGTCAGGGTGGGGGAGAGCCGGGTTTCGAGAGAATGAAACAGCCGGATGGCATGGCTCCCCAATGCCTTGCCGATACGTTCTGCCTCCAGGTCGCCACGTAAATCCTCTTGCCAGGCCGGGTTGTTGTCCGCATGGGTGGCCTGGGCAACCCCGTGGATGAATCGTGAGTGTTCACCGGCGAATTCTCTTTCCAGTTCTTCACTGATCCAGTGCCAGACATCCGCATGATAGGGGCGGGTGAAGGGAGGGATGGCAGTGCCATGGATGGAATAGAGGCTGAGTGCTCCGGCGGGCTCGAAACGATCACCCTGGCGTTGATCAATCCGCAACAGTGTCATGGTCGGATTGACTGCCTGCATGGGGTCGGCCGTTGATTGATCCTGATCAGGAAAGTTATTGGCCCAGGCCGCCATGGAGCGGTTGCGGGTAACGCCGAACAGGTCGCTCTGGCCCACCGCAAAGCGGGCTTCGCGCCGGGATTCATAGGCATCGATCACTGCATCGGCAATTCGCTGGCTGAGAAATTCGAACAGGGCCGGGTCGAAGCCGGGTTTATTGCTGCCAAACACGTTATAGAAGTCGCTGCCCAGATACTGGCCGGGGCCAGAGTGGGTATGGGTAACCAGAAGGGTCAGCGCATGGGCAGGCACATCGGTGCGTTCCATGACCAGTTCTGCCACCCGGTGGCGCAGCACCAGCGAGCCGGAGCCGAGGTCCAATTGAACAATGGCAAGCGGAGTCTGCCCCGGACCACTCAGATAGAACGCTCTGGCCTTGAGACGCGTGCGGAAGCCATCAGCATCCCTGGCCCAGGCGGAATAGCCGAATTTGGGCATGCCGATGGGCGGCGTAATGTCCCGTTCGGCGATACCGGCTTTCGCGACGGCCCCCTCAGCTGTTATCGGTTGTGCAGGGAAGGAGAAAGACAGGGTCTGGCGGGGGTAAAACAGGAAAGGCCAGGCGGCGTGCAACACAGCGCCAAGGATAGCGGTCCCCAGGAGGGTCAGCAGTAAAGTGCGGGTGCGGGGTTTGCGCATGGGTAGGTAATCCTTTTTATTTTGTACCATGGTGCCATATTTCGTTTCCAAAGGGACATAAATCCGCTAAAAGTGTCCTCATTGGTTGGTTTTGATACGAAAAGATACGCTCAGAAACAAATGCTGTTGCCAGCAACTATTCGGCAACATTAAAGCAACGTAACGGCACTCGTTGATGGTTTCAAAGCGCGCGCAATCCTATTTCAATAATTGCACAGATCAATCATACCCGAGGGGGGTAACCATGAAAGGATGCATTCGACTCTCTGCACTTGCACTTTCTGTGGCCGTGGCTAACCAGGCGTTCGCAGAAAACAAGTCAGAAGACACTACTCGCCAGTATCTGGCACCCATGGCCAGCTATCTGGTTTTGGACGAAGACCGTGAAATCTCTCGCAAGGGATTGGGTGCAAGCCTGATTTACGGCCGTGAACTGTCTGAACACTGGTGGTGGGAGACTGAAGGTGCCGCATACGGCCTGGATAGTGGCGTCGATGGTGCCACGGATTTTTACCAGTACACCGCCAGCACGGGTCTGGCCTATGCATTCGGTGACCGTGAAGGTTTCACCCCCTTCGTATTGGCCAATATCGGGGCGATCTACAACGATGTGGTGCCGGATGATGACGATGGCGTAGACCTGCATGCCAACGTTGGTATCGGTGCAGTAACGGGGCCCATCTTTGATAACGGCCTGAAACTGCGCGCGGAAGCGCGTTACATGTATGACGACTTCGACGGTGTCACCGGCACCCTGTCCGAAGATGAAGGTGGTTTCAACGACTGGCGTTTCTCTCTGGGTCTGGAAGTGCCGCTTGGCGTGACCAAGGTCGTTGAAGTCGAGAAGATCGTCTACGAAACCCGTGAAGTGGAAAAAATCGTCGAGAAACCCTTCGTTGACAGTGACGGTGACGGTGTGCCGGATGACCGTGACAAGTGCCCGGATACCATCCAGGGCGCCAAGGTCGATTCTGATGGCTGCATGATCACCAACCAGACCATCACCTTCAACAACATCAATTTCGAACTGAACTCCGCGGAGATTACCGCAAGCTCAGGTCCTTCTCTGAATCGTGTGGCCAAGGCGCTGCAGGCCCAGCAGAACTTCAACGTTGAGATTGCCGGCCATACTGACAGCACCGGTTCTGCGTCTTACAACGAGAACCTGTCTGACCAGCGTGCCAAATCCGTACGCCAATACCTGATTGAGCAGGGCATTGATGCCGATCGCCTTACCGCTCGCGGTTACGGTGAACTGGAGCCCATTGCCAGCAACGAAAATCAGTCTGGTCGTGCCATGAACCGTCGCGTTGAATTCCGCGTCAGTGAGAAATAGGGGATAAAGATATGAACTCGCAAATGAAATTCTTGTTTGCCATTCTCCTGACCGCTCTGCTGGGCATGGGACTGGCAGGTTGTGAAGCGGAAGGTGATGGAAGCAGTGGTGGTAACAACAACCCTGTGACCCGTGATAACGACCAGGACAATGATGGTGTGCCGGATGACGTGGACAACTGTCCCGCTAACGCAAACGCCATGCAGGAAGACCAGGACGGCGACGGCATCGGTGATGTGTGTGATGACGACCGTGATGGTGACGGTGAAGACAACCCCACCGATAACTGTCCGCTGGTTGCCAACCCGAACCAGGAAGACACCGACGGTGACGGTATTGGTGATGCCTGTGACATGAACAACGATCAGGACAACGACGGTATCGATGACGGCGTTGATAATTGCCCGACGATCTTCAATCCTGAGCAGGGTGATGTTGATAACGATGGTATCGGTGATGTCTGTGATGATGATGCCGATGGCGATGGCATCGACAACAACAACGACAACTGCGTATACACCCCGAACAATGATCAGGTGGATACGGATACTGACGGCATCGGTGATGCCTGCGAAGACGACCGCGACGGTGACACCATTCTGGACCCGAATGACAACTGTCTGAACACCCCGAATACGGATCAGGCGGATCAGGATCTGGACGGTATCGGCGATGTGTGCGATGACGACCGTGATGGTGATGGCATCCCCAATGACACCGATAACTGCCCGTTCACTGCCAATGCGGATCAGGCTGATTCCGATGGCAATGGTATTGGCGATGTCTGCGACGGCGGCGGCGGTGATCCCACCGACACCGACGGCGATGGCATTCCGGATGTCAACGATAACTGTCCGATGATTCCGAATGCGGATCAGGCAGACGCGGATGGCGACGGCAAAGGTGACGTGTGTGATGACGACGGTTTCACTTGCTCCGCGGCTACCACTTACCAGCCGCTGACCAATGCAGATTTCACTGCAAACGGTGGTGTGCTGGGTGTTTGCCTCGGATGTAGCGTTGACAGCCCGGAACTGAGCATCGACAACAACAACAGTACCTTTGCCCAGATCAACATTGGCGCGGCACTGGTGTACGGCGGTGGCTTTGTGGCTGCAGTAGCCAACGATACGTCCGTGGATATTGCTGACAGCGTAGTGGGCTTTGTGGTCAGCGACCCAACGTCCCAGCTTGTGAATCTGGAACTGCTCGGCAACTTCACCACCATCCGCTTCTTCAACGATGGAGTAGAGGTTGACAGTGCAACCGTTGGTGGAGGTCTTCTGGATCTGGATCTGCTGGGTCTGGGTGCGAACTCCGATCAGCGATTCATTGCGGCTCCGGCGTCCAGCCAGGCGTTTGATTCCATTCAGCTGGATTACGCTGGCCTGGTGAATGTCAACAAGTCCTTCCGCGTACACGATGTCTGTGTCGGTACTCCCTGATTACTCACGGGAGTGAAAAAAGGGGCCTTCGGGCCCCTTTTTTTGTCTGCGCATTTCTCCAAACGGGCTTTCACGTGACTGCGGCGCAAGCATTGACAAAATAATCGCCTACTTCGCCCTGAATGGTTACCCTGTCAGTAAGCGCCTTACTGGCCGTAAAGAATGACAATCAGAGCAGTAAAGGGGGGCTCAATGCGACGCAGTATTCTCCTGACAGTGTGCTTGATGATTTCCCTGTTGACCGGTTGTGAAAAGGAGCCGGGGGTCGGTGAAGTCGTCAGTACCTTCAACAACTATGAAGAAACCGGCGACTTACCTGCCTTGCAGGAACACGGCTTTATTCGCCTGCTTGCCCCGCGTTTCGATGAGCCCTCCGGCTTGCCCCGGGAGGGAGTTCCCGCCAGAGAATACCAGGCGCAGGCTGAGGAATTTGTCAGGCACCTGGGGCTGGAGCCCCGCTGGGTTTATGCAGACAGCTTCGCGGAGCTGGGTCAGCTGATCAACGCCGGCGCTGCCGATATCATCGTCACAAACTATTCGGTGACCAAGGCACGACAGAAGGACCTGGCATTTTCGACCCCCGTTAATGCGGTTCAGGAGAAACTGATCGTGCCTGCCGATCAGGCAGGCATTGCCCTGACCAAGCTGAAAAATCTCACCATTTCAGTCCCGGAAGGGACGGCTTACCAGGAGACGGCCGAAAAACTCGCTCGTCGCCATGACAATATTTCGGTGGATGTTCTGGACGCTGACCTTTCCGATGAAGAGCTCGTTGAGGGAGTGGAGTCCGGTGATCTGGGTGCCACCATCATTGACAGCAATATGCTGGATATCCTGATTACCCCTGACTCTGCTGCGGGAATTGGTCCGGTGGTGAACCGCAAACGGCGCATTGCCTGGGCCGTGCGGCAGGACAGTACCGAGCTCCTGGATCGTATCAACCAGTTCATCACCAGCCAGCGGGTCATGTCGTCCGTCAAACAGCAGGAAAAACGCGATTGGGCGGCAATCCAGGAGCAGGGAGTTCTGCGTGTCATTACATCCAACAACCCGGCCAGCTACTTCATGTGGCGAGGAGAGTTGATGGGGTTTGATTACGACCTGATCAATGATTTCGCCAAGAAACACCGGCTCAGGGTCAGTGTGGTTGTTCGTGACAGTCCGTCTGCCATGTTTGCCGCGCTGGAAGCCGGGGAGGGAGATGTGATTGCGGCTTCCATGACCATCACCGAAGACCGTCAGCGCCAGGGCTGGATGTTCAGTGACCGCTATCTGGAGGTGAATGAGCAACTGATCGGTCGTGCTGATGAGTCGCCGCTGGAAAACATCGGCCAGCTTGCCGGTCGCACTGTGGCGGTCAATCCGGAAACGGCCTATTACGATACTCTGCAGCGACTTCGTGAGAGTGATTTCCCCTTCATCGTTCAGGAGGTGCCGGGCGCCAGCACAGAGATGCTGATCAATGCCGTCGCCAATGGAGAATACGACCTGACCATGGCTGACAGTCACCTGGCTGCCATGGAGTCCACTTACCGGGACGATATTGCGGTGTTGTTTGAATTTGAACCTGCCAAGGAAATTGGGTGGGGCTTGCGTCCGGAACAGACCGCGTTGAAAGAGCAGCTTAACAGCTATATTGCCCGTCATTATCGTGGGCTGAATTACAATATTACCTATAACCGCTATTTCCGCGAGAAAAAAACCATTAACACCCACGAGGCGTATCGTGTGGGGTCAGGAAAAGCCATTTCTCCTTACGATGACCTGGTCAAAAGCGAGGCGCTGAAGTATGGACTGGACTGGCGCTTGATTACCTCACAGATGTACCAGGAAAGTCGCTTCAACCCCAAGGCGCGCTCTTTTGCCGGTGCCCAGGGGTTACTGCAGGTAATGCCGAGAACCGGTCGTCAGTTTGGTTACAGCAACCTGACGCGCCCGGAAAATGGTGTTGCCGCAGGGGTGGCCTACATGGATTGGCTGGAGCAACGGTTCCCGGCGCGTCTCGACCTGGCAGAGAAGCTGTATTTTACCCTGGCGGCCTACAATGCCGGCCACGGCCATGTGGAGGACGCCCGACGTCTTGCCGAGCGACTGGGCAAGGATCCGGATAAATGGTTCGGCCATGTGGAAGAGGCCATGTTGCTGCTTTCCCGGCCGGAATACGCGCGTCAGGCCCGATATGGCTATGTGCGGGGCGCCGAGCCGGTGAAGTATGTCAGACAGATCAAGAACCGTTATCTGGGCTATGTGTCTGCGCTGGAGGAAGAAGAGGGCTAGATTTAGCCGGGACGGCGACAAAGTAAAGGGATGTTTTACAAAGTTGCCATGGAAAAGCCCTCTGTCAGCCCCATGATAGAGGTACCCATTCATTGAAAGGAGATTGTGATGGATCGCAATGCTTTCATCGAAAAGATTAAAGGTAAGCTTAACGAACTGGATAATGAATTCGACCAGTTGCAAGTCAAGGCGGACAAAGCCAGTGAAGACGTTCGTCACAAGTGGGAAAGTCGCAAGCTGGAGCTGAAGGAAAAACGCCAGGAACTGGCGGCCCGGCTTGATGAGTTGCGTAACGATAGCAACGCCCGCTGGGAAGATGTGAAGGCCAGCGTGGAAAAAACCTGGGATAGCACCCTGGATGGCCTCAAGGACATCAAAAACAATTTGTTCAAGTAAGGTGTAGCAACGAGCTATACACAAAAAAGCGGGCTTTTTTTAAGCCCGCTTTTTTTATGATTCATTAGCGGTGAAATGGCGCTGACCTGACGCCTACCATCATCGCTACCCCGCCAGGGGATCAAGCCATTGGCGCAATGCATCCAGTACCTGCTCCCGGCAGTGATCATTGAGAAGTTCATGGCGTCCGTCAGGCCAGAAGTGCGCGGTCAAGGGTTGCTCCATGGTATGCAGGACTTGCTCAAGGGCCATCATGCCCTTGCCCATATCACTCATGGGATCCTGCTCACCGCCTAGCAGTAACACCGGTAACGCATCGGGGAGTTCGGCAAGATGCTGGATGCTGTGGATCTGACGTAGTCCGTCGATCAACTGGCACCAGGACTCGGTGGTGCAATCGAAACCACACAGATCATCATCCAGATAACGTTGTACCTGGTCCCGGTCGTTGCTCAGCCAGTCGAACTCACTGCTGGGGTCGGGCACGCGTTTGGCCCAGGCACCAAACGTCATTCTGCGAATCAAGGGGCTGACACCGCGCTTGCCATTACGGCGTCGTGCCAGTTTCACGGGCAGCCCCATCAGGGTGTAAAACGTTGCCGGGTGATAGTCGCTGGCGCAGAGCACCAGTCCGGCCAGGTTCTCGCCGGTCTGTTGGGCCGCTGCCAGGGCAATGAACGAGCCCATGCTGTGGCCGCCAAGCACGCAGGGAAGCCCCGGGTGGGTTTCACGGGCCATGGTGATCACGGCAATCGCATCCTGTACCAGGCAATCCCAGCCGTTTTCATCACCGAAATGGCCTTTCGGGCAAGCCTCGCTGATGCTCAGGCCGTGGCCACGGTGGTCCGGGCAATACAGATGCCAGCCCTGGTCGTTCAGCGCTTTCGCCAGGGCCTCATAACGGGCACCATGCTCCGCCATGCCGTGCAACCACACCATAATGCCCTTTGACGTGGCGGCTTCGGTGGGCCAGTGATGAATGGCGGTGGAATGGCCGTCGCCCGTATTCAGGTAGCGCATCTGCTTGCTCATAACATTCTCCGGCGGCGCGGTCAGTGGACAGGTTGGATGCCTGTGGCGTGCAGGCGTTGCTGGCGAGGGAAAACGTTCCCGCGGCAGGCTGTCGGACAGGTTGCCTGAGCCCGTCACGGACCATGGCATAATAACAGCTATGGCAACAGGGTGATGCAGCAACTACCATGCCGGACGCTGTTGCACGCTGCCCGATTTCCAGGAGAAACCATGATCGAATACCGGATTCGCCCACTGCGCCCTGAAGCCCATCTTTTTGAAGTGACGCTGACCGTGGCGAAGCCGACCCCGGAAGGGCAGGCGTTTACGCTGCCGGCCTGGATTCCCGGCAGCTACATGATCCGGGATTTCGCCCGCCATCTGGTCTATCTGGAGGCCAGTTGCCAGGGTGAGACGCTGCCCGTGGCGAAAATCGACAAGCAAACCTGGCAGGTGCCACCTTGCGATGGTCCGGTGCAGCTGCATTACCACGTTTACGCCTGGGACCTGTCCGTGCGTGGCGCCCACCTGGATACCACCCACGGTTATTTCAATGGCACCTGTGTATTCCTGGCACCCATGGGGCACGAGGATCAGCCCTGCGAAGTAGATATCGACGCACCGGAAGGTGTCGCCTACCTGGGCTGGCACCTGGCCACCGGGCTGCCCCGGCTGACCGGCTCGGAGCTGGGCTTTGGCCGTTTCCGGGCGGACAACTACGATGCCCTGATCGACCATCCGGTGGAAATGGGCCCCTTCGAGTATGCCCAGTTCGAAGCCTGTGGTGTGCCGCACTGGGTGGTGATGGCCGGTCGTCACAAGACCGATATGGCGCGGCTGTGCCGGGACCTGAAGCCGATCTGCGAACACCATATCCGCATGTTCGGCGAACCGGCGCCCATGGATCGCTATGTGTTCATGACGTTGGTCACCGGCAACGGTTATGGCGGTCTGGAACATCGTAATTCCACCAGCCTCATGTGTGCCCGCGACGACCTGCCCAAGCGCACCGACGAGCCCGGCAAGGTACGCGATGGCTATCGCAATTACCTGGGCCTGTGCAGCCACGAATATTTCCACACCTGGAATATAAAGCGGATCAAGCCGGCGGCATTCACGCCCTTTGATCTGTCTCGGGAAGTGCACACGGAACTGCTGTGGGCCTTCGAGGGTATCACCAGTTATTACGATGACCTGTCGCTGACCCGTACCGGCCTGATTCCGCCGCAGAGCTATCTGGAGCTTCTCGGGCAAACGCTCAGTCGGGTCTATCGTGGACAGGGCCGTCACAAGCAGACCGTTACCGAATCCAGCTTCGATGCCTGGACCCGCTTCTACAAGCAGGACGAAAACGCTCCCAATGGCATCGTCAGCTATTACACCAAGGGCTCATTGGTAGCGCTGGCGCTGGATCTGACCCTGCGAAATCTGACCGCCGAGAAGAAGTCCCTGGATGATCTTATGCGATTGCTATGGGCCCGTTACGGCCAGACCGGCGAAGGCGTACCGGAGCAGGGCATCCAGCCCCTGGCCGAGGAAGTGGCTGGTTGCGAGATGACAGACTTTTTCGAGCAGGCGCTCTACAGCACCGAAGATCTGCCACTGGCGGAACTTTTGGCTGAGCGGGGCGTAGAGCTGAACTGGCGCAGTGCGGCCAGCCATGGTGACAACGGTGGCAAGCCGGGCAAGGAGGGTATCCCCAATCTGGGCGTGCGGCTGGTTGCCGACCCCATGGGCGCGAAGATTGCTGTCGCCTTCGAGCAGGGCCCGGCTATGGCAGCCGGATTATCCGCCGGGGATGTGATTATCGCTGTGGATGGCCTGCAGGCCACACAGGGCAATATCGACAATTTGCTGGCCAACTTCCTGCCCGGCGAAATGGTGGAAGTGCATGCTTTCCGTCGCGACGAGCTGATGAAGTTCAACGTGAAAGTGGCGCCCACCGAGCCGAGTACCGCGTATCTGACCATTGCCAAGGGCGGGTTAACCGAGAAGGGCAAGGCCTGGCTGCATTGGAAGGGCAATGAATAGTTAACAATTAATAATGAATAACGAAAGAAAACAGGCCGTAGGAGCGCCGCTCCTGCGACGTTTTATGGTTGATTGAATTTTTCATGTCTTTAAAAGCACTGTACAGCCAGCTTGGTAATGTTCGCAGGGCTGACCATTTTCGCTTGAAAAAGCGGATCGATGGTCTGTCACGATTGCCTGCTGACAAGCGCAATGACCAGGCCGTGGAGAAGATTTCCAAGGCCATTGCCGCTTCCATTGCCAATCGGGAAAAACGTCAGGCGTCCCAGCCCGTGTTGAACTGGCCGGACCTGCCAGTGGTGGCCAGCCGAGAGGAGATCAAGGCGGCCATTCGTGACCATCAGGTGGTGGTGATCGCCGGGGAAACCGGCTCCGGCAAGACCACCCAGCTGCCGAAAATCTGCCTGGAGCTGGGTCGGGGCATTGAGGGCACCATCGGCCACACCCAGCCAAGGCGGCTGGCGGCTCGGGCCGTGGCCAGCCGGGTGGCAGAAGAGCTCAACAGCCCGCTGGGCAGTACTGTGGGTTTCAAGGTACGTTTTGCCGAGCAGGTCAGCGAGACCAGCCTTATCAAGGTGCTCACCGACGGCATGCTGCTCAATGAAATCCAGCAGGACCGCTTTCTCAACCAGTACGACACCCTGATCATCGATGAGGCCCACGAGCGCAGCCTGAACATCGACTTTCTGCTCGGCTATCTCAAGCAGCTGTTACCCAGGCGTCCGGACCTGAAACTCATCATTACCTCGGCCACCATCGACCACGAACGTTTTGCCCGGCATTTCGGTGAGGCTCCGGTGTTGGAGGTTTCCGGGCGGACCTACCCGGTGGAAATGCGCTACCGGCCTCCCGCTGAAGGCCAGGAACTGTCGCGTCAGATTGAAGACGTGCTGCAGGAAATCCAGCGCGAGGAGCGCCGCGAGGGTCTGCCTGTGGCGCGGGACGTACTGGTGTTCCTGGCCGGCGAGCGGGATATTCGCGATGTGCATCATCACTTGAAGCGCTGCGAACTGAGAGACACGGAAATCCTGCCGCTCTATGCGCGATTGAGCCAGGCGGAGCAACACCGCATTTTTGCGTCCCACCGGGGTCGGCGAGTGGTGCTCAGTACCAATGTGGCGGAAACGTCCCTGACCGTGCCGGGTATTCGTTATGTCATCGATGCCGGCACCGCCCGCATCAGCCGTTACAGCGTGCACTCCAAGGTGCAGCGGCTGCCGGTGGAGCCGGTCAGTCAGGCCAGCGCCAATCAGCGGGCCGGGCGCAGCGGGCGGATCATGCCGGGTATCTGTTTTCGGCTGTACGAGGAAGACGACTTCCTCAATCGTCCCGCTTTCACCGACCCGGAGATTCAGCGCACCAACCTGGCAGCGGTGATTCTGCAGATGGCCGACCTGAAACTGGGCCGGGTGGAGGATTTTCCCTTCATTGAGCCGCCGGACGGGCGCCTGATCCGTGACGGTTACCGGCTGCTGGATGAGCTGGGTGCGCTGACGCCGAAACAGACCCTTACCCCCCTGGGCCGGCAGTTGGCCCGCTTTCCGCTGGACCCGACCCTGGGGCGGATACTGGTGGCGGCGTCCCAGCAGAAGGTGCTGCGCGAAGCGCTGATCATCGTGTCCGCTCTGGCCGCCCAGGACCCCCGCGATCGACCCCATGACAAGCAGCAACAGGCGGATCAGGCCCATCAGCCGTTCACCGACAAGGACTCGGATTTCCTGTTTTTCGTCAAGCTGTGGCAATGGGCGGAGAACCAACGGGAGTCCCTCAGCCGCAACCAGTATGAGAAGCTGCTGAAGAAAACCTTCCTGTCGCCCACTCGCATGCGCGAGTGGCGAGATACACACCGCCAGCTGCTGTTGCTCTGCAAGGAGCAGGGCTGGGAGCTGAACCCGCCGGCCATGAACGAGCAGGGGCTGGCCGACGGTGCCTATGGGTCCCTGCACCAGGCCCTGTTGCCCGGGTTGCTTGCCAACGTCATGCAGCGCACGGACGAGGGGGAGTGGCTGTCCACCCGTAATCGCAAGCCGCTGATCTGGCCGGGCTCGCCCCTGTCGAAAACCAAGGCCCGCTGGCTGATGGCGGCGGAGCAAGTGGAAACCAGTCGGTTGTTTGCCCGTACTGTGGCGCGAATTGAGCCGGAATGGGTGGAAGCGGCCGCCGCTCACCTGGTCAAACGCCAGTATTTCGAGCCCCACTGGTCGAAGAAGCGGGGGTGTGCCATGGCCAAGGAGCAGGTGAACCTGTTCGGCCTGATTCTGGCCAGCGGTCGGCGGGTCAACTATGCGCCCATTCATCCCCAGGAAGCCCGCGAATTGATGATTCGCGAAGGGCTGGTGATGGGAGAGTTGCACCGGGAGCCGCCCTTCGTGAAGGCCAACCGGGAGCAATTCGAAACCCTGGAGGAGATGGAACACAAGTTGCGCCGGCGCGATATTCTGGTGGACGAGGAGGCCCGGGTGGCCTTTTACGATGAGCGGTTGCCGCAGGACGTGACCAGCCTGGCCGGGCTGATGAGCTGGTATAACAAAAAGGCCTCGCCGGCCCAGAAAGAAGCACTGCTGATGCCGCGGGATTTCCTGTTGTCACGGAGCCCGGATCTGGGCAGCGACCAGTTCCCGGATCAGCTGCGCCTGGATGGCATCAGCCTGCCGCTGGAATACAGCTTCGATCCCACCGGGGAGCGCGACGGCGTCACGTTGATTGTCCCGCTCGCGGTCCTCAATCAAGTGCCGGACACACGGCTGGACTGGCTGGTCCCCGGGTTGCTGCGGGAAAAACTGGAAGCCCTGATCCGTGCGTTACCCAAGGCCCGCCGCCGTCATTTCGTACCCGTGCCGGACTTTGTCGGCGCGCTTCTGGATATCCTGGATCCGCAGGAGCCGCTACTGCCGGCCATGACCCGTGAATTGCAACGGATGACCGGTGTGCGGATCGAACGGGAAGAGTGGCAGGATGCCACGCTGCCCGACCATCTGCGCATGTTTATCCAGGTGGTGGACCGGGTTGACGGTAACCGGAAAGTGCTGGCCCAGGGACGCCACCTGGACGAAGTCCGTGACAAACTGGCTGGTGTCACCGCTAACCTGCCGGAACCGGCGGCGCAGGAACCGGTACCGCGGGGGCAGGATTGGCTGTTCGGTCGCCTGCCGGACACCCACGAACAGGATCTGGGTGGCATGGTGGTGCGCCGCTATCCCGCCCTGGAAGATGATGGTGACGCGGTGGAGCTTCGCTACCGTGATGATGTGGATGAGGCCCGCTGGAGCCATCAGTGGGGTACGGCACGCCTGTTGGGCTTCAAACTCAGTGTCCAGCTGCGTGACCTGCGCAAACAGGCCTCACAGATGCCCGGTTTTCAGAAGCTCAAGGGCGAGAAGGGCGCCATGGCCCGCCAGGCACTGGATCATGCGGTACTGCGTTTGCTGGCAGAGCATTTCCGGCTGGACGAGCCGGTACGCGATGAGGCTGCCTTCCGGGCCCGTCTGGATGCCCATCGGGGGGATTTCGTGCCCTGGGCAGGCCAGCAATTGAGCGCTTTCGGCAAGCTGTTCGCCGATTATCGGCAGCTGATGGGCAAGCTGGAAAAAAACTTCCCGCTGGCCTGGGCCCATGCCCACCGGGACCTTAAGCAACAACTGGGCAACCTGTTCCGCGACGACTTCCTGCTGCAGGTGCCCTGGCCCTGGTTGATGGAATACCCGCGCTATCTGGAGGCTATCAGCCACCGTCTGGACAAACTGGGTGGCCAGATTGGCAAGGACCGCACCCTGACCGCAGAGCTGGAGGCCTTTGACAAGCAATACGCCACTCGTGCTGCGGGTCTGCCCCTGTGGCAGCAGCCGGCGCCTCTGCAAGAGTATTTCTGGATGTTGCAGGAATACCGGGTGAGCCTTTTTGCACAACAGCTTGGCACCCGGGTCCCGGTCTCTGCCAAGCGCCTGAATAAACAGTGGGAGCTCTGCTAATCAGTCACCCCCTCTACGAAGCCGCTGTAGGAGCGCCGCTTGAGGCGCGAACCTCGCTTGCGAGGAAACACACGGTAGGCAATCAGGCATAACAGAACGTTACGCCCGATTCGTGCCTCAAGCGGCGCTCCTGCATTGACTCCGTAACAAGCATAACAACTATCCACCCACGCCCTTTGCGCTGGCCACTCCGAATCCGGATAATCGACCCATTATCCCATTTGTGGAACGGGGCCCTTTACCCCGTTCGAGTGCGAGGACTCGCTTGTGAGCTATTCTGTAGTAATCAGTGGCACCGGCCTGTGGACCCCGGAGCAGACCATCACCAACGATGAATTGGTGGAATCCTTCAACGAGTATGTGAAGCGGTTCAATGCGCGTAACGCCGAGGCCATCGAGGCCGGCGAAGTGGATGCCCTGGGTCCTTCAGACAGCGCCTTTATCGAAAAGGCCTCCGGTATCAAGCAGCGCTTTGTCATCGACAAGAGCGGGATTCTTGATCCGGACCGGATGGCTCCCCGCATCGCCGAGCGATCTGACGATGAGGTATCCATTCAGGCGGAAATTGCTGTCAAAGCGGCCAGGCAGGCCCTGGAACATGCCAACCTGACCGCGGACGATCTGGATGCTGTCCTGGTGGCCTGTTCCAACATGCAGCGCCCGTATCCGGCCATGGCCGTGGAAGTCCAGGCGGCCCTGGGCATGGAGCACGGCTGGGGCTATGACATGAATGTGGCCTGTTCCAGCGCCACCTTCGGGATTCAGGCCGGAGTGGATGCCATCCGTAATGGCAGCGCCCGTCGGGTGCTGATGGTCAATCCGGAAATCTGTTCCGGTCACCTGGCCTGGGAAGATCGCGACTGCCATTTCATTTTTGGTGACGTGGCCACCGCGGTGATTCTGGAGCGCAAGGAAGACGCCACCTCCGACAACCAGTGGGAAGTGCTGGGCACCCGGTTGCAGACCAAGTTTTCCAATAATATCCGCAACAATTTCGGTTTTCTGAACCGTGCGGATGAAAGCGGCATTGGCGCTCGCGACAAGCTGTTCCGCCAGGAAGGGCGCCGCGTTTTCAAGGAAGTCTGCCCCATGGTGGCCGAGCAGATTGCCTCGCATCTGTCTGATACCGGGGTGCCGGTGGAGGCCCTCAGCCGGATGTGGCTGCACCAGGCCAACCTGAGCATGAATGAACTGATTTCCAAACGGGTACTGGGACGCCCGGCTTCCCGTGAGGAAGCCCCGGTGATTCTGGATGACTATGCCAACACCAGTTCCGCCGGTTCCATCATTGCCTTCCATAAGTACAACGCGGATCTGCCGGTGGATACCAAAGGCGTGATCTGTTCCTTTGGGGCCGGTTATTCCATCGGTAGCGTGATTGTGAACCGAATCAAGTAACTGCGTCCGGGTTTCACGTTCGCTTCACGAAGGCCGCATTTTGCGGCCTTTTTTCATGCTGCCTGTAACGTTTACCTCACGGCTTCATCTCTATATTGTCTGAGACAGGCGCTACGCAAACAAACGTGGTTTGCCTGAGCCGCAGAGTGCGGTTTCGGATACACCTCAATAATGATGGATGGAGACTGAACATGGCTAAGTTGAGCAAACTGAACCCCCTGGCCGCCACTGTTGGTGCCGCTGTTGTTGCTTCCGCGCTTTCCGTGCCGGTTGCTACTGCTGCTGAAAACCCCTTTGCCGCTTCCGACCTGCAAGCCGGTTACCAACTGGCTGGCCACCACGCTGAAGGCAAGTGTGGCGAAGGCAAGTGCGGTGACAAGAAAGGCGAAGGCAGCTGTGGTGAGAAAAGCGGTGAAGGCACATGCGGCGCCGATGACAAAAAAGGTGAAGGTAAATGTGGTGAAGGCAAGTGCGGTGGTGATGCCTAACAGGCAGGAGCCAACGTATGAAACCTGAGACACCAGTGTCCGGAGTGGGCCTGGGTCTTCGGCGGGCCCTCATGGGCCCGCTTTCCCCGACCCTGGATTCCCCGGAAAGTGCCCCTTTCGATTTTATGGAAGTTGCACCGGAGAACTGGATCCCCATGGGTGGGCGTCTGGCGAAGGATTTCCGTGCCTTCACCGAACGTTTTCCCTTTGTTACCCACGGTTTGAGCCTGTCATTGGGTGGGCCTGAGCCGCTGGACTTTGAATTGCTGAAAGCGGTGAAAGGGTTCCTCAAGGAACACAACATTCGTCGTTATACCGAGCACCTGAGTTATTGCAGTGACCACGGTCACCTTTACGATTTGATGCCGATTCCCTTTACCGAAGAGGCCGTTCACTACGTGGCAGACCGGGTCCGGCAGGTGCAGGATTTTCTCGAACAACCCATCGGTATCGAACACGTCAGCTACTATGCTGCGCCCGGTTCCGAAATGTCGGAAATCGACTTCGTTAATGCGGTGCTTGAAGAGGCAGATTGCCAGCTGTTGCTGGATGTGAACAACGTCTACGTGAACAGCATCAACCATGGCTATGATCCCCGTGAATTTATCAGTGCCTTGCCCGGCGAGCGTATTTGCTACCTGCATATCGCCGGTCACTTTGATGAAGCGGAAGATCTGAAAGTGGATACCCACGGCAGCGCGGTCATTGATCCGGTCTGGCAACTGCTTGAGCATGCCTATCAGGAATTTGGTGTACTACCCACCTTGCTGGAGCGGGACTTCAACTTTCCCGGTAACGATGTGCTGTTTGGGGAGCTCGGGCAGATCCGCCAATATCAGCATCAACCGTATTCAGCGACTCGGAAGCTGGGATGAGTCAGACAGATTTCCAGGCCCTGCAACGTCGCTTTGCGGCGCACTTGCGTAACCCGCAGACGCACTCTGCGCCAGACGGAATTGAAGAGCGCCGCCTGGCGATTTACCGCAACCTGTTTTTCAACAACGTTAACGGGTTTATCAGCCAGGGCTTCCCGGTGCTGCATTCCCTGCTGGATGCGGAACGCTGGCAACGGTTAGTGCGGGCCTTCTTTGACCAGCACGCCTGTCAGACACCGTATTTTCTCGAAATTCCCCAGGAATTTGTCAGCTTTCTGGCATCCGGTCAGGGCAGGGAAGAGGGAGATCCGCCTTTCCTGCTGGAGCTGGCACATTACGAATGGATGGAGTTGGTGCTGGATGCGTCCACCGAGGTCTTTCCCAAGACCGGATTTCATCCCGAAGGGGACCTGCTTCGTGCGATCCCCCAGCTAAGCCCCTTGCATGTGGTGCTCAGCTATCAGTACCCGGTCCACGAAATTTGCGTGGACTTTCAGCCGCAGACCCCATTGCCACAGCCGCTCTGGCTGCTTGTCTACCGGGATCGTGATGATCAGGTTCGCTTTATGGAAATCAATGCACCTACCGCCCGGTTGTTGCAATTGATCGAGGAGAACCCGAACAGCACCGGTTTTCAGGTGGTTGGCCAATTGGCGGAAGAACTGCAATTTGCGGATGTGGAGAAACTGGCCGAGTTTGCCCGTGATATCCTGCTGCAAATGCACCAGCGCGACATCCTGGTCGGTGCCAGCCTGAAGAGCTGCTGATGCCGCTTCAGGCTGCGGGTCCGATCTGTTGACCCGCTCTCGCTGTAAAATCCGTCAGGAAGCCGGACCGTTCGGTTCGTGGCCCTGTTCGGGCATGCGACGGGCTGGCTATAATGCAGCGTCGACGACATACCGGGGTGACCGTGCGTTATTTACTGCTGACCATATTGCTGAGCATTTCCTGTACCGTGATGGCGGAAGAGGAAGACTGGGGAGACGCGTCCACCGCGTTTGATGCGCCCCAGAGCAGTCAGGCCAAGAATGACGACCCCTGGGAAGACATCAACCGCAAGATCTTTGCCTTCAACGAAGCACTCGACAAGTATGCCCTCAAGCCTGCGGCCAAGGGCTATCGCAAGGCGACGCCGGGCTGGTTCGATGACACGGTAACCCGCTTTTTTGAGAACCTGCGGGATTTTCGCAGCAGTCTCAACAGTGTGCTGCAGTGGCGCTGGGGGCATGCCGGTCACAACTTTGGTCGTTTCGCGGTCAACAGCACTCTGGGTATCGCCGGCTTGTTTGATGTGGCCAGCAAGGTGGACCTGGAAAAGCACAATACCGATCTGGGACTGACCTTTGCCCGCTGGGGGATCCCGGAGGGCAACTATCTGGTGCTCCCGTTCTGGGGGCCATCCACTGTCCGCGATGCGGCAGCGATTTTCCCGGAGGACTACATGCGCCCCCGGCACTACATCCAGCATGACCTGACCCGCTACAGCGTCACGGCGTTGTACGTGGTGGACTTGCGCGCCGACCTGCTGGATCTGGAGCGCAATATCGTCGGCGACCGCTACACCTTCCTGCGCAATGCTTACCTGCAACGTCGCCGCTTCGAATCCGGTGATGCACCGTCCCTGCGTTTCCCGGACATAGAGCAGCGGGATTCGGAGCTGGAGGACGAGTATGAAGATGAAGGGTGGTGAAAGCAGTTAACAGTGAATAGTTAACAGTGAACAGCCCGCGTCAGGCGTGTTTCAGGTTTTAAACGTATGAGGCCGCGCCCATCAGTTGGGCGCGGCCTCATTGCATGAAGATAAAGACAAACCCTGCTCGCGCCGCTGTTAACTATTCACTGTTAACTGTTCACTGCTTTCAGCTTCGCCCGAATATAGTCCCCATGGGACACATACAGCAGGTCACTGACCCGTCGGATCAGGTGTTCTTCGTGGACATCCACATGGCCATCAGCGGCGGCCATGGCCCACATTTCCTCAATCAGTGTGACCCTGGGCTCCGGTCCCCAGTGGTCTCGCAGGGGACGGGTGAATTCGAACAGGTCAGTGGCCTGGTCCACACGGGTTTCCAGTTCGCTGAGGATGTCATCCATTTCCTGGGGGTCCAGATGCCAGTGCGTCTTTACTGCCTGGATCAGACGTTGTGATTCTTCCGGTGCCACGGTGCCGTCAGTACGGGCCACTTCCAGAAGCAGGGCGGCAGCCGCCCGGTGCAGGTCGTGCTCGTTTGTCTGCTGCTGGGGCTGGTCGGGGCGAAAGAGTCGGTTAAGCCAATTCAAATTACACCTTCCTCCTGCAATAGCGCTTCCAGCGCCAACTGGTCGTTGGCGAAGCGGCGGATGCCATCGGCGAGCAGGTCGCTGGCCATGGCATCGTCATTGAGTTGCCAGCGGAACGCGGCCTCGGTAACGGCTTGCCAGTCGTCCTCCGGGGCCACCAGTTCCGCATCCAGTACCCGGGTCAGACTTCCGGTATCGGCAGCCAGTTCCCTGAGCAGGGCCGGGCTGATGGTGAGTTTGTCGCAACCGGCCAGGGCTTCGATCTGGCCGGCATTGCGGAAGCTGGCGCCCATGACGATGGTTTCCAGACCCCGGGCCTTGAAAGTACGATAGATCTGGCGCACGGACTGGACTCCCGGGTCGTCATCCGGGGTGGCAATCTCCATGCCCTGTTTACGGTGCCAGTCGAAGATACGGCCCACGAAGGGGGAGATCAGGGTAGCGCCGGCTTCCGCTGCGGCCAGGCCCTGAGCCTGGTTGAAGACCAGCGTCACATTACAGCGGGTGCCTTCCTCCTCGAGGACTTCCACGGCGCGGATGCCTTCCCAGGTGGCGGCGGTCTTGATCAGGATGCGGGACGGGTCCACGTCCAGTTCCCGGTAGATGGCCATCAGACGACGGGCCTTTTCCACCGTGGCGCGGGTATCAAAGGACAAGCGCGCATCCACCTCACTGGAAACACGGCCGGGAATCCGCTCCAGGATGGCCTGGCCGGCCAGGCAGGCATAGCAGTCGGTCAGCCAGTCCATCTCACCGCCATGGCCCAGGGTGCGACACAGGTCGGCTGCCTGTTGCAGCAATGGCCGGTAACGTCCGTCTCGGGCCGCTGCCAGCAGCAGGGAGGGGTTGGTGGTGGCATCTTCCGGTGCCAGTTCGGCGATCATGTCCAGATCACCGGTATCGGCCACCAGAGAGGTCCATTGGGCTAGCTGTTCGCGTTTGTTCACGGTATCCGTTCCTTTCAGTGTCATGGTGGGGCACGTTAAGGCGTTGCCATGACAGTATGGTGTTAGCGTGCAGTAATCATGTCCCGATGTGGGTGAAGAGAGTTGCAAGTTGAAAGTTCAAAGTTGAAACGCGGCGACGGATCGTACCAACCGACTACGATGTTGGCCGCGCTTTACCTGGGGAGTGAGCGCGGGCAGGACATTTCCCTTACTGATGGGCTTTCACGCGCTTTTCAACTTTGAACTTTCAACTTGTAACTCAACCACGATTCTTGCTAAGAATTGCGGGCTCATTACAGCCTAAGGCAGTTGTGCCAAAGCGTCCATGAGCACTTGCGGGGTGGTGCCGGGCTTGTGCATGTTTTCGCTGAGGTGACGGCGAAAACGGCGGGCGCCGGGTTCGCCCTGGAACAGGTTGAGGATATGACGCAGGGAATGTTTGGGGGCATGACCCAGCGCGTAGCGACGTTCTACATAGGGGATAAATTGCTCGGCGATGTCCCGGCGGCTGGGCACGGGGTGATCGTCGGCAAACACGATGCGATCTGCATCGGCCAGGAAATAGGGATTCTGGTAAGCCTCGCGACCAATCATCACGCCATCCACGTCACCCATGTGGGCATGCACTTCCTCCAGTGTCTTCACGCCACCGTTGAGAATGATCTCCATCCGGGGGAACGCCTGCTTGATGGCGTAGGCCCGCTGATAGATTAGCGGCGGAATTTCCCGGTTTTCTTTCGGCGACAGCCCGGAAAGGATGGCCTTGCGGGCATGGATGGTGAGGCTGGGGCAGCCGGCCTGTTCCATACGGGAGACAAAGCGGTAGAGAAAGTCGTAATCATCCTGGTCATCGATACCGATGCGGGTCTTTACGGTCACGGGGACGCTGACAGCAGCCTGCATGGCCTCCACGCACTGGCCCACCAGTTCCGGCTCGGCCATCAGAATGGCGCCGATCTTGCCCTGCTGCACCCGGTCCGACGGGCAGCCCACATTGAGGTTGATCTCGTCGTAACCGTATTGTTCGGCAATGCGTGCGGCTTCCGCCAGATCCTGCGGTTCGCTGCCGCCCAGTTGAAGCGCCACCGGGTGCTCTTCGTCATTGAATGCCAGAAACCGCTCACGGTCCCCGCGCAGAATCGCCTGGGCCACCACCATTTCGGTGTAGAGCAGGGTGTGGCGGGTAATCAGCCGGGCCAGAAACCGGTAGTCGCGTGTGGTCCAGTCCATCATCGGGGCGACGGACAGGCGCCGATCAGGCTGAAGCGACGGGGCTGTTTGGATCAAGGAATCATTCATGCAAGGCGATAACACGGGTATTGGGTCGACTATTGTCGCATGTTGCGGCGCTGCGGCGTAGGGCGGGCGGCGGCGTTGCCTGTCAAAGGCCTGCCGGCTCTGCTAGACTCCGCGCCTTTCCGAACCACTCGAGACTGTTCATGATCCTCTCCCGGCTGAGTCCGCCCTAGTAGACAGCCCGTCTCCGGCTTTGCCGTATGGTGCCCTGCGCCATGTCATCCCGTGTTCTGTTGCCCTTGAGCAGCATCCTTGTCTGTCGTATTTGCAAAACAGGATTGTTCTTCATGCTTCGATCTATTCAGCAGGAATGGTTCAGTAATATCCGTGGTGATTTACTGGCGGGTTCCGTTGTGGCCCTGGCCCTGATTCCGGAGGCGATTGCCTTCTCCATCATTGCCGGTGTGGACCCCAAGGTGGGGTTGTATGCATCTTTCTGTATCGCCGTTGTCATTGCGTTTGTCGGCGGCCGCCCGGGGATGATTTCGGCGGCAACCGGGGCCATGGCGCTGGTGATGGTGACGCTGGTCAAAGACCATGGCCTGCAGTATTTGCTGGCGGCGACGGTGCTGACCGGGATGCTGCAGATTGTTGCGGGCTTTCTGCAGCTTGGCAATCTCATGCGCTTTGTCTCCCGCTCCGTGGTCACCGGCTTTGTGAATGCCCTGGCTATCCTGATTTTCATGGCGCAGTTGCCGGAGCTGGTCGGGGTAACCTGGCATGTGTATGCCATGGTGGTCGCCGGCCTGGCGATCATTTACCTGCTGCCGCTGCTGACCACCGCAGTACCATCACCCCTGATCTGTATTGTCGTGATGACCGGGATTGCCATGTATCTGGGTCTGGATGTGCCCACCGTCGGTGACAAGGGTGATCTGCCGGACAGTCTGCCCGTATTCCTGTTGCCGGATATCCCGCTCAACCTGGAAACCCTGAAAATCATTCTGCCGTACTCTCTGGCCCTCGCCGTGGTAGGTCTGCTGGAATCCATGATGACGGCAACCATCGTGGATGATCTGACCGATACCGATAGCGACAAGAATCGCGAATGCAAAGGGCAGGGCGTGGCCAACATTTTCTCCGGGTTCCTGGGGGGCATGGCCGGGTGTGCCATGATCGGCCAGTCCGTGATCAACGTGAAATCCGGTGGCCGCAAGCGCCTGTCCACCTTGTTTGCCGGTTGTTTCCTGCTGGTGCTGGTGGTGTTCCTGGGGGAATGGGTGTCCCGGATACCCATGGCCGCGCTGGTGGCGGTGATGATCATGGTGTCCATTGGTACCTTCAGCTGGGAGTCCATTACCAACATGGCCAAGCATCCGGCGAGCAGCACCGTGGTGATGCTGGCTACGGTGTCGGCCACCGTGGCCACCCATAACCTGGCCATTGGTGTTGGCATCGGGGTGGTACTGAGTGCACTGTTCTATGCAAACAAGGTGGGGCGCGTTTTCTATGTGCGTTCAGACCTGGATGAAAGCAATAGCGGCCATCGCCATTATGAAGTACTGGGCCAGGTTTTTTTCACCTCTGCGGATCAGTTCATCGCTTCCTTTGATTTCAAGGAAGCACTGGATAAAGTGACTATTGATGTGCACCGTTCCCACTTCTGGGATATCACCGCCATCGGAGCGCTGGACAAGGTGATCATCAAATTCCGTCGTGAAGGGACCGAGGTGGAATTGATCGGTCTGAACGAGGCCAGCGCCACCCTGGTGGATAAATTTGCCGTGCACGACAAGCCTGAGGCGGTCGAAAAACTCATGGGCGGCCACTAACAGCCTGCCAAAGGAGAAGAACAATGAGTGATGTAATTGCCTGTATTGATGGCTCTCCGGCCGCGGCTCGGGTGTGCGACTACGCGGTGTGGGCGGTGCAGCGGTTGAATGCCCCGTTGACCCTGCTGCATGTGCTGGATCACTCCCGCTATCCGGTGGAAAGTGATCTTAGCGGCAACCTGTTGCTGGGCGGTCGCGAAGCACTACTCACCGAGCTCTCCGAGCTGGATGCCAAACGGAACAAGCTGGCCCTGGAGCAGGGCAAGCTGATGCTGGAAGCCGCTGCTGCCCGTGCCATCGAAAAAGGGGTGGTTGAGTCCAAACAGCGACAGCGCCACGGCGGCCTGGTAGAAACTCTGGCCGGCATGCAGGAGCAGACCCGCATTCTGGTGATTGGCAAACTGGGTGAAGAGCACACCGGTGAGGCAGAGCAGGTGGGCGACCATGTGGAGCAAGTGATTCGCACTATGCACAAGCCGATTCTGGTGGTGCCCTCGGATTTCACCGAGCCACGCAAGGTGATGCTGGCCTTCGATGGCAGCCCGACCTGCCGTGAAGGGGTGAAAATGCTGGCCGCCAGTCCGCTGTTCCTGGGCCTGCCATGTCACCTGGTGGCGGTGGGCAAGGACAAACAGCTGGGGGAGGGCCTGGCCTGGGCCCGTGACACCCTGGAGCAATCCGGTCACGAGGTGGAAGTGGCGCAGTTGGAAGGGGACGTGGAGCCTTCCTTGCACCAGTACCAGCAAGACAACCATATCGATATGGTGGTCATGGGCGCCTACGGGCATTCCCGTATCCGCGAGTTCTTTGTGGGTAGCACCACCAGCAAGATGATCAAGCATGCCACGGTGCCCCATTTGCTGCTGCGATAAGTCGCCGGTCCGGCGCACCGCAAAGCGCTCAGGGAAAGGAAAATGGTGCGGGCAGAACCGCATCGCGTTGGCCTGACTTTTCTGGCAGACCGATTGGTCCCCGGGATGGGTGATTGTCCCGTCAGCGTGTGCTGTACGGAGCATGCCAGTGTCTGCGTATTGATCCGAGCCTATACCGGGAGGTTGTCTTGCCGGAATTGAAAATTCTGGGGCTGTTTCTGATCACGGCGGTCGCCGAGATCGTGGGCTGCTACCTGCCTTATCTATGGTTGCGTGAGGGGAAGTCTGCCTGGTTGTTGGTGCCTGCTGCGCTGAGCCTGGCGGCCTTTGCCTGGCTGTTGTCTTTGCATCCCACGGCGGCGGGGCGGGTCTATGCGGCCTACGGCGGCGTGTACATTTTTGTGGCCATTCTCTGGTTGTGGGGCGTGGACGGTATTCGCCCCACGGGCTGGGATATTGTCGGGTCGCTGGTGGCGCTGACGGGGATGGCGATCATCATGTTTGCGCCTCGGCAGATGGGGTGATGCCAGAGGCTTGATGCCGGACGTTTGACGCTGAAAGACAAGCCCTTCTGGCGTCCGGCGTCCGGCGTTTAATGCTTACTCCACCGTAATGGTGATCTTTTCGGACATTACCGGCGGTTCATGGGGCACATGCATGTGGTCACCCAGCAGCAATTGCAGGGTGTGTGTGCCCGGCTCCAGTTCCAGCTCGGTCTGGGTCTGGCCCTTGCCGAAGTGCACCACGTTGTCGTTGGCCGGCAGCGGGAAGTCCATGGCAGGCATGGACTCCTGATCCAGGTCGATCAGCAGGTGGTGGTGACCGGCATGCTCCTGCTGGGTGCCGGCGGGTACCACCTCCATGCCTTCCAGGCCAAACTCCACGGTTACCGGGCTGGTCACGGTGGCACCATCTGCAGGGCTGAGAATGGTGGCGCTGGCCCCTTCCGGTGCCGCGCTACGGGTTATGCCGTTGTTGCTTGCCGTTTCTTCGGTGCTTTCTTGGGCGCTCTCTTTGCTGCTTTCTTTGGCGCTTTCACCGGCATTGTCCATGGCGGGTGCTTCCGCAGCCGGGGTATCGGTTTTTGCTTCCTCTTTATTGTCAGAGCAGCCCTGGAGCAGGGTGGCCCCGGCAATCATGGCTACCAGCAGGGAGTGTTGAAAGGGAATACGCATGGTCTTTTCCTTTACGTCCTGTCGAGTGGGTCAAGCCCGCCGGTGGCCCGGCGGGCGAAAGCATGAGTCGCGTTCAACCTTAGCAGAAAGCCGCCGGCCCGTGTCTATAAGCTTCCTGTTTTGACAGGTATAATCCGCGCCAGTTTGCATTATTGGAGTCAGCATGACCGTCCGTACTCGCGTAGCGCCGTCACCCACCGGTGACCCCCACGTAGGCACCGCCTACATTGCCCTGTTCAATCGCTGTTTTGCCCACCAGCACGGTGGTCAGTTTATTCTGCGTATTGAAGATACGGACCAGACCCGTTCCACCGATCAGTCCGAGCAGATGATTCTGGATTCGCTCAAATGGCTGGGGCTGAGCTGGGATGAAGGCCCGGATGTGGGCGGCCCCCATGGCCCGTACCGGCAGAGTGAACGCAAGCATATGTATCGGGAGTATGCCGAGGCGCTGATCGAGAAAGGCCATGCCTTCAAGTGCTATCGCACCAGTGAAGAGCTGGACAGTCTCCGTGCGGCACTGAAAGAGCAGGGCGAGAACCGCGCGCTGAAGCCGATGGATCTGGAACTGCCGGCGGAAGAACAGGCAAAGCGGGAGGCGGACGGGGCGCCCTATGTGATTCGCATGCGCGTGCCCACCGATGGCCGCTGCGAAATCCAGGACATGCTGCGCGGTACCGTGGAGCTGGATTGGGCGCTGGTGGATGCCCAGATCCTGCTGAAGTCCGACGGCATGCCCACCTACCACCTGGCCAATATCGTGGATGATCACCTGATGGAGATCACCCATGTGATCCGTGGTGAGGAATGGCTGAACTCCGCGCCCAAGCACAAGTTGCTGTACGAATATTTCGGCTGGGAGATGCCGGTACTTTGCCATATGCCGCTGCTGCGCAACCCGGACAAGTCCAAGCTCAGCAAGCGCAAGAACCCCACCAGCATCCTGTTCTACCAGCGTATGGGCTACCTGCCGGAGGCGCTGGTGAATTACCTGGGACGGATGGGCTGGTCCATGCCGGATGAGAGCGAGAAGTTCACCCTGGCGCAGATGCAGGACGCTTTCGATATCAACCGGGTCTCCCTGGGTGGCCCCGTTTTTGATGTGGAAAAGCTGAGCTGGCTGAATGGCCAATGGCTGCGTGAGCAGAGTGATGAGCAGTTTCTGGATACCCTGCTGGACTGGGCCTACAACCGCGATTACGCCATGAAGATCATTCCCCATTTGCGCCAGCGAGTGGAAACCCTGTCGGACGTGGCGGACAAGGCGGCATTCTGTTTCAACGGCATGCCGGCGATCAGCGAAGCCAGCTTCGAGCACAAGCAGTACGGTGGCGAGGACATGAAAGTGTGGCTCCAGTACCTGCTGTGGGCCTACGAGGCGCGCAATGACTGGAACCGTGAGGGTCTGTTTGCGGATGCCAAGGCCATTGCCGATGCCCTGGACGTGAAGATCAAGGACTTCCTGTTTCCGGCCTTTGTCGCCATTGCCGGCACCAGCGCCAGCTTCTCGGTGGTGGATTCCATGGAAATCATCGGCGCCGACCTGAGCCGGGCCCGTCTGCGTAACGCCATCGAGGTGCTGGGCGGGGTGTCCAAGAAGCAGATGAAGAAGCTGGAGAAGGCCTACCGGGATTTGCCGGTAGGCTGAGGCCTGAGTCGCTGGCGGCGCGATAAGACCAGTTGCGAGTAACGAGTGACGAGAATCATCGGGCTTCCCCGGGTTTTGGGGTTTGTCTTTCGAAACTGTCTTCTCGCAACTCGAAACTGGGGTTATCGCGCCGCCAGCGACGCTCCTACGGCAGAGGCTGTGGATTTTCGCCCAGTTTTTCAGCAGCTTGTTCAGGATGTAGTCAAATGGACTTCATTCTGAAAAAAACCACAGGTCTACGCTTGACAGAGTAGGGGTGCTGGGTAGAATACGCCGCACCAACCGGGACGCACCTTGTCTTGATTGATGTATTTGGGGCCATAGCTCAGCTGGGAGAGCGCAACACTGGCAGTGTTGAGGTCGGCGGTTCGATCCCGCCTGGCTCCACCAAATACGTCCCCTTCGTCTAGTGGCCCAGGACACCGCCCTTTCACGGCGGTAACAGGGGTTCGACTCCCCTAGGGGACGCCATATAGAAAAGCCCTGCTCGAAAGAGTGGGGCTTTTTTATTGGCGGGCATTACGGATTAGCCAAGGGGCTGGCTAGGGGCAACTGGTAGAGCGGGACGCCCGAAATGGATGACAGAACCTCGAATCTGCTCCGCCGCCGCTGATTGTGTAGGGTGCACTGAGCCTAAGGCGAACTGCACCATCAAACGCCGGATCGGTGCAGTTCGCCTTAGGCTCAATGCACCCTACGCCCCGGAATTCTGCGATTAACCTTCCAGCTCCCGCAGCACCGTTTCCCGCAAGGTCTGTAGTCGTTCACTGAAAGCAACCGGGTAGCTTGATTTCACAGGGCTCAGGCTGAGCAGAGCTTCGGGTAGCTTTCTCAGATGCCTGGCCACGTTCTCCCGGGTAACCGCCAAATCCGGCGCCTCGCGGCAGGGCTCGCCTTCCTGGATAACGGGCTGCAATAACGGTTCGCCCTCACTTTGCTCGTCCCGGGCGGTAATCCGGTCCTGCTGATAATGTCCCTGCTCATCGGTTTGTCGCCATACCTGCTTACGGCCCGGGTGTAGCTGCTTGCCGGGAGAGTTTTTCAACCGGGGACGACCCGCATAGTCGGTGAGCTTGTAGGCCAGATCCAGGGTGGGCGCATCGCTTGAGGCCCCCATGCTGGTGCCTACGCCAAAGCCGTCGATGGGCGCGCCAGCCGCTAACAGACCGGCAATCCGGTATTCATCCAGACCACCACTGACCAGGATGCGGATCTGTTGCAGACCTGCGTCATCCAGTTGATGACGGGCGTCTTTTGCTTGTTGCGAAAGGTCACCGGAATCCAGGCGAATGGCGCCCACATCCAACCCTTCATTGCGCACCAGGTGAATGACTTTTTCCACGCCAGCCCGGCTGTCGTAGGTGTCTACCAGCAGGGTGGTACCGGGATACAGTCGGGCGTAGGCGCGGAAGGCATCCAGCTCATCATCGTGGGCCTGGATATAGGAATGTGCCATGGTGCCGCGGAGTGGTAGCCCGTGTTGCAGGCCGCCCAGCACATTGCTGCTGCCGGCCAGGCCGGCAGCGCGGTAGGCACGCACCCCGCGCAGTGCAGCGTCGCTGCCATGCATGCGACGCATGCCGAAATCCACCACCGGCCGGCCATCGGCGGCGAGGACCATACGCACCGCCTTGGAGGCCAGTACGGTCTCCAGGTGCACATAATTCATCAGCAGGCTTTCCAGTAGCTGCGCTTCCATCAGCGGGGCGGTGATTTCCAGCAGGGGTTCCTGGGGGAATACCGGGGTGCCTTCCGGCAGGCAGTGGATGTGGCCACTAAAGCGGAAATCCTGCAGCCACTGCAGAAAGTCATCCTGAAACAGGTCCAGCGTCTTGAGCCGGCTAACCTGCCGGGAGGGGAAGTGCAGTTGGCTGACCCGTCGGGCGGCGTACTCTTGCCCGCAGGCCAGGATCACGTTGCGTTGCGCCGGCATTTGCCGATAAAACAGGCTGAAGGTTGCGGTGTCATTCATGCCTTCATGCCAGTAGGCCTGCAGCATGGTCAGTTCGTAGAGATCGGTCAGCAGGCCCAGCGCATCATTGTCAGCAGAAAGATCCATATCAGGCGATATCTTCCAGTTGGGTGCCAGCTTCACGCAAGGCTTCGAGGGTGGGGGCTTCCTGATCGGGGAAAACCGGGCGAGTGGCGTTGCGGAGCAGATGCACCTGGAAGCCGGCGGCACAGGCATCCTTGATGGAGTGGAAGACGCAGACATCTTCTGCCAGACCGCCAACCCAGAGACGTTTGACGCCTTTTTTGCGCAGCCAATCTGTCAGACCCGTCCCGTCAAAAGCGGAGTAGGCATCCCGGTCGAAGGCCGTGCCCTTGCTCACAATTACCGTGCCTGTGGGCAGATGCAAATCCGGGTGAAAGGCGGCACCCCAGGTATCCTGTATGCAGTGCGTCGGCCAGGGGCCGCCCTGGGTCTGGAAGGAGCAGTGGTCCATGGTGTGCCAGTCGCGGGAGGCGATCGCCGGCAGGTTGGCGTCGGCGGCGGCTTTCAGCCAGCGATTCATTACCGGTACCACCTGGTCACCATCGGCGACGGCCAGAGCGCCACCGGGGCAAAAATCATTCTGGATATCCACGGCCAGCACAGCATCGCCGGCCTTCAGGGGAAGATGTCCCATGGTTGCCAGTCCTCTGTTGCTTGTGGCTACCTCCAGTGTCGGAGTCTGATGGCATTGATACAAGGGGCTAGCCGAGAAGGTTGATTACCGTCTCTGCAACGGAGCGGATGTCGCTTTCCAGCTGGAATTTTCCGGTGATGGCCTTTTCGTCGCCGGCCCGGTATTTCCCGGTCTGCACCAGGCAGGCCTGCATGCCGCTGTTCAGGGCACCTTCCACGTCTCCATGGACATCGTCTCCGACCATCAGGGTGTCTTCCGGCCTTGTACCCAGGTCGGCCAGCACCTGTTCGAAAAAGGCGGGGGAGGGTTTGCCGGTGATGATGGCCCGGCAGTCGGCGGCATACTCCAATGCCCTGACAAAAGGGCCCGCATCCAGATGCAGGCCGTCATCCAGCTGGTAATAACGGTTCTCGCCGATGGCTATCAGCGGTGCGCCGTCCTGCAACAAGCGAAACGCCTGGTCCAGATGCTCATAATTGAATTTTCTGCCGGCATCACCGAGTAGCACTGCATTGGGTGGCTTGCCTTCCAGATCGGAAAATTCCTCTTTCAGGTTCGGATGAAACAGGCAATAGGGCGTGAGCTGATGGCGGGTCAGGTAGTCGTGGGCTGCTTGCGGCGCGGTAAACAGTTCTGTCTCGTCTACCGCCAGGTTCAGACTGGCCAGGTCATTGAGTATCTGGCTGCGGTTGCGTTGGGAGGTGTTGGTGACAAAGCGCAGGGGCCGCCCAGTGGCGCGCAGGCGTTGAAGCGCGTCCTGGGCGCCCGGTAGCAGACGCGGGCCCTGGTAGAGCACGCCGGCCAGGTCCAGGCAGATGGCACGCAGCGGCATGGCATTCCTCCGAGAGCGACTCTGAATAGCCTGTTAGAGCATAGGCTCGGCGGTGTGGTCAGCTCAAGCGGCGAATGGTCAGCGTGTGGGCAATTTTCTCGCCATCCCAGATGTATTCATAGTGGGCGCTGGGGGTGATGGCTTCGATCGGTTGGGGGGTGAGCAGGGCGTAGCAGTGGCTGCCGGGGGCACGGACGGATTCGTAGTGAAGGCCGGTTTCCCGCAGCTGGTAAAGCTGCTGGCCGAGCTGTTGTGGGGCCTGGTAGTGGTCCGGGTCATGCCACTGTGGATAGCGGCTGGCCGGGGTGATATCGCACAGGGTGGCCGAGAAGTGGACCTTGAGGCCCCGCATGACAATACGATCGTATTTCAGGCCCTCTACTCGCTGGAAATAGCGTTGCTGATGGTACCGGGTTTCGGTAATGGCGGTGGCCATGCGGTCTGCGCAGTAGAAAACACCGTAGGCACCATCGGAAAACCGGGAGCCGGCCGGGTTTACGTGGACAAAGGGGCCCAGGGCATAGTTGCAGCCGGGAATGCCCCAGGGACGCTCTGCGGCGGGTACCCGGTTCAGGTCGCCCACTTCGTTCTGCAGACGCGGGTTGGTCAGGGCCTGCACGGCAAAGAGCGCATCGAAGTCAGCCTGGTCCGCCACATCATCAAAGATGGCAATGGGCGGGTATTTGCCGTTGACCAGCCGGTAAGCCGCCTGGGATGGGAAGGCTTGTCGGGGCAGGGCGTGGATCTCTGTGTCGCTCACCCCCATTGCCCGCCCCGCAGACTATCCAGTTGACGGTGCACTTCGTAGAGACTGGCCACGCGGCCGTTGCTCATGATGTCCATGGGGGTGGCCCCATTGAAGAACGGGTTGTGGTTGGCCATGCGAACGAAGCCATAGACGTTTTCCCGGTTGCCAAACAAGGTGCGCAGCGCCTGATGGATGTTCAGCAAGTAGCTGAGGCGCTCCAGCAGGTCGTTGCCCACCCGGGCACTGTCCGGCTGACTCTGGTACTTGTGCAGGGTGGAGCGACCCACGCCAAGCAGTGCCATCTTTTCCTTCTCGCTGCACTGCCAGTGCTCCAGCAGTTTGAGAACTGCGCGCAGTGCTGCATGGCGCGCACCGTCGTTCACTGCCAGCGTTGTCTGTTGTCTGGCTGCTTCCATAACGCCTCCTGACCTAACACATGGTTCAATAATGGCCCTTTTTCCATTTATTGTCTATATGTGGATATGCAGAGAGATCCGGGTCGCAGTTTATGAGAATGGTCAGAACTTGAGCCGGGTTTCCCGGTCCCTGACAGCGAGATGACAGACAGGGCATTGTGATGGGAAAGACAGGGTTGTCGATATGGGTACTGCTGATAATGCTGGGCAGTCCCGGGCTTCAGGCCAGGACGTTGACAGATGCGCACCTGCACTACGTGGATTTCATGCAGGACAGTGAGGGTAGCGAGGCCATGCTGGCGGCCATGGATCAGGCCGGGGTGGAGACGGCCTGGTTGTTCGGTTTGCCGGTGATGAAGAAGTGGCAGGCGGAGGCGCCCCGCAAACCCCGCTATTACCTGGGGGATGAAGCGCCGCTGTATTACTACAGCGCCACCGATGACATTGTGGCGCAGGCGGTTCTTGCCTTGCCAGAGTCACAGCAGAAGCGGCTCAAACCTTTTGTCAGCGGCGTTAACCCCACGGACATGAATGCCGCGGATCAGATTGAGGCGCTGATACAGCGCTATCCGGGATTGTGGTTCGGCATTGGCGAAATCCTGACTCGTCATGATCAGCTGACGGCGTTGACCGAAGGCGAAACCCCCAGGGCCAACCACCCGGCTCTGATGCGGGTTTACAAGCTGGCGGCCCGCTACGATCTGCCGGTGTTGCTGCACAGTAATCTGACATCGCTGCGGGAAGAGACGCCGATTTTCCTGGAAGAGCTGGAGACGGCGTTGTCCGCCAATCCGCAGACCCGCTTTGTGCTGGCCCATGCGGGTACCAGTGGTGGGGTGGAAGAGCGACAGGCGCCCCTGGGGACCCTGGTGCCAATCCTGCGGGCCTTACTGAGCCGCTACGCACATTTTTATGTGGATCTCTCCTGGAGCGTCAAGGATCACTATTTATTGAAGAACGACAAACCCGCATCGGAATGGGTTGAACTGATCCGGGATTATCCGGACCGTTTTGTCCTCGGTTCGGACCTGGTGGGGCACTTCGACAGCATGAAACGGCTGATGGATGACTACCAACCGCTGCTGGATGCCTTGCCCCAAAAAGTGGCGGAGCAACTGGCAAGCGGCAATGCTGCGGCGCTTGTGCCCGAAAAAGGTGCGCAATATCGGCGTGATTGAGGGGCATGAAATGTTCCGTTGTTGCCTTGGTGAAAAGGCAACAACGGCGGTGGCGGGCTACTCGGATTTTTGCAGACGGCGCAGCAGGGCGGAGGTATCCCAGCGCCCGCCACCCATGGCCTGGATCTCCCGATAGAAATCATTGACCTGGGCCGTCACCGGCAAGAGGGTGCCGTTGCGGGCGGCTTCTTCCAGGCAGATATCCAGATCCTTGCGCATCCAGTCCACCGCGAAACCATGTTCGTACTGGTCGTCGATCATGGTCTGGTGGCGGTGGGTCATTTGCCAGGAGCCGGCGGCGCCATGCTGAATGGTCTCGAAGACTTTGCCGGCATCCAGTCCGGCATTCCGGGCAAAGGCGACGCCTTCGGCGAGGGCTTCTACCAGGCCTGCCACGCAGATCTGGTTGACCATCTTGGTGAGCTGCCCACTGCCCGCCGGGCCCATCAGATTGACCGCTTTGGCATAGTGGTTCAGCACGGGAACCGCGCGCTGGTAGGCCGCATCGTCGCCGCCACACATGATCGATAGCTGGCCGTTTTCAGCACCTTGCTGGCCGCCTGACACTGGTGCATCGATAAAGTCTGCCTGGCGATCCCGGCAGGCGGCGTCCAGCTCCCGGGCCACGGCGGCGCTGGCGGTGGTGTGATCCACCAGCAAGGCGCGTTCGCTGAGCGTTTTCAGCACGCCGTCAGGTCCCAGGGTGACCTGGCGCAGATCATCGTCATTGCCCACGCAGACAAACACCATGGCAGCGCCCGCGGCGGCTTCTGCTGGCGTATCCGCGGTGCGGCCACGGTAATCCCGGGCCCACTGCCGGGCGCGGCTGGCGGTTCGGTTGTAGACGGTCACGGACAGTCCGGCCTCGGCCAGGTGGCCGGCCATGGGATAGCCCATGGTGCCGAGCCCGATAAAAGCGGCGTTAATCTGTGACATTGCGGGTGTCCTGCTCCGTTACGGTGGCGGGGTCATTGGCCGGGAGTGGATAGGCGGCAAAGCGGGGGGCGGTGAGGCTGCCCAGGTACAGGGTATTGCCGTGTTGCTCCACGCTGGTGATGGGGGCGAAGGCGTCGGCGCTGGTGTCCTGCAAGTTGTGCGTGACGTCACCCTGTTCGTTCAGACCCAGCACGAAGCCGTGGTGGGCAGGCTGGGGCTGGAGGAAGGATGGCAGTCGGAAGGCCACCTTGCGCAGCAGGGGCTTGTCGGACATGGCGTCCAGCATGGCATTGCGCGGGCTGAACAGGGCCACCCAGAAGGTGCCATTGCCGTTGGCGGAGACGCCGTCGGGAATCCCGGGCAGGTTGTCGAAGAACACATCATGGCTGCCGGCTTTGTCGCCTTTCAGCCAGTAGCGGACGATCCGGTAACTCCCGGTTTCATTGACCAGGACAAAGTCCTCGTCCTGGGACAGTGCCACGCCGTTGGCGAATTGCAGACCATCCAGCAGGACTTCGGCTTTCTCTGTCGCCGGGTCATAACGTAGCAGGCGGCCATGACCGCCGTGTTCGAGAATATCGTCGCGGGCGTGCAGGGCGGGACCGAATTTGCTGGATGCATCGGTAAAGTAGATGACCCCATTGCTGTCCGCGTCCACATCGTCGGTGAACCGGTAATCCACACCATTGGCCCGTTGTGACAGGGCGGCAATGGCGCCGGAGGGGCTGATGCTGAGCAGGCCCTTGTAGCCGTCGGCCACGATCAGATTGCCCTGGGGGTCGAAATCCAGACCCAGCGGACGCCCCTTGGTGTCGGCTATCAGGTCCGGGTTGCTGCCATCCGGGTCAAACCGGACGATGCGCCCGTCCACATAGCCAACGTAGAGAAAGCCGTCGTCATCAATGGCCACGTCTTCCGGGCCGACACCTTCATCCACTGCCAGAGAGCGGCTTTTTGCCAGGGCGGAGTTGCTGGCGTAGGGGCCTTCCAGTGCTGGCGCTTCGGGGGCTTGCCAGGCAACAGGGTCAATGGATACCGGCCAGAACAACAGATAGCCAACCAGAATGACGAGAATCAGCAGTGCGATGTTTTTTATCATTGGAATCCGGAAGATCAATTAACGGAAAGCTGATGCTTGCATGCACGGCGCAACCACGCAAATGCAGGGCGGTAATAGCGTGTAATCAGCGCGGTGAAGTCTGTGTTGGCTGGTGAGCGAGAAGCGAGTTTCGAGGAGCGAAAGGCGGAGTCACGAGAGGGTTTTGGGGTTCGTGGCTCGCAACATTCAACTCGTAACTGCTTTTCTTCCGGCACAAAAAAACCGCCCGGAGGCGGTTTTTTTGTCTGGCGATAACGGGCGCTTATTTGCGCTCGTTGACCGGTACGAACTCGCGTTCGGTCTCGCCGGTGTACAGCTGACGCGGACGGCCAATCTTGTACGGGTTGGAGATCATTTCGTTCCAGTGTGCGATCCAGCCCACGGTGCGGGACAGGGCGAAGATCACGGTGAACATGGAGGTCGGAATACCGATCGCCTTGAGGATGATGCCGGAGTAGAAATCCACGTTCGGGAACAATTTCTTCTCTTTGAAGTAGGGGTCGTTCAGAGCGATCTCTTCCAGCTTCATGGCCAGTTCCAGCTGCGGGTCGTTGACACCGAGTTCGGCCAGCACTTCGTGGCAGGACTCGCGCATTACCGTGGCACGCGGGTCGTAGTTCTTGTAGACGCGGTGACCGAAGCCCATCAGCTTGAACGGATCGTTCTTGTCCTTGGCCTTGGCGATGTAGGTGTCGATGTTATCCAGGGAGCCGATTTCATCCAGCATGTTCAGCACGGCTTCGTTGGCGCCACCGTGTGCCGGGCCCCACAGGGCAGAAATGCCGGCAGCGATACAGGCGAACGGGTTGGCACCGGAGGAACCAGCCAGACGCACGGTAGAGGTAGAGGCGTTCTGCTCGTGATCAGCGTGCAGGATGAAGATGCGATCCATGGCCTTGGCCAGGGTCGGGCTGATCTTGGATTCTTCACAGGGGTTGCCGAACATCATGTGCAGGAAGTTCTCTGCGTAACCCAGGTCGTTGCGCGGGTACATGAAGGGCTGGCCCAGCGCGTACTTGTAGCACATGGCCGCGATGGTGGGCATCTTGGCGATCAGGCGGTATGCGGTGATTTCACGGTGCTCGGGATTGTTGATGTCCAGAGAGTCGTGGTAGAAGGCGGACAGGGCGCCCACTACGCCACACATGATGGCCATGGGGTGAGCATCGCGGCGGAAACCGTTGAAGAAGTTGCGAATCTGCTCATGCACCATGGTGTGGTTCTTTACGGTGCTGACAAATTGCTCTTTCTGCTCAGCTGTCGGCAGCTCGCCGTAGAGCAGGGTGTAGCACACTTCCAGGTAGTCGGACTTACCAGCCAGTTCCTCGATGGAGTAGCCGCGGTGCAGCAGCTTACCCACTTCACCATCAATAAAGGTGATCTTGGATTCACAGGAAGCGGTGGAGGTAAAGCCCGGGTCGAAGGTAAAGACACCATTGGCTACCAGTTTGGACACGTCGATAACGTCGCGGCCCAGGGTGGGGGAGTAGATAGGCAGGTCCAGGTCCTTACCATCTACCTTGAGAGTGGCTTTCTTCTCGGTCATGGGAATCTCTCCATTGGCGGACGAGGGAACGTTCCTCAAGGCAAGGAAGGTCCTCCAAAGCGCGGGGGAAGGTAAAGTTTTGACACACCTTTGTCAACGCGAACCCGGGAACCGGTGAGTCAGACTTTTGTAGGGTAAACAGCTTGTTACGGCCATAAACCCGTTTTGCATCAGGGTGGTGCAGGCTCTTTTCGTGGCGCTCACATCCGGTGCGGCATTGTAAATCAAGGCGTTAGGAGAAAGATACTTTGTCTTAATCGCCTGTTTAAGGTGCTCGGCGTTTGTTTTGCTCAGGGCGCGGCGATATACTGCCGCCCGGCAGAAACCTCTGACTGGGGGTTTTGTGCGGGCCCACCCCGGCCCGGGCGAGGTTGTTAAGATCAGACTTCACGTTTTGATCTCAACAACTTTGCCAAAGTTCCCGACAACCGCCCCAACCTGGGGCCCGGCTATAAGTAGGCTACCGTGAACGATAAGCGACCCGTTAACCTCGATCTGAGCACGATCAAGTTCCCGGTCACGGCTATAGCATCTATCACCCACCGTGTAACCGGCGTTGCCATTTTCCTGGCGTTGCCGATTCTGCTGTGGATGCTGGATCGCTCCCTGGCGTCTCCCGAGAGCTTTGCGGACCTGAAAGAACTGATGACCTCCCCGCTGGTGAAGCTGGTGGTATGGGCCATTCTGGCAGTACTGCTGTATCACCTGGTGGCAGGTATTCGCCACCTTGTTATGGACGCTGGCGTGGGTGAGAGCCTGGAAGGCGGCCGACGTGGTGCCAAGCTGGTATTCATCATTTCTGTAGTACTGATTCTGCTGGTAGGAGGCTGGATATGGTAACCAGTGTGACGAGCCTGGGCCGTAACGGCCTGTATGACTGGCTCATTCAACGTGTATCCGCCGTGATCATCGGGGTCTACCTGATCGGCATGCTCGGCTACCTGATGGTTGCCGGCGATCTGGACTATGGCAGCTGGAAAGCCCTGATGGGCTCTGTCTGCATGCAGATTGCCAACACCCTGCTGGTAGTTTCTGTTGCAGCACACACCTGGGTAGGTCTGTGGGGCGTAACCACCGACTACCTGACCAGCTTGACCTTCGGTAAAGCCGCCACTGGCGTTCGCCTGATTGCCCAGCTGGCAATTGCACTGGCTCTGGTGGTGTACCTGCTGTGGGGTCTGGTTCTGATCTGGGGAGGGGCGTAATCCATGTCCATTCGCACTATTACGTTTGACGCTATCGTCGTAGGTGGTGGTGGTGCCGGTATGCGCGCCTCACTGCAGATGGCCCAGTCCGGTTTCAAGACCGCGCTGATTTCCAAAGTTTTCCCGACCCGTTCGCACACCGTTTCCGCCCAGGGCGGCATTACCTGTGCGATCGCGTCTGCCGATCCCAACGATGATTGGCGCTGGCACATGTACGATACCGTCAAGGGCTCCGACTACATCGGTGACCAGGACGCTATCGAATACATGTGTAATGTGGGCCCGGAAGCGGTATTCGAGCTGGACCACATGGGCCTGCCGTTCTCCCGTACCGAAGAAGGCCGTATTTACCAGCGTCCTTTCGGTGGTCAGTCCAAGAACTTCGGTGAGGGTGGCCAGGCGGCACGTACCTGTGCGGCCGCTGACCGTACCGGCCACGCGCTGCTGCACACCCTGTACCAGCAAAACCTGAAAAACGGCACCCAGTTCTATAACGAGTGGTACGCCGCCGAGCTGGTAAAAGACGCTGATGGCAATGTCTGTGGTGTCATCGCCATCGACATCGAATCCGGCGAAACCGTGTTCTTCAAGGCCAAGGCTACCGTCTTTGCCACCGGGGGTTCCGGCCGTATCTACGCTTCTACCACCAATGCCCTGATCAACACCGGCGACGGCGTTGGCATGGCCCTGCGTGCGGGTCTGCCGGTTCAGGACATTGAAATGTGGCAGTTCCACCCCACCGGTATTGCCGGTGCCGGTGTGCTGGTGACCGAGGGTTGCCGGGGCGAGGGTGGCTACCTGATCAACAAGGACGGCGAGCGCTTCATGGAGCGTTATGCGCCGAACGCCAAAGACCTGGCGTCCCGTGACGTTGTGGCCCGCTCCATGATGATGGAAATCCTGGATGGGCGTGGTGCCGGCCCCAATGGGGATCACGTGTTCCTGAAGCTGGATCACCTGGGTGAGGAAGTGCTGCACAGCCGCCTGCCGGGCATCTGTGAACTGGCTATTACCTTTGCCCAGACCGACCCGGTGAAAGAGCCGATTCCGGTTGTTCCCACCTGTCACTACATGATGGGCGGCATTCCCACCAATGTTCACGGTCAGGCGATCAAGTTGTCCGGTGGCCATGAGGGCGAAGACCAGTTTGTTAACGGTCTCTTCGCGGTGGGCGAGGTAGCCTGTGTATCTGTACATGGTGCCAACCGTCTGGGCGGCAATTCGCTGCTGGACCTGGTGGTATTCGGTCGTGCGGCCGGTCTCTTTATCGAAGACCAGCTGCGTCAGGGTATGACCCAGTATGAGCCTTCCGATTCTGATATCGAGCAGGCTCTGTCCCGTGTGCGTCGCTGGGATGAGTCCAGCGGTGGAGAATCTGTTTCTGCCCTGCGCAAAGAGCTGCAGAGCGTGATGCAGAATCACTTCGGGGTGTTCCGTAAGGGTGACCTGATGGCGGAAGGTGTGGCTAAACTGGCGGATCTGCGTGAGCGGATTTCCAAGGCGCATCTGGATGACAAGAGCAAGCCGTTCAACACCGCGCGTATCGAAGCGCTGGAGCTGGACAATCTGCTCGAGGTGGCGGAAGCCACTGCTATCGCCGCAGAAGGCCGTACCGAAAGCCGTGGCGCGCATTCCCGCTACGACTACCCGGATCGTGATGATGAGAACTGGCTGTGCCATTCCATCTTCGACCCCACTGCCAAGAAGCTGGGTAAGCGCGAGGTGAATTTCAAGCCGAAGACCGTTGACACCTTCCAGCCCAAGGCGCGGACCTACTAAGGGGAGCTAACGATGAAAGTCAGTATCTATCGCTACAATCCGGAAACGGACCGCGAGCCGACCATGAAGGAGTATGAGGTCGATACCCAGGGTAAAGACCTCATGGTGCTGGATATCCTGGCTCTGGTGAAAGAGCAGGACGAATCCATGTCCTACCGTCGCTCCTGCCGTGAAGGCGTGTGTGGTTCCGATGGTATGAACATGAACGGCAAGAACGGCCTGGCCTGTATTACGCCGCTGTCCCAGGTGGCGCCGGGTGTCCTGGAAGGCAAGAAGCCGCTGATCCTGCGTCCCTTGCCCGGCCTGCCGGTGATCCGTGACCTGGTCGTAGACATGGGCATGTTCTACAACCAGTACGAAAAGGTGCAGCCGTTCCTGCAGAACAGCACCCCGGCACCGGCCATTGAGCGCCTGCAGACTCCGGAAGATCGTGCCAAGCTGGATGGTCTGTATGAGTGCATCCTGTGCGCCTGCTGCTCTACCAGCTGTCCGAGCTTCTGGTGGAACCCGGACAAGTTCCTGGGTCCGGCGGCCCTGTTGCAGAGCTACCGCTTCCTGGCGGACAGCCGCGATACGGCCACTGAAGAGCGATTGAGCAAACTGGACGACCCGTTCAGCCTGTTCCGTTGCCATGGCATCATGAACTGTGTCAGCGTGTGTCCGAAAGGGCTCAACCCGACCCGGGCCATTGGCCATATCCGTTCCATGCTACTGGAACGGGGCATCTGACCCGAACGAAGGAGGCGGCCATGTGGCCGCCTTTTTTGTTTCTGGTGTTGAGCAATACCGCTGTCTATTCGACGTTTCGCCAATGCAGTGACAGGCATAAAAAGTGTTACCTTATTTTATCAAGACGGCGTCTAACAAAAGCGAAATAAAAGGGCTACACTAGACGTCGGTTCGAGGTAATCCCTCGTCGAGACGTGGCATAACACTCACTCTCACCAACCCGGTGAAGATGGGTGGTTTTGTTGCATCTCATGGGTGGGGCAGGGCTTAAAAGGCGCTGTCCCGGACAATACAAAGCGTACGGGAACAGGGTCGCCCCCCTGTGGTCGCAGTGACACCAGTTACCACAGAGTGTGACACCTCCCGCTGAAGGAACGAGCTGACATGCAAGACAGTTCCATGCAGCGCCAATGGCAGTCCTCCCACATTGGAGGAGCCAACGCCGCCTATGTCGACGAACTGTACGAATCCTATCTGACTGACCCCAATTCTGTGCCGGAAGACTGGCGCGTCTACTTCGAAAAACTCCCCAGTGTTGATGCCGCCGTCGAGTCCGACGTGCCCCATGCGGCTGTTCGCGAATATTTCCTGCTACAAGCCAAGAATCGCTCCCGTGTGCAAAAGTTTGGCGCCAGTGCGGTCAGCACTGAGCACGAGCGGCGCCAGGTGCGTGTGCTGCACCTGATTGCGGCGTATCGCAACCGGGGCCATCAGGTGGCCAAGCTGGATCCGCTGGGGATTATGGAGCGTGAAGCGGTACCGGATCTGGAGTTGTCACACCACGGGTTAAGTCCCGCGGACCTGGATACCGTATTCCAGACCGGTAACCTGTTTATCGGCAAACCGGAAGCCACCCTCCGTGAAATTGTTGACTGCTTGCAAGGCACCTATTGTTCCAGTGTCGGTGCCGAATATATGCATATCGTCAACACCGCGGAAAAACGCTGGTTGCAACAGCGTATGGAAGGGGTGCGCAGCCATCCGGAATACGGCGAAGACGTCAAAAAGCATATTCTCGAACGTCTCTCCGCCGCGGAAGGCCTGGAAAAATACCTGGGCAGCAAGTACCCCGGCACCAAACGTTTTGGGCTGGAAGGCGGTGAATCCCTGATTCCGCTGATGGATGAAATCATCCAGCGGGTCGGCAGCTACGGGGCCAAGGAACTGGTCATCGGTATGGCCCACCGGGGCCGCCTGAACGTGCTGGTCAACACCCTGGGGAAGAGCCCCAAGGATCTGTTCGAGGAATTTGACGGCAAGAGCTTTATTGAAACCGGTTCCGGTGATGTGAAGTATCACCAGGGGTTTTCCTCCAACGTGCAGACTTCCGGTGGCGAAGTGCACCTGGCCATGGCCTTCAACCCGTCTCACCTGGAAATCGTGTCTCCGGTGGTGGAGGGCTCGGTACGGGCCCGTCAGGACCGCCGTGAGGATTTTGAAGGCGAGCAGGTGGTGCCGATCTTGCTGCATGGTGACGCGGCTTTCGCCGGCCAGGGTGTGGTTATGGAAACCTTCCAGATGTCACAGACCCGCGGCTTCAAGACCGGCGGGACCCTGCATGTGATCATCAACAATCAGGTCGGTTTCACCACCAGCCGACGTGAGGATGCCCGTTCCACCGAATACTGCACCGACGTGGCGAAGATGGTCCAGGCGCCGATCTTCCACGTCAATGCGGACGACCCGGAAGCCGTGTACTTCGTGACCCAGCTGGCCGTGGACTACCGCATGCAGTTCAAGAAGGATGTGGTTATCGACCTGATCTGTTATCGCCGGCTTGGTCATAACGAGGCGGATGAGCCGTCTTCCACCCAGCCGTTGATGTACAAGAAGATCAAGTCTCACCCGACCACCCGAACCCTGTACGCGGAACGTCTGGTCAGGGAAGGCGTAGTCAGTGAACAGGCTGCGCAGAAAACAGCTGACGATTATCGCAACATGCTGGACGCGGGTGACCATGTGGTGAAATCGCTGGTGCGCGAGCCAAACAAGTCACTGTTTGTGGACTGGTCACCCTATATCGGTCATCAGGTGGAAGATGACTGGGATACCAGCTATCCGCTGAAAAAACTGCAGGATCTGGCTACCCGTCTGGAAACGCCGCCGGAAGGCTTTGTGGTTCAGCGTCAGGTAAAGAAGATCCTTGAAGACCGACGCAAGATGACGGCCGGGGCCTTGCCGCTGAACTGGGGCTATGGGGAAACCCTGGCCTATGCCACCTTGATTGATCAGGGCTTTAATGTCCGTATCACCGGCCAGGATTCCGGCCGCGGGACCTTCTCCCACCGTCATGCGGTTCTGCATAACCAGAAAGACGGTGAGCAGTATGTGCCGCTGCAGCATCTCTATGACGAGCAGCCGCGCTTCGACATTTATGATTCCTTGTTGTCGGAAGAAGCGGTGCTTGGTTACGAGTACGGCTATTCCACCACCACCCCCAAGACCCTGGTGATCTGGGAGGCGCAATTCGGCGATTTCGCCAATGGTGCCCAGGTGGTGATCGACCAGTTCATCTCCTCCGGGGAAGCAAAGTGGGGCCGCCTGTGTGGTCTCACCATGCTGTTGCCCCATGGCTACGAAGGGCAGGGGCCGGAGCATTCCTCCGCTCGACTGGAACGTTTCCTGCAGCTGTGCGCAGAGCACAACATGCAGGTGTGCGTGCCCAGCACCCCGGCCCAGATTTACCACCTGCTGCGCCGTCAGGCAGTCCGCCCGTTGCGCAAGCCGCTGGTGATCATGAGCCCGAAGAGTTTGCTGCGGCACAAGAAAGCCATCTCCACACTGGAAGAGCTGGCCGACGGTATTTTCCGTACCGTGCTGGATGATCCTGCGGAGCTGGATCGTGACAAGGTGAAACGGGTAGTGATGTGCTCTGGCAAGGTGTACTACGACCTGCTGGAGAAGCGGGACAGTGATGATTTGAACGACACTGCGCTGATTCGTGTCGAGCAGCTTTATCCGTTCCCGGAACAGCGTCTTCAGCAAGTGCTGGAGGGATACCCCAATCTGGAAACCCTGGTGTGGTGTCAGGAAGAACCCATGAACCAGGGCGCCTGGTATTGCTCGCAACACCATATGTATCGGGTGGCCCGTGAGGTCGGAGACCTGCGGGTGCATTACGCAGGTCGGGATATGGCTGCCGCGCCGGCGGCCGGGTCCATGGCCCTTCATGTGGAACAACAGCAGCGTCTGGTCCAGGACGCCTTCGAGATCAAGTAAATAAGGATTAGGCATGGCGACTGATATCAAAGCACCGCAGTTTCCCGAATCAGTAGCGGACGGCACCGTAGCCACCTGGCACAAGCAGGAAGGTGAAGCGGTCAAGCGTGATGAGCTGCTGGTGGATATTGAAACCGACAAGGTGGTGCTGGAAGTAGTGGCACCGGCTGACGGTGTAGTCAGCAAGATTCTCGCCGGTGAAGGCGACACGGTTGAGAGCCAGCAGGTGCTGGGTCATTTCGAAGAGGGCGCCAGCGGTGGTGCTGCGCCGTCCGGTGACAAGGCCGATTCGGCACCGGCGGAAGAAGAGAAAGAGGAACCGGCAGAAGCACCGACGAAAGCCAGTGAGTCTGCCAGTGATGATGACAGCGCGTCGGACCAGGCGGGTCCGGCTGCCCGCAAGTTGATGACCGAGCACGGCGTGGCCGCGGAACAGGTAACGGGTACTGGCAAGGGTGGCCGTATTACCAAGGCGGATGTGGAAAAAACCATCAGCGCCAAGGAAGAGAAGCGGGCCAGCCAGCCGGCTCCGCAGCAGCCCGCTACCGTGGATGTGCCGGCAACGCCGGGCGAGCGCGAAGAGCGTCGGGTACCGATGACCCGCCTGCGCAAGCGTATCGCCGAGCGTCTGGTGTCTGCCCAGCAGAACTCCGCCATGTTGACCACCTTCAACGAGGTCAACATGAAGCCGATCATGGATATGCGCAAGCATTACCAGCCGGAATTCGAAAAGGCCCACAACGTGCGTCTGGGCTTCATGGGCTTCTTTACCCGTGCCTGTGTGGAAGCGCTGAAGCGTTTCCCGGCGGTGAATGCCTCTATCGACGGTGAGGATATCGTGTACCACGGTTACTACGACGTGGGTGTGGCGGTGTCCACCGAGCGCGGGCTGGTGGTGCCGGTGATTCGCGATGCGGACCAGCGTGGTCTGGCAGAAGTGGAATCACAGATCATCGAGTTCGGTCAGAAGGCCCAGAAGGGCAAGCTCTCCATTGAGGAAATGACCGGTGGCACCTTCACCATTTCCAATGGCGGGGTGTTCGGGTCACTGATTTCCACGCCCATTCTCAACCCGCCGCAGACCGCCATCCTCGGTATGCACAAAATCCAGGAACGTCCCATGGCCGTGGACGGCAAGGTGGAAATTCTGCCGATGATGTACCTGGCGCTGTCCTACGATCACCGCTTGATTGATGGCAAGGAAGCGGTGCAGTTCCTGGTGGCAGTGAAAAACTTTATCGAAGATCCGGCGCGTTTGCTGCTGGATATCTGAATGTATGCCTGCACGCATCACGTCGGCACGCAACCACGCTAAGGGCGTGCCAGCGTGTTGCGTGAAGCGTGCCAGCGATTGAAGGAATAGATCATGGCTGACAAGTACGACGTCATTGTCATCGGTGGTGGCCCCGGCGGTTATGTGGCTGCCATTCGTTGTGCGCAACTGGGTTTCAACACGGCCTGCATTGAAAAACGGATCAACAAACAGGACGAGCCGGCACTGGGCGGTACCTGCCTGAACGTGGGCTGCATTCCCTCCAAGGCGTTGCTGGATTCTTCCTGGAAGTATCACGAAGCGCAGAGCTCTCTGGCGGACCATGGCATCAAACTGGGTGATGTGAGCCTGGATCTGGATGCCATGCACAAGCGCAAGGACACCATCGTCCGCAACCTGACCGGCGGTATCGCCCAGCTTTTCAAGGCCAACAAGGTGACCTGGCTGCAAGGCTCCGGCCAGCTGAAAAGTGGCAAGCAGGTGGAGTTTACGCCGCTGGAAGGGGATGCCCAGACCTTGCAGGCCGAGAACATCATTCTCGCCGCAGGTTCTGTGCCGGTGGAAATTCCGCCCACTCCGATCGATCAGAAGCTGATCGTCGACTCGACCGGCGCGCTGGATCTGCCCGAAGTGCCCAAACGTCTTGGCGTGATTGGTGCAGGCGTGATCGGGCTGGAGCTGGGCAGTGTCTGGGCCCGGCTCGGCAGTGAAGTGGTGGTCCTGGAAGCGGTGGATACCTTCCTGCCCACGGTGGATCAACAGATCGCCAAGGATGCCCGGAAACAGTTCAGTAAACAGGGTCTGGATATCCGCCTTGGCGCCCGGGTCACCGGCTCCGAGGTGAAAAAGAACCAGGTCGTGGTCAACTTTACCGATAAAGACGGGGACCAGCAGGAAACCTTCGATCGGTTGATTGTCGCGGTGGGCCGTCGCCCCTACACCGAGGGCCTGCTCAGCCAGGATGCCGGTGTCAGCCTGGACGAGCGTAATTTCGTCTATGTGGACAGCCAGTGCCGCACGGATGTGCCCGGTGTCTATGCCATCGGTGATCTGGTCCGCGGTCCGGCGCTGGCTCACAAGGCCATCGAAGAAGGCGTGATGGTGGCCGAGGTGATTGCCGGTGAGCACACTCAGGTCAACTACGATGCCGTCCCGGGGGTGATCTATACCCATCCGGAAGTGGCCTGGGTGGGCAAGACCGAAGAAGAAGTGAAGGAATCCGGGGAAGCCTACAAGACCGGTGCGGTGCCATTTGCGGCCAATGGTCGCGCCATGGCGGCTGGTGAGACCGGGGGCATGGTGAAGTTTGTGGCGGATGAAAAGACCGACCGCATTCTCGGCATGCATGTGGTCGGTCCTCAGGCGTCCGAGTTGATCCAGCAAGGCGTGGTGGCGATGGAATTCGGCGCCACCATCGAAGATTTGCAACTGATGGTGTTCGGTCATCCGAGCCTGTCGGAAACCGTTCATGAAGCCGCCCTGGCCGTGGATTACAAGGCAATCCACGTGGCACAGCGTCGGCGCAAGAAATAACGCCGCAGAACGGTCGCGAAGTGACGGCGTCCGGACACGGGCGCCACTCATTCATTGATATGGAAGTATTGGCATGAATCTCCATGAATATCAGTCAAAGCAGCTTTTTGCTGATTATGGTCTGCCAGTTTCTACCGGTTTCGCCTGCGATACTCCTGAAGAGGTCGCAGCCAAAACCAGAGAAATTGGTGGTGACAAGTGGGTGGTAAAAGCCCAGGTGCACGCGGGTGGCCGGGGCAAGGCCGGGGGCGTGAAGCTGGTCAACAGCCCGGAAGAAGCGGCGGAGTTTGCCAAGCAATGGCTGGGCAAAAACCTGGTCACGTTCCAGACCGATGAACACGGTCAGCCGGTGTCCAAGATTCTGGTGGAAACCTGCACGGATATCGCCAAGGAACTCTATCTCAGCGCGGTGTTTGATCGTGCCTCCCGACGAGTCGTGTTCATGGCCTCCACAGAAGGTGGCGTGGATATCGAAACCGTTGCGGAAGAGACCCCGGAAAAGATCCTCAAGGCAGAGGTGGATCCGCTGGTGGGTGCACAGCCCTACCAGGCCCGTGAGATCGCTTTCAAACTCGGCCTTGAGGGCAAGCAGGTCGGCCAGTTCGCCAAAATCTTTGTGGGCCTGGCCAAGCTGTTTGAAGACAAGGATTTAGCACTGATCGAGGTGAACCCTCTGGTGATCACGGACCAGGGCGATCTGCATTGCCTGGATGCCAAGATCAACGTGGATGGCTCAGCACTGTACCGCCACCCGGACATCAAGGCCCTGGAAGACCCCAGCCAGGAGGACGAGCGTGAGCGCCGTGCTGCAGAGTGGGATCTCAACTATGTGGCCCTGGACGGCAACATCGGCTGCATGGTCAACGGTGCCGGCCTGGCCATGGGCACCATGGATCTGGTCAAGCTCAAAGGCGGTGCGCCGGCCAACTTCCTGGATGTTGGCGGTGGCGCCACCAAGGAGCGGGTCACCGAAGCCTTCAAGATCATCCTCTCCGATGATCAGGTAAAAGGCGTTCTGGTTAACATCTTCGGTGGTATCGTTCGCTGCGATCTGATCGCCGAGGGCATTATCGGAGCCGTGGAGGAAGTGGGTGTGACCGTACCCGTGGTGGTTCGCCTGGAAGGTAACAATGCGGAGCTGGGCTCCCAGAAGCTGGCAGAAAGTGGCATGAACATCATCGCCGCGCAAAGTTTTGACGATGCTGCCGAGCAGGTAGTGAAAGCAGTGGGAGGTGCCGCATGAGCGTACTGATCGACAAGAACACCAAAGTCATCTGCCAGGGGTTTACCGGCAGCCAGGGCACCTTTCATTCCGAGCAGGCCATCGAATACGGTACCAAGATGGTTGGCGGTGTGACTCCGGGCAAGGGCGGCCAGACTCACCTGGGCTTGCCGGTGTTCAACACCGTGGCTGAAGCGGTTGCCGAAACCGGCGCCACTGCCAGTGTGATCTATGTGCCGGCACCGTTCTGCAAGGACTCCATTCTGGAAGCTGCCGATGCAGGGGTGGAGCTGATCGTCTGTATTACCGAGGGCATTCCAGCGCTGGATATGCTGTACGTGAAGGAATACATCACTCGCAAGGGCGGCGTACGCCTGATCGGCCCCAACTGCCCGGGTGTGATCACTCCCGGTGAGTGCAAGATCGGTATCATGCCCGGTCACATTCACCAGCCGGGCAAGGTGGGTATCGTATCCCGCTCTGGCACCCTGACCTATGAGGCGGTCAACCAGACCACCAAGCTGGGTTTTGGTCAGTCTACCTGCATCGGTATTGGCGGCGACCCGATTCCCGGCACCACCTTTATCGATGCCCTGGAACTGTTCCAGAACGATCCCCAGACCGAAGCCATTGTCATGGTCGGTGAGATCGGGGGCACTGCAGAAGATGAAGCGGCAGCCTATATCAAGGAGCACGTGACCAAGCCGGTAGTCAGCTACATTGCCGGGGTGACGGCGCCTCCGGGTAAGCGCATGGGGCATGCTGGGGCCATCATTGCTGGCGGCAAGGGGACTGCGGACGAGAAGTTTGCTGCTCTGGAAGCGGCCGGAGTGACAACTGTGCGGAACCCTGCGGAAATCGGCAAGGCTGTCAAAGAAGCGACGGGTTGGTAAATCGCCCTCCGCATCGACAAAAAGGCCGGCATTTGCCGGCCTTTTTGTTAGTGGAGTACGTCGTCGTCCAGATTAAAGAACTCGTATTCATTGAGTTCCTTTTTCAGGCGCCGCTCCTCCAGGCGATCTTCGATGCGATGGCGCATGTCCATGTTGAAAGCCCTGGAGCGCGCGCTGCGCTCTTCCTGCTCCTCATCGTCCATGTCGTCATCCAGAATATCGAAATCTTCGTTCATCAGCAGATCTTCCGAATCAAGGTCTTGCTCATTACGACGGTTACTCATGGTGGCCTCCTGTGTCTGACCTCCTCAAACAACCTGTTAATCGGCTAGTCAGGCCCGGAGTACCGGTTTCCTAACGTCCTCAGCGCCTATATATCTGCTGATTTTCTCCCTTACAAGTTTTTTTTTATTTCCGATGATGAGTGGTGGTGGCAGGCGCGCCCGACGGCGCCGGGGGCGCTGCCCCGGCCGCTGCAGACAATGCCGAATGTGATGGAGATCATACCTGGCTGCCGGATAGCAAAATCAGTCACTTAAGTGCTGGAATGCCCGGGCGCGGCTTTGTAAAGTGGAGCCAACGGGCCAACGCTATGTCTGTAACCGGCAGACTCTGGTCTGAAGGTTAGTGCGGCAAACATGCTTCAAGAAGCCTGCTCAACGCTCCGTTGAGGAATCATCCGCTGAGAGAATAAGAAGATGGCAGAACTGCTGATCATTATTGGGGTAAGTGGCTTTATCATCAGCACCCTGGGACTGATGCACGAGGCCGCCAGTCGGGGGCATAGCGCCCTGTTTTTTCTGGTGCCACTGGCAAGCCTGGGGCAGGTACAGCAGCACTGGGAAGAGTACCGGTGGTGGGCGCTGGGCCGTGTTGCGTCGCTGCTGACGGCCGCGGTTGGCGTAGCCTTGTTCCTGGCAACCGGACAAACCCTGTTGGAGCCGTCTACCCGGCAGAATCTGGCGGGCCAGGCTGGCCAGGTGTTGCGGGGCGATAATATGGCGTCCAGTACTTCTTTCGTGACCTCCGAGAAAGCGGCGTTGCTGGTGGTGGAAGGGCAGGGCAAAGCCCTCTCGGGGCGCCTGCACGGTCAACGGTTTCGCTATGATCGGGTGGCATTGATTGATGGCGTGCTGACCGCCAGTCAGGGGGAAGGCTTTCTCCCCGAGTTGGAAGTTCGCATTCTGCTGGGCTGGAATCCGCAAGACATTACCGAGCGCCGTTCATTGTTGGTGAACCCGTCCGATGAAGAGGCGCCGGTAGTGCATCTTTCCTGGAAGCCAGATGGCCAGGATTACCCGGAAACCCGTATCTTTTCCGGGGGCTACCGTCTGGAACTGGCCCTGGCCCCGCTGGATACGGGCCAGCTTTCCGGGTCCATGGTCCTTGTCATGCCGGACAGTTTCAAAAGCTACCTGGTCGGCGACTTCACGGCGTATTCCAACCACCTTCGTTATCGTAATGGGGAGGTTGATCTGCACTTCGATCACGATGATACCCTGGCCCATGTGGCCGAAGAGTATCTGGTGACCCAGTTCCCGGAGGGGCTGCTGGAATCCGTCAAGGCTGAGCATGTCCAGCTGAGGCGTGCCGAGGCCAGTGGTCAGGTAATGGCCCGGGTGGTGTTGACCAATGGTGCGGTGGAGCAACGGCATGTGCGCCTGGAGAAAAGCGAGGTTGGCTGGGCAGTGGTGCCGGGCTCGATGGAAACACGGGTGATTACACCACCGTCAGAGGGTGGCGCCACGCTGGTCACCCCCACCTTCGAGAAAGCGGTACCAGAACAGCCAAAGGCTCAGCCGCCGGTGGAAAAGACCTTCCCGGAGCTGGTCGCTTATGTGGACAAGAAAGTGCTGCTGGAAACCCAAAGTGGTCGACAGCTTGATGGCGTACTACGACGGGTCAGCGGTAATCGTCTGTGGCTCGTCATGAATGTTGGCAGCGGCAATGTTGAGCGTAGTGTGTCAGACGAAGAGCTCAAATCCGTGACCTTGTCCAATGGACAGCGGATTGATCTGATCTCGGAGTCGGACACTGGCAGTGAGGTGGTCATTGCCCCTGACAATGAGGCAGCGCCAGCACAGCCTGAGCAGCTGCAGCAGGAGCAGCAGCCGGAAGAGGCCATCTCCGCCAAGCTCAGGGAATTGCGTGCTCTGGTCGGCAAATCCGTGACTATTACTGCCGCCGGGGTCGCGACACGGACAGGGATCCTGCAAGCGGTGAGCGAGGATCATTTGACCTTGAGTGTGGCGATGGGAGCAGGCAACATCGAATACTTCTATGACATGAACAGCATTCAAAAAGTTGAGGCGGTACGTTGAAGATACTGATAACCGGAGGCAGTGGTTTTATCGGCCAGCATTTGTGCCGGCGCCTGGCGGCCCATGGGCACGAACTGGTAGTGCTCAGTCGGCGTCCGCGCCGGGCAGCCAAGGTGCTGCCGGAGGAAACCCGTATCGTGTCGAGCCTGGACGACATTGCCGATGATGATGCCATTGACGGTATCATCAACCTGGCCGGGGAAAGCCTGTTTGCCGGTCGCTGGACGGAGCGTCGCAAAAAGGTGCTGTTCGATTCCCGTATCGGTGTCACCCAGCAGCTGGTCAGCCTGGTGTCCCGCTTGCAGCGCAAGCCGGCAGTCATGGTATCCGGCTCGGCGGTGGGTTTTTATGGTGATGCGGGCAATGCGGAACTGACCGAAGATAGCTCTGCCCGCAAGCGTGACTTCGGATACCTGCTTTGCGATGCCTGGGAGCAATCGGCGCGACCGGTTTCCCGGCAGGGGGTTCGGCTTTGTCTGGTGCGCACCGGCATTGTGCTGGGGCGTGATGGCGGCATGCTGGGCAAGCTGCTGCCGGTTTACCGCCTTGGCCTTGGCGCCATGCTCGGCGACGGTAGCCAATGGCTGAGCTGGATCCATATTGATGACATGGTCGCGATTCTGGTCCGGGCGGTAGAGACCCCGGGGATCGATGGTGTGTTCAACGCGACTGCGCCTGGCCCTGTCACCCTGCGCGAGTTTCATCGCTCGCTGGCCAGTGCCGTGAAGCGTCCTGCTTTTTTGCGCGTCCCGTCAATCGCCTTGCGTACCGGGTTGGGTGAGCAGTCAGACATCCTGCTGGGTGGGCAGCGGGTCTATCCCCGTCGTCTGGAGCAGCAGGGTTTCGTGTTCCGCTTTCCGGATTTGCAGTCGGCCCTGGCCCAGCAGATCAAACGCTGACCCTCCCAGGTCGCCTCTGAAAGACCGAGCTTGCAAGGCGTTACTCAGAGTCTCCCTGGCCCTTGAAAAAAGTCCGGCTGCCCCTATTACTCCCGGGTGATTAACGCCCATAGGAGTCAGCCGTGTCCGTAGAAAAACAAACCCATGGTTTTCAGGCAGAAGTCTCCCGCCTGTTACACCTGATGATTCATTCCCTGTACAGCAACCGGGAAATTTTTCTTCGCGAACTGATCTCCAATGCCTCGGATGCTTGTGACAAATTGCGTTTCAAGGCATTGGATGAGCCGTCGCTGCTCGAGTCCGGGAGTGATCCTGCCATCAGCCTGCGGATAGACAAGGCGGCGGGCACCCTGACCATTGCCGATAACGGTATTGGCATGAACCAGGAGGAAGTGATCGAGAACCTGGGCACGATCGCCCGTTCCGGCACCGAAAAATTCCTGGCCTCGCTCAGTGGTGATCAGAAGAAAGACGCCCAGCTCATCGGTCAGTTTGGTGTGGGCTTCTACTCCGCCTTCATTGTGGCCGATCGGGTAACCGTAGAAAGCCGTAAGGCCGGCACCGATGCGTCAGCGGGTGTGCGCTGGGAAAGCGATGGCCAGGGCGAGTTTACCGTAGAGACCATTGAGCGGGCCGAGCAGGGTACGGCGGTGATTCTGCATCTACGCAAGGATGCCCGTGAGTTTCTGGATGATTTCAAGGTTCGCCAGGTTGTTCACCAGTATTCGGATCATGTGGCATTTCCGATCACGCTTGTTACCCCAGGCGATGATGGGGAAGAGGAGAAAACCGAGACTCTCAATTCGGCCACGGCCCTGTGGCAGCGGCCTCGTCAGGAGATCAGTGATGAGGAGTACCAGAATTTCTACAAGCATATCAGCCATGATTTTCAGGATGCCCTGAGCTGGAGCCACAACAAGGTCGAGGGCAAGCTGGAATACACCAGTCTGCTTTATATCCCTGCCCGGGCGCCTTTTGATCTTTACCACCGCGATGCCAATCGTGGCCTTAAGCTCTATGTGCAACGCGTTTTCATCATGGATGATGCGGAGCAGTTCCTGCCGCAGTATCTGCGTTTTATCAAAGGGGTCATTGACGCGCCAAACCTGCCTCTGAACGTGAGCCGGGAGTTGCTGCAGGACTATGGTCCGGTACAGAAAATCCGTGCCGCCCTGACCAAGCGGGTGCTGCAGATGCTCAAGAAACTGGGTAAGGACGAGGAAAAATACGCCACCTTCTGGTCCCAGTTTGGTCAGGTTATCAAAGAAGGCATTGGCGAAGACCGGGACAATCAGCAGGCGATCGCTGCGCTGTTGCGGTTTGCCAGTAGCAAACAGCCAGGCAAGGCGGCCACCTCACTGGATCAGTATCTTGAGAACAAACCCGCGGATCAGGACAAGATCTATTATCTGCTTGCCGACAGTCCATCAGCGGCAGAAAACAGTCCGCATCTGGAAGTGTTCCGCAAGAAGGGCATTGAGGTGTTGTTACTCAGCGATCCGGTGGATGAGTGGATGGTCAGCTACCTGGACAGCTATCAGGACGTGAAGCTGGTCAATGCGGCCCGTGGCGAGCTGGATCTGGGGGATCAGGAGGAAAAAGCGGATAACGATAATCCGTTGATTGCCCGCCTGGGCACCACCCTGGCTGAACGGGTAGAAGCGGTCCGGGCCACCTCACGCCTGGTGGATTCCCCTGCATGTCTGGTGTTGGCCGAAGATCAGCTTGGGCCGCAAATGCGCCGCATGCTGGAAGCTGCCGGTCAGCCGGTACCGGAAAACAAGCCGGTGCTGGAGGTGAATCTGGATCACGGTCTGTTGCAGGCGTTGGCAGGGATGGAAGAGGGCGAACGGTTCGACGATCTGGCCGCACTGCTGCTGGACCAGGCCATGCTGGCGGAAGGGCAGTTGCCCAAGGACCCGGCGGCCACCGCACGACGCCTGCAGGAGCTTCTTGTCAGAGCGTTGTGATAGCCCCCTGTAGGAGCGCTGACTATTCGCTTCGCTCACCCCTTCGGGGCTGCCTTGCAGGCGTTCCTTCGCTTCGCTTGGTGAGGCGCGAACCGAGCGTAGCGAAGACAGCGGTATCTTTGCCTTGTCCTTTCTATTGGCACAAGTTGAGCTCTGACAGGCTTGATCGCCTGCGGCGATTTCCTCGCTGGCGCGAGGTTCGCGCCTCAAGAGGCGCTCCTACAGGTGGTTTCGATCCAGGCTTGATGAGGCTTCCGTTGTCTCTGCTTCGATGGGCGCTTATGATGCCTCAAAAGCTGCTATACAAGGCGTTCCGTATGGAGCAGGAAAGACATAACGCAACAATTCTGGGCGGTGGCAGCTTTGGCACCGCCATGGCCAGTATCCTGGCCGCCAATGGTCATCGAGTGAATATCTGGGTGCGAGACCCGGAAACTGCTGCCGCGATCAATATGGACCGCGAGAACAGCCGTTATCTGCCCGGCGCAGAACTGCCCGCCGGAGTGAACGCCACTGATAGCCTGGAAGAGGCCTTGCACCAGGCCTCTCTGGTGTTTGTGGCCATCCCCAGCAAGGCGTTCGTTGAGGTTTTGCGTCAAGCGAAAGAGTGGGTCCCCGCCGATACCCTGGCCATCAGTTGTACCAAAGGCATTTATGCGGAAGGCTTTCTGCTGATGAGCGAAGTGCTTCAGCAGGAGTGGCCCCACGCGCGAATCGGTGCTCTCAGTGGTCCCAATCTGGCCAAGGAAATCGTGGAGCAGAAGTTCAGTGGCACCGTGGTGGCAAGCCCGGATGAGACGCTTTGCCAAGTGGTGCAGACTGCCCTCAGCTGCGATTACTTTCGGGTTTATGACAACCCGGATATCTACGGCGTGGAGCTTGGCGGCGCGTTAAAGAATATTTATGCGGTGGCGTCCGGCATGGCTGCGGCCATCGGCGTCGGTGAAAACAGCCGCAGCTTCATGATTACCCGCGCCCTGGCGGAAATGAGCCGTTTTGCTGTGGAGCTGGGTGCCAACCCGATGACGTTCCTGGGTCTTTCAGGGGTGGGGGATTTGATTGCCACCTGTAGCTCCTCCCTGTCCCGAAACTATCAGGTGGGGTTCCAGCTGGGGCAGGGTAAGACCCTGGAAGAGGCGATAGAAAGCCTTGGCCAGACCGCAGAGGGTATCAATACCATCAAACTGGTGGCGGACAAGGCCGCCGAGCTGGGGGTCTACATGCCGTTGGCCACGGCGCTCTACCAGATCGTCTACCATGGCCAGCCACTGGAACTGGTAATCCAGCAGCTGATGAGTGGGGAATACAAGCACGATGTGGAGTTCCAACTGGCGGGACCCGGGTTGTGAGGTTGTATCTCAGCCGACATGGCCAGGCTGTTTCCCAGGCCCCCACCGATGCTGAGCGGCCATTGACCGAAACCGGCAGGGCAGCCTTGCTGGCGCATTGGCAGCAGATGCGCAGCAGCGGCATTACCGTTTCAGCGCTGATTGCCAGTCCTTATGTGCGGGCCCAGCAGACGGCTGACTGTATCCAGCAGGTCTATGGTGATCTGCCACGAGTCACCTGTGAGCAGTTGGTTCCGGATGCCCACCCCGGAGAGCTGTTCGATTGGCTGCTTGCGAATCCCCCCGCGGAGAATACCGCGCTGGTCAGTCATATGCCGTTAGTGGCGCAGCTGACGGCAAGCTGGACCGGTTCCGCAGAGCGTATTGGTTTCAATGTGGGAACGGTCGCCAGCCTGGATGTGGACGTGGCTGCCGCAGGGGGTGCCCGACTGTTGTGGCTGCGTAGCCCGGGAGAGGCGGTGGCTGGCCGCTGATCCGCCAAACGCTACCCCTGATAACACACTCTCTACCGTTCGCCGTAATCCGCTGGTCAGGTCCGTTGTGATTGTCCTAGTCTGACCCTGATGGCACCGGAACGCATGGCAGACTCCTGAAGGGTGTCATCGGAACCACCTAAGGGGGGGAATGCGATGTCTCCTTGCGTCGCATCAACTTAGGCAGATCCTAGAGCACCAACCCGTGTTGGTGCTTTTTTTATGTCCGCAGGATTGTCCGTTATTCCCAGACCCGTCAGCGACGAAGCTTACAGCGCCTTGTGCGGCAAGGATTCATGCGGTGTGCTAACCCGATTCGGATTCCGGCTCCCAGGCCAGCCTCTCGATGGGTTGGCCATCGGCAGCCACCAGGTTTAGCTGCATTGGCAGGCGCCCCAGGAACGCCAGATCATCGGACTGGCGAAGTTCCTTGAGATACTGTTTTACCCGGCCGCTGATCCAGGGGTGCAGGGTCGCTTTGATCGTGACGCTCTTGCAGCGCGAGCCTCTTTGTTGATGCCAGTCTTGAAGGGCGGAGCGCAGTACCGGAAAATGAGACTGAAATTGCTCGAAGTCGTCAGCCACCAGATAGATGTCGTACTGGTAGAGATTGCCTCTCCAGCTCATTCCCGCCTTGGTTTCCTTGAGTCGCAGGCGAGGCGCCAGGGCACCGTTGATGCCCGTTTCCTGTGGCCGGTAGCGGGCCCGTTCCCGGGTGTAATGTTCCGGTGACTCCAGATTATCGAGCAGCTCGGTAATGGCGGTGCCACTTTGTGGTCGGTCCGCGGGCGACTTGGCCAGTAACTGGCGGAGTAACGGCTGATAGTGGCGGAGTTTGACCGGTAGCAGGGGAATGGGCTCGCGCTGATGGGCCTCGGCCATGGCGCTGGCATCATCCCCCGTGTAGGGCGGCTTGCCAGTGAGCATCTCGTAGAATACGCAGCCCAGAGAGTAAAGATCGGATTGTGGTGTCAAAGGCTGGCGGCGATGCTGCTCCGGGCTCATGTATTTGGGCGTGCCCATGACGCTGGTGCTGCCGGTGACGGAGGTATCACGAAGGATGTTTGCGGCGATACCGAAATCCATCAGCAGGGCAGAGCCGTCGGCCCGGAACATCACATTGTCCGGCTTCACATCCCGGTGAATAAAACCGTGCTGGCCGGCATAGTCCAGTGCGCCGGCCAACTGACGGAGAACCGTCTCAGCCTGCCGGGGCTCGATCCCGTCCCGGATGCGCTGTTTCAGGCTGCCTCCGGTGACGTACTCCATGCTCAGATAATAATAGCCCTCGTGTTCGCCCACATCGTAAACCGGCACGATATGCGGGTGATTAAGGCTGGCAACGGTGCGGGCTTCCTGCATGAAGCGCTCGGCAAAACTCGGCTCCAGGGCAAGGGAGGGGGAGAGAATCTTGATGGCAACCTGGCGTTCGAAGGAATGCTGTGTTGCCAGAAACACATGGGCCATTCCGCCCTTGCCAAGGCGCTCGGTAATACGGTATCCGGGAAGTCTGATGGCCATGCTGTTTTTTCGGGTCGTCCTGACCGTTTGTTGTGGGGCCCGTTTACTCGGGCGGCTCGCCGTAAAGCGCTTTCATCTCGGCTTCCGAGCGACGGGCCTGGGCCAGTTTCGCTTCCAGCCGCTTCTTCTGTTGGTCAAGGCTGAGGAAAAAGCTGACCTTGCTTTGCAACAGTTGAGGATCGATGGGCTTGAACAGATAGTCTACGGCACCACTGCGGTAACCTTGTTGCACAAAGCGTGTTTCTTTCGAGATGGCAGTCACAAAAATGATCGGCACAGTCTGGGTACGCTGGTGAGAGCGCATGATATCTGCCACCTCAAAACCGTCCATTTCCGGCATTTGTACGTCCAGCAGAACCAGGGCGTAATCGTGCTTGAGCAGCTTGGCCAGGGCGGCATTGCCACTGGTGACACTGTCCAGGTCGCAGTCCATGTCTTCCAGCACAACCTCAAGAGCGACCAGATTCTGCGGGGTATCATCCACAAGCAGAATGCGGGAGCGAGGCAGTTGCAGATTGTCGTCGCTGGATTCAGTGTTGGTGCTCATGCTGTGATCCGGTTGGCGTAGCCGCTGAGACTTTAGTCCTAGACGATAGTATCAACTTTTTTCGGGGCCGTCTTGCTCTTCCAGCTTCCATTGTTGCACGGCTATCTGGGCTTTTACCTGCTCCAGCACATCCATCAGGGTATCGCGGATCAATTGATCCAGCTGCTCCCCTTCGCCCTTGGCGGCGCCGATCAGATCATGCAGCAGCTGCTCCAGTTGTTGCCGGTTGGCCGGTGAGGCCAGGTCGTCCACCAGCTGGTCCACAAAGGCGGTACCGGTTTCCCGGACGGCTTCGCCGAGCAGTGCGATGGCGCGGGGCCCGGCGACCGGTATGGCCGCCAACCGCTTGCCCGCCTGGGTGCGCGTCAGTGATTCGTCGGTAAGATGCGCGAAATATTCCGCCAGTTGATCCCGGTACTGGCCGTGGCTTTTCTGGGTGGCATCGGCGATGCGCGTGGCGATGAAACTGACCAGTTTGTCCTGGCGTGGGGCCAGCACCTGGGACTCAATGCGATGAAGCAGGGGGCTGCCACCCCCAATTTCCCGTTGGGCGCCGCTCAGGACATTGATCACTACCCGGTCAGAAATCTCCTCCACCACAATGTTGTAGTACTTGAGAATGGTCTGGCCCAGCCAGGTTTGCGAGAGGTCGATGATTCCCATGCGCTGCAAGCGCATGAGCAGGCCAACCACCCTCAGGATCCGCAACCAGCGGAAGCTGCCCACGGGGATACAACCAAGCAGGTCGTACCAGTGGGCAAAGGGATAGAAAAACCAGCGGTGGTAGGTGCCCCTGGCAATGGCGACGATCCAGCGGATCACGAACTCCGTCAGGTAGACGGCCACGAAACAGAGGTCGTAGAACAGGAAGTTGCTGTGAATCGTGTCCCGGTAGAAAGCATGAAACCCTGGCGTCATCCCGGCCAGGAATTCCTGGACAGGGGGAACCTGGAAAAGCCAGTCAAACAGGATCAGCCCGAGGTTGAGTATCACCAGACCGATCATGAACAGGTCGATGATAAAACCGAGGGTATCCAGATTGAGCTTGAGCTTTTCCGGGTGCAATTTGATTTTCATGGTTCAACCGCGAAACCGCGCCCAGACCGGGCAGTGATCAGAGGGCTTTTCCATGCCGCGTAGCTCGTAGTCAACGCCGGTGCTGTCCAGTTTTTCCAGCAACGGCGCGGTGGCCAGCACCGTATCAATGCGCAGGCCCCGGCGTGGTTCTCGCTCGAACCCCCGGGAGCGATAATCAAACCAGGAAAAAATATCATCGGTGTGCGGATTCTGATGCCGGAAAGTGTCAGTCAGACCCCAGTCAATCAGGCGCTGCCACCATTCCCGTTCCTCCGGCAGGAAGCTGGTTTTGCCTTCGCGAAGCCAGCGTTTACGGTTGGCCTCGCCGATGCCGATATCCCGATCGGTGGAGGAAATATTGAAATCGCCCATCACCGCCACCTGCTCGCCGGGTTGGTGATGGCTATCCAGGTATTGCTGCAAGTCCTGGTAGAACTTTTCCTTGGCAGGAAATTTGGTCGGGTGCTCGCGGTTTTCCCCCTGGGGGAAATAACCATTGAGTACCGTTATGGCAGAGCCATCGGTGTGCCGCAGGGTGCCGATGATCATACGACGTTGGGCGTCTTCCTCGTCGGAGGGGAAGCCGTACTGCACGGATTCAAGAGGCTCACGGGTTATCAGTGCCACGCCATAATGGCCTTTCTGCCCGAAATAGTAAGGGTGGTAACCCATGTCGCGGACAGCCTGTTCGGGAAATTCCGGATCATGGACCTTGGTTTCCTGCAGGCCGATAACGGCCGGCTGATATTTATCGATGACGGCCTGCAATTGGTGCAGACGGGCGCGAATACCATTGATGTTGAATGAAATCAGGGTCATGGAGCCTCCTTTGTGCCGGCATTGTACACCAACAAAAGATGGCGAAGGCAGGCAACGCTGTGGCGTTTTCGGACATGGTCGAGGGTGAACAGATGGGGCTATGATGTCTCTTTTTATTCGATCCGCAACCCAGGGAGACACCATGTCAGCAGTTTCTGCCGGTCGCCAGACGCTGGTCTTCGCCCACGCCAACGGTATACCCGGACACAGTTACGACACCTTCCTGGCGCCATTGGCGGATGAATTTGATATCACCATCATCGATCGCCTGGGCCACAACCCGGCGTATCCGGTGGATACGGGTTGGCACAGTCTGAGCCTGGAGTTGGAAGCCAGCCTGGCATCGTTGCCCAAGCCGTTGGTTGGCGCAGGACACTCGCTGGGTTCGGTGGTGATGTATCTGGTCGCGCAACGGCAGCCGGAGTGGTTTTCCGCGCTGATTATGCTGGACCCACCGATGATGAATGGCTGGCACGGGACCTTGATGCAGGTGGCCAAGCTGACCGGCATGATTGACCGGGTAACCCCGGCGGGCAAAAGCAAGGGCCGCCTGGATTACTGGCCGAATTGGGACGCCGTGGAAAGTTACTTTTCCACGCGTGGCCTGTTCAGGGCCTTTGATCCCCGTTGCCTGGCAGATTATTTGCGTGCGGGTCTGGAGCCTTGGGAGGGCGGTTGGCGATTGCGTTTTCGCCCGGAGGTGGAAGTCGATATTTTTCGCCATACCCCTACGACTGCCACCCGTATGCCAAGGCTGAAAGTGCCGGGGGCGATTATCACCGGCAAGGGATCGCCATCTCCCTTCCTCGACAGTGCCAGGCGGCATGTGCGCCGTCACGGCATGCTTCACCGCATTGCAGAGGGATCGCACATGTATCCACTGGAGAAGCCTGAACAGACCCTGGCCCTGTTTCGTGAAACCCTGCAAACGCTTCAGCAGGGGGAGGCAGGTTAATGGCTGCAAAAGAGAAGAAATTTCACGTTTTCGGACAAACCCTGGCTGCCCTCAGCTGGGACGGCCAGGGTGAGCCGGTGTTGGCTCTGCATGGCTGGCTGGATAACGCCGCGTCCTTTATGCCGCTGGCAACACAGTGGCAGCGTCCCATGGTGGCCCTGGATTTCTCCGGCCATGGTCATTCTGATCATCGTCCGGATGGCGTAGTGACGCACCTGGTGGACCATGTGCGCGATGTGCTGGCTGTGGCCGATCAACTTGGTTGGCAGCGATTCACTCTGGTGGGACATTCCATGGGAGCCGGGATTGCCTGTCTGTTTGCCGCGGCATTGCCGGAACGGGTCTCCCGGTTGGTATTGATTGAAGGGCTGGGGCCTCCCACCACCGCCGCTGAAGATGTGGCCAAAACCCTGCGCAAGGCACTGGATGACATGATGGCGCTGGCCGACAAGCGCAAACCGGTGTACACGGAGATTGCCGATGCGGTCGAGGCTCGCACCCGGGGTTTTGGAGGCTTGAGTCGGGATGCATCCGCTTTACTGAGCGAGCGGGGTTTAATGCCGGTGGATGGTGGCTGGACCTGGCGGGCGGACAGCCGCCTGCGGCTTACCTCATCGTTGCGGCTCACTGAAGAACAGGTGGAGGGGTTTGTGCGTGCCATTCAGGCTCCCGTCTGCCTGATTCTTGGCGAGCAGGGGATGGGGGGCAACGGTATGTTCGATCACCGTCTTGAGTGGCTGTCGAATGCCACGGTGGTGCGCTTGCCGGGGCGACATCATTTGCATATGGAAGCCCCGAAAGAGGTGGCGCATGCAATGAATGTTTTTCTTGATAACAACAACGGTTGACTGACCAAAAGCACCAGACCGGATCGGGCTGATATCTGAAAGGGTCATGTATTGACTTGCTGAGGAAGGCTAAGCTTCGGGAAAAACACATTTGAGGAGCGCGTTACGATGAAAGTGGTTGAGGTTGCCTCGCTGACTGAATACGTAGGAAAGGAATTGGGCGCGTCTGATTGGTTTCAGATCGATCAGGACAGAATTAACGCTTTCGCCGATGCGACTCTGGATCATCAGTTTATTCATGTGGATCCTGAACAGGCAAAGAACACCCCGTTTGGCACCACCATTGCCCATGGTTATCTGACCTTGTCCCTGCTGCCTTACCTGCAAGCGTCCATCGACGGTTTTCTTATGCCCAAGGGCATGAAAATGGCAATGAACTATGGCTTCGACAAGCTGCGGTTCATGGCTCCGGTAAAAGAGGGGAAGCGGGTTCGTGCCGTGGCGACCCTGCTGGATGCGAAAGAAAAGCGCGATGGCCAGTGGTTGCTGACTTTTTCCTTTACCGTTGAGATTGAAGGCGAAGACAAACCCGCACTGATTGCAGAATGGTTGTTGATGTACTTCGTCTGACCGAAAAATCCCTTCCAATAGTCGTATCCCCCTCTCCTGGTCAGGCCTGTCGTGTTGCGCGCGTCAGGCCTGTTTTTTTCGCACGGGCGGGTTTCAATACCTGTCATCGTTTGCCGTGCAAAGTTCGGGTTCTACACAAGGTTGATCAAATAAGCTGCTGATTTGGCTCAGTTTGATTTTCTGTTTTGGCCACTTTTGCTGCTGGCAAAAGACCGCATTTCGACGTACTGTAAGGGGGAACTTTCGTAGTAGGGCGAGTTTGCCGCCACCCTTTTTTCAGGGCTTTCCCATGTTGCATCGTCCCCGACAATGGCTTCGCCGTCTGGTAGACAACCGATCTGCCATACGCCGCGATTTGCGCCTCAGCCTGACCCATGCGGCGGATATCCCGCGCATGGTGCTGCCTGTTGGCCGCGAGCCGGGTATCCGCTCGGAACTGGCCTGGTCGTCTTATACCAGCCGCGGTGAAGCGGTATTCTCGCTACTACAGTTGTTGGTGCCTGCCACGCGCGAATCCATCAGCCAGGGTACCCTGGCGTGTCATCCTCCGAGAGCTACCGCTGAAGCCCGTTCTTCACGCTGGTTCTTTATCAATGGCATGGGCACAGCGGGACCGGTGGCATTGCTCAATGCCAGCGAGATCGCGCGTATTTTCCGACGTCCGGTCCACCTGATTCATACTCCCACCTGGGGGCTGATTCGCGATGTGGCGGAATCCATCACTGCGCGGACGTTGCGCAAGGATGGCAAGTTGTCCCGCCCGGCACTGAATATCCTTGTGGAAGCACTGGAACACAACGATCAGGTGGTACTGCTCTGTCACTCTCAGGGCACCATCGTGGCCAGCTATATCGTTCGTAAACTGCTCCGCCACCCCAGTGCCCGGGAACTGGTCAAGAAGCTGGAAATCTATTGCATCGGCGGCGTGGCTGACAGTCTGGAAATTGATCCGCAACTGACCCTGGCGGCAGGACATCCCGTGCCCTATGTGGAGCACTTTGCCAACGGCCGCGATTATCTGGCGCAGATCGGCATTCTCTCGCATCTGGACAGTACCGCCGGGACCGTTTACTGCCTTGCTGATCGACCGGGCCATCTTCTCAACGAGCATTATTTGCCAGCCATTGCGCGCGGTGATTTCTGCCAGCGACGCTCCCGGCTTTACGGGTATGTGCGAGGACGGGAACCCGGCCCCAAAGGGGCGCTGTCCGTATTCAACAAGGAAGTGAAATTACATGGATAACAATAACAAACCGGTACTGTTGTTTGTCGATGACTCCAAGGTGATGCGTCTGGCAGCCGACAAGATGCTGGGCAGGGAATTTCGTGTGGAGGTTGCGGAAAACGGGGTCGCAGCCTGGGAGATGATCTGCCATAACCCGAGCATCAGCGTGGTCTTTTCGGATCTGGCCATGCCGGAGATGGATGGCTTTACGCTACTGAAAAAAATCCGCACCAACGAGGATGACGGCATTGCCGGGTTACCGGTGATTATCGTCACCGGTGCCGAGAATGATGAGGAAGCGCGCAGCGAAGCCCTGCGGCTGGGGGGTACCGATTTTATCAGCAAGCCGTTCAATTCCACCGACTTGCTGGCCCGCGCGCGCGCCCATGCCCATTATCAGCGTGAGCGCAAGGAGCTGGTCCGCCAGGCCATGATCGATCCGTTAACCCGGCTCGGCAACCGTCGCTATCTGCAACATCGCCTGCGTCAGGAGCTGGCACTGGCCAGTCGGCAGCAAATCCCGCTGTCGGTTGTGCAACTGGAGATTTACCAATTCAATCAACTTTTCGTACAGCTCGGTAAACGCAGAACCGATATGGTGCTGATGAAAATGGCGCAGCTGATGCGGGGAGTGGTGCGCAAGGAAGATTCGCTGGCGAGAAGCAGCGTGGCCCAGTTCACCATTCTGCTGCCCAGTGCCGGGGCGAATGGTGCGCAGCGATTTGTGGAGCGAGCGTTGAAAGTCAGTGAGAAACTGGCCTTCCAGTTCCGTGGCAAACCGCAGCAGCTGCCCTTGTCGGTGGTGATCCACACGCCCACCGCGCACACCGGCCTGATACCTCGTCAAGTACAGGCGGTACTGGATCAACAAATGAAGAAGGCCCGTCTGGCGGGGCCCGGAGCAGTGGTGACGGATGGTCCCGACGAGCCTCTGGCCACCGCCCGGGCGGTGCCCTCGATAACCATAGAGCAGGCACTCACCCTGTTGCGGGCAGGCAAGTCCCGTGTGGTGGTGAATGCATTGCCGGATTTGAAACGCCAGCTGGCGCCACTGCTGAAACTGATAGAGCAGACGCCGGCGGGTCAGGAGACAGCATGAAGGTAATGGTTGACCGGGAATTTCCTGTCGGCGTGGACCGGCTTTATGAAATTCTCACCAGCAAGGCCTATTTCGAACAGCGTTTCGAGTGGGGCAAGGTAAATGACTACCGTTTCCAGGCATTTCAGGATACCGCGGAAGGGTTGTTGATACAGATCGTTCAGCCGATCCAGATCCGCACGGACAAGGTGCCGTCATTTGCGCGGCGGTTGCTGCCCGGTCAGGCAGATCTGTTAACCGAGTTTCTCTGGCAGAGCACGGGGCAGCCGGGATCTTATCAGGCCCGCTATCGCTTTCAGCTTGGTAATGTTCCGTTAAAGATCAGTGGGACCATGCGGCTCAGCGCTGACAGTGAAAACCAGTCGATTCAACAAACCCAGGTGGAAATCACCTCATCGGTTCCGCTGGTGGGCAAGAAGCTGGTGGATCTGGTGGCCCCCAAAATTGATGACGCACTGGCCGGGGATTACCGGCACACCCTGCGTTATGTGGAGCAGTTCGCCTGACAGTCAGCCGTTGCGAGACGCGGGATTCGGGTCACAAAACCGGCACAGGGCCCAGGATCCTCGCAAGCCCCCTGCGGTTCCGGCGCTTGTCTCCCTAGCGCCGGTATTTGGCGCCCAATGCCCGTAAACCTCGCTCCCAGCGTTCCCTGAACCAGCGTTTGCGTCGCCACTTGCTCCGGGTGTGGCCCGAGGCAATGTGCAGGGCGCTGTCACTGTCCAGTGCCCGCAGAATTTGCTGGCTGAGTTCCTGGCGGGTGACCGGGCTGCGGGCAAGCTTGCGTTGGAAGCGGGCGTCGCTGAGCGGGTCCGTGGCGCACAGGTTATTGGCCTGTTCCGCATACAGGGGAATCACCACGGTGGTTACCTGGATACCGCTGCTGTGCAATTCGCTGTTAAGACTTTCTCCCATTGCCACGATGGCGGCGCTGGCGGCGCTTTGTGCCGCAGCCAGCGGGCCCGGCAGAATGCCGTATTCCGGCACCACATTGAGAATCCTGCCGCCTTCCTGGCGGTGCATGGCGCTGATCGCACTCTGACACAGGTTCACCGTATCCATCAGTTGCTCATCCAGCACCCGCTGCCAGTGGGAGGCCTGGGTGGCCTCGAAGGGCCCCAGGGTCAGCGGGGCCGGCAGGTTGATGACGGTGTCCAGTTGCTGCCAGCGACGTAACACCCGCTCCACGCCCCGTTGCCGGTCTCGGGCGCTGCCGGGCAGGCAGTCCAGGAAAAGGGCTTCCCGGCCGTTACCGTGCAGGTCGGCACACAGCTGGTTTCCGAGCTGCCCATCAGCGTCTGCCAGGGCCACCCGAAAATGCTCTGCGGCGTCACTGACCAGGGTCTGGCCAAGCTCGGAACAGGCATTGCTGATAAGCAGGGTAGGCTGATGTTTCAAGGGATCTCCGCGGCAAATCGATCAATTGTGAACAGGTGTTGACTTTCTCTTTTTGTGAGTTAACATGTGTTCACTAAAACAAGTTCAGAGGAGCATTTCCCATGACTATTATCTCTCGTCTCTGCAAAGATGTTGTCGCTCTGGTTGTGGCTGTTCTGTTCACCGTGCTGATGGTAGCCGGTCTTGCCGATCAGGGGAAAAATCTGTTTCCAGCCATGCTGGCGTTTGCCGCCATGGTCCCGGTAGTGGGCAGTGCGGCGGTAGCCATCAAACGTGACTGGGACAACCGTGACCATCACCTGTCAGTCTGACCCTCGCTGGCGCGGGCGCCTGCCGCCTGCGCCGCTCTCTCTGCTTCGGCCACTGACAACGTCAGCACCTTCTCTTCCCCTTCGCTGCGAGCCAGCAACACCGTGACGACACTGTCCCCCCACACGTTGACGGCGGTGCGGAACATGTCCAGCAGACGATCCGTGACCAGAATCAGGCCAATGGCTTCCGCCGGCAGGCCGATGGCGGCCAGTATCACCGTAATTGCCACCAGCGAGGCGGCGGGAATGCTGGCCACGCCAATGGAGGTGAGTACCGCGGTGATCACAATCATGAATTGTGTGGCCAGTGACAGATCCATGCCATAGGCCTGGGCAATGAACATGGCCGCCACGCACTCGTACAGGGCGGTACCATCCATGTTCACGGTGGCCCCCAGGGGGAGTACAAAGCTGCTGCTTCGTTGGGACACGCCGGCACGATTCTGCACGCATTCCATGGTCAGCGGCAGGGTGGCTGCGGAGCTGGCCGAGGAAAAGGCGGTGAGCAATGCCGGGGTCATGGCCTGGAGGTGTCGAAGCGGGGAGCGGCGGGCCAGGAAAAACACCAGTGCCGGCATGAAAACAAAGGCATGGAGGGTGAGCGCCACCACTACAGAGACAAAGAACCAGGCCAGCGGCTCAATGGCATCCAGGCCGGTACGGGTCACCGTAGCGGCAATCAGGGCAAAAACCCCTATTGGTGTGAAGCGAATCACCAGCATGGTGATTTTCATCACTACCTGGTATATCCCCTCGATCAAATCTCGCAGGCTGCGGCCGGCAGCATTGCGTTCCGTGCGCAGGAAATAGCCGAAAAGAAGGGCAAATACGATCAGGCCCAGCATCTGGCCTTCTGCGGCGGCGGCGATCAGATTGGGCGGCAGCATCTGCATGAGAATCTGGGTGAAATCCCCGGCACCACGCCCTTCGATCCCCGCCAGTACGGCCTGGGTGTCGCTGGCCAGGCCAAGCATGTCCCTGGCCGGTTCACCATTGACGACCCCGGGGGTCAGCAGATTGACGATGACCAGACCGATGGTGACCGCGACCACGGTGGTGGTCATGTACAAGGCGACGGTCTTGAGCCCCATGCGCCCCAGGTTCTTGCCATCACCAACGCTGGTCATGCCATTGATGATGGCCGTGACAATCAGCGGCACCACCACCATTTTCAGCCCATTGATAAAAAGACTGCCCACCAGATCGTAACCGGCCAGTACCGGGACCCCGAACAGGGTGGTGGACTCGCTGGTCAGGCTGCCGGCCAGGGCGCCGGCCAGCATGGCAATAAAGATCTGGTGGTGTAGCTTCATGGTGCTCCCTATCGGTTGTTGTCGGGTTCAACGCGCGAACAGGATTACAAGCCTACCTGATCCTTGTTGGTGTCACAGGGGGGAAATGGCGGGAACGGTTACAGGAGCTGGCGAAGTGCCGCCGGCGCAACCTGGCGTGCCAGGGCCTTCTGGTAAGCCGCCTTCAGCTGTTGATCGGCTTCCACCGGGCCGAGTCGTTCGCACAGCAGGACATAGGTTCGGTTCAGTTGGTCACGCAGGGGGGGCAGTGCCAGTGGCGCCAGTGGGCGCTCCGGCGATTGCAGCCAGTATTCCATGGTCAGACGGACCTCGGCACCTACCTGCTGACTACGAAGCTGGGCGGCCAGGTCCAGGCGAAGCTGGCTGGCAGCTGCAGCCCCGATGCCCTCCCACAACGCATGCATCATCTGTTCAAAAGCCCGGCTGCAAGGGTGCTCCTCCACGGGGCTCTCGTCGCTGCTGGCCAGGGGATCGTCGGCCAGTTCCTGTTCGGAGAGTGTCATGGCCTGTACCAGACTCATATGAATCTGGTGACGCCGTTCACCCAGATCAAACAGCTGGCACAGCTCACTGACGAACCCTTGCAATGAAAACCGGGGCCGTTCGGCATAGTTCTGCTGCCAGAGGCTGATAGCCTCAAGCAGCAGGGGCTCATTCATGTAGGGCATGAGTCCGGTGACAATGGCACGCCGTCGGCGTTGCAGTTCCTGACTCATGAACGCGACTCCACAGGGTTGCTCATATCACTGTTGTAGAGGGTGTTCTGGGGAAACTCCGGATAGCCGCTCTCGGCATGTTCGCTCAGGTCCAGGCCTCGCTGCTCATGGAGCGCGGGAGCGCGCAGGCCGGCCAGCAGTGAAACCAGCATATACATGACCAGGGCAGTGAAGAATGCCCAGCCAAACGCCACCACGATGCCGAGCAGTTGCACGGTAATCCGTTCCGGGTTGAACAGGTCGCCTTCGTAGAAGAGGCCAGCGGCCAGGGTGCCCCAGGCGCCGGCGAAGGCATGCACCGGTACCGCGCCGACCACATCATCCAGGCGAAATGCCAGCAGGACCCTGGCACCGAACGCGGCCAGGGCCCCGGCCACCAGGCCGGTGAGGACCGCAAACCCCGGGGTCATGACTGCACAGCCGGCCGTCACCGCGACCAGACCGGCCAGGCTGCCATTGACGGTTTCCGTCAACAGAATCGGGCGGCGGCTGACCATGCGGTAGACCACGCTACCCACTGCGCCCGCGGCGGCAGCGAGCTGAGTGTTAAGGTTTACCTTGGCGATATCCACGCTGGCCGCCAGGGTGGAGCCACCATTAAAGCCGAACCAGCCGAACCAGAGGATAAAACCGCCCAGGGCCACATAGGACAGGTTATGGCCAGGGATTGTGCGAGGTTGGCCGTGGCGGTCGAAACGACCCAGTCGTGGTCCCACCACCAGTACCCCGGCCAGGGCGCACCAGCCACCAATACTGTGCACGACAGTGGAACCGGCAAAATCGATAAAGCCCAGTTTTGCCAGCCAGCCGTCACTGTTCCATGCCCAGTGGCCGTAAAGCGGATAGATCAGACCGGTGATAATCACCGCCCCGCACAGGTAGCCCACGTAGCGGGTGCGTTCGGCCATGGCCCCGGAGGCGATGGTAGCGGCGGTGGCCGCAAACATGATCTGGAACAACAGCATGGCCCAGGTGCTGGCATCCGCCTGGCTGAGCATAAACTGGTTCTCGCCGAACCAGCCGGTGCTACTGGTGCCAAACATCAGCCCGAAACCCACCCCCCAGAACACCAGCGTCCCCACGCACAGGTCCATGTAGTTTTTCATCACCACATTCAGGGCGTTTTTGGCTCGGCTCAGGCCGCTTTCCAGCAAGGCAAAACCGGCCTGCATGAAAAACACCAGGGCAGCGGCGACGGCAATCCAGACCGTGTCGACGGCGCTGAGTGAGTCGGCTCTGGCAAGCCCGGGCAAGAACAACAGGACACACCAGGGTAGGCGGCGCAGCGGCATGAGATGAACCTCATTCGTGGATAGTGACGAAGGGTCAACTGCAACGGCTGTGCCAAGCCGGGCGGACGAGGAAATCCGCGGGGTAGTCGTTCTTTTTTCGTATCTCCCGGCCCTGTTTTGGGGCGGAGCATCACAATGGTGCGCAGTGATGCGCCGTAATGATTCCGCTGACAGTCAGGCGCTGGCGCGCGTGGACTGACAGCATTGCTGAATACGCTGAAATTGCCGCTCAGTGACTTTCTGTACTGACAGGCGAGGACGAATGACCAGTTCCATGTCGGCAAATTCCGGATCCTGGCGCAGGGTTTTCAGGGTTAGCGGCTGTGGATACATGCACACAAAGCGAATATCCACCTGATACCAGCGTGGGGTGTCCGGTGTACTGCGGGGATCGTAACCCGTTGAGTCGGGATCAAACTGGCTGGGATCCGGATAGGGGGCACTGGCGACCCGGGCTTCGCCGACAATGGCCGGTTCGGCGCAACTGGAGTGATAGATCAGCACGGCATCGCCGTTGTCCATTTCGTCGCGCAGTCGGTTGCGGGCCTGATAATTGCGCACTCCGTCCCAACCGCTGGTGCCATCCGGGCAGGCTTGCAGGTCTTCAATGGAAAAGGTGTCAGGTTCGGTTTTCAGTAGCCAGATTTTGCTCACTTTTCCCCCGGGGCGTAGTTTTCCTGCAGCCAGGCCTTGGCCTGGCTGAGGCTGCCGCAGACGTGGACCGGAAACTGCGGTTTATTGAGCGTCAACATCATATTGGCAAAAGTCCGGTTTAGCATGTTTTCCAGTACCAGGACTTTGGCCTCGGTAATTTGTTCAAAATCTTCACCGCAGGCGTAGCGGGCGGCAGTGAAATCCAGTCCACGGATACGACCCAGATAGATGGCAAGCTGTTTGCGCTGGCGATTCATGTTGAACAGGGTCAGCCGCTGCCGATAAATGGACAGTTCCACACGCATGTCTACCAGGGTGCCGTTTTTCAGATCTACCAGGGTGAAAGGGCCATCTTGTGACACGGTAACTGCAGTCATGCTTATCCTTTCATAAAGTCTATCCCCACTTTATACGCAATCCTTGCCCGGCTGAAAATGATGGCACTGAATTCTGTTCGGATGGCTGAAGAGGATGCCTGCGTGACCATCGACCCCTCCTGTGCCTTTAAACGGGCCAGCAAGGCATTCTCTGGCAGGTCCTCCTCATGGATTCTGTGCTAACCTTCGCCGCCTGCTTGAGGAGGATGCCGTGATTAGCCCGCAACAACACCAGGAAGCCGTGACGGCGCTACAGACAGTGAGGGATTGCCTGCGCTTCGGTGAAAGCGCGCTGCGTGCCGGTGACGTTTTTTTTGGCCATGGTAATGATGATCCCTGGGATGAGGCCCTGGCCTTGCTGATGCACACCCTGTCGCTTCCGTTGCAGAGCGACCCGCGTATCCTGGATGCCCGCTTGCTGCCCTCCGAGGTCAGTGACTATCTGGACCTCTTGTCACGGCGGGTAAATGACCGGGTCCCGGTGCCGTATCTGACCCATGAAGCCTGGTTCTGCGGGTTGCCCTTTTACGTGGACGAGCGCGTGCTGATCCCCCGTTCGCCGCTGGCGGAGCTCATCGAGCAATCTTTCACTCCCTGGGTGGAGCCTGAGCAGGTCCATGCGGTGCTGGATCTGTGTACGGGCAGCGGCTGTATTGCCATTGCCTGTGCCTATGCGTTTGAGCAGGCGAGGGTGGACGGCAGCGATATCAGTGAAGAGGCCCTGGCGGTCTGTGAAGAGAATATTCGCCGTCACGGCCTGGCAGGGCAGGTGAGAGCATTGCATTCCGACGGTCTTGCCCAGGTGGACGGTCCCTATGACCTGATTGTCTCCAACCCCCCCTACGTGGATGCGCAGGATATGGCCAGCCTGCCGGATGAATACCGCCATGAGCCGGAGTTGGCGCTGGCCTCCGGAGATGATGGGCTGGATTTTACCCGCCGCTTGCTGCGTGAGGCCCCGGATCAGCTCACCGACCATGGTGTGTTGATCGTGGAAGTGGGTAACAGTTGGGAAGCCATGGTCAACCAGTGGCCCCAGGTGCCGTTCTTCTGGTTCGAATTCGAGCGCGGCGGTCACGGGGTATTCATGCTTACCCGCCAACAGCTGCTAGAATACCGCCAACAGTTTTCTTCCTGAGCCTCTGATGCTCCTTTCATCCGACCGGTGAAGGGAGTCAGCAATGGCCCAATGCTTTAGAGGATCCGCATGTCCGGCAACAGTTTCGGTGAACGTTTTCGCATCACCACCTTTGGTGAGAGTCATGGCCTGGCATTGGGGGCCATTGTGGATGGCTGCCCGCCAGGGCTGGAAATCAGCGAGGAAGACCTGCAGGTGGAACTGGACCGGCGCAAGCCCGGCACCAGCCGTTATACCACCCAGCGTCGGGAACCGGATCAGGTGAAGATCCTTTCCGGGGTGTTCGAGGGCAAGACCACCGGCACGTCCATTGGACTGTTGATTGAAAACACGGATCAGAAGTCCAAGGACTATTCCGATATCGCCACCACCTTCCGGCCCGGGCATGCGGATTACACCTATACCCAGAAATACGGCTTCCGGGATTACCGGGGCGGTGGTCGTTCCTCTGCCAGGGAAACGGCCATGCGCGTGGCCGCCGGCGCCATTGCCCGCAAGTACCTGGAACAGACACAGGGTATCCGCATTTACGGTGGCTGTACCCAGATCGGGGCCATCAAGGCCGAGCAGTTCGACTGGTCCACGGTAAACCGCAATCCGTTTTTCTTCCCGGATGCCGACAAGGTGCCGGAGCTGGAAGCGCTGATCAATGCCCTGCGCAAGGACGGTTCTTCCATTGGCGCGCGGGTGGAAGTGTTTGCCGACGGTGTCCCGCCGGGTTGGGGGGAGCCGGTATTCGACCGCATCGACGCAGACCTGGCCAAGGCGATGATGTCCATCAACGCAGTCAAAGGTGTGGAAGTGGGCGATGGCTTTGCGGTCGTCAACCAGCGTGGCGAAGAACACCGTGATGAGATGACGCCGGACGGGTTTCTCAGCAACCATGCCGGCGGGGTCCTCGGGGGGATCAGCTCCGGGCAGACCATTCGTGTGGCCATGGCACTCAAGCCCACTTCCAGCATTCTGATTCCCGGCAAGAGCCTTGATCTGCAAGGGAATCCGGTGGAGGTGATCACCAAGGGGCGTCACGACCCATGCGTGGGGGTGCGTGCCACCCCCATCGCCGAAGCCATGCTGGCCCTTGTGCTGATGGATCACTGCCTGCGCCATCGGGCCCAGAACGGCGATGTGACGCCACCGTTTCCGGCGATTTAAATGACGAATGCCTGATGCCAGGTCAAGGCGCCGGGATTCGTAGGGCGGAAATGGCCGTCAGCCCATTTCCGCCGATCTGGCGTGCCATAGTGAGTAGGGTGTACTGAGCCCAAGGCGAACGGCATCGATCCGGCGCTTGATGGTGCAGTACGCCTTGGGCTCAGTGCACCCAGCAAAAAACGCGGGACTGCCCGAACAAAAAAGCGGCTGCCGCACAATGTCTCGCTCACGTTCCAAGCCAAGAGCAAGGTTCGCTCCATGCCCTATTACTGGCGACTGTCAGGTTTTTATTTTCTCTATTTCGGACTGCTGGGCACCCTGGTGCCTTACTGGTCCTTGTATCTGAAAGACCTGGGATTCAGTGCTGCTGCCATCGGTCTGTTGATGGCGATTCCGCAACTGACCAAGATCGGCGCTCCCAATCTTTGGGGCTGGCTGGCGGACCGCAGCGGCCAGCGTCTTCGTATCATCCGGGCCGGCAATCTGCTGGCGGCAGTGGTATTCCTGCCGGTGTTCTGGATCGATCAGTTCTGGTCCATGGCCGCACTGCTGGTGTCGTTCAGCTTCTTCTGGAACGCGGTGCTGGCCCAGTTTGAAGTGCTCACCCTGCAATCTCTCGGGCGTCAGTCTCATCGCTACAGTCTGGTACGCCTGTGGGGCTCGGTGGGTTTTATCCTGGCAGTGCTGGTGCTTGGTGAGGCTCTGGACCGGTTTGGTACTGAGCTGCTGCCCTGGGTGTTAAGCGCTCTGCTATGGCTGCTGTGGCTGGGTACGCTGACGTTGCCGGCCGGTGACGGGGTGGCGCGTCAGCGGAAACAGGGCGAGCCCTCTGTATGGAGCGTATTGCGCCGTCCCGCCGTTTCCCTGTTTCTGCTATCGGCGTTTCTGATGCAGCTTTCCCATGGGCCTTACTACACCTTCTACAGCATCTATCTGCAGGATCTGGGGTTCAGCAAGTTTGTGGTGGGTAGTCTGTGGGCGTTGGGCGTACTGGCGGAAGTGGGGCTGTTTCTGGTCATGCACCGGTTGATGCGGCGTTTCTCCATACCCTGGATTCTGGTGGCCAGTCTGTTTTTGGCCGCCCTCCGTTGGCTGCTGATTGGCGTGGTGGCCGATTCCCTGTTCTGGCTGGCCTTTGCCCAGCTGCTCCATGCGGCCAGTTTCGGCAGCTTCCACGCGGGCAGTATCGCCTGGGTGCACAAACAGTTCGGGGCGTCACTGGGCGGTCAGGGACAGGCTCTGTATTCCAGCCTGGGCTTTGGTGCAGGGTGGGCCGCCGGGGCCGGACTGTCCGGTTTGCTCTGGCAGCAGTGGGGAGTCCATCTGTTCTTCGGCGCTGGTCTGGCCGCCGTGCTGGCGGCCATGTTGCTGATGGTTGGCGGAGTAACGCGTTCCCGCGATTAGCGGGGCGGTGTAAGGGTTATAGCCCGGACGCCTCAAGGGCCTGCAAAAACGCCTTGGCGGCGTTGGAACGGGTGCGGGCCGGGTGGATCACCACGCCCAGTTCCCGTTCCGGCAAGGGCACGTCCACGGCCAGTTCCACCACCGAACCATCCACCATGGTGGCGGGCAGAACACTCCAGCCCAGGCCGATGGAGACCATCATGTGGATGGTTTCCAGATAGTTGGTGGACATGGCGATATTGAGCTTCAGGTTATGCTCGTCAAAGAGCCGCTCCACGATGCCGCGGGTAAAGGTGACCGGTGACGGCAGGATGGCGCTGTAGCCGGTGAGGGTTTCCAGGGTGATATTCTCCACCTTCGCCAGCGGGTGCTCCGGGGCGCACATGAATACCAGTGGATCGCGCCAGATCACATCACTCTGCAGACGGTCATCCGGTTGCGGGGGCAGGGTGACCACACCCATTTCCAGTTCCCCGTGCAGCACCCCCTCCCAGGCTTCCTCCGAATCAATAAAATGGATATCCAGCTCCACCTTTGGATAATCCCGGGAAAACTGGCGCAGTACCGGTGGCAGCCGATGCAGGCCGATGTGGTGGCTGGTGCCGATACGCAGTTTGCCGGTGACGGAACCGGACAGATCATGGATGGCCCGGGCCATATCTTCCACATCCATCAGCACCTGGCGGGCGCGGGGCAGCAGGGATCGGCCGGCTTCGGTAAGCTGAATCTGGCGGCCCACCCGGTCAAACAGACGGGCGCCAAGCTGCTGTTCGAGCAGGGCAATACGCTTGCTGATGGCGGGTTGGGTGATGTAAAGGCGCTCTGCGGCAGCAGAAAACGAGCCGGTTTCGGCCACCGCCATGAAGGCGCTGAGAGTCGGCGTGTCTATCATTCCCGGTGCGTCCAGTTATTCGGTTGCGAGATAATAATTGGTTATCTTAAAAATGAAAAATATGAATTGGATTTATTGATGGGTGAACCCTACATTAATAGTTATTGACAAACCAGTCGCAATGGTGAAGTTGCTGCACCGCGACACAGGGAGAGACACATGGCCGGCAAAACCCTCTATGACAAATTGTGGGACGCTCACCTCGTCACCGAGCGTGAGGATGGCTCCGCACTGATCTATATCGATCGTCAGATCATTCATGAGGTGACGTCGCCACAGGCCTTCGAGGGCTTGCGTCTGGCGGGTCGCAAACCCTGGCGTACGGGTGCCAGCGTGGCCACCATCGATCACAACGTGCCGACCACCCCATTCAAATCCGCAGCGGAAATTGTGGATGAAACCTCCCGCATCCAGGTGCAGACCCTGCAGGACAACACCAAGGAGTTCGGCATTACCGAATTCGGTATTGGCGATGTTCGCCAGGGCATCGTGCATGTGATGGCCCCGGAACAGGGCGCAGTGGTCCCCGGGATGACGGTGGTCTGCGGTGATTCGCACACCTCTACCAATGGCGCGCTTGCCTGTCTGGCCCATGGTATTGGCACCAGCGAGGTCGAGCACGTGTTGGCTACCCAGACCCTGGTGGCGAAAAAAATGAACAATATGCGTGTCAGCGTGGAAGGGGAGCTGGGTCCCGGTGTCACCGCCAAAGATGTGGTGTTGCATATCATCGGGATTATCGGCACCGCCGGGGGTACCGGGTATGCGCTGGAATTTGCCGGCAGTGCCATTCGCAGTCTTTCCATGGAAGGCCGGATGACGATCTGCAACATGTCCATTGAAGCCGGTGCCCGTGCCGGCATGGTGGCGGTGGATGATGTCACCATTGATTATGTGAAGGGCCGTCCCTTTGCCCCCAGCGGCGCAGACTGGGACAAGGCCGTGGAATACTGGCGCACGCTGGTTTCCGATGCCGATGCGCAATTCGACCAGGACATCACCATCGATGCGGCGGACATCAAACCCCAGGTTTCGTGGGGGACCAGCCCGGAGATGGTCGTGCCAGTGGATGCCAATCTGCCGGATCCCGCCGCCGAGAGCGATGAGGTGAAGCGCTCGGGCATGACACGTGCCTATGCCTATATGGGGCTCAAGCCGGGTATGCCGGTGACGGATATCAAAGTGGACCGGGTGTTTATCGGTTCCTGCACCAACTCCCGTATCGAGGATTTGCGTGCCGCTGCCGAAGTGGCCCGGGGCCGCAAGAAGTCAGCGTCGGTTAAGCAGGTGCTGGTGGTGCCCGGTTCCGGCCTGGTCAAACGGCAGGCGGAGCAGGAAGGTCTGGACAAGATCTTTATCGAAGCCGGCTTCGAGTGGCGTGAGCCGGGCTGTTCCATGTGTCTGGCCATGAACCCGGACCGTCTGGAAGCCGGGGAGCATTGTGCATCCACGTCCAACCGTAATTTTGAGGGACGCCAGGGCAACGGCGGCCGCACGCATCTGGTGAGCCCTGCCATGGCCGCCGCCGCGGCAGTGGCCGGTCACTTCGTCGATATTCGCGAACTCGACCGGGCCTGAGGAGAACATCATGGAAAAATTTATTCGTCAGGAAGGGCTGGTCGCACCGTTGGATCGTGCCAATGTGGACACCGACCAGATCATTCCCAAGCAGTTTCTCAAGTCCATCAAACGCACGGGTTTCGGGCCGAATCTGTTTGATGAGTGGCGCTATCTGGATGAAGGCTTTCCTGGCCAGGACAGTAGCCAGCGGCCGAAAAACGAAGACTTCGTGCTCAACCAGGCGCGCTATCAAGGCGCCAGCATTCTGCTTACCCGTCGCAACTTCGGGTGCGGCTCCAGCCGTGAGCATGCCCCCTGGGCGCTGATGGATTTCGGTTTCAAGGCCATCATCGCGCCGAGCTTTGCAGATATCTTCTACAACAACTGCTTCAAAAACGGATTGTTGCCCATTGTGTTGTCTGAGGATAACGTGGAAGCCCTGTTCAGAGCGGTGGAAGGGAAGGAAGGCTTCCGGATCACCATTGATCTGGAGCAGCAGAAGGTAATCCCGGAAAACGGAGAGCCACTGCCGTTCGAGATTGATGAGTTCCGCAAGCATTGTCTGCTCAATGGTCTGGATGAAATCGGCCTCACACTGAATGAGGCGGACACCATTCGTGCCTATGAAGCACGCCGCGCCGAGCGTGAACCCTGGATTTTCCAGTAACAGAGTCCGGGACCATTAAAAGAAAAAACCAGGAGGCGACACCATGTTGCGAATTTTATCTCTGCTGTCAGTACTGACTCTGGCCGGTTGTGCGACCGGTATGTACAACGAACCGGACGCAGGAGATGCGGCCAAACTGAGCGTGGATAACCAGCTCTCCGTCGCGTCTCAGGATGAGAATGCCGGTGGTTGGCAGATGCCTACCAGCAGCGCCGCCAAGGCAGAAATCTTCAAGGTCGATGGTGACCGGATTTCCGAGCAGGGCGGGGTGGAATCGGTGTTCATTGATGCCGGTGAGCGTTCCGTTGAAGTGTTCGCCGATCAGGGCGGCATTCTGCGGTTCGGTAAATTCCGCCATACCTTTGAAGAAAAGGGTATCTACCAGGTGCGGATTAAGCCGTCTTCCGGCACCAAGGGCGATTACACCCTGGAGCTGGTCAAGGCCTCCGCACCGAATGATGTGCTGGTAAGCAAAAACTTTTAACCCCAGAGAGTAAACAGGAAGCAGGAATGAGCAAGGTACTGGTGTTGCCCGGCGACGGTATCGGCCCGGAAATCGTGAATGAAGCGGTGAAAGTGCTGAATGTCGCCAAGCAGAAGTTTGGCCTCGAGGTTGAGCTGGATGAGGCCCTGGTGGGCGGCGCGGCGGTGGATGCGGAAGGTGATCCGCTGCCGGAAGGTACCCTGGACAAGGCCCGCGCTGCGGATGCGATTCTGTTTGGCTCTATCGGTGGCCCCAAGTGGGACACCATTGAGCGGGACAAGCGCCCGGAGCGGGGGCTGTTGCGCCTGCGTTCCTCGTTGGGCCTGTTCGCCAATTTGCGCCCGGCGATCCTGTTTCCGCAACTGGCGGATGCATCCAGCCTCAAGCCTGAAGTGGTTTCCGGTCTAGACATTCTGATTGTGCGCGAGCTGACCGGTGGCATCTACTTCGGTCAGCCCCGCGGAATCAGGGAAGAGAACGGCGAGCGCGTGGGTTTCAATACCTACGTCTACACCGAGTCGGAAATGCGCCGCATCGCCAAGGTGGCGTTCGAGCTGGCCATGAAGCGTGGCAAGCGAGTCTGCTCGGTGGACAAGGCCAATGTGCTGGAAGTCACCGAGCTCTGGAAAGAAGTGGTCACCGAGGAGGCCAAGGCCTACCCGGAGATCGAGTTGTCTCATATGTATGTGGACAATGCGGCCATGCAGTTGGTGCGTGCGCCGAAACAGTTTGATGTGATTGTCACCGGCAACCTGTTTGGTGACATTCTCTCCGATGAAGCCGCCATGCTCACCGGCTCCATCGGAATGCTGCCCTCCGCGTCCCTGGACGAGAACCGCAAGGGCTTGTACGAACCCTGCCATGGCTCGGCACCGGATATTGCCGGTCAGGGTATTGCCAACCCGCTGGCGACCATCATGTCGCTGGCCATGCTGATGCGTTACAGTCTGGAGCGCGGCGATGTGGCGGATGCCATCGAAGCGGCGGTAGAGCGGGTACTGGATCAGGGGTTGCGTACTGCGGACATCTATACCGAGGGCACTCGCAAAGTGGGCACTGAAGAGATGGGTAGCGCCGTGGCCGAAGCTCTGGCCCAGGCGTAATAGCGCGTTCACCCGTTTATTCACAGATAGAAAGGGCAATCCTTTCAGGAGACTGTTTTCCAATGAAGAAAGTCGGTTTTGTCGGCTGGCGTGGCATGGTGGGTTCCGTTCTGATGGAACGCATGATTGCCGAAAATGATTTTGCAGATATCGAACCGGTCTTTTTCTCGACCTCCCAGGTCGGACAGGCGGGCCCCGATGTGGGCAAGGACATTCCTGCCCTGGGTGATGCCAAGAGCATTGATGAGCTGAAAAGCCTGGATGTGATCGTGACCTGTCAGGGCGGCGATTACACCAATGAGGTCTATCCCAAACTGCGTGAAGCTGGCTGGGACGGTTACTGGATTGATGCCGCCTCGGCCCTGCGCATGGCGGACAACAGCGTTATCGTGCTGGATCCGGTGAACCGCAAAGTGATTGATAGCGCCCTGGAAAAGGGTGTGAAGGATTATGTGGGCGGCAACTGCACCGTGAGCCTGATGCTGATGGCCCTCGGTGGTCTGTTCAATGAAGGCCTGGTGGAATGGGCCAGCGCCCAGACCTATCAGGCGGCATCCGGGGCCGGCGCCCAGAACATGCGCGAGCTGATTGCCCAGATGGGCAAGATCCACGGCGATGTGGCAGACAAGCTGGCGGATCCGGCCAGCGCGATTCTGGATATCGACAGCCAGGTGGCGGCCACCATGCGTAGCAGCGATCTGCCTGCAGAACATTTCGGTCACTCCCTGGCGGGCTCTTTGCTGCCCTGGATCGACAAGGAAATGGAGAATGGGCAGAGCAAGGAAGAATGGAAGGCTCAAGCGGAAACCAACAAGATTCTGGGTCGTGGTGCGGATCCCATTGCTCTGGACGGTACCTGTGTGCGCATCGGTGCCATGCGTTGCCATGCCCAGGCCATCACTGTGAAGCTCACTCGCGATGTGCCGCTGGAGGAAATCTACCAGATCATTGGCAAGGCCAATGACTGGGTGAAAGTGGTGCCCAATGAGAAAGAGGCGACCCTTCGGGATCTGACCCCCACGGCGGTGACCGGTACCCTGAGTATTCCGGTGGGCCGGCTGCGCAAGCTCAACATGGGCGGCGAGTACCTGAATGCCTTCACCGTGGGCGACCAGCTGCTGTGGGGCGCCGCGGAGCCGCTGCGTCGCATGCTGCGCATCCTTATGGAGCGCTAAAAAGCAGTTAAAAGGTGAAAGTGGAAAAGCGCGGGCAGGGCCGAGGTAGTATCAAGGCCGTGCCCGCGTTTGTATTTGTGGGGGACGCGATCCGCGTTCCCGCAGCATCGTTCTAGCGAGGTTTCTATGCGCGCTATCAATCTTGCCATTGTCGGTGCAACCGGACTGGTCGGTGAGGCGATTCTCAAATTACTTGCGGAGCGACAGTTCCCGGTCGGCGAGCTTTTTCTTCTGGCGTCAGACAATGGTGCGGGCGCCAAGGTGTCATTTGCCGGAAAATCGGTGATCGTCAAAAAAGCCGAAGATTTTGACTTTTCCCAGGTGGAGGTGGTGCTGTTTGCTGCGGGTGCCAGCGTCAGTCAGCAGCTGGCTCCCCGGGCCGCAGAGGCCGGGGCCGTGGCGGTGGACCTGTCACCGGCGTTTCGATACGAATCCGACGTGCCGTTGCTGGTTGCCGACGTCAATGACGAGCTGCTGGCCCAGGCCCGGGAGAACAACCTGGTTGCGTGTGCCGATGCGGCCACCGTCCAGCTGGTCCGTACACTCAAGCCCCTGGCCGACCTGGCTCCGCTCCAGGAAGTGGTGGTGACCCAGTTTCAGGCGGTGTCCGCCACGGGCAAAAGCGGGGTGGATCAGCTTGCACAGCAGAGCGTACGGTTGCTCAATGGCCTGTCTCCCAGCGAGGCGGCCCAGGCCCAGATCGCGTTCAATGTGCTGCCGGTCAGTGGCCAGGTCCAGGAAAATGGCTTTACCAGCGAAGAGCTCAAATTGATGCTGGAAACCCGCCGCATTCTGGCTGATCAACCCCTGTCGGTGCAGGTCACCACGGTGCGGGTGCCGGTTTTCTATGGGCATGGCCAGAGTGTGTCGGTTCGTAGCATCCAGCCGCTGGCCATGGCGCAGGCGCTTACCGTCTGGGAAGCGCAGAACGACGTGGATGTGCTGGACAATGAGGATCCACAGGCCATGTCTCCGGTTGCCTCGGTGGAAGGGGAGCCGTGCCTGCGGATTTCCCGAACCCGGGAAGACATGGAAGGCAGCGGCGGTTTGAGCTATTTTAGCGTCGCCGACAATGTCCGTTGGGGGGCCGCGCTGAATGCGGTGAAGGTGGTCGAGAAGTTGCTAAAAGACTATCTGTAATGGATACTTACTGACATTATGTGACGCGGTTTCTAGGTTTTGACCCCAGCCTGGGGCAAAATGTGTGACCAGCGTCATAGGACTGCTTGCCGCCTCGGGTTCGTCCGGTAGCGCCCGCGGGATCGGGCTGAGCGCGGGAAACATAATAAATAAAGGGTTCGACCATGCTTCGAAAACTTGGGTTTGGCTTAACCGCACTGGTCATCATGTCACCAGGCGTTGCGGCAGCTTTAGGGGTTGGGGAATACGAGCTGAATTCCTACCTTAATCAGCCCCTGGATATGGAAATTTCCTTGCATGAGGTTGGGGATCTGACCGAAGAGGAAATTCTCGTGAATCTGGCGTCGCAGGCCGAATTTGATGCGGCGGGGGTGGATCGCGCCTATTTTCTCAACCGTATGGATTTTGCGGTGGAGAAGCAGGGGGCTGACAAAGCACGACTGCGTATCACCACGGACCAACCGGTTCGTGAGCCCTACCTGAATTTCCTGGTGGAATTTCTCTGGCCTACCGGCCGACTGATGCGTGAGTACACGGTGTTGCTGGACCCGCCCAGCTACGCGGACAGTGCAGCGACCACCGCGCCAACGATCAGTCGTGCGCCCCAGCCGGTTTCTCGAAGCGAGCCGCAGGTGCAGCCCTCTCCCCAGCGCCCGGTTTCGCCGGCTCCGGCACAGCCCGCGCCAGCCGAACCGGCCGCACAGCCGTCTGTACCGGCTTCACCGATGGCCGACAGCGGCGCTCGTAATTCGTACACGGTGAAAGCCTCTGACACGATGTGGCGTATTGCTCTGGATAATCGTCCGGCTGACAGTGTTTCCGTGCAGCAAATGCTGGTCGCCATCCAGGCCATGAATCCGGATGCGTTCATTAACAACAATGTGAACCTGGTACGGGAAGGCACCGTGCTGCGCATTCCCAACGAGCAGGAAGTGCGCACCATCTCAACCCGCAACGCCATCGTTGAAGTGGCGGACCAGAACCGCAAATGGCGCGAAATGCTCGAGGCTCGTGGCATTCAGGCCCCCCAGCAGCGCGCCCAACTGGATGGCAGCCGTCAGGTTGCCGATAGCGATGAAGATGACCGGGGCCCAACTACCGGCCAGGTGAAACTGGTTTCCCCGGAGTCTGCTGCCGGTGTGGATGACGGTGACAGCACTGGCTCTGCCAGTGACGGGAATGCCAACACGGCGGTGCTTGAGAATGAACTGGCCATTCGCGATGAAAATCTGGACCGTCTTGATCGTGAAAACGCAGAACTGAAATCCCGCCTGGGTGACCTGGAAGAGCAGACTCGTACCAGCGAGCAGCTCCTGAAACTGCGTAACGACCAGATTGCCCAGTTGCAGGAAGAACTCCGCAAGCTGCGTGAGCAGGAAGGCGTCGTTGTGGACGGGGAAGACCCGCTCATGGAAGCGCCTGCCGAACCGGAAGTGGTTGAAGTGGAAGCGGGCACTGATGGCACGGCTGACAGTGATGTCGCTGCGGACACTTCCGAACCGGAATCCACAGAAACCTTGCAGGGTGCTGATTCTTCGGATGCAGGCCTCGACGACAGCGCCTCTGCAGCGGCAGCGGATACCGGGGCAGCGAATCAGGATGAGAGCGTTGACGGCAGCGAGTCGGCAGAAGGGGGCGCCACGGTTGTCGCCGACGGCGAGCCGACAACGGCAAAAGCACCGGAAGTGGCAAAACCCGAACCGGTAGCCCCGGCACAGCCTCCGGTCCAGCAGCAGGGCGGCATTGTGTCTCTGTTGCTTGATAACCTGATGTATATCGCCCTGGCTCTGGTTGCCATCCTGCTGCTGGTATTCGTACTGCTTCGCAGCAAGAAGAAAGACGATGCTGACCAGGATTCTGAGGGCGCCCTGTTCGAAGATATTGATGATGAGGGTCAGGATGAGTTTGGCCTGAACCTGGATGATGACAATGCGGCCACTGGCGCCATCACGGATCATGATGATGACGACGATGCGCCGGAGCAGGGTGGCAGCCAGGATCCGCTGGAAGACGTGGAAGTCTATGTGGCCTATGGCCGTTACCCGCAGGCCGTGGATTTCCTGCGCAATGAAATCAACAAGCACCCCCAGCGAGATGACCTCAAGGTCCGTTTGCTGGAGCTGCTCAAGGAAATGAATGACGATGCTGCTTTCCAGCAGCAAACCAGCATTTTTGCCGGCACCTCCCCCGAGGTCGATGATGCCATCGCCCGCCTTGGTGGTAGCGTGGCGTCAGACGCTTCTGCAGCGGATGATGACGCCTTGTCTCTGGACGATCTGGAAATGGGGCTGTCTTCCGGTCTGGACGACGATGTGCCGACCATGCAGGCGGATGAGCCTGAATCCGGCACCACGGACCAGGACCCGGAGCCGCAGGGTGATGAGCTGGCTGATTTCGATTTCGAACTCGATGAGAACGGCGACGACGAAGATCACACTGTGATGCTGGACTCTTCCGAGGATAATACTGCTTCGCTGGATGAGGACTTCAGCCTGGATTTCGAAGACGACAGCAAGCCGCAAACCGAGCAGGAAGAGGAAGCACCTCTTTCCGATGCCGACAAGCAGTCTCTGGGCGCCAGCCCGGTGCTGGAGCTGGACGATGTAAGCAGCGCCTCCATGGGCGACGATGACACCGAGTTCGGCGATTTCAACCTGGACGACATGAGTCTTGAGTTCGATGAGTCCGGTGACAGTGAAGACAGCAAGGAAGAACTGGACCTGTCCCTGGATGATCTGGATCTGGATGGTGGCGCGGATGACAACGCGGATGACACTCTGACGGATCTGGACCTGGAACTGGATGAGGCCGAAAAATCGCTGGCCGAATCGGCGGAAAGTGGCGTTGAGGCTGGCGCTGCCAAGGATGATCTTGCCGATCTGGATCTGGACGAGCCAGCAGAGCCGGAGGCGCCGGCCGCCGACAAGGCCGATTCACTGGAAGACCTGTTGGGCGATGACGATCTGGAGATCGAGGAACAGGGCGAGAGCCTGTCTCTGGAAGAGGAGCCTGCCCGGGAAGATGCGCCGGTGGCAGAACCGGAAATCCCTGCCGTCCCGGTGCCGCAGGCCGATGAGCTGGCGTCGTCTGCACCGCAAGAATCCGCTGACGTCCTGGGTGACGAGGATGATTTCGATTTCCTCGGCGAAACCGACGAGAACGCCACCAAGCTGGACCTGGCCAAGGCCTACATCGATATGGGGGATACCGAAGGTGCCCGCGATATCCTTAATGAGGTGATCTCGGAAGGCAATGATCAGCAACAGGCGGAAGCCCGTGAGCTGATGTCCCAGGTCGGCTGATACTGGCTGAGCTAGGAAAAAAGGGGGCGATGCCTTAAGGTATCGCCCCCTTTTTGTTTTGGTGGAACCATGGCCCGCATCGCCCTGGGAATTGAATACGACGGTACTGATTTTCGCGGCTGGCAGACCCAGCAGCCCGGCGTCAGAACCGTGCAGGAATGCCTCGAGGAGGCATTATCGAAAGTCGCGGATCATCCGGTATCGGTGGTGTGTGCCGGACGCACCGATGCGGGTGTCCATGGCACCGGGCAGGTGGTGCATTTTGACTCTGATGCGCCCAGGGAGATGAAAAGCTGGATCATGGGCGGGAACACCAACCTGCCCCGGGACGTGACCGTGCGTTGGGCGAAACCGGTAAGCGATGAGTTTCATGCCCGGTTTTCTGCGGTCAGCCGACGCTATCGATACGTGATCTACAATCACTCGCGACCGCCAGCCCTGTACCGCAATCAGGTGACCTGGAATTACCGGCCACTGGATCTGAACGCCATGCGTGAAGCTGCGTCTTGTCTGGTCGGCAGTCATGATTTTACCGCTTACCGAAGTGTGCACTGTCAGGCCAAGTCTCCCCACAAGACACTACACAGTCTGAAACTGCACCAACACGGCAAGGTCATCGTGCTGGAAGCCCATGCTAACGCCTTCTTGATGCATATGGTGCGTAATATGGCGGGCGTATTAATGACAATCGGTGCCGGCAAGAGGCCGGCCAGCTGGGCCCGCGAAGTCCTGGAATCCCGAGATCGTCGCAAGGGGGCAGCCACGGCGCCCCCCTATGGTTTGTATCTGGTGGCGATCGAATACCCGGATCAATTCGATTTGCCCAGAGAGCCGCTGGGTCCTCTGTGGTTACCCGATTCCCTTGAGGCATAATGGCAGGGAGTGAGTACAGTCTGGCTCGCTCACGCCCCGGAAATATCCCTAATCCATCGGGCTTTTGATACACTGGAGAACCCATGACCATACCCCGGGTCAAAATCTGTGGCATTACCCGCATTGAGGACGGACTGGCGGCGGCAAACGCCGGTGCCGATGCCATTGGTCTGGTTTTTTACGAGCCCAGTCCCCGTTTTGTGACGGTCGCCAGGGCAGCAGCAATTTGTGCCAGCCTGCCTCCGTTCGTGACTACCGTCGGCCTGTTCGTGAATGCCACACAGGCGGATATAGAGAATGTGCTGAGCCAGGTACCGTTGGATCTGCTGCAATTTCATGGCGATGAGCCTGCAGAGTTCTGTTCCCGTTTTTCGCGCCCCTGGATCAAGGCGGTGCGCATGAAAGACGATGTGGATCTGTATCAATGCGCGGTTCAATACCGGCAAGCAGCTGGGTTACTGGTGGATAGCTATGTGGCCGGTATTCCGGGGGGGACCGGTGAGACGTTCAATTGGGACAGGTTGCCTAAGGACCTGTCCCTCCCCGTGGTGCTGGCTGGTGGCCTGCAACCGGGTAATGTGGCCGATGCCGTAGCACAGGTGCGGCCATGGGCGGTGGATGTGAGTGGTGGCGTTGAACAGAAAACTGTTCAGGGTGGCCGCAGTGGCGGGATCAAGGATCCTGCCGCCATCCGCGCCTTCATCAAAAGTGCGAAAACACGAGGAGTAGCTGGTGTCTGAACGCCCTGATTTTTCTGCTTTTCCTGACGCCCGAGGCCACTTCGGCCAATTTGGCGGCTGTTTTGTATCCGAGACCCTGATGGGGGCTCTGGACGACCTGGCCGCCATGTATGAGCGTCTCAAGGATGATCCGCAGTTCCGTGCGGATTTCGACTATGATCTGGCCCATTATGTCGGCCGCCCGTCTCCACTGTATCTGGCGGAGCGATGGTCGAAGCAGCTCGGCGGCGCAAAAATCTGGCTCAAGCGTGAGGACCTGAACCACACCGGGGCCCACAAGGTGAACAACACCATTGGCCAGGCGCTGCTTGCCAAACATATGGGCAAGCCACGGGTGATTGCGGAAACCGGGGCAGGGCAGCATGGGGTGGCAACTGCCACCGTGGCCGCCCGGCTGGGGCTCAAGTGCCAGGTGTACATGGGCGCCGAGGATGTGGAGCGACAGAAGCTCAACGTTTACCGCATGAAGTTGCTGGGTGCCGAGGTGATTCCGGTCACCTCCGGTTCGAAAACCCTGAAAGATGCCATGAACGAGGCCATGCGTGACTGGGTCACCAATGTGGATGACACCTTTTATATCATCGGCACCGTGGCAGGCCCGCATCCTTACCCGTTGCTGGTGCGCGATTTCCAGTGCGTGATCGGTCGTGAAGCCCGTGAGCAGAGCCTGAAGCAGGCCGGTAAGCTCCCGGATGCACTGGTGGCCTGTGTCGGTGGTGGCTCCAATGCGATTGGCCTGTTCCACCCCTTCCTCAATGATGATGGGGTGGCCATGTACGGCGTAGAAGCGGCCGGCGACGGGATTGAAACTGGTCGCCATGCGGCTCCGCTGAGCGCCGGGCGCCCGGGTGTGCTGCACGGCAACCGCACTTATCTGATGGAAGACGACAACGGCCAGATCATTGAAACCCATTCCGTATCTGCCGGCCTGGATTACCCGGGTGTCGGTCCCGAGCACGCCTGGTTGAAGGATCTGGGACGGGTAAATTATGTGTCAGCGGATGACACGGAAGCCCTCTCGGCGTTTCGTGAGTTGACCCGGGTGGAAGGCATCATGCCCGCTCTGGAATCGGCCCATGCGCTTGCCTACGCTCGCAAGCTGGCTCCGACCATGACCCCGGATCAGGACATCGTTATCAACCTGTCCGGTCGAGGGGACAAGGATATTCTGACTGTCGCTGCCATCGATGGCATTGAATTTTAAGGAGCAGTAATGCGTCGTATTGAAAGCTGTTTTCAGCGGCTGGCCGAGCAAAAACGCAAGGCATTGATTCCTTTCGTGACCGCCGGTGATTCCAGTAAGGAAGTGACGGTGCCACTGATGCATGCCATGGTGGAAGCCGGTGCCGACATCATCGAGTTGGGTGTGCCTTTTTCTGACCCCATGGCTGACGGGCCGGTGATCCAGAAGGCCTGCGAGCGGGCCCTGGCCCATGGCACTTCCACTCATGACGTGCTGGCAATGGTAAAGGCATTCCGTGAGCGCGATAGCGAGACACCGGTGGTCCTGATGGGCTATCTGAATCCGGTGGAAGCCCTCGGCTATGAAAACTTTGCCAAGGCGGCCTCACAGGCCGGCGTGGATGGCATCCTGCTGGTGGACTTGCCCCCGGAAGAGGCCCTGGAAATCAAGCCGGTGATGGATGCCTACGAGCTGGACATGATTTTCCTGGTGGCCCCGACCACCTCGGATGCGCGTATCAAGCTGATTGGCAAGGCCGGTTCCGGCTACCTGTATTACGTCTCTCTCAAGGGGGTAACAGGCTCGGCCTCCCTGAATGTGGACGAAGTGGCCGGTCGGGTTGAAACAATTCGCAACCTTGCTCAATTGCCCATTGGTGTCGGCTTTGGTATCAAAGACGCTGAATCTGCACAGGCGGTAAGTCGAGTGTCTGATGGTGTGGTTGTCGGGAGTGCCCTGGTGAACCAGATCGCGGCCAATCCGGACAACCCGGAAGCGATCAACCAGTCCATCAGTGACATTCTGGCCGCCATGCGTAACGCTATGGATCAGTAACGGGACCTTTGCATGAGCAACAGCAACTGGCTGGAAAAAATCCTGCCTGCAGTACGCCGCCCCCAGGAAAATCGGCGCAACAGCATTCCCGAGGGGTTGTGGCGCAAGTGCCCACGCTGCGACGGGGTGGTGTATCGGCCCGAACTGGACCGCAACATGGATGTTTGCCCGAAATGTGAGCATCACCTGCGCATCAATGCCCGGCGGCGGCTCAAGCTGTTTCTCGATGAAGGCGTGCAGACGGAAATCGGAGCGGAACTGGCCCCGGTGGATCGTCTCAAGTTCAAGGACTCCAAGAAATACAAGGATCGCCTGGTCGCTGCCCAGAAAGCCACCGAGGAAAACGACGCCCTGATAGCCCTGAAAGGGACGTTGCACGGGGAACCCCTGGTGGCCTGTGCCTTCGAATTCAACTTCATGGGCGGCTCCATGGGCTCTGTGGTCGGTGAGCGGTTTGTCCGTGCCGTAGACGTATGCCTGGAGCAAAAGCTGCCGCTGGTCTGTTTTTCCGCCAGCGGTGGGGCGCGCATGCAGGAAGCCCTGTTCTCCCTGATGCAGATGGCCAAGACCAGCGCGGCGCTGGAAAAGTTGCGGCAGGCGGGTCTGCCGTTTATCTCCGTACTCACCGATCCGGTTTATGGCGGCGTGTCCGCGTCCCTGGCCATGCTGGGTGATGTGAACGTGGCTGAGCCCAATGCCCTGATTGGTTTTGCCGGACCTCGGGTCATTGAACAGACCGTGCGGCAGAAATTGCCTGAAGGTTTCCAGCGTAGCGAGTTCCTCTTGGATCATGGTGCCATCGACATGATCGTGGCTCGCCACGATATGCGCGATACCCTCCATCGCCTGCTGGCGAACATGATGGGCTGGTCCCTCCAGACTGTCGATGACTGACGATCCTGCCGCATCCGCTCTGGCCGCCTGGCTGGAGCGGATCGAGGCCATGCATCCCACCGAAATTGAACTGGGCCTGGAGCGTATTCGCCAGGTGGCCAGTCGTCTCGGGGTGAGCACAATGCCTGTGCCGGTGATCACCGTGGCTGGCACCAATGGGAAAGGCTCCACCCTGCGCCTGATGCAGGTTCTGGCGGAGCGTCATGGCCGAAGAGTCTGTCTTTATACCTCCCCCCATCTGCATCGTTTCAATGAGCGCGTTCGCCTGCCTGATGGTCTGGCGTCTGATCAGCAGCTCTGTGAAGCGTTTGAACAGGTGGAGCAGGCGCGCCAGGACATTTCCCTGACCTATTTCGAGTTCAGTACCCTGGCGGCGCTGTGGCTGTTCCGGCAGAGCGGGGCGGATCTGGTACTGCTGGAGGTGGGGCTCGGGGGCCGACTTGATGCGGTCAATATCGTCGATCCGGATGTGGCGGTGGTCACCTCGGTGGGGCTGGATCACCAGGACTGGCTGGGTGAGACCCGGGAAGCTATTGCCGGTGAAAAATGCGGGATTGCCCGATCCGGCAAACCGCTGGTCTTTGGTGAGGCAGACTGGCCGCAAAACCTGCCGGAGCTGGCAGGACAGTATGCCGCGGTGCCGGTGTTTGCCGGCCGGGATTTCCGTCTTGCCCGGCAGGGAGTCACTCTCTGTGATGGGCGTGACCTGGCTTTTCCCGACCGGGTAGTGCTGGGTCGGGATAATCTGGCGACGGCTTGCCAGGCCCTCAGCCTGGCGGGGGTGCAGGTCGACACAGCGGACTGCCAGGCCGTGGCTGAAGTGACCCTGTTCGGGCGCTGTGAATTCCGACAGATTCAGGGCCGTGCCTGCTGGTTTGACGTGGGCCATAATCTGCCCGCGGTTGCGCGTTTCCTTCAGATGTTGCCCCCCTGTGAGGGGGCGCGACACCTGGTGTTCGGGATGATGGCCGACAAGCCGATCGATGAGGTGGTGGCGCTCTTCACCTGACAGCCGGTGAGCTGGTATCTGGCCGCGCCTGCCATTGCCAGGGCCGCCCCTGCGACAAGGCTGTCCGCTGCCTTGCCGGAGCAGGCATCCTGCCGCCAGTACGCTAGTGTCCGTGAGGCGTTGCAGGGTGCCCTTAACGCTGCACAGGCCGACGATCAGGTGCTAATCTTCGGGTCTTTCTATACCGTTGCGGAAGCGAGGGGAGAGCAAGGTGGATAAACGAACCCGTCAGCGCATTGTCGGCGTTGTTCTGTTGTTGGTCCTGGCGGCTGTGCTGGCACCCTTTGTGTTCCGGTCGCCGGAACAGATCCGCAATGCCCTGGATATGCAAATTCCTGATCAGCCGGAGATGACGGCGGTCAACGTGGATCCCGTGGTGACAACCGAGATGGAGGAGGCCGCGGCGGAGCGCATTGAGTCGGAGAGAGAGGCGGTCAGAGCTGCTGCGCAGGAGCATTTGCAGGCGAATCCAGACAGTGCCGAGCCGCCGCCAGCCAAGGATCCTGTGGTGACGGAGGATGCGCCAGTGCCACCGCCGGCAGATCCGGATGACGGTCCGGTGCTGGCCGGTTTTGTGGTTCAGGTGGGCAGCTATTCCAGTGTCGATAACGCCGAGGCCGTGGTGGAGAAGCTGAAAGCCGCCGGTTACCGGGCATACAGCGAGACTGACAGCCACCAGGGCAAGGTCGTTCACCGTGTCATGGTGGGGCCGGAAATCCACAAGAAAGATGCCGAACGAACCCGCCAGCAGCTGGCGGATGACAGCCGTTTCGGCTTCAAGGGGCTGGTACGGATTTACGCCCCCTGATTGCCGCCATCCACGGGCTGTATCCATGGGCAAGTGGGTCAGCCTCTGTTAAACTTCGCGCTCTGAATTTTCCGGGTGTCCCGCCGCTGGCTGCAGCGCAAGGGCACCCCCGGACGAGCGTTTATCCGCCGGTGAGAGCACGCTTTACATGAATCTGGCAGACGCCATCATTCTGATTGTCATCGCAATTTCCGCTTTGCTTAGCGTGCGCCGAGGCTTCACCCGTGAAGCCTTTTCGTTGCTCACCTGGGTGGCGGCCTTTATCATCGCGCGCCTGTTCAGCCCGGCCCTGGATCTTCTTCTTCAGGACCAGATCACCACTCCCAGCCTGCGTGCCGCTGTTGCTTTCGGCTTGCTGTTTGTCTTGACGCTGGTGGTCGGTGCCCTCATTAACCATTTGCTCGGTGAGTTGATTCGTGTCACCGGGCTGAGCAGTACTGATCGATTGCTGGGTATGGTCTTCGGCGCCATGCGAGGTGTGCTGCTGATGGTTGTGCTGGTAGCCCTGGGGCGGCACCTGTTTGGTGCCGATCCATGGTGGCAAGAATCCACCCTGGTTCCGCATCTGGTCATGATGGAAGCGTGGACCCGGGACATGGGCGAAAAACTACTCGCTCTGGTCATGAACGTATAAGCAACGAGGGGCTGCAAGACATCGTTCAGATGAATGCGGTTAACAGCCCCTAACGAGAGGAAAGTACCATGTGCGGCATTGTGGGCATTGTCGGCCATAGCTATGTGAACCAGGGTATCTATGATGCGCTGACAGTCCTTCAGCATCGGGGGCAGGATGCAGCCGGTATCGTTACCTGTGACGGGGATCGTCTTTATCTGCGCAAGGACAACGGCATGGTGCGTGATGTGTTTCGCACCCGCCATATGCGCCGTCTGGTGGGCAACATGGGCATCGGTCATGTGCGCTATCCCACTGCGGGCAGCTCAAGTTCCGCGGAAGCCCAGCCGTTCTATGTGAACTCTCCCTACGGCATCACCCTGGCCCACAACGGCAATCTCACCAATGCCGAGGAATTGGCCGAGCATATCTTCCGGGCCGATCTGCGCCATATCAACACCACCTCCGATTCCGAGGTGCTGCTGAATGTGTTTGCCCACGAACTGCAGAGTCGTGGCAAGTTGCAGCCGGAGCCGGACGATATCTTTGACGCCGTCGCCGCTGTTCACAAGCGGGTGGAAGGGGCCTATGCGGTGGTGGCCATGATTACCGGCTATGGCATTCTGGCGTTTCGTGACCCCCACGGCATTCGTCCGGTCTGTTTCGGTCGCAAGGACACCCCCAATGGTCCCGAGTACATGGTGGCGTCGGAATCTGTGGCTTTGTCTTCCCTGGGGTTTCATATCGAACGGGATCTGGCGCCTGGTGAAGCCATCTACATTACTGCAGAAGGGGAGATGCACACCCGTCAGTGTGCCGACAATCCCAGTCTGCATCCCTGCATTTTCGAGCAGGTTTATCTGGCCCGGCCGGACTCCATCATCGATGGTATTTCGGTGTACAAGGCGCGCCTGCGCATGGGCGAAAAGCTGGCGGAAAAAGTCGAGCGGGAATGGCCTGACCACGATATCGACGTGGTGATCCCGATCCCGGATACCAGTCGTACGTCTGCCCTGCAGATGGCGAACCATCTGGGCGTCAAATACCGTGAGGGTTTCATCAAGAACCGCTACATCGGCCGGACCTTCATCATGCCGGGCCAGCAGCAGCGCAAGAAATCCGTGCGCCAGAAACTCAATGCCATTGAGCTGGAGTTCAAAGGCAAGAATGTGCTGTTGGTGGATGACTCCATTGTCCGCGGGACGACCTGTAACGAGATCATCCAGATGGCCCGGGAAGCCGGCGCCCGCAAGGTCTATTTCGCCTCTGCGGCTCCTGCGGTGCAGTATCCCAACGTCTATGGCATTGATATGCCGGCCGCCCAGGAATTGATTGCCCACGGTCGCACCACTGAGGAAATCGGCAAATTGATCGGTGCCGACAAGTTGATTTACCAGGATCTGGAAGATCTGGTGGAGACGTGCAAGGAAGGTAATCCCGGGGTGGAGTCCTTCGACTGTTCCGTGTTCAATGGAACCTATCTGGCGGGCAACATCACCCCGGAATATCTGGCCGGTCTGGAAGCCCGTCGTAACGATATGGCCAAAGGCAGTAGTGAGAAAACCCGCGCATTGGCAGATAACGAGATTATCGATTTGCACAATCCGAACTGAGCAAGACCGAAGGAAAACCGAGGCTATCAATGAACGATCTGGATCCGACACAACTTGATGTGGAAACCCTGGCTATCCGCACGGCACAGTTGCGTACGGACGAGATGGCACACTCGGATCCGATTTTCCTGACCTCGAGTTTTGTCTATGAAAGCGCCGCCCAGGCTGCGGCCCGATTCGGAGGCCAGGAGCCGGGTAATATTTATTCCCGCTTTACCAATCCCACGGTACGCGCCTTCGAGCAGCGGCTGGCAGCGCTTGAAGGGGGCGAAGCCTGTGTGGCGTTTGCTTCTGGCATGGCCGCCATCAGTGGGACTTTCTTTTCGCTGTTGTCTCCGGGCGATCACATTGTCAGCTCACGCAGTGTGTTCGGTACCACCAATGTGGTGTTCGACAAATACCTGGCCAAGTTCGGTATCGAAACGTCATTGGTGGATCTGAGTGACTTGCAGGACTGGGAAGCGGCAATACGGCCGGAGACCCGGATTCTCTACCTGGAAACCCCGTCCAACCCGCTATCGGAAATTGGCGATATTCGCGCCCTGGCCAAGTTGGCCCATGACAATGGCGCACTGCTGGTCGTGGATAATTGCTTCTGCACCCCTGCGCTGCAAAAGCCCCTGGCGCTTGGCGCTGATATCGTCATCCACAGTGCCACCAAATATCTTGATGGCCAGGGGCGTTGCCTCGGTGGTGCCGTGGTAGGCCCGAAAGCCGAAATGGAAGAAGTGCTGGGTTTTGTTCGTTCCGCCGGTGCCTGCATGAGCCCCTTCAACGCCTGGGTATTTCTCAAGGGCCTGGAAACACTGTCCCTGCGGATGGAAGCCCAGAGCGCCCGTACCCAGGAGCTGGCCGAGTGGTTGGAAAAACAGCCTGGCATTGTGCGGGTGCATTATGCGGGCCTGAAACATCACCCTCAGCATGCTCTTGCCGGAAAACAGCAGTCCGGTTTTGGCGCTGTCATGTCCATTGAAGTGGAAGATGCTGCGGGAAACCGGGACCGGCAAGCAGCCTGGCGCTTTATTGATGCCACCCGGCTGATTTCCATCACCGCCAACCTGGGTGATGTTAAAACGACGATTACCCACCCGGCATCCACAACCCACGGGCGGGTTAAAGAGGAAGAAAAACAGCGGGCAGGGGTCACTGAAAACCTGATTCGTCTGGCCATTGGTCTGGAATCGGTGAACGACCTGAAGGCAGACTTGAACCGGGGTCTACAGGCGATCGCCAGCGCATAACAACAAGCGCCGGCGTAGGCTGGCCAATCGGGTTAAAAAGACGCCTGTACTTCATCTGTCGCGCCCGCAATAAATAGAATCAAGGGGAACCATGCAGGCACTGGATAAAGTTCTGGCCCAGGTGGGCCGTGTTGTACTGGGCAAAGAAGAACAACTCAAGCTCGCACTTACCTGCATGCTGGCCAATGGTCACCTGCTTATCGAAGACCTGCCCGGCATGGGTAAAACCACGCTCGCGCATGCCCTGGCCAGGGTCTTCAAGCTTGAGTACCGACGGGTGCAGTTCACCAGCGACATGCTGCCTGCGGACATTCTAGGCGTCTCTGTGTTTGACCCTGCCACACAGCAATTCTCCCTGCGCGAAGGGCCGGTTTTCACCCAGTTGCTGCTTGCCGATGAGATCAATCGCGCCACACCGAAAACCCAGAGTGCATTGCTGGAAGCCATGGAAGAGCGGCAGGTGACTCTGGATGGGGTGACCCGGGATCTGCCACAACCATTCTTCGTTGTCGCCACCCAGAATCCGGTGGACCAGGCCGGCACCTTCGTGCTCCCGGAATCCCAACTTGACCGTTTTTTGATGCGAATTTCCCTGGGCTATCCCGCGCCGGAAGTGGAGCTGCAATTGCTGGCCGGTGGCGACTTGCGCGAACAGGTGCGGGAGTTGCAGGCCGTCATAAACAGTGAAGGCCTCATCAAGCTGTCACGGGTCGTGGGGAAGGTGCGCGCCAGCCACGAACTGCTGGACTATGTACAACGGCTACTGGATGCCACCCGATCTGATGACCGTTTTGTCTCCGGGTTGTCTCCCCGGGCAGGTCTGGGGCTGCTCAAGGCGGCCCGTGCCTGGGCCCTGATCAGTGGGCGTGATTATGTCTTGCCCGAGGATGTACAGGCAGTGTGGCCCTCTGTGGCGGAGCATCGTCTCAGTGCCCGGCAGGGTGGCAGTGTGGCCGCCACCACCCAGTCTTTGCTGCAGTCCGTTCCCGTTATACGCCGCTAGCCATGCTGATGCCGGCGCCGATACGGAACCTTTATGAACGCTGGCTGGCGCGGCGCTTACCGCCGGCCAGACAGGTGGTGCTGGATCAACGGCGCATCTTTATTTTTCCCACCGGCTACGGTTTCTTCTATCTGTTGGTGTCCGCCCTGTTGTTCATCGGCGGCATCAATTATGAAAACAATCTGATCCTGGCCCTGGCGTTCCTGCTTGCCAGCCTGTTCATGGTGGCAATTCTGCATACCTTCCGGAACCTGTCCGCCCTGGGCATGCGTAACGGTGATAGTGAATCCGGCTTTGCGGGGGAAGAAGGGGCACTGGAAATTGTGCTGTTTGCCCAACGTCGCGATCACCATTGTGTCTGGCTACGCTGGCCGGACCAGGATGGTCAACAGATCAGCATCCGCAGGGGCGAGGAAGAAAGCCTGTGGCTGAACCTGCCGTTGCCCGAACGAGGCAGGGTGACGGCTCCCCGGTTAAGGGTAGAAAGCCGCTTCCCGCTGGGATTGCTGCGAAGTTGGTCCTATGTGTCCATGGACCATTACTGCCTGGCCTGGCCGCGCCCGCAGGAAAGCCCGGATTGCCCGGCCGATGGCGGCAAAGAAAATCAGCAGTCATTCAGTAGTGGTCAAACGGGCAATGACGAATTCCAGGGGTTGCGAAACTACACAGCGGGGGATTCCCTGCGACGGGTCGACTGGAAAGGGTACGCGCGGGGCCGTGGGCTGAATACCAAGCAGTTCGAGGAGCCGGTCGGTGGTCGTCTGTGGCTGCGCTGGGACCGTCTGCAGGGCCTGGGGGAGGAGCAACGCTTATCCATATTGTGCTACTGGATTTTGCAACTGGATCCGCAGCGCCAACCCTATGGTCTGGAGTTGCCCGGGCTGACACTGGCTCCGGATACCGGTGACGTGCATCGCTGGCGGCTGCTGGATGCATTGGCCAGTTATCCGGATTTCTGAGGTTCTCCATGGCGCGCATCTATCAGGTTCCATCCCATACCCGACTCTGGCTGGCTCTGGCTGTCGTGCTGTGCTCCATCCCGCAACTGGCCAAAGGCGTTCTCTGGCAGACCGGTTTGCTGGCGTTGGTGATCCTGATCCGCTGGCTGGTGGATCATCAACGCCTGACACTGCCCGGCCGGATAGTGCGTTCCCTGTTGTTGATCGGTGCTGTCGGGCTGACGTTTTTCAGCTTCGGTCGACTGTACGGGCCCGAAGCCGGGGTCGCTCTGCTGGTGAGCCTGTTCGCGCTGAAGTATCTGGAAGTGGTGCAGCAGCGTGACGCCTATGTGGTGATTGTGCTCGGTTATTTTGTCTGTGCAACCGCGCTATTGTTTTCCCAGACCCTGGGCATGTTTCTCTATGTGCTGCTGTGCATGATGGTCCTTACCACCTGCCTGGTCGGGATCAACCACAGTGATACCCGTGCCAGTGGCTGGGTACATGGCAAGCGTGCGGCGATGATGACCTTGCAAGCGATTCCCATGATGGTGGTGCTGTTCCTGTTGGTACCCCGGGTCGCGCCGTTATGGAATATGCAGGTGGGGGGAGACAAGGCCCGCACGGGGATGAGCGACAGCATGTCGCCGGGACAGATCAGCGAGTTGTCGGAGTCGGCGGAGCTGGCGTTTCGGGTGGACTTTGAGGGAGAGATGCCGTCGCGGGGCCAGCGTTACTGGCGGGGCCTGACGCTGAGCCACTATGACGGTCGAACCTGGCAGCAGGCGATCCCCCAGGGGATCCCGGAATCGCAGTACCTGTACCGGCCAGGCAATAACAAACCGGACTGGTACCAGCGGATAGCAGAGCAGCGGGAGTCAGGGCAGCCCGGTTACCGCTATCAGGTGATCGCGGAACCCACCCAGCGACGCTGGTTGTTCAGCCTGGATGTGCCTTTCCCGCTCTATGGCGATGTGGCCCTGGCCAAGGATATGCGTCTGGTGGCCAACCGGCCGGTTTCCGAGCGATTTGCCTATCGCGTGGAAAGCGTGCCTGCCGTGGCCGGAGAGATTGACCTGACCCGGCTGGAGCGACAATTGATGTTGTCGATACCGGAGGACGCCGGGGTCAAGGCACGTGGCCTGGCGCAACAGTGGCGTCTGGAAAGCCCTTCGGCTGAGGGGATTGCCCAACGTGCCCTGCAATACTTCCGGGAGCAGCCTTTTCACTACACACTGCGGCCCCCACGGCTTGCCATGGATCCGGTGGATGATTTTTTATTCCGAACCCGGCGGGGGTTCTGTGAGCACTATGCGTCCAGCTTTACCTTTCTGATGCGCGCTGCAGGGGTGCCGGCCAGAGTGGTGGTTGGCTACCAGGGGGGTGAGCGTAACGAGCTGGGCTCACATTTACTGGTGCGCCAGTATGACGCCCATGCCTGGAGTGAAATCTGGCTTGAAAACAAAGGGTGGACCCGTGTGGATCCCACCGCCGCGGTTGCCCCCGAGCGCATTGAGTTTGGTCTGAGAGAGGCCCTGGAAAACAGCGAGGAGGGCAGCAATCTGCTGGATGCTCTGGGGCTGCGTCGTTTCTCGGATGGCGGCGTATTGGCGCTGGTCAGCCAGTGGATGGACTATGTGGATTTCCGTTGGCAGACCTGGGTGTTGGGCTACGACAGTGCCTTCCAGTCCGAATTTCTGGGAGACCTTCTCGGCGCGGTTTCGCCAACGCGCATTGCCATTGCCCTGATTGTCTCTGTCGGCGTGCTGATGGGGCTCTATGCGCTGTTTCTGCTTTGGCGAACCGGCAAGGCAAAACAGACGCTGATGGAGCGGGAATACTGGCGGTTACATCAACGGGCCAGTGAACGGGGGCGCCCCCTGGTAGTCGGCCTGAGCCCCATGCAGCTATGCGATGCGATCAGCGAGCAATGGCCCCAGGCGGCTGGCGCTGCCCAAAGTTGGGCAAAATACTACCAGAAACTCCACTACGATCCCGCTTCGCCACCGAATAAACAGCAACGGCGTCATTTACGCAGGCTCCGAAATCGCTTATACAAATTATTGGACTAGTGTGTTATCTGTATGTGATAGCTCTCTGATCCAACGCTGCGATAACTGGTTGTTATGGAGAACGACAAATGCGCGCCGCAAATTATAAGAAAGGGCTCGAACTCACCGATCACAGCCCCTGGGCCCAAACTTTCTGGGACGACCTGGTACCGTTGAAAAATCAGGTGGTGGAGCATCCGGTCTTTGTGGAAATGGGGGCCGGGACACTCAGCTTGCCCCGTTTCCGCAGTGCCTTGCTGAATTTCTATCCGCTGGTGGAAAACTTTCCCAAGTACATGGGGCTGAATCTGGCCAAGACCCAGCCAGGCCGGTATCCCGGCCACGAAGAAAGCAAGAACTGGTTGATCAGCAATATCAAGGTCGAACAACGCCATGCGTACTGGTATCAGGACTGGGCCATGGGCTTTGGTATTACTCTGGAAGAGCTGGAGTTTGTCACGCCGCCGCCAGCCATGGATGCGGTAAACCATTATCTCTGGCACATGGGCAGACAGGCCAGCCTGGAAGAAGGCATTGCCGCCACCAATCTGGCCATAGAGTGGGCCACGGGGGAGTGGAGCCAGAGCGTGGTCAAAGGCATGCAGGCCTATCAGGAAAACGGGGTGGCCACCATTAACCGCCATTCCATGGCCTGGCTGCGAGCCCACGCCTCCTACGATGATGCCCATCCCCACGAGGCCATGGAGCTCATCAAGCTCACCTGTGTCGATCAACAGAGCCGGGAAAGAGCTTTTGCGGCAGCGGTGAAAGGGCTGGAGTACTATGTCCTGGCACTGGATCACTGTTACGCTCAGTCGGACTGAATAGACTCGATCACGTCTACACATCCGGGAAAGCCATCTCTGGTGTTTGGTGGTTCTTCCCGGTCCGGTTTATTTTCGCTGCTAACTCTTAATAATTAACGGTTCACTGCCGTTACATGTACACCTTCAGCTTGTCGCGGATGACGCGCTGTATGGCTTTGATTTCCATGGGCGAGCGATCAGACAGTCTGGAGGGTTGAATACGATGCAGATGGAGGCAGGGAAAATCCTTGCGAAAGGCCCGTAAATCCCCTTTGGTGATGACCGGGAGGAAGGGGATGGTAGTGGATTCCTTCTTCATCAGCGCCCACAGGCCCACTTTCAGAGGCACCGGTTTGATAACCCGTTTGCCATACTTCAGTAGCCGTAACGTCAGAAAAAGCCCTTCCTTGCCGAACAAATCTCCAGGCACGATATACATGCCGGTGGCGTGAACACTATGATCCCCAATACTGTTGAACGTATCGTGGTATGCATAGGGATTGGGCAGAATCACCAGTGAGCGATCGTCATCCGGTGGTATGGAAATATCGTAATTGGTGTAGAGCTGTTCCACCGGCGCACTGTATACGCACAGCGTATCCTGAAACTGTTTGATGAAATTGACCGCCCGCTGGTGGTTGTCAAAATCATTCAACTTCCAGATCAGGTGCTCAGGAATCCCCAAGTCATTCAGCATATATCACTACAGAAAGTCATTATTAATTATTAGTCGATGATGAGCAGAATATAGCATAGGTCCGTTTCCCCACCAGCGGTATTGATTCACCAAGTTGACCAGAAGTGACCGCCGTCACGGCGCCTCAGCAATGGACGTAACAAATGCAGAACGAATTTCCCGTCGATGATGTGGTGGCGCCACTCCTTGAAGCCCTGCAGCAATCCGGCTGTGCCATTCTGGAAGCGCCTCCGGGGGCCGGGAAATCGACCCGTGTGCCGTTGTCGCTGCTCGAGCGTTTCGGCTCCCGCCCGGGGCGGATTCTGATGCTGGAGCCCCGTCGGGTTGCCGCCCGCTCCGTGGCGACCTTTATGGCTTCCCAGCTTGGTGAGCCGGTGGGGCAGACTGTTGGTTACCGAACCCGGACCGATACCCGAGTCAGCGCGGCCACCCGGCTTGAGGTGGTCACGGAAGGGGTGCTGACCCGCATGGCGTTGAGTGACCCGGAGCTCCAGGGTATTGCGCTGGTCATCTTTGATGAATTTCATGAATTGTTGATTGCGCCAAAATAAGGGTAATTGTGTCAAATTCAGATAATTGTCAATCTACCCGTTGGAGTGTCGCGACGTTTACCTGCCGAATAGAGAAAAGTGAACATTCAGACGCAAGATTCACTGGTGATTTGGAACGAGTCCGCCTGATATTCGTAGTGCCCTTTGCACACCCCTGTATTAATTTAATGGTGCTGTAGGAATTTCGACAGGTTGAGCCGACTCCATATTGCGCTCTGGCAGAATTGGGGAAAATGCGACTGCACCGGTGAGACCTGCATCAGGCCAAACCCAGACAGGCTCACTATTGCGTGCTAGGAGTCTGCGCGGCAGAAGTGTCTTGAGCAAGTGCCTCCGCCGCGCCGAATCACGGTTGTGCCCGAGAGTATAGGCGCAGTATCCAACCGGATAGAGTCACGATTTTCTATTCAGGCAATCAAGACGGTTATAGGCAAGTTCACAACCGTAGCCCGACCACTCAGCACGGCCCGGCAAGCCGCCTCAGATCGCCTATGTCAGCCTCATCAGCGAACTCATCCGCCTGAGGTTAAGCGACAGGCAGAGCAGATCCCATTCGCCTTGCACGGCATTAAGCCCCCTCAGGCTGAACTGCCGGAAGCCCAGAATATGCTTGATCCAGCCATTAACCGCCTCAACTAGATGCTTGCGCCGGGCGTAAACCGATCGCCCCGTCGCGGTGGCCAGCTTCTCGGCCATCCGTGACGTGGCGGGATAACCGCTCGCGTCTATCTCTGCGCTCTTTTTCCCTTCCCGACGCAGCGAAACATAACCGTCGATCCTTTTGTCCTCCAGGGACTGTAAGTCGTCTTCTTTACGGTAACCGGCATCGGCCAGGCATTGTTGCGGATAGGTTTTCAGGATGTCTTTCACGTCATCCAGTAGCGGTATCAGGCGACCCTGATCACTGGCATTGCTGCCCAGATGATTAGCGACAATCAGTTGGAATTCACCATCCACGGCCAACTGGCCGTTGTAGCATTGCTGGAACCCATCCGCCGTTTTCATAATCCGGCTTTGCGGGTCGGTAAAGTTGCTTTGATCTTTGTCGTCCGGCACCCCGTAATCTCGCTTGAAGTTCCGGCCACCGCGGGGTGGGCGGCGATCATCGTCCGGGTGCCGGCCTTTGGCTGTATCCCGCGCTTTCTGATCCGCTTCCAACTTCTCCTTGGCAGCGCGGATCTTGTCCAGTCGCGCCTGTCGGTACTGCAACTCCTCAGGTAGCTCATCACCCCGCTGATCCGGGCCGAACTGCCGATCTTCCGACTCGTCCATTCGACGGGCCTGACGACATAGCCCATCGATCTCTTTCGATAAACGATCTTCTTCCTCGCCCATGCGGCCATAGCTCATGGCCTTGTGCTTACTGGCATTAGCCCGAATCTTTGTGCCATCAATCGCCAGTGTTCCCAGCGTGATCAGCTCCGCCTCCCGGGCAATCCGTACGACTTGAATGAAGATGGCCTTGAAGGCGACCAGATGGTGTTTGCGGAAATCGCAGATCGTGCGGTGCTTGGGAAAATTACCCGCAGCCAGAACCCGAAAGGCGACGTCTTCCTCCAACTTCCGGGCAATTTTGCGTGAGGAGAATACGCCGGTGGCGTAGGCGTAAATAAGAACCTTCAGCATCATCCGTGGATCGAACGGCGAGTTACGCCGACCGTTGCCTTCGTAGCGGGCGTAAAACGCACTCAAATCCAGCTCCTCGACAACATCACTGACAAAATAGGCCAGGTGGCCATCAGGCAGCCACTCGTTCAGGCTTGGGGGAAGGAGCAATTCCTGGTCGGGCGAGTACGGGCGGAAAGTGGTTCCCATCAGACGTCCTGTTGCCGAAAAATTTTCGGTTTATTATGCCAGAAACGGACTTCTGCCGCGCAGGCTCCTAGTGTAGATTAGTTATTGACCCTGTAGTGGCTACAGGGTTTTAAATTGCATCATTTGTACGAAAACCGGAGCCGAGAAAATGAGCAAACCCTGCAATGGGCAGTGTGGTAGTGAAGACTCTGTCGTAGATGACAAGTTTCAGGGACGCGCCACCGCCGAAACAGGTAGCCAGCTAAGCACCTACAAAATACCAAAAATGGATTGTCCCTCGGAAGAGCGAATGATTCGAATGGCACTGACTGGCGTTGAAAACATTCAGTCGCTGTCATTCGATTTATCGGGTCGTACATTGGAAATTATCCACCATGGAGAAACCGGTCCTATTACCAGCAAACTGGAAAACCTGGGCTTGGGTGCTTCCTTGCAGCGGACAGAAGACGCCAGCGCTGAATCCGTCAGAGCGGCTGAATCTTCTAAGGCCAACGAAAGCGAAGAATCCGGCACTTTATGGATACTGCTGGCAATCAACGGCCTGATGTTTCTGGTCGAGATGACGATGGGCCTGATCGCCCAGTCCGCTGGCCTGATTGCAGACTCGCTAGACATGCTTGCCGATGCCGCCGTCTACGGTCTCGCGCTTTACGCCGTTGGGCACGGCATCAAAATGCAGGTCAGAGCGGCGCATGTGGCTGGCATACTCCAGCTTATCCTTGCCGCTGGGGTACTGGTTGAAGTTGGCAGGCGCTTTCTGTTTGGCAGTGATCCCCAGTCGTCAATGATGATGGCCGTCGCATCTGTGGCCCTTATTGCCAACATCAGTTGCCTGCTCCTGATCGCCAAACACCGTGACGGCGGTGCTCACATGAAAGCCAGCTGGATATTTTCGGCCAATGATGTGGTTATCAATCTGGGAGTTATCCTTGCAGCCCTTCTTGTTGCCTGGACCGGCTCCAACTACCCGGATCTGGTTATTGGCGGTATTGTGGGAGGCATTGTACTCATTGGTGCCAAGCGCATCCTTGCGCTAAAAGGATAATTCGATGTCTGAAGACCGTTCTCGCTTTTTTACGCTCACTTTTCTCGGCTTTTCGGCACTTATAGCTCTGGCCGACCAACTTATTAAATGGCTCGTCCAGCAATCCATGGCTTACGGACAATCGGTTGAGATCACCCCTTTCTTTAATTGGGTGCACGTATGGAATAAAGGCGCTGCCTTCAGTCTCTTTGCCGATGGCGGTGGCTGGCAGCGATATTTTTTTATTGCGATAGCCATTGTCGTCTCGGCTGTTCTGGTCAAATTGATTCGGGACAGCCATAAGCGAACCGAAGCACTAGCCTATTCGATGGTACTTGGCGGTGCATTTGGAAATGTCATCGACCGAGTTTTTCGAGGCTATGTTGTCGATTACCTGGATTTTCATTGGCAATCCCGGCACTGGCCGGCGTTCAACCTTGCCGACGTGTTCATCGTCCTGGGCGTGGCCATGATTTTGGTCACGAGCTTCACAGCCGAGAAAGGTGCCGGGAATAACATGGAAAATCGCCAGAATGGCTAGTTTTCGCGCGGTCGCAACACTCGCTAAGCCCTCTGAGCCAGGCTTAGCGAGTGTTGCGACTACGTTTAATTGAACAGCAACGACCAAGGAGAAAACAATGGGCCACGAGCATGCTCACATGTCACCGGATACTAAGGATAAGAGAGTTGCAGTAGCTATCTGGGCGAACGGTATCCTAACCTTGGCTCAGATCGCTGGAGGGATCTTCGCTGGCAGCTTGGCGCTGATAGCCGACGCTATACACAACTTTTCGGATATGGCGTCACTATTTATCGCATTTGCGGCGCGGAAGATTGCACGCCGCCCGGCCGACTCGAAGATGACCTTTGGCTACGGGAGAATTGAGGTTGTTGCGGCACTCATAAATTACACCACTTTGATAATGATCGGGGCATATTTGATCTACGAAGGTGGCATGCGATTCATAGATCCCCCGGAAATCAAGGGGTGGTGGGTAGTTTGGCTTGGCATTATCGCATTGGTAGTGGATGGTTTGACCGCGCTGCTTACTTACTCCATGCAAAAGGACAGCGTCAACATCCGTGCGCTGTTTCTACACAACTTGTCTGATGCGTTTGCGTCAATTGCAGTCGTTGTAGGCGGCGCCCTGATTCTCCTGTACGACATGCGTTGGGTTGATCCCGCGATCACAATTGGTATCGCAAGCTATATTCTCTACCTGGGTCTAACGGAAATCGGCGGAACCATCCGGACACTCATGCTGGGTAGTCCATTGGATATCGACACAGATTCTGTCATCGAGGCTTTATCAAACGTAGAAGGCGTTTTAGACCTTCACCACGTACATTTCTGGCAGATGGGTGAGCATGATGCCTCCCTCGACGCCCATGTGGTGGTCGAAATAAGTGCCTGGAATGAACTTGAAAAAGTCAAGGGTGGGATAAAACGAGCTTTGGAAAACGAGTTCGGCATCACTCATTCAACATTGGAGTTTGAACATCCTGATCACAGTCACAAAGATGCCCATACTTATGGCCATGGCTAGCAGGGCTGCTGAAAAGGGTACCGTGTGGCAGATATGCTGCGAATGGCCGACATTCCACTCGGTTACGAGCACGCCATGCGAGACGTAATTGAACGCCACCAGGTCTGGGCCTACCTCATCGCTGTTGTTTTCGGACTGTCTGTGGATTGGACATCGTCCCTCGGTGACAGTGTGCCGGATTACTTAATCTGGGGGTTGCTCGGAGTTCTGCTCTACGCCACATTTACTCAAACACCGTTGACCCACCTGTCTGATATGTTCCGGGACCGTCGGTTCATGGGTGCCTTGCTCACCGGAAATTTTCTGGTCATGCCGGCGATCACTGCCTTGCTGATATTGGCGCTGCCGGACAATGACGCGCTGAAGTTGGGAGTGCTTCTGGTATTGCTGATGCCCTGTACCGACTGGTTTGTCACCTTCACTCACCTAGGCAAGGGGGACAGCACCCGAGCCATTGCGGCAACACCGGTTCTGCTGATTGCTCAACTGGGTCTTCTTCCACTTTACCTCTGGCTTTTCATGGGTAATCAGTTCGACGTGAATCTTGAGCTTGGGCGGCACCTCCTGCCGGCCTTTGGCGGGCTGATTATTGTCCCGCTTATCCTGGCATTTCTGACTGAAAAATGGGCCGAAAACTCCAGAAAAGCCATCGGGTTCATTCGCTTCATGGGTCTGATGCCGGTCCCTCTGCTGACAGTCGTACTGTTCATCATCTCAATGACACAGGTCAGCCAGATCGACAGTACCGGCTCACTTATCTGGCCCTTGATGATTCTGTTTCCGGCCTATCTTCTAGCTGCGGCTCTGGTTGGAAAGGCTCTGCGCCGGGTCTTTCGATTACCGGTAGAAACCGGTCGCACCGTCATCTTCAGCCTAGGAACACGCAACTCCTTCGTGGTTTTACCTTTGGCACTGTCAATGCCAGAGGCCTGGGCTGTGGCCGTCGTGGTGATTGTCGTCCAGTCTTTGTTGGAACTGTTTGGAATGATGCTTTATCTGCGGTGGGTGCCTAGTCGGCTGCTACCGGACACCTGAATAATCTGAAACCCGTAAACTCATTTAAAATAGGAAGATCTCCCGTGCAAACCCGAACCCTGGTCATCAGTCTCCTTCTTTTTTGTCTGGTTGTCTTTGCTGGTGCTTTTGTTATTTACGATCGCTCCCAGGGCACTAATGAACCCGCCGTTGTTGAAAAAACGCCACTGGTGAGGGATTACTCTCCCGTTATTGGCCCTGAGGACGCGCCGGTAACCATTGTCGAGTTCTTCGACCCATCCTGCGAAGGTTGTCGCGCCATGCATCCCTATGTGAAACAGATTCAGGCTGCCTACCCGGACAACGTGCGTCTGGTACTGCGCTACGTATTGTTTCACAAAGGCTCGGAAGAGGCCGTCAGAATTCTGGAAACCGCCCGTGAACAGGGAATCTATGAACCGGTGCTTGACGCTGTTATGGAAGCACAGCCGAAATGGCACGATGATCCAAAGGTCACCGCAGCATGGGATGCGGCGGCGTCAGCCGGGCTTGACGTAGAAGCCGCCCGGGCCGGTATGAACTCACCCGAGATTGACGGCATTATTCAACAGGATGCTGCGGACGTTAAGGCGGTTGGAATTTCCGGAACCCCAACATTCTACGTTAACGGAGACATCTTGAGCCGCCTGGGGCCTCAGGAACTGTACGACCTGGTGACATCCAAGGTAGAGTCACTGGAATAACAACAAAACCGGCAACGCTATGTCACTGCTTGACTACCTTCTACCCTACGATTTCTCGCCGCTGACCGTGCTGAGCTACATGCTCGTGATGGGGTTCTATGGCGTCGGGCTAATTCGGATGCCGGATTAGGATCGGCCTGGCTCGCTACGGATTTTTGCGTTCACCCTGGGGGTGCTGATCTGTTATGCGGTGATGCAGACGCGCTTCGATTACTACGCGCAATACATGTTCTTCGTCCATCGGGGCCAGCATCTGATTCTTCATCACATCGGGCCTATCCTTATCGCCCTGTCCAACCCTTTACCGGTCATGCGGTTCTGGTTTGAAAAAATCCGCCCGGGCTGGAGGCGCGCGCTACGGCCTCTGGGTTGGGTTTATCAGGTTCTGCAACAGCCCTTTATCGCCCTTTTCCTATTTGTTGGGCTCATTTATTTCTGGCTGTGGCCATCGATCCATTTCGACGCCATGCTCAGCCGGGAGCTGTACTGGGTCATGAACTGGAGCATGTTGCTGGATGGTCTTCTCTTCTGGTGGTTGATCTTTGACCCAAGACCGCCGGCGATCACCTCATCGTTGGGGTATGGCAGACGCATGTTGGTTCTGGCTGCCGCGGGTGTGCTTCAGATGTTTCTTGGGGCGTGGATCGTGTTCTCACGTGACATGGTCTATGACGTTTACGAAGTCTGTGGCAGGGCCTGGCCGCTGGATCCAGAAGTCGACCAGCTTCTGGGCGGCATGCTGACCTATATTCCTCCGGCCATGATGAGCATTCTTGGCATTCTTCTGATGCTCCGGCGAGCCATGCATCAGGACGGAAAATATACCAACCAATCCAAACAACTTGAGGAAACAGCGTCATGAGAACTCGCTTCTGGCGACAGCCAACATCATATCGGCGACCTTAACGCTGATAGCATCCCTATTGCTGACTGGTTGCTTTGGCAATGACGAGGAAGACTGGAACGGTAAAAACATCAGTGGCTTGATGCCTGAGCTGGAATTCGACCTGATCAATAGCCAGGGCAAGTCTGTATCTGGCGATGATTACAGTGGCCGCGTGAGAATGCTGTTTTTCGGGTTCACCTCGTGCCCCGATGTTTGCCCGACCGCCCTGCAAAAACTCAATCAGGTAACCAGTGGCCTGGACCCCGAGCTTCAGGATGAAGTACTCACTTTGTTCGTGAGTGTCGATCCGAAACGTGACACGCCCGAGCGCCTCGCAAAATACGTGGATTTCTTCGGTGACAATATTGTAGGGCTCACTGGAAAAGAACCCCAGCTTCGTGAACTGGCAAAACGATATAGGACAACCTTCGGTTATGACGAACCTGACGCTGATGGAAATTATGCGGTGTCACACAGCAGCGCGATTTATGTATTTGATCGCGAAGGTAACCCTCGCCTTTTAATGCGGCCCGATTTGAGCGGGGAAGAAATTCGGCATGACCTCGCTGCTCTTATTCAGGAGGATGCCTGAGTTAACGAAGCTTGCCATTGGAAAGTAATGCTTAGCTGCTGCGGAATACGGCAGCAGCCCGTGACTCAAGATTTGATTGTCGGATGCTTATGTTCATCTTTTGCCGGGCTTCACATATCCAGTTTTTTTGGCCTTTGGAAAGCTGGGGGCAGGTCAATCGGGGTAAACATCGGCTTAGCCCATTATCGCTAACTCTATACCGGAATTAGTTGGCACCTGAAAGTTGCTCCATCAACCATGATGAATCAAAGGCCAATGACGAGCTTGGAACCTTCGGGGGGGAGAAGGAAGGCCTGACTCGAATGTTCGCTTTTGTTTAGCAGAGTTCAGAGGATGAAACGGCCGAAACTGGCAAGACATTCTCCTGAAGAGTCGTATGCCTGGTAGTCTTGAGCGCGGTCGCAGTAGGAGCTAATTGGGCATGACACGTACCTGAAGCAGTTTTCTGGATTCTTCCTCACTGCTCAGCCTCCAAATATTCGCCTCATTCTAACTTCACAAGAGAAGTCTCATCCTCCCACCAAATCAGAGAGAGCACGGTGCCTCTTCCTATTCGCACAGAATCCTCCACAACGACATACTCTTCAACACCAGGGTGGCTGACCCACTCCTCCGCATCCACAGTGACCGGCCCAGGCGAAGCTAAGCCGGCATTTGTGATGAGGCTGTGAGCTACCGAATGTCTGCTGATAAGTCTGTTGACGCGAACGGAAAGGGGAAGCTCGGGATGCCTCCAACTCCACCGGTATCCCTGCAGATTCGAACAGACGACAATGGCTGGAAAGCTACCGAGTTCAACCAGACGTATTGAAGCTGCGGTCAAACTGACTCGAAATTGCCGTGCCAGATACGACGCGCTCGCCATTGTTACAGCCATGCCTTGGGCCGCTTTCATGAAGAGTTGGGCAGGCATCAATAGCTCAACCGCAAAACGATTTGCAGCCGCCTCACGGTCGTCCTGATAGTCCTTGAGCTTAAACGGTGCCAGATCTTTGGAGCGACAACTGGCAGAAACCTGCCCGCGATCTTGAGCCCAATGTCCTAATTCATGAGCGATGGAGAACCTCTGACGCTCAATTGATGCCGTTCGATCAACCGTAATGATAGCCTTGCTGCCCTTTCCTACGATTCGAGCCGCGCAACTGGTCAACTCTCTATACTTAACCCGGGCACCGCAGAAATATGCCATCACCTCTATATCAACGTCGTCAGGGCTCACGATTCCCATTTGCTGCCAGAGCCCTTCTGGCGTGATATTTCGACGCATCAGTCATCATCCTCGTCGTTTAATTCAGCGAGATCCTCCAAGATGCCAGTAATTTCTTCATCGGATAAATCAGACGGATCCTCCAGCTCCCTGAAAGCCAGAGTTGCTGAATCTGACCACCTGTGCGCACCGGACAGTATTTGGATGAGTAATGAGCGCCGCTCCTCAGCCGTTCCGGGTAAGCTGGATTCTCTGATATTGGCTTTCTCTTTATTCAACGCGGTTCTCGTGGCTTCATACGGCGTAACATCGACGTCGCCTACTGAGTCGCGAATGAGATTCCTCATTTTATCGGTTGCCTGGTCCGCATTCGCACCAAACTCCCGCATGATCATTTCATCGGACATTTCAGCAGTCTCGTCTGATAGCGCATCCAAAAGAGCATGCCAGCGCTCTTGATCGCTTCGAGCTCCGCTCATGGTGCGTTCTCCCCAGTTATTAACCTGCTAACAACGCGGCGGAGTCTCTTTCGCGCGGCGTCATATTGATTCTGAGACATATGAAACTGGGATAGAGTTTCATTTGCTGTCAAACCCTCGCCAAGGGCAAGTGCTATTGCCTGGGCATGGGGGTCATTTACCAAGTTGCTGGTTACTTTCTCAAGCATTTCTTGTGCATATACCGCATGGGCTGGATCTGAGCTAGCGCCGGCTTCTATCACGCAGTTGCCGGAATCTAAATTTCCGGCCTGATCTACTTCAACATCCATTTCATGTTGGGCAGCGATGGCAGCATGTTTGGCTCTAGATGATACGATGCTGCCGAAGACCATTCGCATAAAAGGCGCTGTTTCGACACCCCTGGGCCACCGCCTAGCACCAGAGACTACGCGATCGAGACCGTCAGATAACAAATCGTCAGGATCACAATTTCGTAGCTTCTTTGCCTGAAGCTCCGCCATTCGTCTTAGCCGCAGCAGGTCCGCTTCTAACAGGCATGATAGCTTGGCCCTCACCTCGTCCGTGCTGAGATATTCATCATCTTCACGTCCCATCCACCCCTCCTAGACAGATACTTCTCTCCAGCCTCCTGATTTGGACATCTGGATGAGCGTCCAAATTTGCGCTCTGGGGAGAATACACCTCATGAGGGGCGCTTTCATCTTTCGCACCCTCACCACAACTGACATATGAAGAGGTGAACCGAAATGGCAATTGAACGAGCAGTATACAAAACAGCAAAGGACAGAGACGGCGATATCACTGGATTATGCCAGTCCGGACAGCTGTGGTCGCCCCGACGCAAAGCGGACGCGATTAGGGACATTGAGGGGGGTGCCTATAGGTACTACGTTCCAATGAAAGATGGATCAAAAACGCCAATTCGAGTCGTCAATGGTCCAAATGGGAAATATCTTCGGTCAGACTGGGACCAGACCGAACGAAATAATCTTGACCAACTACCTGACTGCACCTGCTAGAAGGAGGGCTGAGCAATGCCGAACAAAAAAGATGTTCACATCGTTCCGCATGAGAATGGCTGGGCTGCCCAGCGTGAAGGGAGTTCCCGCGCATCAAGCGTGCACCGTACGCAGGCAGAGGCTATACGGCAGGGGCGCGAGATGGCCAAACAAGATCGAGTAGAGTTAGTCACGCACGGCCGGGACGGGCGAATACGGGACTCGGACAGTTATGGCAATGATCCGAATCCTCCGAAGGACAAGAGGCACTGACAGGGGACCCAGCCATGGACGGCTGCCCTCTATCTGCTGAGACCGGTTTAGACTTAGGTTGTTTATGACTAACACTTTTGCGATTCGCCCAATGGTCTACTGCAGCACCTCGCCCCTCTATCGTGTAGGTGCCCCTTCTTAACCGGACATTTAGACATAAGCCAAGGCCTCGATGTCGACAAAGATTACTGCAGAGAGAACCGCAGGCTGGCCACTATCCGTGTCCGGCAACTTAGTGTTCAATCGCGACTCTTTTAGTCGCAATGCTGCAGAGGTCATCGCTTGAATTTAAACTCTGCCGCCTAAATGCATATTGCGTAATGATGCACCGTAATCTAGCCTTAAGCTCAAGAAATGCATCATTGAGAATACTGCATGACCAAATTCGCCAAACACCAACTGCCATTGCGCAGCCTGGCCGCCATCCATCCCGGCTATCCCTTCCGTGGCAAGATGCCGGTGGACAAGGATGGCAATGCGTTCGTGGTGCAGTTCCGCCACCTGGTCGTGGGAGAGTCCCTGGACGACAAAGACGGCAAAACCCTCGATCGGGTGACCCTGCCAGGCAGGCGGCGACCGGATTTCCTCTGGCCCGGTGACATCCTGTTCATGGCACGGGGCACTCGGAATGACGCGGCGGTGGTCAAGGCATTGCCCCACAACACCGTCTGCACCCCGAATTTCTTTCACCTGCGTCTGAAACCCGAGGCCTTCAGACTGATGCCCGAGTTTCTCGCTTGGCAGCTGAACCATGTGGATGCCCAGCGATACTTCGCCATGTGTTCACAGGGCTCCGCGGCCCCCAGTGTGACCAAGACCCAGTTGGGCGATCTGACCGTAGTGGTGCCACCCATCGAGCAGCAAAAGCTGATGATGAAGCTGGTCTGGGCCGCACAGCAGGAACAGGCACTCTTGGAACAACTAATCGAGAACCGGCAGCGCATGACCGATGCGGTTGCCCGACACGTACTTCGTCCGGATACGACAACAGGAAAATGAGATGAGCAAAGATTCGATCAAGCAGGGACAGATCAACAAAGCGGTCTGGAACGCCTGCGATACCTTTCGAGGCACCGTAGACCCCAGCATCTACAAGGACTACGTACTCACCATGCTGTTCGTGAAGTACCTATCCGATGTGTACCAGGATCACTACGACAGCTACGTGGTCGAATATGGCGACACGCCGGAGCTTATCGAAGAGCTGATGAAGAACGAGCGCTTTGTGCTGCCTCGGGATTCCGGCTTTTATGCCCTGTACGACCATCGCCACGAACCAGGCAACGGCGAGCGGATCGACAAGGCCCTGCACGCCATTGAAGAGGCCAACATCGTCAAGCTGGCCGACGTATTCCAGGACATCAGCTTCAACTCCAACAAACTGGGCGATGAGAAGCAGAAGAACGACATCCTGCGCCACCTGCTGGAAGACTTTGCCCGGCCCGAGCTGAACCTGCGTCCGAGTCGGATCGGGAAGCTGGATGTCATCGGCAACGCCTACGAATATCTGATCAAGAACTTTGCGGCCACTTCCGGCAAGAAGGCCGGTGAGTTCTATACCCCGCCGGAAGTCTCCGAGCTGATGGCCGAGATCGTCGCGCCGAAGGAAGGCGATGAGATCTGCGACCCGGCCTGCGGTTCGGCTTCCCTGTTGCTCAAATGCGCCAACCAGATCCGCAAGAGCCACGACGGCTCCAAGAACTTCGCCCTGTTCGGTCAGGAAGCCATCGGTAGCACCTGGGCCCTGGCGAAGATGAACATGTTTCTGCACGGCATCGATAACCACAAGCTGGAATGGGGCGACACCATCCGTAACCCCAAGCTACTCGATGAGAATGGCGGCCTGAAGCACTTCGACATCGTGGTGGCCAACCCTCCGTTCTCACTGGAGAAGTGGGGCTTTGAGGGTGCTGACAGCGATCCCTACGCCCGCTTCCGACGCGGCGTACCGCCAAAGTCCAAGGGCGACTACGCCTTTATCCTGCACATGATCGAGACCCTGAAGCCGAAAACCGGCCGCATGGCCGTAGTCGTACCCCACGGCGTCCTGTTCCGGGGCTCCAGTGAAGGCAAGATTCGGCAGAAGCTGATCGAGGAGAACCTGCTGGATGCCGTCATCGGTTTGCCCGAGAAGCTGTTCTACGGCACCGGCATCCCGGCGGCCGTACTGGTGTTCCGCAAAGACAAGACCGACAACAACGTGCTGTTCATCGACGCCAGCCGCGAGTTCCAGGCCGGCAAGAACCAGAACCAGTTGTCTGATGAGAACATTGCCAAGGTGGTGGACACCTACAAACAGCGCGACAACCGGGACAAGTATTCCTACGTCGCCAGTCTGGAAGAGATCCAGGAGAACGACTTCAACCTCAACATCCCACGCTACGTGGACACGTTCGAGGAAGAAGAAGAGATCGACCTGATGGCCGTGCAAGCGGAGCGGAAGGGAATCGAGGCCGAGATTGCGAAGCTGAACGAGCAGATGAACGGGTATCTGAAGGAGTTGGGTTATGGTGCCTGAAAGTTGGCAAGCAACCCAAATAGGAGATGTTGCAACCTTTTCCTCTGGAGGCACTCCAAGCAAACAAACCGCCGAGTACTGGGGAGGCGGTGAACCGTGGATCTCGGGTAAAGATCTAAAATCTCATTACCTTAGCAGGAGCATAGATACGCTCACGGAAAAGGGCTTTGCCACTGCGAAGAAGGCCCCTCAGGGGGCATCGCTAATTCTCGTACGGGGGATGACGCTGTTAAAGGATTTTCCGGTCGGCTACGCCAGTAGAGAGGTAGCATTCAATCAGGATATTAAAGCGCTTGTTCCTAAAAAAAATGTGGATGGATTGTTCCTTTCGTTTTTGCTTGTGGCTCAAAAAAATAGAATTCGGCAGCTTGTAAGTACAGCCGGACATGGAACAGGAAGGCTTGATACCAGCTTGGTTCAAGGATACCCAATTAATCTTCCTCCACTCCCCGAACAAAAAAAGATCGCCCAGATCCTCTCCACCTGGGATCAGGCCATCACCGCCACCGAGCGCCTGCTTGAGAACAGCCAGCAGCGGAAGAAAGGGTTGATGCAGCAGTTGCTGACCGGGAAGAAGCGGTTGCCGGGGTTTGAGGGGGAGTGGGAAGAAACGCGGCTGGGCGATCTGTTTGCAGAAAGAAGCGAAATCGGTGTTGAAAACTTGCCGCTACTATCTATTACCTCTGAAGATGGTGTCGTTTACCAAGACGCAACGGGGCGGAAAGATACATCCAATGCCGACAAATCCAAGTACAAGCGGATCTGTCCCGGCGACATCGGCTACAACACTATGAGGATGTGGCAAGGTCGATCTAGCTTGTCTGACAAAGATGGCGTGGTAAGTCCAGCGTACACCATACTCGCATCCAGGGAAGATGCGGATTCGCTATTCTTTTCTTACTTGTTCAAATTACCCGAGATGATCCACGTCTTCTACCGTCATTCGCAGGGACTTGTCTCCGACACTTGGAACCTCAAATACAACCATTTCAGAAAAATTGTATGGAGAGTTCCACCGAAAGCAGAGCAATCCGCCATAGCAAAGATACTTCTAGCCTCAGATTTTGAGATTGATGCTCTCAAACTCAGAATTGATTACCTCAAGCAAGAAAAGAAAGCTCTGATGCAACAACTTCTAACCGGCAAGCGTCGGGTGCAGCTGGACACGGAGGCCGCATGAACACCACCCCTCAAGGGAATGAGCAGCATTCCAGCCACATCCCGGCCTTGGCCACCCTGATCAATCTGGGTTGGACGTTTTTGCCGGCCACGGAGTGTCAGGCCCTGCGGGGCAGCCAGCGGGAAGTGGTGATGAAGCCGGTGCTGGAGCGGGTGTTGCGCCAGCGCAAGTTCGAGTTCAAGGGACAGTGGTACCTGTTGTCCGAGCAGGCGGTGGATCAGGTGATCCGGGAGGTGACCACGCCTTCCATGGCTCAGGGCCTGATGGACGCCAACCAGTCCGTGTACGACACCCTGACCCTCGGTGTGACGGTCACCGAGTTCATCGGCGGCAAGAAGGCTCAGCCGACGATCCATCTGATCGACTGGGAGAACCTGGACAACAACGAGTTCCATGTCACCGAAGAGATGGAGGTACTGTCCACCCAGGGTACCCACACCCGCCGGCCGGATGTAGTGGCGTTCGTCAACGGCATTCCTCTGGCGGTGATTGAGGCCAAGAAGGCGGCCTCCGGCAACCCCAATAAGAACATGGTTGAGGAAGGCATCAGCCAGCACCTGCGCAACCAGAAGAACGATGAGGTTCCGTACCTCTACGCCTTCGCCCAGCTGCTGTTTGCGATCAGTCGCAACGACGGGCGGTACGGTACCACGCACACCCCGCTGAAGTTCTGGTCAAAGTGGACGGATGAGGAGTTCGACGATCGGTACGTGCAGGACATCAAGAACCGCACGTTGTCCGTGTCGGACAAGGACGCGCTGTTCCAGGATAAACCCCCGAAGATCCGGGCCTACTTCGAGCAGCTCTGGTCACAGTCCGTCATGCCGACGGAGCAGGATCGCCTGCTGGTCGGCCTGCTCGACCGACACCGGTTTCTGGAGTTTCTGCAGTTCTTCATTCTGTTCGATCGCAAGGTCGGGAAGATCGTGGCCCGGTACCCGCAGGCCTTCGGCATCAAGGCGCTTCTGGAGCGCATCTCCGACTTCAAGCCCAGCGGCGAGCGCAAAGGCGGCGTACTCTGGCACACCACCGGCTCCGGTAAGTCGTTCACCATGGTCTATCTGTGCCGGGCTCTGCTCCTCAGTGACGCCCTGAAGAACTGCCGGATCATTGTGGTCACCGACCGGGTGGATCTGGAGAAGCAGCTGTCCAAGACCTTCCTGACCGGCGGTGCCTTCGGCTCCGACATCGCTGGCAAGAAAAGCGGCGACTCGCTGGCCAAAACCCGCTCCGGACGCGATCTGGCCAAGCGCATCGGCCAGGGCACCGAACGGATCATCTTCACGATCATCAACAAGTTCGCCTCGGCCGCCAAGCAGCCGGAGTGCTACAACCCGTCCAACAACATCATCGTCATTGTCGACGAAGGACACCGGAGCCAGGGCGGCGAGAACCATCAACGGATGCGCCAGGCGCTGCCCAATGCCTCGTTCATCGCCTTCACCGGCACCCCACTGCTGAAGAACGAGAAAAGCGAAACCGCCGAGAAATTCGGGGCCATCATTCACGCCTATACCATGAAGCGAGCGGTCGAGGACGGCACCATCACGCCGCTGCTGTACGAAGAGCGCAAGCCCCTGCTGGATGTGAACCAGCAAGCCGTCGACACCTGGTTCGAGAAAGTCACCGCGTCCTTGTCGGACGACCAGAAGGCAGACCTGAAGCGAAAATACGCCAAACAGGGCCAGATCTACACGGCCCAGGATCGCATCAAGCTCAACGCCTTCGACATCGGCGTGCATTTCAGCGAAAACTTCAAAAAAGCCGGATTGGAACTCAAGGGCCAGCTGGCCACCGACAGCAAGCTCAGCGCCATTCGCTACAAACAGCACCTCGACAGCTGGGGCCAGGTCACCAGTGCCATCGTGATCTCACCACCAGACACCCGTGAGGGCCACACCGACGCGGACGAATCCAACCTGCCGCTGGTGCAGGAGTGGTGGAAGAAAAACGTCACAGGCGACCCACAGGACTACGAGAAACACATCATCGAGGACTTCGGTACCGACGGGCCGCCGGACATCCTGATTGTTGTGGACAAACTTCTGACCGGCTTCGACGAACCCCGCAACGCGGTGCTCTACATCGACAAGCAGCTCAAGGGCCACAACCTGATCCAGGCCATTGCCCGGGTGAACCGACTGCACCCGCAGAAGCCCTTTGGGTACCTGATCGACTACCGGGGCATCCTCAAGGAACTGGATACCGCCATCAGCGACTACCAGAACTACGAGGATCAGACCCAGGGCGGCTTTGCCATCGAGGACATCGACGGCCTGTATGCCAACGTGGACACCGAGTACAAGAAACTCCCAGCCCTGCACGACAAGCTCTGGAGCTTCTTTTCCCATATAGATAACCGGCTGGATCCGGAGCCTTATCGACAGGTGTTCATGCCGAAGTATGAGACGGATGAGGACGGCGTGGAAGTCGATACCCGACAAGCGCTGCGGGAGGATTTCTACGAGGCACTGACCGAGTTCGGCATGTGCCTGAAGACGGCCCTCTCCACTCAGAGCTTCTTCGAGGACAAGGCCTTCACCGAGACCGACATTCGCCGATACAAATCAGACCTGAAGGATTTTTCGGATCTGCGCAAGACGATCCGTCTGGATGCTCAGGAAACCGTGGACTACTCCGAATACGAAGGCCAGATACGTGATCTCATCGACCGGTACGTGATCGGCGTGAGCGTCACCCCCGGTGAAGACCCGGCTCTGATCGCGTCCGTGGAAGATAAACCGGAAGACTGGTCAGAGGAAAAGACCAAGAACGAAACCGACAAGATCAAAACTCGCACCAAGAAGACCATCGAGGAAAAGCTCGGCGACGATCCCTACGCCAAGAAGGTGTTCTCGGTCATGCTGAAGGAAGCGATCGAAAAAGCAGAGTCCCTGTTCGACTACAAGGCTCAGTTCAAGCTGTTCAGCGACCTCGAAGCCATGGTGGAAGACCGGAAAGTACCCGACCTTCCGGTAGGCCGGTTCGACGGTAACAAGCACGCCCAGGCCTACTATGGCGCGTTCAAGCTGGTATTGGGCGGCGAGTTCGCCGCACTGGAAGCCGACAAAGGCGAGCAGCTGATTCAGGAGGCCTTCGAGATCGACCAGGTAGTGAACCGGGCCGTGGCCGAGAACTCCCTGAATCCCGTGGGTATCGAGCAGGATGTCCGTAAAAACCTGCTACCCCGCCTGTTTGGGCTGATCGGGCTGGACAAGGCCAAAGCCATGCTGGATGAGGTGGTGCAGATTCTCCGTAACGGAGCGGCCCGGTGATGACCTCCGTAGAGTCCCATCAGGACGAACAACCGTTGGAGTACGTGGCCCGGTACGGCGACCGGGAGTTCCGGTACCACCTGTGCTATGTGCCGGAACATAAAAAAGCCACCATAAGGGTTCATGTGCATCCCAATGGCATGGTGCAGGTCGATGCTCCGGAGTCGGCCCAACTGCCGGCCATCAAATCCGCCGTCCAGCGTCGGGCACGCTGGATACTCAAGCATCTGGACGACATCGCCGAGCGCAACCGGGATGTCCGACCGCGACAATGGGTAAGCGGCGAGAGTGTTCTGTACCTGGGCCGGCGGTACGTCTTGAAAGTTATCCCGGCTTCAGATCAGCGCAAAGTCACCTGCAAGCTGATCGGCGGCCAGCTGCGTGTGCAAGGCAAAGACCTGACACCGGATCGGATTCAGAAAGCTGTGCGCCAGTGGTACCGGGATCGCGCCCTGGATGTGTTCCAACGACGGCTCGATCTGATGGTTGAGAGTCTGCCCTGGACAACAACAGCACCGGCCTGGCGCATCATGGAGATGCAGACCCAGTGGGGGAGCTGCTCACCGGAGGGAGCCATCCTACTGAACCCGCACTTGATTAAAGCCCCCACCGGAGCTATCGACTATGTGCTGCTGCACGAGATGTGTCATCTGGTAGAACACAACCACAGCCCTCGTTTCTATGGGCTACTGAATCGGTTTATGCCAGAGTGGCAGTCAGTAAAGGAAGGGCTTGATGGTAGGGCATGTTTGTACCTCAACCAAAAATAAGAATAGCTCAAGGAGAAGCACTTGAGGAATATAGCTGAATCTCCGCAGCACCATCTGCCACAGCGATGAGTGGCGGTTTGTTGTCCGGCGTCGATCGTCCGCCTTACTGCCATTTGCGCTGTTCACCGGTCATTTTTTATTATCAAGCTGGCGAAGGCGGTCAAGGTTACATTGATGATCCCCGCTTCTCTGCTATTCTCATATCCTCCTTTCTCAGAGCGTGAAGTATAGTCAATTCTTCTCGATATTGGTCGACCGACAACTCTCCTTTCGTTAAATTGGCTAGAAGCGCCTCCTCCTGTTTTGTGTAATAGTCGAGAGTAAAAATCATTTGTGCAGAGGAAATTGTTTCTGAATAGTCTACAAGTCGCTGGAAGGCCAAGTGGATGTAGGTGTCTAACGTATCGATATTTTTGTGGCCAGTCCATTGCGCCACCTCAGCCTTGAATGTTTCAGTATTAAGCAACGCTTTGAACTGCTCTGGTTCATTGAATTGGTGGCGCTGAATGAGTAGGACAAAAAGGTTTGTGCAAAACGCATGTCGAAACATATGGGCACACGCAGCTTCCGATACACCAGCCGCTTGCCTAAGCTTATATATCTCTGTGCCTAAAGTGCCACTTTTCAAAGCGCGACCAGTTGTGCCTGATATAAAAAAATAACCATGATCATAATTAAGGCCAATAAATTTCTTAACGACAGGGTTGCGGTGAATCCTTATATGTTGCTTGAGAGTATTTAGAAGACCTTTGCTCACTGGTACGGTTCTTTCATCTCCATCTTCGCCTTTCAGAGTGTCCAAGCGAAGCATCGGGTCCTCCATCTTCGCCGCCGCCATTATGTCTGACACTCTCAGTCTTGCGAGCTCTCCCCGTCTAGCGCCGGTATTTTCCAGAAGATCCATGAGGCAGGTTCTTCGTCGCTGTATAAAACGGTCGCTGGTTTCTTTATTGGCTTCACGTAACTTCAGGACAACATTTGGGTCGATGGGGTCACGGGAACGCAAAGGCTCCCCCCCAGAAATTGAAGTATGTATCCATGTTTCTTGATATTTGGTCTTTCTTTTACCGTTTTTGTCATTGTATTTAATCTCAGAAAAGCGTTTCTCACCTCGAATAATACCCTCAGGTGCAACAAAATCTTTTATACCGTAGAAATTTCCTACATATGAAAGGAAGTCCAAGGTGCGGCGTGCTATTTCATTTGTTTTGTTCTCACTCCGTACTTTTATTGTTGGTTTGTCGATGCTTACCTCAGTACGCAGGGCCGATATGAAGCCTGAAAAAATGTCGTCATTGACGTCGGTTATATCTATATTTTTGTTGAAGCAATAACGGATAAGTTGGGATACGTCACGTGCGATACCGCCAACAGTACCTCCACTCGCGTCTCGTCTGGAAAGGCTTTGACCTCCTCTTCCTGCGCGATCAGAGACGGCCATAATGTAGAGATTGCCGATTAGACAGGGGCTGCCGTCAGGCCAAGAAATAAAAGGTAAATTGTCTCTGTTCTTAGTAACCAAATTGCGAAGTGAATAATGGCTGAATAAATCCAGTTTAGGAATTAATGTGATCAATTGCCTTCTGTCTTTGAGTCTCATCTTAGATGATCTCTGAAAGGATTGATATTGACCACGTTATCATCTCCACAATTATAGGGTGCAGGATTTATAGAAATAATTGCTCTAACTCTCTCGGCAGAGTCAGAACAAAGCTTGTCCTTTGCTTCGATTTTTGATGTTGACATAATATTTTTAAAGGATTGCAGTGCGTTAGCTACACCCTGTAAAAGAATAAGGTTAACTTTTCGATGCTCCTCTAATAAGTGCTCTAGTTCAGAGACCTTTTTCTGTAACCCTGCCTTTGTTCTTTTGTTGGGAGCCTTTTCCTTTTCCAAATAATGGTTGATAGCGTCGAGCGCATTAATCCTTAACTTGTCAATAAAATCAAAGCCGCTGTCAAAAAGTTCATTTGAATACTTTTTTAAAGTATTAATACTCATTGGTGACGTTCGTCGAGACTTGCTGTCGACAAAGAACTCTATGTCTAAACTAGCGGTTCTCCTCTGATCTTTAAGGTCAGACAGTAGATCTTTATTATCAGCGTAGGTGCCGGGATATTCCGAAACGTCATTTAGAAAATCTTTCAGGGCTATTACGCCGTCGATAGACTTTTGCACGCGTGAGTTGTATGCCATAACTATTCTACATCCAATATCTTGACAATGACGCGCATCTGCTCGCCATTTTCATCTTCAAAAAATTCAGGTTCAATTTCTATTTCACCATCTTCCAGGAGTGATCGGATATAATCTTCCAGCTCGTGAGAATCAACTAAGTGAAAATCATCAGTACCAAACTTAGCTTTTATTAAGCATGAAAGTTCTTCGTAATTGTCGTCCCCATTATGAGTTAAGTATTCTGTGATATATTGGGCTTTGGCGCCTCTCAGAACGGGCCCATCGGTAGTTTCAGTAATGTAATGCCAAACGTGCTTTCTATCTGTATGCCCCAGCATCCATTGGAGAGTTTCGAGCCCTCCAAAACTTGACGAATAGAAGAAGAGCATAGAGAAGAAACGACGCAACTGATGTTGCCTAATATAATATCGCTGACCTTCGGCATTTAGCGGCGTTTCAAAATAGTCACAAAAGGCATCGAAATTACGATGATGCGTACATTGCCCAGAGTACGACAAGCGTATTTCACCAGACATCGGAGGAACAGAAAATAGGTTGGTGTGTTTCTCTAGGGCGCCCAAGTTTATAAGCTTTGATTGAAATTTCTCTATTGTTTCGATCATTTCAACAGCGATAGGTTCTATGGGGCGAGCTTCGGTTTGCCGAAGACCAAATACCCCACTAGTGCTTTTTCTGTTTTGAAAAAGGAGCCATTCTTTTGATTCATCGAGGCAATTACCAGCAATGAGATCGCATAGTTCCCCTTGGCGCCTCGCCATCAAAGCGCCAACGACAGTTTGAACAGCACCATAATAGACGGCAACAAGCTCGACCAAGCCTTGATTCGATCTCAAGGCGTTGAAGTGCTCTTCTTGGGCTAATCGCCTGGAGTCAGTTGGCTGGGTGCCCGGGGACCTAGTAGTTAGGCCAAGTCTCTTCACGCCTAATTCTCTGAGGCTCGGGGTCACTAGCTCGACTATTGTTTCATGCTCAAGCCGGGTGGCGGTCCTGCCAGATTGAATGCAATATCGGGCCACACTCAAGTAACTATCGAGTATTTCGTCGCCATATTCAATGTGGAACTCAATGGCATTCCTGACTGCCAAAAAAACCAGATCAGATGGAAGGGTTCGGTATCTTCCAAGTTTATTAACACTTGGCTGGTAATTGTATATTTCAATAAGACTGTCCACGGGTGGAGCAGGAATGTCTAGTGCGTGAAGCTCGCCTAGAGAATAGAGATTTTCTTTGAAGTAGCGAAAATGTGTGGTACTCATCTCTGGCTTTTCTTCTCTGGTCGAGCAAGGAGCCATCCTGAATTCCCTTTGGCCAGAAACCTCACGAGGTACTTCAAGAATCTTGAAGCCATGTTTCGCTTCGGACTTCAGTCTAACTGTGTTCTTGTATATTTCCTTAGATAACACGATCGAGTTAGGAACCAGCCCGCGCGACCTAGATTCATATAATCCATGGTGCATAATTGCAGCCCGAACAATCGGTACATCTGAAAGGCCAATATCAAGCAAACCCTCATCTTCTTGTTCAGGTGTTATAATTTTAAGACTGGGATTGTCATTTAATAAATCGTAAAGCCGACTTTGATCGATTGAGTTAGCCAATTTTATCAAGTATTCAGATAAGTTTTCTGACCAGTTGAATAGCGACTCATTCGTAATGGCATTGGCGGCTATCTTATCCAGTATGAACTTTAGATCATCACCTGTTATTGCAGCCAGGCCAGTTTTCGATAGATGGTAGGCTGAGGAGTTGTGTAGAAAATAGTCGATAAATCGGATTACTTGATTAAACGCCGACGCCTGTGTTTTTACGGCATTGGTAAGGCTGCCAGTTCCCCTCTTAGCAGAGGTCGCGATAATCAACCAATGCTTAAAGCCTTGCAGTAGATCAGCATGTTGCGGTGACAATAAATTTGACCCATCATCAAGCTTCACACCCCAATTTAGTTTTTTATTTTTCTTGTAATTGAAATTATAAAGCCAGATAGGTTCCTGGAAATCACTCAGAAGCCAATCCGCTTTGCTGTATTTGAGCTTAGGAGCTTGTAAGACATCTTTGAGAAATAATAACTCAGCTGGGAGCTGCATGGATCATCCTCATCATTCGGTTGGGATCGGCGTGTAATCGGGCTGTATCAAGATGCTCTTTTAGTAGCGGATCCGCCCCCTTGTTGATCTCGTTTGAGATAAGCTGCGAAACTTGGCTCCAGTACCTTGCAAGTCCATTGACTTGCTTGGGAGTTGGAGATAATTCGACTGCCTTTTCCAAGGAAAGAAGGGCAGTCAAAATGCCTGCATCGATGCTTATCAGGACATGTCCGTCGTTGCTATCAACCTGCGAACTCTCATTTGACGGATTCGAAAGGTGTCTGGGTATATCTCTCAATCTGTGGTTAGAGAGGAATTGATGCAAATCTTCCATCGTTTCAAAGCTAGCGGCCCGTAATAGGTGGGGACTGGACTTCATCGCCTCACAGATAAACGCTTTTTGGAAGATGCGAATCCATCTGGTCTGGAAAAACGCCAATATAGGTTCAGGTAGGTAATTGGACAAAAGGGCTGTACTGTAATTTTTATGACCAAGCGCCTTAGCCATCGCGTCTACACTTTGGGTCTCTAGATAAATCTCCACTGCTCTTGATGCGCGTAACGTGCTCAGTGATACTCTCCTCATAAAGCGAATTGCATCTTCTTCGGCATGAGGTTTATCAAATTCCTTCAATACATCAATAAATTTGTCTTTTGCAGACCGGACACTGCGCTGACTTGAAATTGTATTTGTTGACCATGATGGAACTTTTGCAATCCGAGGTTTTCCTAATCCTCCACCACAAGTAAGGAACAAATATCGCCAATTGTCGTCACCTATCTTTCTGCAGTATGATCTTAGGGGAGCTGTTATCTCTATTATTTGCTTAATGAGGTTCGTTGCCTTATTTGTAAGTTGAATCTTTTGTTGTGCTAAATGCTTTCCTCTTCGCCGTTTGTAGCCCATAAGCTGATAGCCCTCGCCAGATTTAGTAAATCCAATTAGTCTTCCTGCTTTGTCATAAAGGGTAAATTGTGTAAGAAAAGTTGGAGTAATTTCTGGGTGCTCATAAGCTAGAAGGAGCATAAAAGGATAAAGTGTGTTTACCGTAGGAAGACCAAGTAGTTGCGCAAGCATGTATTTTTGTTCAAAGCCAAAAAGTTTTACCTGCATATTTTTCTGATCCACGAGGTCAGAGTAATCGATGCTCTCAAATGTGGCACAAAGATTATTTAGGCCAATCTCATTAAAAGACCTTTCACTATTTCCGCCAGTTTGGCAGACCCCGTGTTTTGCAAGTTCTAGCCGTCTAACGGATCGTTGATACAGGTCCCTAGTAAAATACTCAGCCCATGCGTGTACTATAGAGACATCTTTTCTGACATCGTTGAACAGTAACTCAATTGCTTGCTCATCTGTGTACTGGAGCGGGACTTCTGTGATCAGCTTGGTTTGAACCTGGGCTCCGTCTTCGCTTATTTTGACATGAGTTTTCGCACCAGATACTCCTGGTCGTATATAGGGTTTTGGTAAAGAAAGCGAAAAGGGTGCTGCCCAGAGACCAGTATCAATAAAAGCCTGGTGAATGTTATTTATAAATGTTCCCCACTCTTTCAGTTTAGAGTTGATGTTTAAGCCTCGCTTGTGGCAGTCAAGAAAATGGTCCCGCATGAACTCTTTGAAAAAATCCTCAATTCGTAAAGGATCAAGGAACGTCTCAGCGGGCCATTTGGTTGGATCTTCCGAAAGATAAGAGATAAAGGTGTTTGGGATTGTTAACAATGGCCTTGCCTGCTTTTCAAAATGACGCTTGTATGCATCAAAAACTATGCACGCAAAATCTTTACCATGACTATTCCATAGTAATGGGATGCGTAGATGTATGTCTTTACTCTCCCTGCTTGTGGCCATCCAGCCTGACCAGTACAGGCATGCTTCTGTATCTAAGAATCTCTTTTTTGCTTCCCATCTATGGGAAAACCTATCAGGCAGATCTGGGCTCCATTTATGAACCAGTAGGGATGGAATGTCAGATTTTAGTGATTCTAGGGTTAGCGTAAGAACTCTTATCAGTTGATATGTGTTTTGGCGTGGTAGATCTACGAGCTCTCCAGAACTTAGCGCTCCAATGAACTCCTCTACGATTTTGATGAAACCACTAGACGATAGGTAGCTATATGAAATGTCGGTGTTTGTGATGTCGCAGAAACATTCGAAAAGACGTATCAGGGTGTTTGCGCGTCGAGCTATGGTTCCTTGGACTTCGATATCAGCATGCTTCCGTAGTGCGGCAACGACTCTCTTATCCAGCCTCTTGAATGGATAGCTTTTAAGAGCGGCAATCTGCGTGACAGGTGTCATTTTTTTGAAATCCCATAAAAATGTAAAAAAAGCCGGAAGAACAACAGGTTAACCACATGTGACAAAGAGGTGCAAGAAGCAAAAATGGCGAACGATCCCTGAATGCGGACCTGGGGCTGGCTCTGGTCAGGGAAATCCGAGAGGCCTTCCGCCCGGATCTGGGGTTGCTGGTCATGTCCGCGACGCTGGACTGTGGGCCCCTGGAGGCCATGCTGGAGGCGCCGGTCATTCGCAGTGAAGGGCGCAGTTACCCGGTGGAGGTTCTCTATCGCCCGCCGGCATCACGTCAGGATTGGCGCGACCACTGCGTGCAGCAAATTCTGTCCGTGACGGCTGACGCCCAGGTGATGCTGGTGTTTCTTCCGGGCCGCGGGGACATTCGCCGGGTAGCCCGGGGTTTGTCCGAATCCGGATACGGTTTGCCAGTGAGAGAATTGCATGGGGGGTTGCCGCTGGCGCAGCAACAACAGGTGCTGGAAGCAGCCGCAAACGGTGAGCCTCTGGTGGTGTTGGCCACCAATGTGGCGGAAACCAGCCTCACCATCGAGGGGGTTACCCATGTGATTGATAGTGGCCTGGCCAGGGAGCCCGTCTATGACCCGGCCCGCCACCGAAGCCGTCTGGTGACTCGCAGGATCAGCGAAGCCAGTGCTCGTCAGCGCAGCGGTCGGGCGGGGCGGTTAGGCCCCGGCTGCTGTGTGCGGCTATGGTCAGCCTCAGAGGTCATGGCCAGCCACCAGAAGCCGGAGATTGCCCGGGTGGCGCTGGACCCTCTGGTGCTGGATCTGGCCCGCTGGGGATGCCGGGAACCTCAGCAGATGCAATGGCTGGACCTGCCCCCTGTGGCGGCCTGGAACAGTGCGGTGGCGAGGCTGCGCGACGGTGGGGCGCTGGATGCTCAAGGTGGGCTTACCACGTTTGGCGCTGCGATTGCCGGCCTGGGTGTTGAGCCCGCTCTGGGGATGCTGATTCTGGCCGGCCGGGAGCAGGGGCTGCCCGTTTGTGCCGCCCGGGTCGCCGCGTTGCTTTCAGAGCGAGACATCCTGAGTCAGGGTGTGGATCTGCGCAGCCGGCTGCAGGCCCTGGAAACCAGTCCGGATCGTCACCGTTCGCTGCTGCTCGAAGCACAACGTCTGCTAGCCGGCGACCCACAGGATCGACAGGACTGGCGCCAGAGTCTGGGGGCGTTGCTGGCCCGGGTTTATCCGCGACAGCTGGCTCGACTGCGCCAGGGAGAGGGTAACCGCTACCAGATGATGGACGGCCCGGGTGTGCAACTGCCCCCCGGGGACAGTTTGTCCGGGACATCATGGTTACTGATTCTGGACACCGACGGCCAACCCCGGGATGCCCGTATCCGGCTCGCCATGCCGCTGGATGAGACGGACTTGGACTCGGTTCTGGGGGACCATGCCCAGTGGCACGAACAGATCGGGTGGGATCGTCAGCGTCAGCGGGTAACGGGCTGGCGCCAACGGCGTCTTGGCGCCATTGTCCTGCACAGTCAGCCCATGGCGTCGCTTACCGCTGAGCAACAGGTACAGGGACTGCTGGAGGGGCTGCGGACGGATGGCCTGGGGTTGTTGCCCTGGTCCGAGGACTGTCGGCAGTGGCAGGCCAGGGTGGCAACGCTGGCGGCGGTAGAGGGAGAGCATTGGCCGGATGTGAGTGATGAGGCTCTGCAGGAAAACCTGGAAAGCTGGTTGGCGCCTTTTCTCACCGGGATGCGTACCCTTCAGGATCTGAAACGGGTGCCGCTACGTGATGCCCTGAACCTGCTATTGACTGCGGATCAGCGCAAGCAGCTGCAAAGGGATATGCCGGAGGCGATCACCATCCCCACCGGACGACGGGTGTTGCTGGATTACACGGGGGAAACCGTGGTTCTGGCGGTCAAGTTGCAGGAATTGTTTGGCCTTACCCGCTTGCCAGCCATTGCCGGAGGAAAGCGGACCATCAGCGCCCATCTTCTCACCCCGGCGGGACGGCCTGCCGCCATTACCGATAACCTGGAACGATTCTGGCGGGAGAACTACCCGGCTGTGCGCAAGGATCTGCGTGGCCGTTATCCCAAGCACCCCTGGCCGGAAGATCCTCTGGCGGCAGATGCAACCGCGCTTACCAAACGGCGCCTGAGTGGCAGTGGCGGTCAGTAGTCGGTTGAAATGACGGCAAGGAAGGTGGGTGGCCCTGGATAGGGCAAAGTGCGGATGGAGGTTGCTGCTGGAACAGGATTGCCTCAAGCGTTGATGCGATGGCCGCCAATTCGTGCTGAATCCATTGACTTCCTGTTAAAACGCGAAACGCCCGGCACAGGCCGGGCGTTTCGGGGTCGCGAAGCGATTATCCGGTCTTAGACAGACTGGGCAACCGGGATCTTCACGGTATCGGCCACGTCCTGGTACTCCGGCATCTGGTCGAAGTTCAGGTAGCGGTAGATGTCAGAAGACATGGAGTCGATGGTGTTTGCATACTCCATGTACTCTTCCGGGGTCGGCAGCTTGCCGAGGATGGACGCCACAGACGCCAGCTCAGCCGATGCCAGGTACACATCCGCACCCTGACCCAGACGGTTCGGGAAGTTACGGGTGGAAGTGGATACCGCCGTGGACTTGGGCGCGATGCGAGCCTGGTTACCCATGCACAGGGAGCAGCCCGGCATCTCGGTACGCGCACCGGCGCTGCCGAAGATGTTGTAGTAGCCTTCTTCGGTGAGCTGGTGCTGATCCATCTTGGTCGGCGGTGCGATCCACAGACGGGTGGGCATGGTGCCGCTTTCCACTTTCTGCAGCAGTTTACCCGCCGCGCGGAAGTGACCGATGTTGGTCATGCAGGAACCGATGAACACTTCGTCGATCTTGGCGCCAGCCACGTCGGACAGGGTCTTGGCATCATCCGGATCGTTCGGGCAGCACAGTACCGGCTCCTTGATCTGATCCATGTCGATTTCGATGACGGTGTGGTACTCGGCATCGGCGTCGGCACGCATCAGGCTCGGGTTGGCCAGCCACTCTTCCATGCCCTGGATACGACGCTCGATGGTACGGGCATCGCCGTAACCGTTGGCAATCATCCACTTGAGCATGGTGATGTTGGACTTCAGGTACTCGGTCACGCTGTCTTCAGACAGAGTGATGGTACAACCGGCGGCAGAACGCTCGGCGGACGCATCAGACAGTTCGAATGCCTGCTCCACAGTCAGATCGTCCAGACCTTCGATTTCCAGGACCCGACCGGAGAACACGTTGACCTTGCCGGCTTTGGCAACGGTCAGGTGACCGTCTTTGATCGCCTGCAGCGGGATGGCGTGTACCAGGTCACGCAGGGTGATGCCCGGCTGGCGCTTGCCCTTGAAGCGAACCAGTACGGATTCCGGCATATCCAGCGGCATGACACCGGTGGCGGCAGCGAAGGCTACCAGGCCAGAACCTGCGGGGAAGGAAATGCCCATGGGGAAACGGGTGTGGGAGTCACCACCGGTGCCCACGGTGTCAGGCAGCAGCATACGGTTCAGCCAGGAATGGATGATGCCGTCGCCCGGACGCAGGGACACACCGCCACGGTTCATGATGAAGTCGGGCAGGGTATGCTGGGTTTCCACGTCAACCGGCTTGGGGTAAGCGGCGGTGTGGCAGAAGGACTGCATCACCAGATCCGCCTGGAAGCCCAGACAGGCCAGATCTTTCAGCTCGTCACGGGTCATCGGGCCGGTGGTGTCCTGGGAACCCACGGTGGTCATCTTCGGCTCGCAGTACATGCCGGGGCGAACGCCTTCCAGGCCGCAGGCCTTGCCGACCATCTTCTGGGCCAGGGTGTAGCCCTTGTTGGAGTCACCGGGCTGCTCCGGCTTGCGGAACAGATCAGACGGGGCCAGACCCAGCGCTTCGCGGGCCTTGGTGGTCAGGCCGCGGCCAATGATCAGGTTGATACGGCCGCCGGCGCGCACTTCGTCCAGCAATACCTGGGAGCGCAGTTCGAATTCGGCAATCACTTCGCCGTTCTTCTCGACCTTGCCTTCGAACGGATAGATGTCGATCTGGTCGCCGGTTTCCATCTTGGAAACGTCGCATTCAAAGGGCAGGGCGCCGGAATCTTCCATGGTGTTGAAGAAGATGGGGGCGATCTTGCCACCGATGCAGACCCCGCCGGCGCGCTTGTTAGGCACGTACGGAATGTCTTCACCGAAGTGCCACAGCACGGAGTTGGTGGCGGACTTACGGGAGGAACCGGTACCAACAACGTCACCCACGTAGGCAACAGGGAGACCTTTGGCTTTCAGTTCTTCCATTTGCTTGAGCGGGCCGATTTCGCCGTCTTTCTCCGGGAAGATGCCTTCGCGGGCATTCTTCAGCATGGCGTTGCCGTGCAGCGGGATGTCCGGGCGGCTCCAGGCGTCCTGGGCGGGGGACAGGTCATCGGTGTTGGTTTCGCCGGTTACCTTGAACACGGTCAGAGACATTTTCTCTGCCAGATCCGGGCGCTTGGTGAACCACTCGCCTTCGGCCCAGGACTCGATTACTTCCTTGGCCTTGGCGTTGCCGGCTTTCATCTTGTCTTCCACATCGTGGAAAGCATCGAAAACCAGCAGGGTGTGCTTGAGTTCGTTGGCGGCGATTTCTGCCAGTTCGGCATCGTCCAGGGCTTCCACCAGGGTGGCGACGTTGTAGCCGCCCTGCATGGTGCCCAGCAGCTGCACGGCACGCTTGCGGTCGATCAGGGGAGAGCTGGCTTCGCCTTTCACAATCGCGGTCAGGAAGGCGGCCTTCACGTAGGCGGCCTGGTCCACGCCGGGCGGAACACGGTTAACGAACAGGTCCTGGATGAATTCTTCTTCGCCAGCCGGCGGGTTTTTCAGCAGTTCGACCAGCTCGGCAACCTGCTGCTCGTTCAGCGGCTTGGGCGGCACACCTTCGGCGGCGCGCTCTTCAACATGTTTGCGATAGGCTTCTAGCACAGCGTGTCCCTCTTTACTCGAATTGGCTGATTTCTTTTGGAAATCAGTCTTTTAGGGTGTTACTGGGGGTTGGAATTGCGCGCGGAGTATAGCCGAAACGCCATCAACTGTTAAGCCAAACCGCGGTTACAGCCATTCATGGGATGAATACTCGCAATCACTGAAAGCGAGATCCGTTGGCGTCAATAGGGGGCCTGGTGCCCCGGGGGCGGTCGCCGGAAGCGTTTATAGCTCCACAGATACTGGGCGGGCTCCTCGTCAATCAGGTGTGCGATGGAGCGGTTCATGGCGGTGAGAGCAGTGTCCAGATCGTCATCAGCCACCTGCGGGTCCGCCGGACGCACGCGAATCTCGAATCCCTTTCCGTTCGGTAAACGGCGAGCCCAGGCCATAAAGGTGACTGCACCGGTCTGGCGGATCAGCTTGCAGGCCAGGGTGCCGGTGTAGGCAGGTTGGCCGAAGAAGGGGGCGTGCCGACCACTGCGACGATCCGGTACCTGGTCCGGCAGGATGGCGGTGAGCGCCCCTTTCTTCATGGCCCGGACCAGACCGGCCACTCCCCGGGCGGTGGTGGGGTACATGGTAGAGCCGAAGTGCTCGCGCCCGGAGCGTATCAGGTCATCCACTTCCGGCAGTCCTGACGGAGCAAACATGGCATGCAGACCGAACTCGGTGGCCAGCCAGAAATTAAGTACCTCCCAGCATCCCAGGTGAGGAGCCAGAATCATCACCGGTTTGCCGTCCTCCACTGCCTGCCGCAGGGGGCCGTCACCGTCCACTGCCACGATGCGTTTCAGTCCTTGCTCCGGTCGTCGCCAGAACAGGGCGATCTCGAAGGTATTGCGAGCGCTTTCCAGAAGCGATTGCCGGGCCAGATGATGACGCTGGACCTCGCTCAAATGGGGATAGCAGAGGGAGAGATTGATCCGGGACACATGTCGGGCCTCGCCGGGGAGTCGGGCCAGGATCGCACCGAACAGGGAGGCGATGGCACGGTTCACAGCGTAGGGAAGCCAGGCGATCAGTCGCAGTAATGACACTGCGATCACACCCTTGATGCGTTGAATTGTCGGATTGGTTCGTCGGCCCATGGCGGCAGAGTATAAGGGGCAGAAGGCTCGGTCGCAGCATTCTTCTCGACGACTGCCCCACAGTGCGGAACATTTTCTGTGTGTCTTCGTGTCATGTTTTGTGACATGACGTGCGGTTGACCTGATGTTCACTGCCCGAGGAACACTGTCGATCCATCTCATGCGGTGTTGGTAGGGAGAAACATCATGGTCAGCGTAATCAGTAACAGTCGGTTCAACAAACATTCCGCCGGATCGCGGCGGCGGCGGGGAAGGTTGGAGCGTTCAGCCATTGCCCGTCGCTTACCCGGAGTCCCGGCATTCCTTCTTGTGCTCGCCGGACTGGGGCTGGCCGGTTGCGGTGGCGACGACACGACCCGCTTTGTGGATCGCCCGGTTGAAGTTGTTGTCGGAGACGATCCGGTTTCCGAAGGCAGGGAGGTGTTTCGCTTCGAAACCTTCGGCAACGAACGCTTCTGGACGGATTTCATGCAACTTCCCCAGGGCATTGCCCAGGCTGAGGTAACCCCGCTGACAGCGTTGTCTCTTGGCTTGAACGTCAATGTGGAGGCACTGAGTCCTGGAACAGCTGCCGTCTTGCTGGATGCACTGGCAATGATAGAAGACGGAGCCAATCCTCAGGATACGATCCTCAGCAACCCCCAGGTGACACTCGCGCTGATCAATGAGGGGGCCGTCATTGGCGTTGTTCCCTTCGCCGCGGATGGCAGCCGAAAACCGCTGGGGAGTGACGCTGACTTCAACGCCAACGACAGTCTCGATTTGGCACGGGGTGATAAAGTCGGTGTGACCTGTGCCCTTTGCCACGCACGAACGGATGATTCCGTTGTTCCGGCCGGTTTTGCGGGCCCCGGTTCAGTGGGTGTGCAAGTGGATGGTGTCGTCGCTGAAGGCATTGATGTGGGCAATATCTTCGCCGCATCCGCGAATCCTTTGGCGTATTTGCCTTTACTGCAGCTTGAGTTTGACGCCCTGGACGGAGCAACCATTGGCAATGGTGATTTCACCGGCATACCGTCTGATGGCACCATTGACGACCTCAATCAGGTTGCCAGGGAATACCTGACCGGCGTGAACGAGGAAACCGGTATTCGCTACTATCCGGTGACTTCGTTTGACGCCACTCCGGACGGCATTGGCAACGCGACTTATGTGCCCCCGTTCTTCCGCACGGATCTGGCGGCGCCGTGGGGTCACAGTGGGTCTTTTGCGCGCCTGAATGACTTCAACAATCTGGTCTATACCGTGGCGCTGGACCCCACCAGCCTGCTCACCGATGAGGGCAAGGCCTTCCTGAATGTGCTTGCAGGCCCGGTCGGTGACGAAATCACGCAGCGATATCAGCAAATTCTGGAAGACAGTGGTGTGCTTTCCTCCGGTATGGCGCTGGATGATCAGGTGCCGCTGGTAGACAGCGAAACCACGGGGATTGCTGCCGGGGATCCGACGGGTCCGGTGGGAGTGAGAGTCTCCGATGACAAACTGGATGCCCTCAAGGCATACACGGATCAATTGGAATCCCCGGCTGCTCCGCAAGGGCTGGATGCTGAGATGGTGGCAGCCGGGGAGGCGATCTTCCGCAATTCCCGTCCCGAGGGTGCCAACTGCGCTGCGTGCCACACGCCCAACCCCAATGACCCTGTGGCCAACATCATCGTGTCGATCACCACGCTGTACCGTGATTATGAAGACGATCTTCTGGTTCTCCTGGAGCGCGATGACCCGCTCAGTAATGTTCAGACCACCTTGGCCGGCCCCACACCGGATTACGACAACACCCTGGTGGTACTGGATGCCAGCGTGCGACAGCAGCAGCGAGGTTTTTCGAAACCGCTATTGCTGGGCCTGGCGGACAAGGATGAGTTTCTTCATAACGGTTCGGTGAAGGGTGAGGATGCGGCAGAGGCATTGAATAACCTGTTCAACCCGGCCCGGGGAGAAGACGAGATGGGGAATCCTGTAAATTCACCGCATCCTTTCTACTTCCCGAGATCGGTTGCTGATGAAACCCCGGCAACGGAGGAGGGCCGTGCGGCGCTGGTCGAGTACTTGCTGAGTCGGACCACCCTTTAATCACGACGACCTTTGCGGGGCCTGCCTCTGGCCCCGCAAATGATGCACAGGCTTTGGCGCCGCTCTATACTTATCCCCCCGCGGCGCGAGAGTCCCATGCAAGATATCAGTTTCATTCACGAATTCCTGCCCTGTTCAACGCCATCAGCCTGGATCGACTGGGCGTTGCAGCATCCGGACATTCTTCTTATTGATCATGCCCATTGTGAGAAGAAAGCGGCCAGTACGGCCCTGAATCTCATGTTCCGTTATGTGGATCGGCCGGAATTACTGGACGCCCTGAGCCAGCTGGCCCGGGAAGAGTTGCTGCATTTTGAACAAGTACTGCAGATCATGCGGCAGCGCGGTGTTAGCTACGACCATATGACGCCGGCTCGCTATGCCAAAGGCCTGCGACAGCACGTACGCACCAGTGAGCCCGGTCGTCTTATCGACACCTTGATCGTGGGTGCGCTGATCGAAGCCAGAAGCTGTGAGCGCTTTGCCGCCCTGGCTCCCCATGTGGACGAGGAACTGGGTCGTTACTACCGCTATCTGCTGAAAAGTGAATCACGGCACTTTGCGGATTATCTGGCACTGGCAGAAAAGTATGCCGGTGAACCGATTGAAGAGCGGGTGAGTTTTTTCAAGGAAGTGGAACGGGAGCTGGTGGAGTCGCCGGATTCGGAGTTCCGGTTTCATTCAGGCATCCCGCAAGCCTGACGAGTCCCTCTGCAGGAGCGCCGCTTGAGGCGCGAATGACAGTAGTGACGAGTCTCGAGGAGCGAGTTTCGAAAAGACAAAACAGGGTTTGCTCTTCGCTTCTTTCAGCTCGCTCCTCGAAACTTGCTTGGGTGGGTGGGCTATTCGCGCCTCGAGCGGTGCTCCTGCATGAGGTCAGATTTCGAAGCTTTCCAGTCTTAAGCCCTTCTCGCTGTCCGCCACAATCTGCCATCCCAGCTTGCCCCAGTCCCCCAGCACCCAGCGTTTGCCCTGGCCGTCGGCCAGGGTTACATCGTGGATGTTGGGGCGGTGGGTGTGGCCGTGGATCAGGTGTTTGACGCCAGCTTCGTCCATCACCCGGACGACTTCTTCCGGGGTCACGTCCATGATGTTTTCGGCCTTGTTGGCGTTGTTGCCCTGGCTTTGCATGCGCATGCCCTGGGCGATCATGCGGCGTTCTTCCAAGGGTTTGGCCAGCATACCCTGCTGCCACTGGGGGCTACGGGCCATGGTGCGGAATTGCTGATAGGCCGTATCCAGGGTGCACAGGCTGTCACCGTGCATCAGCAGGGCAGGGGTGCCATACAGATCGACCACGGTGCCTTCTTCGAGCAGGTTGCCACCACAGGCGGCAGCGAAGCCCTCACCGAGCATGAAATCCCGGTTGCCATGCATGAAATAGAGCTGGCTGCCGTTGTCGCTGAAACTGCGGAAGGCACTGATGGCTTCCTGATTGAACGGCGTGTCATCGTCATCGCCGATCCAGGCCTCGAACAGATCGCCCAAAACATAGAGCGCGTCTGCCTTGCCGGCATGGGCTTCCAGCAGTTTGCCCAGAGCCTCCAGATGTTCCGGTCGGGCCGGGTCCAGATGCAAGTCGGAAATAAACAGGGTGTAGCTCATGGTTACTGAGGGCCTTTCTCTGTGTCACCGGCTGCATCCAGGCGGTAGGCCCGGGTAATCAGAATGGGCACTTCCGGCACATCCCGTGCCATCATGCCATTCAGGCGCTGGCTGGTGGTGCGCTCGCGGGCGATATTGTCCACCACGGACATGCCGTCCGTGACTTTGCCGAATACGGCATAGCCCCAGCCGCGCGCGTTCTTGCCGGAAAAATCCAGATTGCCGTTGTCGACCAGATTGATAAAGAACTGAGCAGTGGCGGAGTGCGGGTCGCCGGTACGGGCCATGGCCAGAGTGCCACGCTCATTGCTCAGGCCGTTGTCCGCCTCATTCTGGATCGGGGCGCGGGTCGCCTTGCGTTGCCCGTTCTGGTCAAAACCGCCACCCTGAATCATGAAACCCCGAATGACCCGATGGAACAGGGTGCCGTCGTAGAAGCCCGCATCCACATATTTGAGGAAGTTGGCGACCGTCAGTGGGGCCTTGTCCTCGTAGAGTTCCACGGTGACAGGCCCGGCAGAGGTTTCCAGGCGAACCTGCGGGTTGGCGAGCAGCAGGGTCGGTACCAGGGTAAGCAGGGCGATGGCCAGAACGCGCATGGGCTCAGTCCTCGATCAGTTCAGCGGATTCGATCAGCACGGGTTCCACCGGCACATCCTGGTGGAAGCCGCTGTTACCGGTGGGCACATTGCGGATCTTTTCCACCACGTCCATGCCCTCGACCACAGCACCGAAGACCGCATAGCCCCAGCCATCCTGGCTGCGTTCCTTGTCCAGGAAGTGGTTATCGGCCACGTTGATGAAAAACTGGGCGGAGGCGGAATGCGGGTCCGGTGTGCGCGCCATGGCGATGGTGCCCACCTTGTTGGACAGACCATTGCCCGCCTCGTTCTGGATGGTGTCGCGGGTGGGTTTTTGCTGCATATCTTCGGTGAAACCGCCGCCCTGGATCATGAAATTGCTGATAACACGGTGGAAGATGGTGCCGTCGAAGTGGCCATCCTTGACGTATTGTACAAAGTTCTCGGTCGTGATCGGCGCCTTCTCTGCGTCCAGTTGCAGGGTGATTTTGCCGTAGGTTGTTGTCAGCACCACTTTCATCAGGTTTTCTCCGCAAGATGGGGCCGCTGGGCTTTTTGTTCCCGGGCTGGCCCTGAGTCTTTGACTGTTGGGGGGCGTACAGTACACTAGCGCACCTTCATTTTCACCGTGAGAGCCTGCCCATATTGAGGCTCTCAGCCTTCCGGACTGGCCAAGACCCATGAGCGAAACGAAAGCGCCCAGCAATTTTATCAGACAGATCATCGACCGTGACCTCGCAGAAGGTAAAAACGACGGCCAGGTGGTGACCCGGTTTCCGCCGGAACCCAATGGCTACCTGCATATCGGTCATGCCAAATCTATTTGTCTGAACTTCGGTATTGCCGAAAGCTATAACGGTACCTGCAACCTGCGCTTCGACGATACCAACCCGGAGAAGGAAGAAGACGAGTACATCCAGTCCATCAAGCAGGATGTGCAATGGCTGGGCTTCACCTGGCATGGCCAGGAACGGTTTGCCAGTGACTATTTTGATCGGCTTTATGAGCTGGCAGTGGAGCTGATCCACAAGGGGCTGGCCTATGTGGACAGCCTGAGCCCGGAGCAGATTGCCGAGTACCGGGGCAATTTTACCACCCCGGGCAGGCCAAGTCCCTACCGCGAGCGAAGCGTGGAAGAAAACCTGGCGCTGTTCGAGCAGATGCGCAGCGGCGAGCTGGATGAAGGGGCGGCGGTACTGCGTGCCAAAATCGACATGCAGAGCCCCAACCTGACGTTACGGGATCCGATTCTCTATCGTATCCGCAAGAAAGTGCATCACCAGACCGGTGACAAATGGGTGATTTACCCCATGTACGATTTTACCCATCCACTGTCCGATGCCCTTGAGGGGATTACCCACAGCCTTTGTACCCTGGAGTTCGAGGATCATCGCCCCTTCTATGACTGGATCATTGAGAACACGTCGGTGCCCGCCAACCCGCGCCAGTATGAGTTTGCCCGGCTCAACCTGAATTACACGGTGACCAGCAAGCGCAAGCTCAAACAGTTGGTGGATGAGGGCCATGTAGAAGGCTGGAACGACCCCCGCATGCCGACCATCAGTGGCCTGCGGCGTCGCGGTTACACCCCGGCGTCCATCCGTACCTTCTGTGAGTCCGTGGGCGTCAGTCGAGCGGATTCCGTGGTGGATATGGGCATGCTGGAAGCGGCCATTCGCGATGATCTGAATCACCATGCACCCCGCGCCATGTGTGTGCTGCACCCCTTGAAAGTCGTCATCGAAAACTGGCCGGAAGGGCACGAGGAGTCCCTCACTGCGCCGGTTCACCCGCAGAATGAGACCATGGGAACCCGGCAGGTGCCCATGACCCGTGAGGTGTATATCGACCGGGAAGATTTCCGCGAAGAGGCCAACAAGAAATTCAAGCGTCTGGTGCTGGGTGACCGGGTGCGCCTGCGCTATGGCTATGTGATTCGTGCCACGGACGTTGTGCGCGATGGCAATGGCGAGATTCTGGAAGTACGGTGTACCTATGACCCGGATACCCTGGGCAAGAATCCGGAGAACGCGGAGGATCAGGGCAAGCTGCGGGGGGTGATTCACTGGGTCAGCGCCAGCAAGGGAGTGCCTTGCGAAGTGCGTCTTTACGACCGCCTCTTCACTGCCGCGAATCCCAACAAGACCGAAGAAGGGCAGACCTTCCTTTCCCACATCAACCCTGATTCCCTCAACGTGCTGGAAGGTTGCTGGGTGGAGCCGGGGCTGCGAGGGGCGCTGGCAGAAACCCGCTACCAGTTCGAACGTGAGGGCTATTTCTGCGTGGATCAGGAGAGCAAAGAGGACAAGCTGGTGTTCAACCAAACGGTGGGACTGCGTGAGTCCTGGCCCAAGGAGGCCTGATTCCGGCGACAGTCTGAAAAAAGGGGCCGCACAAGCGGCCCCTTTTTGTATCAATCAGTCAGATCGTCTACGGGGGCATCCGGGGCATTGTTTTTGACGGACTCAATGCCGTTTTCCATGCCACTGGTGCTTTTGTACATCTGGCTCTGGCCAATGATCTGGTGGTTGGCCGCTTTCAGGGAAAAATAATGCCTGCCGTCCTTGGCCTCCTTGCGTTCGTAGCGGCTGTCGTCCGGGGCATTCTTTTTTACTGAGTCCACACCGTTCTCACAGGCACCTTTGCTGGTGTACTGCTCGCTGGAGAGAATAATTTCTCCGTTACCGGCTTTCAGGCGGAAGATGTACTGCCCGTTGCTGGCCTTATCGATCTCGAATTTCCCTGCCATTGTCGTTCTCCCTGGGGCGATTGAAGGGCCTCGCGGATGAGGCTCGAGAAACTATAGGCCGCGGGAGAAGACAATAATGTTACCGCCGGTCGTGACTGCGTAGCGTTGCTTTGCTGGAGGGTATCGCAAACAGGGAGAGGACGGTGCCGCCTTTGGCGGCACCGCGGAGCGGGGAGGGGGTTAGCCGAGCGCTTTCTCGCCAGACTGAAGGGTCTGGAAAATCAGGGTATTGATCGTCATTGGACCCACGCCGCCGGGTACCGGGGTATAGGCGCTGACCCGGTCCACCAGAGGCGTCAGCTCGATATCGCCACATTTCTCCGGGTGGAAGCCGGCATCCACTACGACGGCTCCATCCTTGATCCAGTCCGCCTTGATGAATTCCGGCTTGCCCACGGCGCCGACTACAATATCCGCTTGCTTGACCAGCTCCGGCAGGTTGCGGGTGCGGCTATGGCAGATGGTCACGGTGGCGTTGGCTTCCAACAGCATCATCGCCATGGGCTTGCCCAGGATGGCACTGCGCCCGACCACCACGGCGTGCTTGCCTTCCAGCTCAACCCGATAGTGCTCCAGCAGGCGCATGATGCCTTTCGGTGTGGCGCAACCGTAGGCCGCTTCGCCCATACTCATGCGACCAAAACCCAGGCAGGTGACGCCGTCCACATCCTTCTCCAGGCTGATGGCGTCGAAACAGGCCCGCTCGTCAATCTGCTCGGGCACCGGGTGCTGCAGCAAAATGCCGTGTACATCCGGGTTATGGTTCAGTTCACTGATCTTGGCCAGCAGTTGTTCGGTGGTGGTCTCCGCGGGCAGCTCGATGGCTTCGGATTCCATGCCGACACGGCGGCAGGCGTTCCCCTTCATCTTGACATAGGTGGCCGAGGCCGGGTCGGCGCCGACCAGGATAGTGGCCAGAATAGGAGTGCGGCCGCCGGCCTTGGCCTTAAGGGCGTCAACACGCTCACGCATTTCCTCTTCAAACTGCTGGGCCAGGGCTTTGCCATCAAGAATCTGGGCGGTCATGATCGGGTCTCTCTAACATTGGCTGAAAATAGGCAAGGGAGTTGGGGCGAAAACGGCGCGATTCTCGCACGCACCGGCCATGGGCGCAAAAGTTGTCTAAAATCTGTACGTTAGGCATATTTTTGTTGCCAGGTCCGTTGACGCTCCCGGGGGTGCCGAGTATTATGCGCGCCTCGCTTTCAAGCTATGTAGGCGTGAAGAACATCGGGGTGTAGCGCAGCCTGGTAGCGCGCCTGCTTTGGGAGCAGGATGTCGGGGGTTCGAATCCCTCCACCCCGACCATTTTAGAGAAGGCGAAACCTGCAATGCGCCTGTAGCTCAACCGGATAGAGCAACGGCCTTCTAAGCCGTCGGTTGCAGGTTCGAGTCCTGCCAGGCGCGCCATTAGCCATTGCGGCGACGCGCAGGACAAACAATGTGGTTTATGGTGACTGTAGCTCAGTTGGTAGAGCCCCGGATTGTGACTCCGGTGGTCGGGGGTTCAAATCCCCTCAGTCACCCCAATTGAAAAGCCTCCGGGAACTCCCGGAGGCTTTTTCGTATGGGCCCCGGTAGAAGCTATCGCTGGGCTCTGTAGGCACAGTGGGCGCCTTTTGATTATAATCTGCGCCCGCTGAGCCTGATTGGGATCTGTACACGGCGCTTTAGCGACAACCCGAAGGGCCGGGCCCCTTATTGCCGCCAGGCTGCGATTACGATTGTTTATGTAGAGTGACTACAGTGCGCAATCGTAACCACGACCTGGCGACACACTCTAACGGGTGAAGAGGGACGCCGGCACGGCTGTGTATAGATTCCAATCAGGCTCATTCAGGCCGTCTGCTCTATCATGCGACGGCGAGCAGCAAAAAGTCTTTTTAAAGAGGATGTTATGCAGGTTTCTGTTGAAACGACTTCAGGTCTTGAGCGCCGTCTGACGGTGGGTGTGCCGGCGGAGAAAGTGGACTCTGCAGTAGAAGGCAAGCTCCAGGAAGCCCAGAAGAATGTCCGTCTGGACGGTTTCCGCCCGGGCAAAGTGCCCATGCGTGAAGTAAAACGTCGCTTTGGCAGCGCCGTGCGTAACGAAGTGCTGGCCGATGTGATGCGTGAAGCGTTCATCGAAGCCGTGGAGCAGGAAAAGCTGCAGCCAGCGGGCATGCCGGGCTTTGAAGCCACCAAGAACGAAGCGGGCCAGGATCTGGAATTTGTTGCCACCTTCGAGGTATACCCGGATGTGGAGCTGTCTGCCTTTGATTCCATCGAAGTGGAAAAGCCCCAGGCAGAAGTCACCGACGCTGACGTGGACACCATGATCGAAACCCTGCGTCAGCAGCGTGCCCAGTTTGAAGAAGTGGACCGTGCTGCGGAAAGCGGTGATCGTGTCAACATCGATTTCAAGGGTCTGAAAGACGGTGAAGCCTTCGACGGCGGCAGCGCCGAAGGGCAGAACCTGGAGCTGGGCTCCGGTCAGATGATCCCCGGTTTTGAAGACGGTATCGTCGGCATGAAAGCCGGTGAGGAAAAGGATATCGATGTGACCTTCCCGGAGGACTACCAGTCCGAAGAGCTGAAAGGTCAGGCCGTGGTCTTCCAGATCAAGGTCAACAAGGTAGAGGGCAAGGCCCTGCCGGAAGTGGACGCCGAGTTCATGAAGGCCTTTGGTGTTGAAGATGGCGATGAGGCCAAATTCAAGGCGGAAGTGCGCAAGAACATGGAGCGCGAGCTGAAGAATGCGGTCACCGGCAAGGTGAAAGAGCAGGCGATGGATGGCCTGGTCAACCTGCACGAGTTTGACCTGCCGGGCGCCCTGGTCACCCAGGAAATCCAGCGCATGCGTCAGCAGATGATGCAGCAGTTCGGTGGCGGTCAGCAGTTTGACGCCTCCATCCTGCCGGATGACCTGTTCAAGGAACAGGCTGAGCGCTCCGTTCGTCTGGGTCTGGTGGTTCGCGCGATTCTCGACAAGCACGAGATCAAGGCTGATGCCGACAAGGTCAAAGCCCGTGTTGAAGAGATCGCTGAGCAATACGAGAAGCCGGAAGAAGTCGTTAACTGGGTGTACAGCAACCCCCAGCAGCTGCAGCAGATTGAAGGTGCGGTGCTGGAAGAGCAGGTTGTCGACCTGGTACTGGATAGTGCCAAGGTGGAAGAAAAAGCCATGTCCTACCAGGACGCGGTGAAGCCTCGCGAGCAAGCGCAAGGCTGATTCTTTCCGCTTTTTGACACCAAAACGGGGCCTTCTGGCCCCGTTTTGCGTTATTTATGCACAATTTGCGCAAGTTTTGCGCATTCAGACCCCGCCTGAGCCCACTTTTATAGACGCCCCCCATACACCGTCATAAGATGCTGGAAGACCTGTTCGTCCGGCCTGCCTTGTTTTCGGCTATGCCAGCCCCCATTGCAGCAATCAGGATGAGGTCGGCTACCGCCGATACCAACAAATCACAAGAGCGTCCCCGGACGATCGACGAGAAGGAAAGCGCTACATGATCGACTTGAGCCGTATCAACTCCATGACCCCGGAAATGCAGCAACTGAGCAAGGACCCCACCAATCTGGGTCTGGTGCCGGTGGTGATCGAGCAGACCGCCCGTGGCGAGCGTTCTTTTGATATTTATTCCCGCCTGCTCAAAGAGCGGGTGATTTTCATGATCGGCCAGGTGGAAGACCACATGGCGAATCTGATCGTGGCCCAGATGCTGTTTCTGGAGTCCGAAAACCCGGACAAGGATATTCACCTGTATATCAACAGCCCGGGTGGCTCTGTGACGGCGGGTATGTCTATTTATGACACCATGCAGTTCATCAAACCGGATGTGTCCACCATGTGCGTCGGGCAGGCTGCCAGCATGGGCGCCTTCCTGTTGGCTGCCGGTGCCGCTGGCAAGCGTTATGCCTTGCCGAATGCGCGGGTGATGATTCACCAGCCGCTGGGTGGTTTTCAGGGCCAGGCGTCGGATATCGAAATCCACGCCAAGGAAATCCTCAAGATCAAGGGGCAGCTCAACAGCTTGCTGGCGCACCACACCGGTCAGCCGCTGGAGCGGCTGGAGAAAGACACGGACCGTGATAATTTCATGGGCGCTGAAGAAGCCCAGGAATACGGCATCGTTGACGCGGTGTTGCGTCAACGTCCGGTGTAATTCGGTAAGCGTCGTACAAAAAGTGTCCTAACGGAAGGCCTGAGAGGCCCGGCGGGCTTGAAAAACCCCCCGTCTCCCTGCATCTTCAAAGAGACGCAAATACTCAAATACACAGGTTTAGAGGCGATTCAATGACCGACTCCACTGGCAAGGGCGACGACGGCAAGCTGCTGTACTGCTCTTTTTGTGGCAAAAGCCAGCATGAGGTCCGCAAACTGATTGCGGGGCCCTCGGTCTTTATCTGCGACGAATGCGTGGATCTGTGTAATGACATTATCCGCGAGGAAGTGCAGGAAGACACCGGAGATACCGGCGGAGAGAGCCTGCCGAAGCCCAACGAAATCAAGGAAACCCTTGATGAGTATGTCATTGGGCAGGAGCGAGCCAAACGTGTTCTCGCTGTAGCGGTGTACAACCATTACAAGCGTCTGCGCAGTACTGGCAAGGGCCGTGATGAAGTGGAGCTGGGCAAGAGCAATATTTTGCTTATCGGCCCCACCGGTAGTGGTAAGACACTATTGGCAGAGACCCTGGCCCGACTGCTCAATGTGCCTTTCACCATTGCGGATGCCACCACCCTCACCGAAGCCGGTTACGTGGGTGAGGATGTGGAAAACATCATCCAGAAGCTGCTGCAGAAGTGCGACTACGATGTGGACAAGGCCCAGCGCGGCATTGTCTATATCGATGAAATCGACAAGATTTCCCGCAAATCCGACAACCCGTCCATTACCCGTGATGTGAGCGGGGAGGGTGTGCAGCAGGCTCTGCTCAAACTGATTGAAGGCACGGTGGCTTCCGTGCCCCCGCAGGGCGGTCGCAAGCACCCCCAGCAGGAGTTCCTGCAGGTGGACACCTCCAACATGTTGTTCATCTGTGGCGGTGCGTTTGCCGGGCTGGACATGGTGATTCGCGAGCGTTCCGAGAAAGGTGGGATCGGCTTCTCCGCAGAAGTGAAGAGCAAGGACGATGCCCGCAACCTGGGCGAGCTGCTGGTGGATGTGGAGCCGGAAGATCTGGTCAAGTATGGCCTGATTCCCGAATTTATCGGCCGTCTGCCGGTGATTGCCACACTGGAAGAACTCAGTGAGGAGGCTTTGGTGCAGATCCTGACCGAGCCTCGCAACGCCCTGACCAAGCAATACGCCCGCCTGTTCGAGATGGAAGGGGTGGAGCTGGATTTCCGCGATGATGCCCTGCGGGCCGTGGCCCACAAGGCCATGGAGCGCAAGACCGGGGCTCGTGGCCTGCGCTCCATTCTGGAAAGCGTGTTGCTCGATACCATGTATCAGGTTCCGTCCATGGACTCTGTCGCCAAGGTGGTTATCGACAGCCCCACCATCAAGGGTGAATCCGATCCGTTGTTGATTTACGAAAACAACGAGCAGTCTTCCAAGGTGGCACCGGATTAAGGTGCCGCCACGGCAATAGAGGCAATACGTGCTGAAAGATATCCCGCTTTTACCACTGCGTGACGTAGTGGTGTATCCCCACATGGTGATCCCGTTGTTTGTTGGCCGGGAAAAGTCCATTGCTGCGCTCGAAACAGCCATGGCCGACGACAAACAGATCATGCTGGTCGCCCAGCGCAATGCCTCCGACGACGACCCGGGCGTGGATGACATCTACCGGGTTGGTACTGTTTCGACCATCCTGCAGCTGCTGAAACTCCCTGACGGTACCGTCAAGGTGCTGGTGGAAGGCGGGCAGCGCGCCCACGTGGTCAAGGCCGAGTTCGGTGATCAGGGTGGTATCGCGGATGTGCGAGAGCTGGAAGAGGGGCTGCCTGAAGAGGGCGAGCAAGAAGCCCTGTCCCGTTCGTTGCAATCCCAGTTTGAGGATTACGTAAAACTTTCCAAGAAAGTCGCGCCGGAAGTCACCGGTTCCGTGTCTTCCATCGATGAAGTCAGCCGTCTGGCCGACACCATTGCCGCGCATCTGCAGCTGAAACTGGAAGAAAAGCAGGATGTCCTGGAGATGGTGGATGTCCGTGAGCGTGTCGAGCATCTGATTGCCCTGATGGAATCCGATATTGACGTGCTCAAGGTGGAAAAACGTATTCGTGGCCGCGTCAAGAAACAGATGGAGAAAAGCCAGCGCGAGTACTATCTGAACGAACAGATGAAAGCCATCCAGAAAGAGTTGGGTGATCTGGACGACAGCGGCAACGACCTGGAAGACCTGGAAAAGAAAATTGAAAACGTGGGTATGCCCAAGGAAGCCCTCGAGAAGTCCATGAATGAGCTGAACAAGCTCAAGATGATGTCACCCATGTCCGCGGAAGCCACGGTAGTAAGAAGCTATCTTGACTGGATGACATCGGTGCCATGGAAAAAACGCAGCCGCGTTCGCCATGATCTGGCCCATGCCAAGGAAGTGCTTGATCGCGACCACTATGGTCTGGAAGAAGTGAAAGACCGTATTCTGGAATTTCTGGCCGTGCAAAGCCGTGTGGGCAAGGTCAAGGGGCCGGTATTGTGTCTTGTGGGCCCTCCCGGTGTGGGCAAAACCTCCCTGGGGCAATCCATTGCCCATGCCACCAATCGCAAGTTTGTGCGAATGGCCCTCGGCGGGGTGCGCGATGAGGCGGAAATTCGTGGCCACCGTCGCACCTACATTGGTTCACTGCCTGGCAAAGTGGTCCAGAAATTGTCCAAGGTCGGCGTAAAAAACCCGCTGTTCCTGTTTGATGAAGTCGACAAGATGGGCATGGATAACCGTGGTGATCCGGCCTCCGCGTTGTTGGAAGTGCTCGATCCCGAACAGAACGACACCTTCAGCGATCATTATCTTGAGGTTGACTACAATCTGTCGGAAACCCTGTTTATCTGCACCTCTAACTCCATGAACATTCCGGCACCCTTGCTGGACCGCATGGAAGTGATCCGTCTGCCAGGCTATACGGAAGACGAAAAGGTCAATATTGCCCTCCAGTACTTGGTCCCGAAACAGATCAAGAACAATGGCCTGAAGAAAGACGAAGTGGTTTTCGACGAGAGCGTGCTGCGCTATGTGGTTCGTCACTACACCCGTGAAGCCGGGGTTCGTGGGCTGGAGCGGGAAGTGAGCAAGATTTGCCGCAAGGTGGTCAAGGAGCACTTGCTGGCGAACGAGGCCAAGACCGTTACCTTGTCTGAAGAGCTGATCGAACATTACCTTGGTGTGCGCAAGTTCAGTTTCGGTCGTGCGGAAGAGCAGGACCAGGTTGGACAGGTTACCGGGTTGGCATGGACCTCCGTGGGCGGCGAGCTGCTCACCATCGAAAGTGTTTCCACTCCGGGCAAAGGCCGCGTAATCTCTACCGGTTCCCTGGGTGATGTGATGCAGGAGTCTATTCAGGCTGCATGGACAGTTGTGAAAAGCCGTGCCGGTACCCTTGGAATTCGACGCCGCACACTGGAACGCAACGATCTGCACATGCATGTGCCAGAGGGTGCGACTCCGAAAGATGGGCCCAGTGCAGGTATTGGCATGTGTACCGCCATGGTTTCTGTACTGACCGGGATCCCGGTCCGTGCGGATGTGGCCATGACCGGTGAAATTACCCTGCGCGGTCAAGTGCTTCCCATCGGTGGCCTGAAAGAAAAATTGCTGGCCGCTCACCGTGGTGGCATCAAGACGGTATTGATACCGGAAGAAAATGAGAGGGACCTCAAAGAGATCCCTGACAATATCAAGTCGTCCCTGGATATCCGTCCTGTCAAATGGATTGACCAGGTGCTTGATGTGGCGCTAACTCATCAACCCAGCCCGCTGAGCGAAGCGGAACAGGAAGAGGATTTGGCGCTCGCAGAAGAGAAAAACCAGGAAGGCACAAAGCGTCCCAGTACACATTAACGGGTCGGATTTGAAGCTTTTTAAATTATTGATCTATATGGTTTTTCATTTTTTTTAACTTGGGTGCGATGATACCTTTCCTTTCTTGACGCTCCTTATACCCGTTGGTATAAAGGCGGCTTGCTCAGGAGGAGAGTACATCACGCCTCGACCATAAAACCGGGAAAAACAGAAAGGGGAACTTTGTGAATAAGTCAGAGTTGATTGATGCGATTGCCGCTAGCGCGGATATTTCCAAGGCCGACGCAGGCCGTGCACTGGATGCTACTTTGGAAGCGGTAACTGGCGCCCTGAAAAAAGGTGACAGCGTTTCTCTGGTAGGTTTTGGCACTTTTGCTGTGAAAGAGCGCGCTGCTCGTGAAGGCCGCAACCCGCAAACTGGCCAGACCATTCAGATCGCCGCCGCCAAAGTACCGGGCTTCAAAGCCGGTAAGGCACTGAAAGACGCGGTGAACTAAACTGTTTGCGGGAGCGGTAGTTCAGCTGGTTAGAATACCGGCCTGTCACGCCGGGGGTCGCGGGTTCGAGTCCCGTCCGCTCCGCCAGTTTGAGGAAGCGCAGCCGTAAGCGGGTGCGCTTTTTTCCGTTTAGGGAACCTGCAGTCATTATTGCGGTTCTCATATAACAAGATTGAATTCGACAGTTTTTACCTGACGCCATGTTGAAGTCACCGGCTCAGGTTTTAATAAGAGTCCCTACGGAGTATTTTCATGCAGGAGTTCAGACGGTTTGTCCGCGGTCCCGTGGGCAAGGTCCTGCTTGCCGCGATTATCCTTCCTTTTGTCATTTCCGGCTTCTATGGGTATTTCACCGGAGGCGGAAGCGGGGATGTGGTTGCCGAAGTGGAAGGCAACAAAATCACCCGAAGTATGGTCAATCAGCGCGTTGAACGCGTTCGTGACATGCTGCGACAGCAAAGTCCGAACATTGACCCCTCCATGCTGGATTCCTTTGTGCGTCCTGAAATGGTTCTTGAGGGGCTGGTCAATGAACAGCTGATTCTGGCAGCAGCACAAAATGCCAACCTGGCATTCAGTGAAACCCAGGCCGCACGCGATATTTATCAGATCCCCCTGTTTCAGGAAAATGGCAAGTTTTCCGAAACCCGTTTCGAGCGGGAGCTGCGTAGCCGGGGTATGACTCCGCAGAGCTACATTCAGGGCCTGCGTCAGGATGTGATCAAAGAGCAGTATCGTAGTGGCTTCGTGGCGACCAATTTCGCGCTTCCTGCGGAGTTGAGCGAACAGCGCCGCCTGGGCGAACAGGTTCGTGATATTCGCTATGTGGCCCTGGATATGAGTGCCCTGCGTAGCGAGTTCACCGTGACCAGCGAGGACGTTCAGGCCTACTACGATGAAAATCAGGCAGAGTTCATGCGCCCGGAGGAATTCCGCATCAGCTATGTGAGGCTGGCGGCTGAGGATTATGCGGATCAGGTCTCTGTCAGCGACGAGGACGTGGCGGCAGAGTATCAGGTGCGTCGTTCCATCATGGAAGAATCCGGAGCCGGTGCGGCCCGTAAAGTGGCGCATATTCTGGTGGAAATTAACGGCGACAGGGACCTGCAGCAGGCGCAGGCGCGTGCCAGCGAGGCGGCTCAGGCTATCGCTGCGGGGGCATCTTTTGCTGATGTGGCTGCCGAGTATTCCGACGATCCGGGCTCCGCCAATGCTGGCGGTGATCTGGGCGTGGTCTCCAAAGGCGCGCTGCCTGAAGAGATGGAAGAGGCCATTGCCAGTCTTGAGCCCGGGATGGTTTCCGAGCCGGTTGTCACCGATGCGGGTGTTCACCTGATCAAGGTGTCCGAGGCTGTTCGTGAGCAGGACCTGCCTACACTGGAGGCGCTTAGCGAACAGATTCGTGCTGATCTCAAGCAGGGTCGTGCAGAAACCCTGTTGAATGAAGATGTGGCGCGTCTTGAAGAGCTGCTGTACGAACACAGTGATATGGCTGTTCCGGCCGAACAGGTGGGGGCAGAAGTCCAAACCACCGAATGGGTTGCCTTGTCAGCTCTGCCAGCGCCACTGTCTGCGCCCCAGGTTCAACAGGCACTTAACAGCGATCAGGTGCGTAAGGATCGCCATAACAGTGATCTGATCGAAACGGCGCCGGGTGAGTATCTGGCGGTTCGCATTGCTGAAGAAAAGCCTGCCGAAGCTCTGCCACTGGAGGACGTCGCCGCTGTGATTCGCGAGCGTCTCAAGGCCGAGCTGGCAGCGGACAAGGCCCAGCAGTTGTCCGCCCAGGCAGAGGAGCAATTACAGCAAGGGGCAACACTGGATGAGATCGCCTCCCTGTTTGGTAGCGAAATCGAGGAACAGGAAGGGCTTCAGCGCGGTGGCGCCGAGCCGTTCATGGAAGTGGTCAACGGTGCTTTTGCCTTGCCCAAGAGCAATGAAGGTGCGCCTTCCTCCATCGAGCTGACTCGGGTGGGAGATGGTTCCCTGGTTGCTTATCAGGTAACCCGTGTGGAAGACGGTAACGTTGAGCCTCTGTCCGAAGTCCAGCAACAGGCTGCGCTGCTTCAGCTTGGTAATATTGAAGGGCAACGCAGTTTCCGCCAGGTGGTGGCACTGCTGCGCGATGAGGGCGACGTGGACCTCAACCTGGGACGGCTGAGCAGTAACACTGCCGATCAGTAGCCTGACCAGGGCACAAAAAAAGCTCACCAGCGATGGTGAGCTTTTTTTTGTGCTGAATGATCTGTTTTGGGGTTACTCGCTATCCATTTCGAAAGGCATGGATACGGTGCTTGCCCCGGCATCGACGTAGGTGATTTCACCGGTAATGCCGGAAGCCAGATCAGAGCACAGGAAAGCGGCTACGTTACCCACTTCCTCAATGGTCACATTGCGACGCAAAGGCGCTTTGGCGGCATTGTAGTCCAGCATGCTGCGAAATTTCTTGATACCGGATGCTGCCAGGGTGCGGATGGGGCCGGCAGAGATGCCGTTTACGCGGATGCCATCCGGGCCCATGCTGGAAGCCAGATACCGGACAGAGGCTTCCAGGCTGGCCTTGGCCAGACCCATCACGTTGTAGTTCGGCACGGTTTGTCGGGCGGCATGATAGGTCAGGGTCAGCAGGGAACCATTGCGGTTGGCCATCATCTGGCGGCCGGCCTTGGCCAGGGCAACGAAGCTGTAGCTGGAAATATCATGGGCGATACGGAAGCCTTCCCGGGTGGCCACGTCGGCAAAGTTGCCATCCAGCTCATTGCCGGGGGCAAAGCCCACCGCATGGATAATGCCATCCAGGCCGTCCCATTGCTTGCCCAGGGAGGTGAACACTGCCTCGATTTCTTCATCGCTTGCCACATCGCAGGGGTAGCACAGGGCTTCGCTACTGCCATAGCGTTCGGCCGCTTTCACGACCCGGCTTTTCAGTTTCTCGTTCTGGAAGGTAAAGGCCAGCTCAGCACCCTCGCGATGCATTGCTTCGGCGATACCGGTGGCAATGGAGCGGTCACTGGCGACGCCGACAATCAGGTAGCGTTTGCCTGCTAGAAATCCCATGGTCATCCCTCGTGTTTCTGGTTGTTCCGATTGGTGGCCAACATAACGACTGGGCCAAGTATAGGCAATTAAAGCGGGTTTGACGTCTCTTCACGGGCTGACAAATGCAACGGTGTGTTTCCCGGTGCCTTCCTCAGGCAAAGGCGGCGGACATCAACTTAAGGGTGTAATCGTGTTGCGGCTGGTCGAAAACGGCCTCGGTCTCGCCGTGTTCCACCACTTTGCCATGTTTCATCACCATAACCCGGTGACAGATGGACCGTATGACTTTCAGATCATGGCTGATAAACAGATAGCTAAGATCATGTTTCTTCTGAAGAGACTTCAGTAGCTCGAGAATCTGATATTGGACGCTCCGGTCCAGGGCGGACGTGGGCTCATCCAGAATCAGCAGCTCCGGTTCCATGATCAGGGCCCGGGCGATGGCGATACGCTGTCGCTGGCCACCGGAAAACTCGTGGGGGTAACGGGTCTGTGCCGATGCCGGGAGATCCACTTCCTCGAGGATCTGCGCCACCTTCATGTCCCGTGCCTGGCGGGACAGGTTGCTGGCATGTACTGCCAGGCCTTCCGCCACAATCTGGCCCACGGTCATGCGGGGGTTGAGGCTGCCGAACGGGTCCTGAAAGACCACCTGCAGGCGACGGCGCCAGTCACGCATCTGGCGCTGATTCAGGCTATGCAGGTCGTGGCTGTCCATGATGATGCGCCCCTCGCTCCTGATCAGCCTCAGCAGCGCCAGGGCCAGAGTGGACTTGCCCGAACCGGACTCGCCGACAATGCCCAGGGTCTCCCCGCGGCGAAGGTTGAGATCAATACGATCCACGGCATGGAACAGTGGGGCAGGTGAAAAGAGGCTGCGTCGACGTTGCTTGAAGGTCACGGCGATGTCACTGGCATCGAGCAGGAGAGGGGCGTCATCATTCAGCGGGGGCATCTTTCCCCGCGGCTCCGACTCGATCAAATGACGGGTGTAGGCTTCTTTGGGTGACTGGAGCACCTGAGCGGTGGGCCCGGCCTCTACCTTTTTGCCGTTATGCATAACGACAATATCATCGGCAAAACGGCTGACGACGCCCAGGTCATGGCTAATCAGCAGGATGGAGAGCCCCAGCTCATTCTGAAGGCGTTTGATCAGGGTAAGGATGGTTTCCTGAACCGTCACATCCAGTGCCGTGGTGGGCTCGTCGGCAATCAGAATCTGGGGATCGTTGGCTAGCGCCATGGCGATCATGACACGTTGCCGCTGGCCGCCGCTGAGCTGATGCGGGTAGCGCGCCAGCATCTCGTCGGTGGTGGGCAGCTCAACCTGCCCAAGCAGTTCCAGGCAGCGCTCACGGGCTTTCTGCCGACTCATGCCCTGGTGGACGAACAGGCTTTCACTGATCTGCTTTTCCACCGTGTGTAACGGATTCAGCGCGGTCAGCGGTTCCTGGAAAATAGTACCGATACGGCCACCACGCAGGGAACGCTTGCGATTCTCGTTGAGACCCAGCAGGTTCTCACCGCCCAACGTCAGCGTCTCGGCTTCCCAGATGGCGCTCTCGGGCAGTAAATCGAGCAAAGACATGGCAGTGAGTGACTTGCCAGAGCCGGATTCTCCTACCAGTGCCAGCATGTGGCCTGGCTCGAGATCCAGTGACATATCATCGACAACCCGCTGTTGCCCAAAGCGGATGGTCAGGCCACGTAAGGTCAGCAAGCTCATTGCAGGAACTTCCTCGTGTCGAAGGCATCCCGGACGGCCTCTCCGATGAAGACCAGCAAGGTCAGCATCAGCGTCAGCGTGGCAAACACACTGATACCGATCCACGGAGCATGCAGATTGGCCTTGCCCTGGCCGACCAGGCGTCCCAGTGAAGGGGCATCGGGTGGCAGCCCGAAACCGATAAAATCCAGGGAGGTGAGGGTGACCACCGCGCTATTGAGAATGAACGGCAAGAAGGTCAGCGTTGCCACCATGGCATTGGGCAGCATATGGCGAAACATGATGACCGGTGTCCCTACGCCCATGGCTTTGGCGGAACGGACATAGTCCATGTTGCGACAGCGAAGAAACTCCGCCCGTACCAGATCGACCAGTATCATCCAGGAGAACAGCAGCATGATGGCCAGCAGTGTCCAGAAACTGGGAATCAGGAAGCTGGAAATAATGATGATCAGGAAGAGGGTGGGCATGCTTGACCAGATTTCGATGAAACGCTGCCCGAACAGGTCCAGCTTGCCGCCATAGTAACCCTGGATAGCGCCGACAATGATCCCCACGATGCTCGAGAGGATGGTCAGTATCAGCCCGAACAATACCGAAATACGAAACCCGTAGATCAGACCGGCAAGAATATCGCGGCCCTGATCGTCAGTGCCCAGCCAGTTTTCTGAAGAGGGTGGTGCCGGGGCGGGAACGTCCAGGTCGTAATTGATGGTGTTGTAGCTGAAACGAATGGGAGGCCAAAGCATCCATCCCTTGTCGTTGATCAGGTCCTTGACCACCGGATCCCGGTAGTTGGCTTCGGATTCGAAAAAACCGCCGAACGTGGTTTCCGGATAAACCTTTGCCACCGGCACATAGAACTCACCCTCGTAGCTCACCAGTAATGGCTTCTCATTGGCCACCAACTCGGCGCCCAGGCTGAGGATAAACAGAAACAGAAATAACCACAGGGACCAGTAGCCACGCCGATTACTGCGGAATGCCTGCCACTGCCGGGCCCACACGGGATTCGATCTGGCTGGCTTGAGGAACGTGGACAGAGGCATCAATGATCCCTCCGCTCGAAATCAATACGCGGGTCCACCCACATATAGGTCAGATCACTGATCAGTTTCATCACCAGACTGAACAGGGTGAAGATGAAGAGGGTGCCGAACACCACCGGGTAATCCCGACTGATCACCGATTCGAACCCCAGCAGTCCGAGACCGTCCAGCGAGAAGATATATTCGATCAGCAGCACACCGGTGAAAAACATGCTGATAAAGGCCGCCGGAAAGCCGGCGATGATGATCAGCATGGCATTGCGAAACACATGGCCGTAAAGCACCTGTTTTTCGGTAAGTCCCTTGGCACGGGCGGTCTGCACATATTGCTTGCGAATCTCGTCCATGAAGGAATTCTTGGTCAGCATGGAGAGGGTGGCAAAGTTGCCGGCGACAATGGCGATGGTGGGGAGGGTAATGTGCCAGAGATAATCGCCCACCTTGCCCAGCAAGCTCAGTTCATCGAAATTATCCGAGGTCAGCCCCCTCAGCGGGAACCACTCGAAGTAGGAGCCGCCTGCGAAGAGGACGATCAGCAACAGGCCGAGCAGGAAGCTGGGAATGGCAAAACCGATGATGATGGCGGTGCTGCTCCACACATCGAAGCGGCTGCCGTCCTTCACTGCCTTGCGGATGCCCAGCGGTATGGATACCAGATAGGCGATCAGGGTGCTCCACAGACCGAGAGAAATCGACACCGGCAGACGCTCCAGGATCAGTTCGGTCACCGAGCGATCACGGTAATAGGATTCACCAAAATTGCCGGTGAAGTAATTCTTGATCATTAACCAGAAACGCTCGTGGGCGGGCTTGTCGAAGCCGTACATTTTCTCGATGCGTTCCACCAGCTCAGGGGGCAGACCCTTGGCATTCTGGTAGTTGCCCCCCGTCATGGTGTCGGCGCTGCTGCCGGCAAAACTGCTGCCGGCACCGCCGGTGCCAACCCCCTGGAGTTCGGCCAGTGTCTTTTCAACCGGGCCGCCCGGAGCGGCCTGGATAACGACAAAGTTCAGCAGCAGAATGCCGAACAGGGTCGGCAGCACCAGCAGCAGGCGTTTGCTGATATAGAGTTTCATTTCGCGGTGCTATCCCACCAGGTATCCAGTGAGGTATCGAGTGGGACGTACTTGCCAAACTCCGGGTGACGCAGCCGGGACTGGTAGGCGATACGGTGCTGATCCGTGTACCAGTTCAATACACTGTAATAGTTCCACTGCAGCACCCGATCCAGGGCCTGGCAGCTGGTAACCAGCGCTTCCCGGCTCGGAGCGGCAATAATCTTGTCTACCAGAGCGTCAACCACCGGGTTCTGGATGCCGATCAGGTTGCGGCTGTCAGTCTGTTTGGCGGCTTCCGAGCTCCAGTATTCTTTCTGCTCGTTACCCGGGGAGCTGGACTGACCGATACGGCCCACCACCATATCGAACTCAAAGTGCCGAAGGCGTTCCACGTATTGGGCGGAATCAATGGTAACCACATTGGCCTTGATACCGAGGGCCTTCAGATTGCGGGAGAAGGGCAGCACGATCCGTTCAAACGCGGGAGAGCCCAGCATGATTTCAAATTGCACCGGGTTACCATCGGGCGTGTACAGGGTGCCTTCACGAAATTGGTAACCGGCGGCTTTCAGCAGCTCCTGCGCCGTGCGCAGGTTTTCCCGGGGCCTGCCTGAACCGTCGCTTTTCGGGGGCTGATATTCCCGGGTAAAGACTTCTTCCGGGAGTTGGTCGCGGTAGGGTTCGAGCAGGGCCAGCTCGGCTTTGGAGGGAAGTCCGGTGGCCGCCATATCGGAGTTTTCAAAGTAGCTCCGGTTACGCTTGTACTGGCCGTAGAAGAGATTGTTGTTGGACCATTCGAAATCAAAGGCATAGCCGATGGCCTTGCGCAACGTCTTGTCCTGAAAAAGCGGCTTGCGCAGATTGAACAGGAAGCCCTGGGCGCCCCAGGGATTATGATGCGTGACGGATTCGGTCTTGATCTCACCCTTGGCGAAGGCGGGTCCCTTGTAGGCGGTGGCCCACAGTTTGGAATTGTTTTCGTGGCGCCAGTCGTAGTTGCCGCTTTTGAAGGCTTCCAGTGCCACGTTGCCTTCCAGATAGTAATCATAGGTGATGGTGCCGAAGTTATTCCGGCCTTTCATCACGGGAAGGTCCCTGGCCCAGTAATCGTCGCGGCGCTGATAAACGATCTGTTTGCCCGGCTCTGCCTTGATAATGCGGTACGGGCCGGACCCCACGGGAATGGCCATGCCGTCCTTGCCGAATTCTTTTTCCTCCCAGATATGCTTGGGAAGAATCGGTAACTGGCCAATGATCAGTGGCAGCTCCTTATTGACGCTGTCGTTGGCGAAGTGAAAGGTCACGGTAAGCGGGTCCTGCACTTCCACCCGGTCCACTTCCGCATAGTAGTAGCTGTAGAAGGGGCGCCCTTTTTCTAACAGGGTATTGAAGGTCCAGGCCACGTCTTCCGCGCGCACCGGGTGGCCATCCGAGAAAGTGGCCTCTTCGTGCAGGTGGTAGCGGACCCAGCTGCGGTCATCGGGCCATTCGATGGTTTCTGCCAACAGGCCGTATTGGGTGAAAGGTTCATCTTCGCCACGAACGGTCAGTGAATCGTAAAGGTACGAATTGTCGGTGGCGCCCATGCCGGCGGCAGGCCGTCCCTTGGGCACAAAGGGATTGAGCGAGTCAAAGCTGCCGACAACGTGAAGTCGCAGCTCGCCGCCCTTGGGGGCATTCGGGTTGGTGTAGTTGAAGTGGGTAAAATCAGCGGGGTAGAGCGGCTCGCCATGCATGGCGAGCCGCTCTACCCCGCTGATTTTACCCACTTCAACTACACCA